>Ga0070741_10005521_pt1 | contig 28010 bp, 24 predicted proteins | sample Coa_R1_4_FD_66440 | JGI IMG/M metagenome (GOLD analysis project Ga0070741, IMG submission 66440) | Surface soil microbial communities from Centralia Pennsylvania, which are recovering from an underground coalmine fire - Coalmine... | ecosystem: Environmental > Terrestrial > Soil > Unclassified ...
CCCGCGCAACTTCGCGCGCCTCGGCGCCATGCCGCACGCCAACGGCGAAAACTTCGGACACATCGCCGTGCGCACCTCGCGCACCGACGGGACGATCACCGGCGTGCGCCCCGGCCGCAGCGGATCGTTCGGCCGCTTTCACGGCTCGTTCGGATCCTTCGGCGGCTGATCGTGTCGATCTGTACGCTGTTCAATCGGCCCTACATCGATCTCGAGCCGTACGTCGACTGCGCGCAGATGGCCGCGCTCGACGGCGAGATCTGCCTCGCGCTCACCCGCGTCGCCACGAGCTACACCGGCGGCAGCCACAAGACGATGGGCATCGTTCCGCCGTCGCTCGCACGCGATCCGTATGTCGACTACGGCCAGGTCATCGCTGCCATGACGCGCGCCGAGTTCGCCGAGTTCGTCGCGCTCGGCGACGAGCCGCACGCGTTCGATCTCGACGACCGCGCGCACTACGAGTTCGGCGAAGAGCGCGATCACCCACTCAACTTTCGCCAGATGCTGTACCTGAAGCTCCGCTGGGGCGTCTATTTCCCGTGGAAGGTCTATTACGAGCTGATGCCGAACGACCGCTGGGAGGACAAGGCGCGCGCGGACGGCAAGCGCTTCACCGACGAGGCGCTGCGCCTCCTGCCGCGCACGATCGCGTTCGTGCGCTCGCTGCCGTTCGTCGAGCTCGGCCGCTGCAACCTGCTCGGCCTCGAGGCGAACGATCACGGCACCGTGCACCGCGACGGCGATTCGTCGCGCGCCGAGCTCGAGCACTTCATCACGTTCTGTCCGCGCGGCAACAAGCGGCTCTTCTTGTGGGACGAAGAGACGCGCCGCAAGACGTTCATTCCGGCGCGCGCCTATTGGTTCAATGACGCCGGCTATCACGGCGTCGAGGCCGATCCGTTCTTCCGCTACTCGATCCGCGTCGACGGCGTGTTCGATCCGGCGTTCCTCGCGCGGCTCGAGCGGGATCACCCGTGCTGACGCTGCCGGCCGACGCGCTCGCCGGCGCGCACGGGCGGCGCGCGCCCGAGCTGCTCGATCGTCACCTGGCGCTGCGGCTCACCGGCGCGATCGGCGAGCGCGAGCGGCGCGAGTGGCTGGCCGCGATCGCCGCCGCGCGCGCCGAGTGGACGCCGTGCTTCGACGGCGCGCAGTTCACCGTCGGGCGCGCGTGGTACACGCACCTCGAGGAGGATCGCGCGAACGAGTACTTCGCGCGCGCCGCGCAGTCGGACGCGGCGGTGCAGCGCCTCGTGCCCGGAATGCAGGAGCAGGTGCTGGCGCTGTTCGCGCGGCTGCTCGGCGGCCCGGTCGCGCGCCGCGACGGCTTCTGCGGCCCCGGCGTCCACGTCTTCCCCGCCGGCGGCCTCGTCGCCGCGCGCGGCGGCGACATCCACTACGACCTCGAAGGCCTCCCGCCCGCGCACGTCGCCGCGAGCGCGCCCGCCTTCTCGCTCGTCGTCATGCTGCAACCGCCAGAGTCCGGCGGCGACCTGCGCGTCTGGCCGCGCCGCCACCCCGACGAGGAGCACGCGCCGCCCGACTGCGCGAGCGAATCAATCCCCTACGCCGCCGGCGACCTGGTCTGCATCGACAGCTATCGCCTGCACCAGATCCAACCATTCAGCGGCGCGCGCGACCGAATCTCGATCACCGCCCACGCGGCCCTCGACGGCGACCGCTGGCTCGTCTGGTTCTGATTCTCAATCTTCAATCTTCAATTCTTAATCAAAGACGACCGTGTCAGTCGACGGGGGTTTGCCTGTGGGCAGGTGCTCGGGATGTGTCTTGCCGTGATCGGCGCAGCTGTCCACAGGCAAAGGCGGAGCCGTCCCCGTCGACGTTCGGAGTGAAGAGCTCGTGTCACCATTTCTGAATTCAGAGTGTGGTGAGTTGAGGGTTTGCATTTCAAACGGCGGCGGGGACGGCTCCGCCTTTGCCTGTGGACAGCCGCGTTAGACATATCTCAACGTAGTCGCTGAGCGCCTGCCCACAGGCAAACCCCCGCCGCCTGAGTGCGCCGTAGTCGATTAAGAAAATAATCAGAGAACATTGCAAAGAGTCATTGAGATATTACGTTTGAACAGTGCCTAATCAAGACGGACAACTCGGCTTGGCGTTTCGCACGTGGGGCGGAAAACGTCGAGGGGCGGGCCGCAAGAGGCAGGGTGCACGGCCGTGTGTTTCGCATAAGAAACGGCCAGTGCTCAAACGGCGATTCCCGGTACACGTGACCGTGAGAATGCGAGAGGACGTTAGTGGACTGAGGAGTAAGAGTTGCTTTAGTGCACTGAAGAATGCGTTCAGTGCGGCTAATACGCGTGTCGGGTTTCGAGTGATTCATTATTCGGTACAGGGTAATCACGTTCATTTTCTCGTCGAGGCGGAGGGAAATCGAGAGCTTTCGCGCGGAATGCAGGGATTGAACGTTAGAATGGCGATCGCGCTCAATCGATTGATGCGGCGGCGCGGCAAAGTGTTTGCCGATCGGTATCACGCAGTGGTCTTGAAGACACCGACACAGACCAAACGGGCGCTGCACTATGTGGTTCACAATAGACAGCATCACGCGCCGGGGCGGTATGCGCCGGATTGGCGGGATCCGTTTGCGTCGGCGGAGGCGCCGCTCGTGGCGCCGCGGACGTGGTTGCTGTCATCCGTGGCGCGGTGCTAGACGCGCTTCTCGCGGCAGAGGCGGCGCAGCTTCTCGGCGACGACGGCGAGGTCGGTCGACTTGGAGATCCAGTCGTCGGCGCGGGATTGGCGGGCCAGCTCGCGCAGACGCGACTCGTCGCACGCCGAGTAGAGGACGAAGCGCGTCTCCTCGGGCGCCACGCGGCGGGCCAGCGCCAGCAGCTTGTCGCCGGTGAGCGCGGGGATGTTGACGTCGAGCAGCACCACCCGCGGGCCGAAGCTGCGGATCAAGTTCGAGGTGCCGAACGACGACGCCGTCGTGGCCACCTCGAAGCCCTCGAGCCGCAGCCGCCGCGACACCAGCTCGAGCTGCATCGCATCGTCGTCGACGATCAGCACGCGCAACGACTCATCCATGGACTCGTCTCCCGCCCTTGGTCAGGTTGCGCCGGATCGCGTGCACCAGCGGCTCGCGCTCGATCGGCTTGGTGAGGTAGTCGGCGCAGCCGGCCTGGCGCGCGCGCTCCTGGTCTTCGCGGCTGGCGTGCGCCGTCAGCGCGATCACCGGGATCGCGTGCAGCCGCTCGTCGGCCTTGATCCGCCGCGTCGCCTCCCAGCCGTCGATGCGCGGCAGCGACAGGTCCATCAGGATCAAGTCGGGCGCGTCGCGGGAGGCGCGCTCCAGGCCGTGCTCGCCGTCCTCCGCCTCGATCAGATCGAACTCGCCGGTGAGGTAGCGGCGCACGATGTCGCGGTTCTGCGCCGAGTCCTCGATGTACAGCACGCGCGGCAGCCGCGCCGCCTCGACCGCGCGCCGCTCGAGCACCAGCTTGCGCGCCTCGTTCACGATCTGCTCGATGGCGAAGCCGCCCTTGCTGATCACGCGCGCCATGCCGCCGCGGAGCTGCTCCTCCTCGTTGCGCGAGAGCTGCTTGCCGGTGAGCACCACCACCGGGAGCTGCGAGCCGTCGGCGCGCAGCCGGCGCAGCACCTCGAAGCCGTCGAGCTGCGGCATGATCAAGTCGAGGATCAGCAGCGACGGCGGCGTCACGCGCGCGCGCAAGAGCGCCTCTTCGCCGTCGTGCGCCTCGGCGGTGGTGAAGCCGATGGCGCGCAGGTGGCGCGTCACCATCTCGCGCGTCGACGCGTCGTCGTCGACCACCAGCACCTCGCCCGAGCCGGGCACGATCGCGCGCTGCACCACGTGCAAAAGGCGCTGCGGATCGACCGGCTTGACCAGGTACTCGCACGCGCCGAGCGAGAAGCCGCGCGCCCGCTCCTCCTCGACCGACAGGATGATGACCGGCGTGTTGGCCAGCGACGGCGTCGACTTCAGCTCGTTGAGCACCTGCCAGCCGTCGAGCTTGGGCAGGCGGATGTCGAGGATGATCGCCGACGGCAGGTGCTCGCGCGCCTTGCGCAGCGCGGTCACGCCGTCGCCGGCGATCACCACGTTCACGCCCTCGGCCTCGAGCGCGCCGCACAGGAGCTGCTGGATCATCACGTCGTCGTCGACGATCAGCACCGTCACGTCGGCGGGCAGCGGCAGCCCTTCCGCCGGCGCCTCCTTGGCGGCGGCGCCCGCGCGGCGCGGATCGATCGCGTTGCGCAGCGTGACGGTGAAGCGCGAGCCGCGCCCGAGCACGCTCGACACCTCGGTGTCGCCGCCGAGCAGCCGCGACAGCTCGCGCACGATCGCGAGGCCCAGCCCGGTGCCGCCCACGCGCCGGGTCGAGGAGCCGTCGACCTGGCGGAACTTCTCGAAGATGAGCGGCAGCTGCTCGGTGGGAATCCCCGAGCCGGTGTCCTCGACGGTGAGCACCAGCGTCTCGCCCTCGGCGCGCACGTCGGCGACGATCTCGCCCGAGTCGGTGAACTTGGCGGCGTTCGAGAGCAGGTTGAGCGCGATCTGCCGCAGCTTGAGCCCGTCGGTGAAGGCGAAGCGCGCCTCGGACGCGACGTTGACCGAGAGCTGCACGTCCTTGCCGCGGATCATCTCGCGCACCGTCGAGGCGCACTCGTCGAGCAGCGTCGACACCTCGACCGGCTCCTTCACCACCTCCACGCGGCCCGCCTCGATCTTCGAGAGATCGAGGATGTCGTTGATGAGCGAGAGCAGCGTGCGCGCGTTCGACTTGACCACGTTGAGATCGCGGCGGCCGTGCGGCGTCAGGCGCGAGCCCTCCTCGCGCATGAGCAGATCGCAGTAGCCGATGATGCCGTTGAGCGGCGTGCGGATCTCGTGCGAGAAGTTGGCCAGGAACTCGCTCTTGAGCCGTGCCGCCGCCTCCACCTCTTTGGCGCGCTCCTCGGCGAGCTGGCGCGCGCGCGACAGATCGCCCGCCAGCCGATCGAGGTCGTCGTTCTGCTGGCGGATGATCTCCATCTGCAGTGCGCGCTGCTGGTAGCCGGCGAGCGCGCGCGTGGCGATGCGGGTCTTGGCCTCCAGCTCCTCCTTCAGTCGTTTGTTTTCGGCTAACAGCGCTTCGAGCTCGGCCGAGCCGCTCACGCGTCCCCCCCGAAGACGAGCGCGGTCAGCGTGGTGTTGATGGCGAAGCCGCAGTAGAGCTCGAAGTAGCAGTTGAAGCCGGCGCACGGCGGCGCGGCGGCGAAGGTCTGCGACAGCTCGCCGATCTTGCCCATCATCTGCGCCATGAACGCGCGGCCGCCGCAGTTGAACAGGATGGCCGCCTTGGGCGAGCGCACGCGGCGCGGCACCTCCTCCTGGAAGAAGCGCATCGTCGAGCCGATCGGATCGCCGGTGTTCATCAGCTCGAGCTCGGTGCCCTCCTCGAGGAAGTTGGCGAACATCACCGAGCCGTCGGGCAGCGCCATGAACGGCGCGCGCATGAAGTACTCGCGGCCGACCTTGAGCGCCGTCGGCCGCGCGCCGAAGCCGCGCAGCTTGCCGAACTCCAGATCCTCGATGGCGACGCCCAGCCGCTCGGCGTAGCGCGCCGCCGCCGGCTTGCCGTCGATCTCGATCACGCGCGGGCCGTCGACCTTGGAGATCGTCAGCATCTCGCCGGTCGGCTCGTACCAGTGCGTGCGCATCGTCGCCCACGGCGCGTCGGTGCGGATGAGCGCCACCAGCGCGGCGTCGTCCACCACCTCGCCGTCGACGTGGATCACCGCCGAGCCGCGCTGCGGATCGATGTCGAGATCGCTCGCGCCGCCGCCGACGAGCATCAGGCTCTGGTTGCGCTCGAGCACGCCGAGCAGCAGCTCCTCCTTCTTGAACTTGAAGCCGTCGTCGATCACCAGGCCGACGTACTTGCGCGTGTCGAGATCGTTCTGCTTGACGCCCAGCTCGTCGCACGCGCGCTTGATCGCCGTCGAGCCCGCGCCCACCGCGTCGCGATACAGCCCGGCGCCGAGCCCGAGGCCGACCTCGAGATCGCCGCACAGCCCGGAGAGGACCGCGCTCTTCATGTGCATCCCGCTGTTGTCGATCTCGCCGCCTGTCGACGCGCCGATCAGGCGCACCGACTTCGGCAGGCGGGCGCGGATCGCCTGGTTGAGCGCGCGGTGATCGCGGTCGCGCGACGCGAACAGCGTCAGCAGCTTGGGCGCCGGTCCATCGAGCACGCGCGCGCACAGCTCATCGGCGGCCTGGTTCGGATCGGCTTTTTCGGTGCGGGCGGATCGCAGCGTGACGTTCGCCATTCTCAGTCCCTCCCTGTGCGTGCGTGGGCGTTTGCGCTAGAGGCCGGAGCCGGGGTGATCGCGGTGGCACGTGCTGGTGCACTGCTGGAACGACGTCGCGTCGCCGCCGATGTACATGCTGGTGATCGGCCCGTACTTGACGACGTGATCGTTGGGATAGCTCTTGTGACACGACAGGCACGCCGACTTGGACGTGCGCTGGATCGACGCCACGCCGAGGTGGCAGTTGGCGCAGTGATCGAGCGGCGCGTCGAGGCGATCGGTGCGCGAGTGGATGAAGTGCGTGCGCACATAGACCGGCCCCTCGAGCTCGATGGCGAGCGGCGCGTGGCAGGTGGTGCAGGTGGCGCGGTCGGAGTTGGCGTGGTTGATGACGGCGAGCGAGCTGCCGCCCGAGTGGCAGGCGTTGCACCCGCCGGTGGTCATGGTCGCCTCGGTGTGCGCGGTGGTGCCGACCTGGACCTGGATCGTCTTGGTGCGCGGCACGTCCTCGCCGAGATACGCGCGGCGCGACTTGATGGTGACGTCGTACGTGCCCGCCTCCGCGTCCGGCGGCAGGTGGAAGGTGAAGGTGTCGCTCGCCGGGAAGTTCCACGTCGTGTGGTTGGGATCGAACGCGCCCTGGAACAAAAGCCCCTGCGGAAAGATCACGCCCTCGCCGAAGACGCCGTCGCGCGACGGAACGCCGACGGTGAGCGTGGGCGCGAAGAACTGCCCGAGATCGACCACCGAGCGGATCGGCTGCACCTTCTGCCGCGGCCCGGTCATCTCGGCGATGAAGTTGCGCTCGCGGTGCTTGCGCCGATAGTAGGTCGTCGTCGGATCGATGAAGCCGCGGTAATAGTAGATGCCCGCCGGGTTGGGCCCGAACGTGGCCTCGTTGTAGCTCGGCAGCACGCCCGGCGCGTGCAGCCGGTTGCCGCTGTCGTCGCGCAGCGTGAGCTGGAACGTGATCGCCTGGCCCGCCGAGTAGGTGCCGTCGGCGGCGGGCGGCGTGAGCGCGGCGACGTCGATCTGCAGACCGTAGTCGTACGGCGGCGCCGCCACCTGCGTCACCGGCACCGCGTACGGGTGCGTCGGATCGAGCGACCAGATCACGCGCAGCTGCGTCGTCGCCGGCGTGAAGGTGAAGGTCTTGCCCGGCTGCAGCGTGTCGCGCAGCTCGACCAGCGCCTCCTCGGAGAACACCTGCGCGCCGGTGCAGTCGTTCGGCGCCGGGCAGTCGTAGGTCCACTGGATCGCGCGCAGGCGCCGCACGAAGAAGTCATCGAAAGGCAGCCGATGGTGCTCGAGCCCCGAGCCGACGATCACCGGGATCGCGGTCGGCCGGCCCTGCGCGTCGAGCTGCTCGACGACGAACCAGCTCGGCAGATCCATCCACGCCGCCTCGCGGTAGAAGCGCCGCCGGATGAACGTCCCGTCGGGGTTCGGCACCGCCACCGGCTCCTCGTCGACGAGCCGCACGCCGCTCCACGGCAGCGCGCTGGCCGCGCCGGTGGTCTTCAATCCCGCCACGCCTTCGTCGACGCCCGCGTTGATCGACGCGCGCAGATCGATCTGGTTGACGTAGAACGTCTGGCCGGCGCGCACCGAGAGCGGCACGCCGACGCCGTCCTCGATGTCGATCGCCAGCCCGCGCGCCGGCGCGCTCAGCGCCTGCTCCGACTCTCCCGTCGGTGAAAACTGCGCGCTGCACCCGAAGCCGACCACCACCACCACGCCCGTGAGAAGTGCCGCTCTCCTGCTCGACTGCGAGCGCCGCTCCCCGATGCTGCCCATTGCCGGCCTCCTTCCGCTACGCGAGGCAAAAAGTGCCTATCGTTATCGTAGCCGGCGATCGCGGGGCTGGGAATGCGGCAAATTGTCGCAGGGTCTCTGCGGCCGCCGTCGGTGAGGCGCGCTACTCGAACATTCCGAGTGTGGGATTGAAGATCCGATCGGGATCGAATTCGCGTTTGCAGCGCTCGAGCGCGGCAGCGCGCGCGCCGAGCTGCCGTTGCCAATCAGCGGGTTGCATGTGTTGGCTGCCGATCGGAAAACCGATCGGGTACACCGTTCCGCCGATCGCGCGCGCCGCGATCAGCAGCCGCTCGCACTTGTCGAGAAACGTCGGCAGCAGCCGCGCGCGCGCCTCCGGAATGCTCGGCAGGACGTCGAACAGGAACAGGCGCGCGTCGTCCGGCAGGCCGGGAAACGGGCTGCGGCAGTTTCGCGCGAGCAGCGGATACGTCATGACGTAGCCGTCGCCGAGCTCGTCGGTGGTGACGTCGTCGAGCGCGGCGGCGATCACCGGCTCGGCGCGCGACGCGGGCAGGAACAGATCGATCCACGGATGGAGCGCGTGCCATGTGCCGGCGCGCTGCATCGCGCTCACCATCGCGGCGAGGCGGTTGGCGTAGTCGGAGTAGCCGAGCTCGCGCCGCGCCGGCTCGCCGGTGAAGTCGAGGCCGCCGAGCAGGCGCGCGTCCGATTCGTCGCCGCCGAAGCGCACGCACTCGAGCGAGAAGCGCCAGCTCGCGGCGTCGCGCCGGAAATTGCCGACGAGGTAATCGAAGCGTCCGTCTTCGGCCAGCTCGTGCTGCGCGCGCAGGAAAGCCGGCAGGCTCGGATAGTCGAGCTCGAACACGCGCACGCGGGGCGCGGCGGGCACGAGCGCCAGCTCGGCTTCGACGATCACGCCGAACTGGCCGAGCCCGCCGCGGCACGCATCGAACAGCGCCGGCTCGCGCTCGGGCGAGCAGCGCACCAGCTCGCCGACGGCGGTCACCACCGAGAGCGCGCGCACGTTGTCGAGCTGCAGCCCGTGGCGAAACGACGTCCCGCCGACACCGCCGACCGAGAGCGTGCCGGCGATGGACAAGTCGAGATAGTCGGTGAGCACCGGCGGCGCGAGGCCGGCCGCGAGCGTCGCCGCGAGCAGCTCGCGCCAGCGCGCGCCCGCCTGCACGCGCGCCGCGCCCGCGCCGGCGTCGACGTCGAGCACGCGATCGAGCGCGGCGGTGTCGATCACCAGCCCCCCGCGCGAGAGCGACTGGCCGCGCGTGGTGTGCGCCTGCCCGCGCGCGACCACCTCCAGGCGCCGCTCGCGCGCGAAGCGGACGGCGCGCGCCACGGCGTCGTAATCGGCGGCGCGCCGCACCTCGGCCGGCCGCGCGCTCACCAGCCCGCCGAAGTCGCGCGCGCACCGCTCGAGGTCGTCGCTCACCGCTTCGCCAGCACCTCGCCGAGCACGCGCAGGAAGTGATCGCACTCCTCGACGGTGTTGCAGGCGTGCGGCGCCACGCGCACCATCATGCGGCGCCGCTGATCGACGTCGATGCCGCGCTCGGCGAGCGCGCGCACCACGCCCTCGGGATCCGGCACGCCGAGGCAGATCCCGCCGGCGCGCTCGCGCGGCGCGCGCGGCGTGAGCACCGGGACGCCGAGCGACTCCGCGCCGTCGTAGAGCCGCTCGGTGAGCTCGCGGTTGCGCGCCGCGATCCGCTCGACGCCGGCCTCGAGCACGAACTTCAGGCCCGCGCGCGCGCCGTAGATCGGCAGCATGCCCGGCGTGCCCTGCTGAAACCGGCGCGCGCCCGGCATCGGCGAATAGCCGTCGACGAACGAGTGCACCTGCACGAACTGCACGAAGTCCGAGTGACCGAACCATCCCGGGTACGCCGGGATCAGCCGCTCGCTCAGCTCCGGGCGCACGTACATGAAGCCGAGCCCGGTCTCGCCCGAGAGCCACTTCACGTGGCCGCCCACCACCACGTCGGCGTCGAGCGCCTGCACGTCGACCGGGTGGACGCCGATCGCTTGATACGCGTCGAGCACGGTGAGCGCGCCCATCGCCTTGGCGCGCGCGATCACCGGCGCGGCGTCGAGCAGCGCGCTGTTGCGCGTGACCAGGCCGACCGCCACGATCGCGGTGCGCTCGTCGATCGCCGCCGCCACCGCGTCGGCCGGCACCGAGATCCCGTCGAGCGACGGAACCTGCACCAGCTCGAAGCCGCGCCGCGCCTGCGCCGACCACAGGTGCAGCGACGAGTGGAAGTCGAGCGCGGTGACCACGATGCGGTTGCGCGCCGGCGTCGGCTCGATGCACGACGCGATCGCGGCCTGGCACGCGGTGGCGCTGTCGCGCAGCGCGACCGATCCCGGCGGCGCGTGCAGCACCCGCTCGACGAGCCCGGTCACCTCGCTGAAGCGTTCGAGCCACTGCTCGAGCAGCCGATTGTGCAGGTGCCGCGAGCGCAGGTACTCCTCGAGGTCGCGATAGCCGTCGCGCGGAAACGGCCCCATGCACTGCGTGGCGAGGTAGGTGCGCTCCGCGAAGATCGGGAAGCGCTCGCGGTGGCGCAAGAGCTCGTCGGTGGCGCTCATGCGAAGCACACGCGGTAGAGCGCGTCGAAGTACGCGTGGCCGGCGTCCACCACGCCGCGCGCGCCGCGCCACACGTCGGCGATCTGCGCGCGCGCCTCGGCGCCGTCGGCGACGCGCGGCAGCATGCGCGCCAGCCTGAGCGAATCGTCGGCGTGATCCACCTCGAGCGACTCGTGCAGCCGCAGCCACGTGAGCGGCGATCCCTCGAGCTGATTCTGCCGGCGGAACTCCTCGCCGAGCCGCAGATCGGTCTGCTTGCCGTAGATCTCGATCATCATCAGCGCGCCGATCGCCTCGTGCCAGCTTCCGCCGAACAGCCGCGCCTCGAGCGCCGCGCCGAACTGCCGCCCGGGCTCGAGCAGCACGTCGGCCTCGCCGCGCGGGCGATGCGGCTCGACCGCGTCGACCAGCGTGCGGAACATCGCCTTGTGCGCGCGCGAGTAGTCGCCTTCGCCCAGCTCGTCGTTGAGCTGCTTGACGAACACCGAGCGCAGCGCGTCGTCGTCGAGGCGCGCGATCACCTTGGCCAGCCGCGCGGGAAAGTCGTGGACGATCGCCTCCCAGAAGTTGGCGAGGATGGTCCACAGGTGCCCGAGGTTCACCGGCTCGCGCCGCAGCCGCGCGAGGAACGGGTGGTTGGCGAGCACGATGTCCTCTTCGTAGCGGCGCACGATCTCGACGGCGTCGAGCACCGCCTCGGGCTGCGCGATCGACTCCGCCGCCTCGATCCAATCGATCGCGATCGGCGCGTCGACGAAGCGCGCCGGCGGCCGATCGGCGCGCGCGCCGCCGAGCACGCTGTAGCTGCGCGCGTGCGGCGACGCGTGGTGGCGCCAGCGCACGCGCACGTCCGGCGCCGGCGCGAGATCGATCACCAGCCGCTCCAGCTCGTCGAGCTCGACGCCGCGCCGCGCGCTCATCAGCGCCGGCCACGCGCGCGCCAGGCCCAATCGGCCGAGCGCCTCCTCGACGACCGCCGGCGCGAGCCAGCGGCCGCGCGCGCCGGCATCGAACGAAACGCCGAACGAAGGCGTTCTACCCGAGCGGAACACCAGCGCCTGGCGCACCACGCCCGGCGCGAACAGCTCCTCGACCGCGCGCACGCTCTCGAGCCCGACGCGAAAATCGCCCGCCAGCCGCTGCCGGCCCTGCGCGTCGGTCTCGGCGACGATCGACAGCGCCGGCCCCGCCTCCTCGTGGATCAGCGAAAGCTCGAACGGCGCGCCGCCGCTCGCCGGCCGATCCGCCCACGAGGCGCCGAGCTGCTGGAACAGCGACTGGATCTCCGCGGCCCGGCCGCGCAGCCCGTGCTCCTGGCAGATCACCTTCAGCCGCGCCGCGCCCCGCTCGTACCAGGTCTCGGTCATGCGTCACGCTCCGTTCAGGGTTTCAGTCCCAGGTTCTCGCGATAGTCGAAGCGGTCGGGATTTTGATTGGCGAGGATGCGCTCGTACGCGAGGTGGAAGTCGCCGCCTTCGCGCCGCGAGCGGTGATAGCGCTCGAGCTGCTGCTCCATCTTTTTGCCGCCGTGCTCGAGCCAGGTGCGCGCGTTCGAGAAGCTCACGTCCGGCTCGACGGGCAGAAGCGACCGCGAGAGCGCCTCGAGCCACTCGGTGGTGGTCTCGCGCTGATTGGCGCCGTGCACGCCGGTGCCCTCGGGCGAGCCGATCGACCAGTCGCCGCTGGTCCACAGCACCGGCTGCGTGAGCCGCTGCCACCACGGATCGGTGCGCGCCTTGATCTCGGCCGCGAGCGCCAGATCATCGCCGGGCGCGCGCCGCACCAGCGCGTGCGCGGCGAACAGGTGATCGCGGAACTCGGGGATGCCGGCGCCATAGAGCACCGGGCGCTCCTGCGGCGCGCGCCCGGTGAGGATGCACGTCGAGAACTGCGCCACCGTTCCGATGATCCAGTTGCGCCAATATTGTTTGAACAGATCGTAGTTGCGGAAGGACTGGATCACGCCGTCGACCAGCTTGTCGATCTGCTCGACCTCGGCGAGGAACGCACGCTCGATCGGGCGGAACTGCTCGGCGCTGAAGTCGCCGGCGCGTTGCGCGCGCTGCGCCGCGGGCACGAAGCGCGAGATGAACGACGCGGTGAGCAGGATGCCCGTCGAGAACAGCGGCTCGATGAAGCCGGCGGCGTGCGGCGCGAGGATGAACCCGTCGCCGAGGATGCTGCGCGAGGTGAACTGCACGCGGTCGGTGCGGATCACCGGGCGGATCGGCTTCATCGCGCCGAGGTGCGCGCGCACGCTCGGGTAGCGCTCGAGGAGCTGGGCGATCTCGGCCTCGGGCGGCACGCGCTCGTCGAGCGGATAGGCGTCGCGGTCGAGCTGAAAGCCGACGCTGGTGACGCCGGTGTCGAAGGGGATGACCCAGATCCAGCCGCCGCGGAAGCAGTGGTGCATGGTGGTGGCGTCGCGGCGAAAGCGGAACGCCGAGTTGCAGCCGCCGAGCCGCTCGTCGAGCGGCGGCACGTCTTCGTAGTGGGCGAAGATCGAGCGCGTGTTGGTGGCGAGCCGCGGCGTCTCGTCGCGCAGCCCGAAGCGCTTGGCGAAGAACGAGGCGTGGCCGGTGGCGTCGACGATGTAGCGCGCCGAGACGCGGTGCTCGCCCGACGGCCCGCGCAGCCGCAGCTCGACGCCCGCGCCGCTGCGCTCGAAGTCGAGCATCTCGGTGTTGTCCTCGTACTCGACGCGATACTTGGCGAAGCGCGAGACGAGAAAGGCGTCCGCGTCGGCGCGCAGCATGTGGACGTCGGGGCCGTTCGGCAGGAGCAGCGTCTCGAACATATGCTCGTGCCGCGGCTCGAGCGGCCGGCCTTCGTGGTGCAGCCCGTACCAGAAGCCCTGCTTCGGCCACGCGGCGCAGCCGTTCTCGCGCAGCGTCAGGTAGTGCGCCACCTGCGCCAGCTCCGGCACGTCATAGTCGCGCGCGAGCTGATTGAGCAGGAAGGTGGTGGTGGGCAGCGTCGATTCGCCGATGACGAAGCGTGGGTGCGACTTGCGCTCGACCACCAGCGTGCGCAGCCCCGCCTGAGCGAGCACCAGCGCCAGCGACGAGCCGGCGATGCCGCTGCCGAGCACGACGATGTCGAATGAGGTGTTCATGGCGCAGAGTCTATTCCCGCGCCGCGCTCACCGTCCTGCGGCATGTTGTCGCAGCGTCAATTTGTCGCAGGCGGGCGCCGTGACGTGGGAGATCACACTCAGCGTTTGAGCCGCGCGGTTTTTTTTGCAGCGCCTTTGAAGCGGTATTGCAGCGCGAGTTAATGCCCTTTGAGACCATTAAACGAATAGTTCGATATTGACGTCGCGCGTCCCACCCGCATGATCGCCGCCATGACACTCGTACGTGAGATTACGCGCTCGGATCAGCTCGTCGAGCTACGTGAGTCACTATTGGGCCTCTGCCGCGACGTTCGCTCGTCCAAGCTGGGGTTCGCGCTGCAGCTTCGATTTATCTTCGATTCATCTATCGTTGTGGGCGAAATTCGCTTCTCGGTCGTTACGCAAAAAAATCCCGACGCCCGGTCTGCCCTAATTGAGGTCATCGAATCAGAAACGATCGAGGCCTTTGCCCCTCTCGAATTGATCGAAGAGGTGGAGCGTCGTCTACCCTCTGTCGCCGAGAAAGAGCACGTTCCGCTCGAGTTGCTCGTCGCGGAATGGGAAAGGTGGAGGTCGAGGTTACAGTTCGTGGACGTAGCTTCAATGACGAGCGACACGCCGTTGCGTGACCAGAACGACTACCCGTTCCTCAAGGCGCACGACAAGCTCGGAACGGATGCAATCTTGACGGCCGACAAGGATATCTTGGCGGCGTTGCCGGACGCAATGCCGCAAAAGATCGTGTTCGACTTGCGTCGATATGCGCGAGAACAAGCCATAGTGCTGTCGTACTTGAACGGCGCAATGTTCGGTGCCGTCCTGAATCTGTCGACACTACGACTCGCATGGACAGGCCTGAAGGCCGCGTGGCGGATATTCAGCAGGTTGCCGCCGTTCGTTCAGGTCCTTGCGCTCGCGCTGGGAGGCGCCTTCCTGCTGAGCAAACGGGGCCAAACATGGCTACGCAGCGCGCTTGAGAAAGGCCGCCTGGTCGGCAGAGTCATTTTTGATGCGCTCGAAGCTTGCGCGTTCGACGCCGGCGAAGCGATGGATGCCTCGAGTCTCGCGTGGGAACGCGTACAACCGTATCTTCGCTCCGCGCCCAGAAAACGGTCAGGTCGGATCACTCAGTTGGTGTTTGCTGCCTGCGTGAATGCCGCTCCGCGCTCACTATCGGTGGCGGAGATCGCCACTCATATTCGGTCGCTCGGCTACCGCTCTTGGCTACGCGATTGCCAGCCCTCAGTGCTGCGCGCATTGCGCAACGACCCGCGACTAGTGGAGGTGGCTGGGCGATGGTTGCCAGCGCACGAGCGCCCCGTTTGATCGTGTTCCCGTCATAGGTTATTTCGAGATCACTGAACAGTGAATGTCGAGACGGGCATTGCGCTCAGATAGTCGTATTGCGTGACGACGAAGCCGCTCGCCTGGCGCTCGATGGTCGCATAGCCGTAGTCCACCGAGCTGGTGATGGGCGCGCCGCCGTTGCCGATCACCACCTCCTTTTGCGAATGCGAGAACGTGTGGCTGTGGCCGACAATGAACAAGTTATAAGTCGCCGATTGCATCATCGCGTCCATTTCACTGACGCACGGCGGGCCCGAGGTGCCGGTCGGTTCGTGACGCACGACGAATGTGTACGTAGTGGATTTGGCCAGCTCGCTCTGGAGCCAGCTCTTTTGTGTCGAGTCCCAGGCGTTACAGGCCACAATGACGATCTTGGCGGTCCACTGTCCATTGGTGTCATTGATCGGCACTGTATAGTAGGGAAGCGTCTTGCCGAGCGGCGTGACCAATGCGTTCATATAGGCCGTCATGTTGCTCGTCGGCGAATTGGCGCAGTTCGACGCCGTCGCGCCGGTGCACTCGTGATTGCCCATGGCCGCGAAGATGGGTCCGGTGGTGAACTGTTTCGCGGCGCTCAGGTACTTTGCAATCTGTGGTTGCGCCTGTGAGCCCGATGGACTGGCGAACATGTAATCGCCGGTCGTGACCACGAACTGTGGTTGCGGATTCATGGCGGCGAGGTCTGCATAGATCTTTGTGATGATCGTAGTGGGATAGCTATTGGTGCCGTCGATGTTGGCCGGGCGGGTATCGCCTACTATTGCAAAGTACAGGTTCGAGACTGAGCCGCCGTTTGGCCCGATCGAGCCGGTGTACGTCGTCGGCGGCGTGACGCCGGCGTCGGGCGTGCCGCCGCTCGGGCCCGTGCAGTTGCTCGGCGGCGCGTGGCACTTGCACGCATTGGTGTCGCAATACCAACCGCCATAGCAACCATTGGACTGACAACTACTGGAACCCGATTGACAGCTATTGCAGCAGCTCGACGTCGAGGGATCGGCATAGCCGGGACAACCCGACGGCGGCGGATTGCCGGGGCCGGGATTGCCTGGAGCTTGAACGCACATTCCAGTGACGAGATCGCACTGCGTGCCGGAGGGACAATTCGCGCAGCCGCTGCCGCCGCCGCACGTGCCGCTCGCCGGCACGCACACCTGCACCTCGGCGCCTTCTGCGGTCACGGACGCGACGCAGCTCTCGCCGGACGCGCAGCCCGCGTTCGAAACGCAATCGGCTCCGCAATAGTCGTCACCGCCGTATTGAACGCACGCCGCGTTCGCGCCGCAGTCGCGCGAGCTGACGCACTGCCGGCAGGTGACACCCGGGTTGTCCGATTTTCCGCCGGGAGCGACGCCACCGCCGTCACTCAGCGACCGTTCGTTCGCCGTACAACCGCTCAGCGCCACTGCGAGCACCACGAAGGAGGACATGCGCATCCGGCACCTCCAACGTGATCAATGCAGCGACGGTGTGTTCACCTTCATGTCACGGGTCGTTCGAAGGAGATTCGCGGGCGGCGGCATTAATGCGAAACGGGTCAGACGGCGAACTTTCCGTCCGCCACGTCCGCCGCGAAGGTCTCGATGAACTTGATCTGGTTGGCGAGCTGCAGCCCGTAGGTCTTGCCCTCGGCGATCGCCTGCTGCGCGCTCCAGCCGTCGGCGGCGATGCGGTAGCACGCCACCATCGTGCCGGTGCGCCCCTTGCCCGCTTCGCAGTGACAATAGACGGGTTGGTTCTGGCCGTTCTTGACGAACTGGATGAATTGCCGCACCTGCGCCTCCGACGGCGCGGCGTTGTCGAGGATCGGGATGCGCAGCGCGTGCAGGCCGATCGCGGCGGCCGGCGCGGCGTCGTCGTCGTTCTCCATGCAGAAGCTGACGATGCCGCGAATGCCCTGCGCATAGAGGCCCGCCATCCCTTTGGCGTCGACGCGCGAGCCGCGATAGAGCTCGCTCGAGACCTGCGCCTCGTACGACTTGACGGGATAGCGCAGCCCGAGCAGCTCGGCGAGGCCGAGCGTTTCGCCGGCGCCGACGAGCAGCTCGTCCTTGATCTTGGTGGCGTCGGCGATCGACTTGTTCTCGACGACGGAGATGATCTTGGCGAGCTTGTCGCCGTTCGGGTTCTTGGACGCGGCGGGCGGTTTGCCGTCGTGCAGCTCGCCGGTGACGCGGTCGGCGGTCTGCTCGGCTTTCTGCTCGGCGGGATCGCCGGGCTGCGAGACGTCGTGCGCGCCGCTTTGCGCGCCGGCTTGCGCTTGCGCCGGATCGGGCGCGCGGTGCACGCCGCGCGCGCCGTCGGCGACGTGCGTGAGCTCGTGCGCCAGCAGGCGATCGCCGTCGCGCGTGCCGGGCGCGAACCGTCCCTCGCCGAAGTGCACGTGCTCGCCGTCGGTGAACGCCTGCGCCCCGAGATCGCGCGCCGCCTCGGCCGACGCGCCGTCGGTGTGCACCTGCACGCGCGACAGATCGCCGCCGACGCGCGGCTCCATGCGCGCGCGCACCTCGGGCGAGAGCGGCCGGCCGTTCGTCTCCGGCACGCGTGCGCCGCCCGCGCGCGCCGCGCCGTCCTGCTTGCGCTGGATCAGCCGGCGCCGTTCGAGCATGCGCTGGCGCGGGTCTTCGCGCTCCTCGGGCGCGGCCTCCGCCCCGTCGCGATCCTGTCGGTCAGATTGTTTGCGGTCCACGCATCATTGTACCGCGTCCAGCGGACAGTGGCGGCTCGAGGCGTGCTGTTCTTTGATCGCGGTTGAAATCGGCGGCGACCGCGCTTGGCCGTTTGGCGCGGCGTGGGATAGCATCCGCGGCGATGGTCATCTGCAACGAGTGCGGCACGCGCATCGCGCCCAAGGTGACGGTCTGCCCGAAGTGCGGCGCGAACGTCGACGCCACCAACGCCGGCCCGCCGAAGCGCGCGCGCAAGCCGGTGCCGTGGGGATTGATCGTAGTGCTCGGCGCGGCCTTCGCGCTCGCGAGCGCCGCGGCGTACCTGCTGCTCCGCTAGTCGGCTACACTCGCGGCGTGCACCGATTCGGCGCGCTGATCGGGATCGCCGCCGCGCTGAGCTCGACGGCCGCGCGCGGCGAGGAGCAGCACCCGAGCCCGCTCGAGTTTCAACCCAAGATCGACGCGCCCATTCTCTCGATCGCCGCCGCGGCGTGGATCACCGGCGAGGCGGTGCAGCCGCTCGTCATCTCCTCGCCGCCGTGCGATCCGTGCTTCGCCGGCACGCTCGACGCGCTCGACCGCGGGCTCGCCGGCCGGCGCAACTCGGCGGCCGACTTCGTCTCGTGGGCGACGCTCGGGCTGGCGCTGGCCGCGCCGCTAATCGCCGACGGCGTGGACGTCGAGAAGAACGGCGGCGGCTGGGCGGCGTGGGGCGGCGACGTGGGCCTGCTCGCCGAAGCGCTGGTGCTCGACGTCGCGTTCAATCAAGGCGTCAAGCTCGTCACGCGCCGCCCGCGCCCGTTCGTCTACGGGCTGGCGCCGAACGATCCGGCGTTCTCGTCGTCCGAGAGCTTCGTGTCGTTCTTCTCCGAGCACGCGTCGCTGTCGTTCGCCGCGGCCGCGTTCTACACGACGCTGTTCGCGCTGCGCCACCCGCGCCGCCGCGGCTGGATCGCCGCCGTCGGCGTGGCCGCGTTCGGGCTGGCCGCGGTCACCGCCGCGCTGCGTGTCGAGGCGGGCAAGCACTTCTACACCGACGTGCTCGCCGGCGCCGCGTTCGGCACGATCATCGGCGCGGCGATCCCGCTGCTGCACCGCCGGCACGCGCGGCTGCCGATCTCGCTCGCGCCGCTGCGCGACGGCGTGATGGTGTCGATGGTGTTCGTTCGTTGACCGGGCGTATGCTGCGCCGATGATCTCAGACCAATCGAAGAACGACGAGCAGATCGCTTTCTGGAACGGCCCGCGCGGCGAGGAGTGGGTCAAAGAGCAGGAGGCGATGGACCGCGCGCTCGAGCCGTTCGGCCGCGCCGCGCTCGAGCGCGCCGAGCCGCGCGCCGGCGAGCACGCGATCGACGTCGGCTGCGGCTGCGGCGCGACCACGCTCGCGCTCGCGGCGGCGGTCGGCCCGTCGGGCGGCGTGGTCGGCGTCGACGTCTCGGCGCCGATGCTGGCGCGCGCGCGAGAGCGGGCGCGCGGCCTCGCACACGTCACGTTCGTCGAGGGCGACGCGGCGGCGCACGCGTTCGAGCGGCGCGCCGATCTCGTGTTCTCGCGCTTCGGCGTCATGTTCTTCGCCGATCCGGCGGCGGCGTTCGCCAACCTGCGCGGCGCGCTCTCGCCTCGCGGGCGCGCCGCCTTCGTCTGCTGGCGCAAGCTCGCGGACAATCCGTGGCTCGGCGTTCCGCTCGCGGCGGCGAAGCGCATCGTCCCGCCGCTGGAGCCACCGCCGCCCGCCGACGCGCCCGGCCCGCTCGCGTTCGCCGATCCCGATCGCGTGCGCGCGATCCTCGAGCGCGCCGGCTTCGTCGAGGCGGCGATCGCGCCGTTCGATCACCGCATGCCGCTCGGCGACGGCCGAGGGCTCGACGCCGCGGTCGAGCACGCGATCACCATCGGCCCGACGGCGCGCCTGATCGCCGTCGCCAATCCCGACGCCGCGACGCTGGCGCGCGTGCGGCGCGAGGTGCGCGAGGCGCTCGCTCCTCACGCGGACGCGAGCGGCGTCAGCTTTCCCGCGGGCGCGTGGATCGTCACCGCGCGCGCGTCAGCCGGGCACGTCTGAGCGGTGGTCGGCGACGCATTTGCCGATCAGCTCCTGCATCTTTTCATTGATGAGCGCGCACGGCGCGAAGAACGGCGAATCGGTGCACTGAACGGTGAGCGTCCGCGCGTCGTCGAGCGTCCAGGTGAACGCGAAGCCGCTATGGCGGATCGAGCCGCCCGCGCCGTCGATGGCCACGCCGTATTGGTCGCGGGCCGTCTGTTTGATCGCGTCCCACGCAGCGTCATTGACGTCGTGAAACGTTTGCGGATCGCACGCGCTCATCTCGCTCCTCCGCGCCGATGATACCTCGTGCTAGAGTTGTCTCGAAGGAGCGCTCTAATGAGGTACGTCACAAGCCTTCTTTTGCTCGCGCTCGGGTGCAGCACGCCCGCGCCGAAGCCGATGGACGTGAGCCTGGCCGCACCGCCCGCGGGTCAAGGTTGGCAGTGGGAGGTCCCGCCGTTCCAGGTGCCGAGCGGCACCGAGATCCAGGCGTGCTACTTCTTCGCCGTTCCGGGCGCCGCCGGGCAGGACGTGTGGACCAACCGCGTCACCGTCGCGCAGACGACCGGCTCGCACCACATGAACATCTTTCGCGTGAAGACCAACAACGGTCTCTACGGCAAACCCGGCGACGTGGTCACCAACGGCGCGTGCTTCGGCCCGTCGAGCAACTGGGCCGATTGGCCGCTGGTGATCAACTCGCAGGACGACAAAGAGGTCGACTGGACGCTGCCCGACACCGTCGGCGAGCACTTCGTCGGCGGCGAGCTGCTCATGGTGCAGACGCACTACGTGAACGCGACCACGCAGACCACGCCGCTCGCCGGCCACGTGCTGGTGAACTTCTGGACCATGCCGTCGGCGCCGGCCAACGCGCTCGGCACTGTGTTCGCCACCAACCAGAACATCCGCATCTGCCCCGGCGACATGGGCAAGACGTTCGAGCACAAGTGCACGTTCAAGTCGCAGGGCGTGCACATCGTCGCCGCCAACGGCCACTTCCACTCGCGCGGCACCGAGTTCGACATCGCTTCCGTCGACGCGCAAGGAAACGTGGGCGCGAACTTCTACGTCTCGAAGGTGTGGAACGAGCCGCCGATGATGATGGGGCTCGACGTGCAGGTGCCGGCGATGGGCGGCATCGATTGGAAGTGCACGTTCGATTACCAGTGTCCGCCGGGGCAGTCGGTGTGCGGCAATCCGGCCGACAGCAACTGCTTCACGTTCGGCGGGCACGTCGACACGCAGGAGCACTGCAACGCCTTCGTCTACTACTGGCCCGCCGACGCGACCGTCGGCGACATCACGTGCTTCTGACATGACGCGCGCGGGGGGGATCGCCGCTCTATTAATGATGCAGCTCGTGGCGTCGTGCGGCAGCGACGCGACGTCGCCGTCGGACATGCAGGCCGGGCTCACGTGCAGCCAGCTCTGCAGCGAGTACCTCGTGTGCGAGCAGCAGGCGGACGGCGGGTTCATGGGCTCGATGAACGCGCTCGTGCCGTGCGAGAACGCCTGCTTCTCGGCCGCCGAGTCGGTGCGCGATCAGCTGCGCACCTGCGCGACGATGAGCTGCAACGCCTTCATCGCCTGCGCCGTCTCGGCCGGCCTCAAGCTCGGCGCCAAGCCGATGCCCGATCTCGCCGCCACCGACTAAGCCAGCGCGCCCTCCGCGGTGCTCGCCGACGTGAGCTGACTGCGCAGCCGCGCGAGCGCGCGCACGATCTGCTGCTTGGTGAACAGCTTGGCCGTCGCCTGCGGCGCCTGCGCCGAGAGCGCGGCGGAGAAATCTTTCTTGGTGGCCGTATCGACCGTCAGCTCCTTGAGCGCCTCTTGCAAATGGATCTCGGTATTGAAGATGTTCTTCTTCAGCCAATCGATCTGCGCCGCCGGCAGCCAGCCGTGCAGCTTCTCCGGCGCGACCAGCGCGTATTTGTAGATCTCCGCGAAGTAGTCGGTCTTGGCCGTGCGCGCGTAGTTGAACTGCGGCGAGACCTTCGGCACGTTGCCGTCGGGCCACGAGTTGAGGTTCTGCTCGTACTTCGGCGAGCGGCGGAAGGTGCGGCCGTTCGGCAGCGTCTCGGCCTTCTGCCCATCCTCGAGCCGTCCCATGAGCGCCGTCAGCGCGGCGTTGTCGCACTTGTTGTTCTTCATCAGCCCCGCGTCGTGACACACCACGCAGCGCTCGTCGTCGACGCCGGTGTTCGCGCAGTTCTTGGCCACCCACCAGTTGTACTCGCGCCAATCGACCACGCTCTTGAAGAAGACGTCGACGAGCCCCGGGTTCTCCATGTTGTCGACGACGTGTCCCATCTCGTGGCTCAGCGTGTCGCGGTACGCCGGCTCGAGCACCGAGTCCAGCGACATGGAGTCGCTCGCGCCTTTGTCGAAGATGGTGATCGCACCCTCACCGCGAACCGTCTGCCCGCCGGTGCTCTTGTTCGGATCGCCCGCCTCGCGGCGCATCGTGATCGGCCCGAAGGATCGGTTCCACAAGTGCTCCTCGGGAATCTCCGCCAGCGTGGCGTCGATCTTGTTCCAGTAGTCGAGGCTGTAGGACCACGCCGGCTCGCCGCGCGGATTGATGAACACCACGTCGTACTTGAACTCGAGCTGCACCTCGCGCTGCTTGAGCACGCAGAAGTCGTGCAGCCGCTCGAGGTAGCTGCGGCGATCCGCCGTCGTCGGAGCCTTGAGCTTCTGCCAGTCCGCGTTGATGGTGGCGAGCGCGTCGGCGAGCTCCTTCTCGGTGTTCTCCAGGATGTCGCCGGTCATGCGCGCGTTCGCCGCCGGTCCGCTGTGATCGAGCGCCGCGACCAGCTCGGCGACCACCTGCGCCGCGCGCGCCGGCGGATCGGCCAGCGCCGCCGCGTTCGGCTTGGCGAGATCTGCGATGAACGGCTTCAGCACCAGCGACGGATCGGGTCCATGGCGGCGCGCGGTCAAGAGCGAACGCGGCTTCTTGGAGACTTCGCCGTAGGTGATCCAGTCGGCGTAGTCCTCGCTGTGGATGATCGCGGCGTCGGAGGGACCCGTGCCCGACGGGATTCCGTGCGCGCGCCGGTAGCGCTCGGCCATCTGGTGATGGATCCCGCTGGTGCCGCCGGCGTTGGGCGCGCGCTGCAGCGACGGCGCGGCGGCGGCGGAGATCGGCGGCATGGCGCGGTTCTCGACGGCGGCGCGGCCGGCGCGATCGGCCTCGTGCTCGGCCGGGCCGTCGGCCGCGCCCACGCGCAGCGGCGCCGATCCCGACGCCGCGCCCTGCTGGATGGTGTGCGTCAGCTCGTGCGCCAGCAGCTGCTGCCCTTCGCGCGTGCCGGGTTGGAACTGCCCCGGCGCGAAGACGATGTCGCGCCCGATGGTGTACGCGCGCGCGCCCAGCGCTTGCGCCGATCGCGCGGCCGCCGCGTCGGCGTGCACGCGCACGGCGCCGAAGTCGGCCCCGAAGCGCGCCTCGAAGAACGCGCGCGACGTGCGCGGCAGCGGCGCCCCTCCGCCGCGCACGCGCCGGATCTCTTCGCCCAGGCCGGGTGACCAGCGCAGCGACGACGCGACCGGCTTGCCGCGCAGCTTCTCGTCCTCGTTCGCGCAGCCGGCGCACTTGGCCTGCACCCGCGGCGCCGCCAGCGCCGGCGCGATCCGCGGCGCCTGCCCGTCGGGCGGAGCCACCGGCGACCACGGCGTCTGCATCACCCGCTCGGCGACGCGATCGGCCTCCTGCTCGAAACGATCGCCGGGCGCGCCCACCTCGAGCTTGGGCTGCGCCACCAGCTGCGCGCGCTCGTCGACCAGCGTCGCGGCCGCGCGCGCCGGAGCCGACGGTGCTTCGTGGCGTAGCCCCTGCGTCTCTCGGCTCGAACGGGCGCGCATCACCCGCAGCATAGAACGGCGTCCGCCGGCGCGTCCAATCCGGCGACGCGTGCATCCAACGTCGCGGCGAAGACGTACTCGATCGGTGAGGAGGGACATGGCCAAGCGATTTCCGTTCTCGCCGTTTCCCACGGGTTGGTTCTGCGTCGCGTTCTCGCACGAGCTGCGCGCGGGCGAGCTGCAGAGCCGCACGCTGTTCGGCCACGAGGTGGTGCTCTACCGCGCGAGCGACGGCGCGCCGGTGATGCTGGACGCGTACTGCCCGCACATGGGCGCGCACCTCGGCCGCGGCGGCACGCTCGACGGCGATTGCGTGCGCTGCCCGATGCACGGCTTCCGCTTCGACGGCGCGGGCGCGTGCGTCTCGACGCCGTACGGAACCAAGGTGCCGCCTGCCGCGCGCGTGCGCTCGTGGCCGATGCGCGAGTCGCACGGGCTGGTGCTGGCGTTTCACGACGCGCACGACGGCGCGGGCGAGCCGACGGCGCCGGCGTGGGAGGTGCCCGATCTCGACACCGACGGCTGGACGCCGTTTCGCGGCGTGCGCTGGACGCTGCGCTCGCACCCGCAGGAGACGTCGGAGAACAGCGTCGACTTCGGCCACTTCGCCGAGGTGCACCGCTACTCGCAGCCGCGCCTGCTCGCCGGCCCCGACGTCGACGGCCCGCACCTGACCGCGCGCTACTCGTTCGTGCGCCAGCCGGGCGCGCTGCGCTTTCTCGCGCGCCGGCTCGAGGTCGAGTTCGAAGCGCGCGTGCACGGGCTCGGCTACTCGCTGGTCTGCGCGCGCGTGCCGGCGCTCGGCGTGCAGATGCGCAACCTGGTGCTGCCCACGCCCACCGACGGAGAGCACATCGACCTGCGGGTCGCGCTCAGCATCGGTCCGCCCGAGGGCCGCATGAGCGCGCTGCCCAAGCCCGTGTGGTCGGCGGCGGCGCGCGCGCTGGCGCGGCTGGCGTTTCGCGAGTTCACCGCCGACGTGCGCCAGGACTTCGCCATCTGGGAGAACAAGGTCTACGTCGAGCGGCCGCCGCTCGCCAAGGGCGACGGGCCGATCGCGATCTACCGCCGTTGGTGCCGCCAGTTCTACCCCGACGGCCGCCGCCTCGCGATGGTCGCCGAATAGCGCGGCGGCTGGTCTTTGAATAAGCGCCGCGCGACTCGCGTCGGGAGGCCATGCATGGAGTCGGACGGCTCGCCTCGACGGCGTTCGCCGGCGCCCTGGCGGCGCTCGCCGGATGCGCGACGGCACACCACAACTACTCGCTCGACTTGAGCCAGATCCCGGAAGGCCTGAACTGCTTCGATCGGGCGCCGAGCAGGGCGGTCGAGCTGTGCCAGTGGCGGCTGCGAAGCGGGCTCGAGGATCTCTTGCAGGAGACGCTCGACGGCGAGCTGCACGACGTCACGCGCGGCTACCGCGCGCGCTTCGAGCTCGTCGATCTCGACTACGCTTCGGTGCGCGTCCTCGGCGCGCCGGTGCGGACGCGGGTCGCGTATCGCTTCACGCTGCGCGACGCGAACGATCGCGAGCTGGTGGCGCTCGACGAGACGTTGATCCAGCCGACGCTGGGCCGGCATCATTCCCGGCGGCGCTACTTCTCCACGCTCAACGCGTTCTTCTTCGAGACCTTCGCGCCCGTGATCGAGCGGATCCGCGTGGCGGTGGCGCAGAAGGTCGGCGGCAGCGGCTGAGGCTCAAGCCGAATCGACGGCGTGCGACGCGCGGATGGCGGAGAGCAGCGCGTGCAGGCGCGCCGGCTTCTCGGTCGCCAGGTGATAGCCGACGGCGCGCGCCGCCTGCGGCAATCCGCCGCAGGGCAGAAGCGCGATCACCGTGGTCGCGGGCGAGCGCTCGCGGATGAAGCCGACCACCTCGCCGCCGTCGCGCGCGCGCGTGTCGAGGTCGACGATCGCGGCGTCGAACGGCTGCCGATCGAGCGCGGCGCGCGCGGTGGCGATACCGTCGGCGACCACCGCCGTGTGCCCGGCGTCGTCCAGCGCCTCGACCAGCAGCTCGGCGAGCGCGCCGTCCTCGACCACCAGCAGCACGCGCCGCGGCTGTCCGTCGTCGAGCGGGTTGGCGGCCGTCACCATCACCGCCGGCGAAGTAGCACTCCGCGTGCCCGGCGCGAGTGAGCGCTCGGCCGCGCCGCCCACCGTCGCACGCCGCCGCCCGCGCGCGCCGGCTCGCCGCGCGTTTGCAAAATGCGGCGGTCGCCCGCGCGGTCCACCGCAGCGAGTGGCAAAAAGCCAGACTTCGCCCGGCTACTCGTCTTCGCGCGACAGCATGCGGTAGATCGTCGACGCGTCGATGCCGAGGAGCTGCGCCGTGCGCACCTTGTTGCCGTTGGTCTGCGCCAGCACCCACTCGACGTAGCGGCGGGTCATCACGCGCAGCGGAACGATCTCGTTCGCCAGCGCCGCCATCGCCTCGGGCGGCTGCTCGGGCACCGCGAGCGCCAGGTCGCGCACGTCGACGCGCTTGCCGCGCGCGAGCAGGAGCAGCCGCTCGACGGCGTTCTTCAGCTCGCGCACGTTGCCCGGCCACGGCAGCTCGATGAGCCGCCGCATGACCTCGCTGGTGATCTCGCGCGGCGCCTGATCCGGATGCTGCTCGGCCACGCGCGCGGCGAAGTGCTCGACGAGCAGCGGGATGTCCTCGCGCCGCGCGCGCAGCGGCGGCAGGTGCACCGGGATCACGTGCAGCCGGTAATAGAGATCCTCGCGAAACTTTTTCTCCTGCACCGCGCGCGCGAGATCGCGGTTGGTGGCCGCCACGATGCGCACGTCGATCTTGCGCTCGGCGCCGCCGCCCACCGGCCGCACCGACGACGTCTCGATCGCGCGCAGCAGCTTCGCCTGCAAGCCGATCGGCACCTCGCCGATCTCGTCGAGGAACAGCGTGCCGCCGTCGGCCTCGGCGAACAGCCCCTTGCGCGCCTCGACCGCGCCGGTGAACGCGCCCTTGGCGTGGCCGAACAGCTCCGACTCGAGCAGCGAGTCGGTGATGGCCGCGCAGTTGACGGCGATGAACGGCTCGCGCGCCCGCGGACTGCCGTGGTGCAGCGCGCGCGCGACCAGCTCCTTGCCGGTGCCCGACTCGCCGAAGATGAGCACCGGCGCCGCGGTCGCGCTCACGCGCTCGAGCAGATCGTAGAGCTGGAGCATCACCGGGCTCTTGCCGATCAAGTTGCGAAAGCCGAGCCGCTCGTCGACGGCGCGCCGCAGCTCGGCGTTCTCGCGCTTGAGCCCGCGCTCCTCCAGCGCGCGCGCGAGATACAGCGCCGCCTCCTCCATCTTGAACGGCTTGGTGAGGTAGTGCGAAGCGCCGCGCTGCACCGCCTCGATCGCGCCGTCGATGGTTCCGTACGCGGTCATGATGATCACCGGCCGCGACGGATCGTCGGCGCGCGCGGCGGCGAGCACGTCGAGGCCGTCGACCTCGTCCATGCGCAGATCGGTGATCACCGCGTCGAGCTCGCGCCGCTTCTTGATGGCCGCGAGCGCCGCCTTGCCGCCGACCACGCACTCGGCGCGGTAGCCCTTCGACGACAGATATTCGGCGACCATCTCCGCCATCTCGGCGTCGTCGTCGACGATCAGCACGCGCGCGCTACTCATGCGTCTCCTTGGCGATCGGCAGGACGATCCGCACCGTGGTCCCGCGCCCGACGGCGCTGTCGATCTCGAACGTGCCGCCGTGGTTCTTGACGATGTCGGCGGCGATGGTGAGGCCGAGGCCGGTGCCCTGGCCGCGCTTCTTGGTGGTGAAGAATGGATCGAGCACGTGCGGCAGGTGCTCGGCGGCGATGCCCGAGCCGTCGTCGGTGATCTCGATGGCGACGCGATCGCCGCGCTCGGCGTGCAGGGCTGCGCGCGCGGTGACGTGGCCGCCGGCGGCGCACGCGTCGCACGCGTTCATCAATAGATTGACCAGCACCTGCTCGAGCTGCCCGACGTCGGCCGCCACCGCCGCCACCGTCAGCGGCGCGTCGACGGCGAGCGCCACCTTGGCGTGGCGAAAGCGGTGCTCGAGCAGCGCCGCCGCCGAGCCGAGCGCCTGCGCCGGCGTCACCGCCGCAGTCTCGATCGGCCGCGTGCGCGAGAAGTCGAGGAGCTGGCGGATGGTCGTCGACACCTTGTCCACCTGCGTGAGGATCGACGAAACGTGCTTGCGCATCGCATCGCCCGCTTCGCCACCGTCGGGCAGGCGGGCGAGGAGCTGCTCGGCGCGGCCGGAGATGATGCCGAGCGGCGTGCCCACCTCGTGCGCCACGCCGGCGGCGAGCGT
>Ga0070741_10005522_pt1 | contig 28004 bp, 26 predicted proteins | sample Coa_R1_4_FD_66440 | JGI IMG/M metagenome (GOLD analysis project Ga0070741, IMG submission 66440) | Surface soil microbial communities from Centralia Pennsylvania, which are recovering from an underground coalmine fire - Coalmine... | ecosystem: Environmental > Terrestrial > Soil > Unclassified ...
GCTCGGGCACCTGACACCGCGCGAGTTCGTCGCCCACCGTCAGGGAACACGGATCGCCGGAGCCGCGTGAACTCTAGCAGCGGAATGTGTCCTTTCGGGACCAACGTCATTCGGTCAAGGGAATAATCGCTTCGATGTCGTGAAGAAGGGGAATCGCCCGCTGGTCACGATCAGCGATCTCGGAAGCGACGGACCGTGCGTCGGCCTCCAGCCGAGACAGGGTTCGATGCGCGTTCGTGAGGTAGCGCAGCGACGAGCTTAGCTCGAACCCATCAAGTGACCGAGCGGAGTCACGGACGTCGCCAAGCGCCGCAAGATACGCGTTGATCAGGCAGCTCACCGTCCACAGCGCTACCAGGTCGGACATGCGATCACCGATGGACTGTGCGAGCGCAAGGCGGGTGTGATCGTAGCCGCTCGACAGGCCGGCATAGAGGGCATCCGTTCTTCCCGTCAGTACGAAGCTCCGCGGAAGGTCGTCGGTCGGTTCGCATAGATGCAGCCCAGAGAACGCCGGAAATTTCCAAAGGTCATAGGTCGAGCGGAAACCCATGACATTCGCGTAGTTTTTCCACGGCGGTTGCCGCCGGGCAGCGGTGTCGGTCAGACATTCCTTGCGTGTGCAGATTAGCCGGGTTGAGGGAAAATCGCCCCGCAATGCTTCATTCGAGAACGCTCCTGGTATCTGGCTCCTGAACCAATCCTCACATATCCGTAGGAGTCGCCGTGTCTCTGTGAGCACGGCCTGTCGCTTGTGATACTCGGGTGACAGTATTCGCAATGCGCCATCGTCGGAGGGCACCGCGGAGGTTCTGTACGGCTCCCTTAGAAGTCGATCCACACTCAGGGCTGCCCGCTCGGTCAGTACAAATTGCACCACCAGGACGGAGAGGCTCGGAGTAACCCCGAACATCCGCGCGGAGGCACACTCAACTTCGTCTGGCAGCGCTGCCTCAAGAGGACGTCCGAAGAACCTACGGCCGCCAGGACGAGCGATCGGGCCGAGATTGTACATGAATCCGCCATTCACCGATGATCGAGCAGCGTCGAGGTGACGAAGGATAGATCGCGGATGATCTTCTCCTTGATCCCATCCGAGACGACGGATCGCGTTGACCAGCGCCTTACATTCCGAGGGTGGGTATGCCTCCGCGACGAAAAGGGAAGTAGTCTCAACCGTCTCATCCGCTGGCGGCGCGGTGTCTTCATTCTCCTTCTGGGCGGTTCGATCCCATTGCGTCGCAGCGCGCCAGCAGTTGTATCTTAGCGAAAGCCGCCGCCCGAGGCGGTCGAGTCGGCCAAGCAGACGCGAGCGGGATGACGATTCCGTTGGCTTGGATTGAGGACGCCTCGAGATGGGGGTGACATCGACCGGCGCGGCCTCTATACGCCCACTATCGTGTGCATCGATGCCCAGACGAGGCGGTCCGGGGGCATCGGCCCGGGGCCGAGCGGGGCCTGTCGCCGCTGAGCCGGCGTCCCTTGGGGCACTAACGCCAGGCTCGCTAGATGGTACGTCGGCCGCCCTCGCCTCTGTCGTCCCCTCCGTCATCAGCCCCTCCTTAGTGACCGCCTCCGCAGCCGGCGTTGAGGAGAATCTAGCCACGGCAAGGACGAGCGCAAGAGCGCCGGGCGCGCTAAGCACCCGATCGAATCTCCTCCCCGAGAACGACCCGAAGCGCCGTTCTCTGGCGAAGCGCGAGTAGCCGAGGGTTGCCCTTAGCTACGGGCCGAGAAAAGTTCGAGAAGAAAGAATGCCCGGCGTCCCCGGCCACGTCATCACGATCGGCGTCGGCTGGGGCGGAACCGGCGGCTGTGCCTGCGCGACGAGTAGACCGATACAAAGCGCGCACGCCGAGACGAGGCGCGTCACTCCGTGCACGACGAGGCGAATGTGCTGGAGCGACGACCACAGACCGCACGAAGAGCAAGTCCCCATGGCGGATACAGTTGGTGGATGCGCTCGCGGAGTCAAGTCTCGGTCGCTCGCCCGGGCGGGGGGCGGCTCGCCAGGCTGCGGCGTGTAAATCCCGCTCTTCGCGTCCCGTTCCTCTTTCGAGCAACCGCGCAGGATCCTTGGCAGGTGCTCAGGATCTTTCCCGGGCCGAGAAGCGAGGCGGCTTGAGCGGCCTGCGCTGCCTTGCGGGGCCCGCCGAGGATGCCCGGCGTTCGCGAGTAGATCCCGTCTGACGCCTTTTCCGGGACGGTGAAGTGCGTAGGGCAGAGTCGGCCGGCGCGGGCCTCTGCCGGGATCTCCTGACGTCTGTAACATTGCGGCTAATTGTCAGTGAGCGAGCAAAAGTTGACGTTGCATGCAGCCGTAGCACATGAAGGACTGTGGGCGGGCTCGCCGCACGGATTGACGATTGTTAGTGGGCGAACAAAAGGTTGACGGTGCATGCAGCCGTCGCACATGGTTGTAGTGAAGGATCGGAATAGGCGGCCGATCCGCCCGCAAGCGCGCCGCCGGGAAGGTGAGCGCCACGCGCGACCACGGAAAGGTCGCACCAGCAGCACAGCCGGAGCGGACCATACGCCCCGGCCGAGATACGCATGAAAAACGACGAACGTGCGCTCTGCAAATGCCAGCGGTGTGGCTGGGCTTGGTTCGCTAGGGTAACGAGCCCGGCGCGCTGCCCGGCTTGCCTCTCGAGTTGTTGGGATCACGGCGACCGGCGCGTGAAGCACGGTCGCTATCGCAAGCGACGCCTGTCCCGCGTCGCGGCCTGAAAGGAGAATCGCGTTGAAGGACACCGTGGAGAATCCGCTAGAGGTGGCGCCCGTCCGGTGCCGGGAGTGTCGCAAGCGCCTCTTTCCCGAGGAGACCGTTGCGGGCGTCTGCGTGGATCGCGCCCGGTGCATCGAGCTTGCCGCCATGCCGACCGTCAGCGTCGAGCTCGGCGAATTCGTCGGCGGCGCAATAGAGCCGGGCTGGCGGGTTCTGACGCCGGAAGGGGCCAACGTGTGCCCGGCCTGTCAGTTTGTTCGCACTGACGCCGAGCTCGCCCCGTATCGGCCAGAGCGCTACCGGCGCTGCGCTCTCCTTCCGCTCTGCACCATCTGCCGTGCGAACGGACTCGCTGATGCGTACTGCCGTGCGACGGAGCGCGACTGTATCGCGTCCGAACAGGGCATCGCCATGAAGCGGGCCGAGCGCAGAGCGAGGCGGCTCCAGCAGGCATGGTGGGAGAAGGCCGTCGCCCACGTCGCGGTCGAGCTCCGCAGGCGCCAAGCGGTCGCTGCCGCCGCCTAAAGGACGACCGTGGGACTGACAGGCACCGAGACTGCCGCGACCGGCCGGGTCTGCCCGGGCTGCGGCGCGAGCTTCCCGCCGCGGCGTAGCGGGCAGCGTTGCTGCTCGGATCGGTGCCGGAAGCGGGTCAGTCGAGCTTCGCGTGACCGTTCGCGTGACAAACTGCTGATTATAACTGACCTCGACGTAACTCCTCTCCTAGGAGGAGAGAGAGGCGTCGGCATCGCCGAAACGCCTCGCTTGGGCTCGGCGTTCGTCGAGCGCGCCGCCTACCGTTCCCAGCCTACCCCTGGAGGGAACCGGCCAAGTCCCGCGCTCATGATGTGCCGGGCCTGTGAGGCCATGAAGCCGGCGACTCCAGAAGCCTTCTACGTCCGCGGCGGTCGCCTCATCGCGAGGTGTCGAGCCTGCGGCATGGGAGGCGTCCGGGCGAACGCTGGCGGCACGCGCGCTGGCGCAGGCCGGAAGCGGGCGGAGGTTCCTGCTATCGCCCAGGCAGTTCACGCGCTCGTCACCATGACAACCGTCGTGAATGCCGGCGTCCATCGTCGGCCCCTCCCAGCGAAGGCCGAGGGGAAGGGCGACTGCTGGAAGTGCGGACGCCGCTTATCGAAGTCGAGATTCAAAGTGCTCGATCGGGTGACAGGCTTTCGCTACGTGACCGATTGCGACAACTGCCGAGCCAAATCGAGGCGGCTAAAACGAAGGGCCGCGCAACCGCTGAACGCGCGCCATGTGCAGCCGCTACGCCTGGAGACGACTAGAGATCTCGAGCCCCGCGCGACGGATATCCTGATCCTCGAGCGCTGGCGGAAGGATCTCGATACCGAGCCGGACCCCGATCTACGGCCGCGCGTCTTTCGCAACGGGCTCGTCAAGGTGCTCGCGGTCCCAGCGTACATCCATCCCGGGACCGTCCTAAGTCTTCCGTCGCCGGCGGCTTACCGGCGACTCGGAGGCGTAGCGACGATTGAAAACGTTCACCAAGACGACGACCCGCCGCACGGGTTCTACTGGTACGTCGTCACGGGCCGGGGAGACGAGAGAAGGTTAGCCTTCTGGAAAGAGGCCAACAGCGACCCGAAAGGCGACGCTTTCGTTGCCTGGTGGAACGCCGGGGTACGCGCCGGTTGGAGCGACTCTCTTCCGCCTCATTGGCTCGACAGCGCGGGCCTGTCGGGGCCGCAGATCGCGCGTCTAGACCGAACGCCAGAGCTTCGGCGATGGCTCAAAGAGGATGCCGCATGAAGAAGTCGCGAACCTGGAGACGAGCCCGGAAGCGAGGCTCAGTAGCCGAGCGCCCGACGTGCGTCGCATGTCGCGCCGCCCTCGTCCTAGGGCACAACTGGAAGCTCTACCCGAACCGGAAGCCGCACTATCGCTGCACGTCATGCTTCCGGGCATGGACAGCCGAGCGCGCCAGCCGCCCGCAGCGTCGCTACTCCACGCTTCTCTATCAGGCGAAGCGCCGGGGCATTCGGGTTCACCTAGCCTTCACGACGTACAAGAAGCTCCTCGCGTCGCCGTGCGGCTACTGCGGCGGGGCACTCGCGCGCTTCGGCGGCGGCCTAGATCGGATCAACAACGCTAAAGGCTACACGAAGGCGAACGTGATCCCAGCGTGCGCCGACTGCCATGCGCTCCGGGGACTTTCCTCGAAGGGCCTGAGCGTGGACGAAGTACGCACCATCGTCCGGCAGCGGAAGGCCCGAGACCAGCCGGCCGCAGCGTGAGCCGAGAGAAGCTCGTCCGGGCAACGGACGCAACGTACCTCAACGCCCTGGAGCAAGCCGAGCGCGAGCCGGGGCGACGGTTCCCGGAAAGGTACCCTGGTGAAGGCATCGTCGCCGTGACGGCGCGGCCGACTCGCCAGGCGCTCCAGGATCAGGACTGGCATGCGGCTCGGCGGCCCGTCTTCACCGAGGCGCATCGCCTGATCCTCGCCAAGCTCGCCGCACACTTCGAGGACATCCGGTCGCCGAGCCGGGTGAAGCGTCGAAGGGTGGCGCTCGCGTGGATTCTCGACGACGTGGTGCCCGCTGATCCAGAGTACGTCGCCAGCTTTGCCGGCCTGTGCGAGGAATTCGACCTAGGACTGGGCTGGGCGCGTCGGTCGGCCCTGCGCCAGGCAGTCGCTGCCGAGCTCGCGCGCCGGCAACGCTTCCTGATCGAACGGGGCCGGACGCGCCTCTCGCTCGAGCCGGCCGTGATCGAAGCCGAGCTCGTCACAACGGCCCGGCGCATCCTGGCGAAGGCGCGGCACGACGGGGCGGCTTCCAAGGATGTTCCCCCCGCCCAACCCCTCGCAGACAGCAGACCGGAGATGAGCACCGTACGGGTTCAGATCAGCGACAGCGGAGAACAGCCGGCGGGGCGGGGTAGGGAGACCGAGGCGGCATGACCACGAGAGTGAGCGGCGACTGCCGTGCCGCGCTTTTCATGCTGGACCGGCTCGAGGCGATGCTTGCCGGCGGCTGGACGACCGCGGCTTCTCTCCAGGCTTGGACCATCGTCCGGACGCTCGCGACCGCGCTCCTCGCCGAGAGCGGGCCGCAACCGGGCCTAGCAGCGTGGCTAAGCGATCAGGATGGCCGGACCGGGATAACCCTGGAGGAAGCGCGCGCCGGCCTCCGCGCAGCGCTCGAGCGCGGCGACGTGACGCTCGCCCTGATCGAGGCGTACGGGCTCGCGCGCTGCGTCGCCCTGGCGCTCTCGGGCGTGGACATTCCGGTCACATAGGATACCGCGCCAGACAAACGCTCGTTTGGCTGCGCTCAAGGGTATCTAAAGCGTCACTCGCCGGCCGCGCCGGGTACGCGAGAGCGCTCGAATCCGGTGCCGGTTGTAGTACCGGTTGACGCTTCACTACGACGATCAACCGAGCGAAACCGAGAGAACCGGGAAAGCGGGAAAGTCCGCTCCAGTGCTCGACTTCGATGGTATCGCCTAGCGTTTCTCGGGCTCGTTTGGCTGGCTTTTAAGCAGAGGGTCGCTGGTTCGATCCCAGCACGGCTCATCCGTGAACTCGCGGACTTGCCGAGGCGTCCCACTCCTGAAAGGGCAGGTGTGTGCCGGAAGTGTGTACCGGATCGCGGTCACGCGCCGCTCCGTGAGCGGGACCACCTTCCGGTCGGTTGCGAGCTTCTCCGTGTAGGTTGCCGTGCGGCGGAGCGCCGCGCGCGTCTGTTCCTCTTGCCCGATCGAGTAGCGGTCGAACACGCTCCGGGTGCGGTGACCGGAGACGTTCATCGCCTCGTGCGACGGCCTGCCGGCGTTCACGCGGTTCGTCACCGCCCAGTGCCGGGTGTTGTGGAACACGAAGCCTCCGTGCTTCCGCCGGACCGGGAAGCCGGCCTTCCGGCAGGCTGTCGCCCAAGCGTGTTTTTGAAGTCGCCGACGCAGCCGTAGTGCCGCGAAGACGTGCCCGAATGGGACGGGCGCGAGGCCCGGCCAGACGGCGTGCACTGCGGGCGCGGCCATCTGGCCTGCGAATGCGCCGTGGCCGTTGCTGCTAAATTGACAACCGCCCGCCGAGAAGGGTGTGATCCGTCCGCATGCCCGTCCGACGACGGAGGCGCTCCGCGCAGGGCACCTGCGGGTGGTACATCACCATCGCTCTGGGGCTGGCGACGGTTCTCGCCGCGCGCGCCGAGCCGACTCGCGATGTCGCGACGAAGTCCGAGAAGAATGGGAGGACGGACCCGACGGGCGTATCGCTCGAGCTGGTGCTCACTTCCAGAAAGGACATCCATCGGCTCGAGCTCGGTGGGAAGACCGCGAAGGAGTTTCGAGCGTTCGTCGAGAGGCTGAGCCACGACGAAGTGCAGAACCCCTATTCCGCCAGCGCGGTCGCCGGCCGCTATCCTCAGACGCCGCAGGTGGAATTGACGGTCGAGTTGCGCGTGACGGGCGACCAGCCCGTCGCCCTGCTCTTCGATCGCCGAAGCGTCCTGTATGGGGCGCGCGACAAACCGGAGGAGATCGTCTTCGGCGGTGGAAGGTACCTCGCGTTGGAGGTCGTGGGGCCCGGGGCCTTGGCGGTCGTCAACCAGAGTGTCACCGGACCGAAGTGGGACGCCGAAGGCTACGAGCCGATCACGCTGCAGCCGAAAACCGCCCTTCGTTATTCGTACCACGACCTCCGGTATGGCCCCCCCTACCGCGACCGTCCCGAGCCTCGGAACCGCATCTACTGGACGGAGCTCGGGGAGTATTCCCTCCGGGCCGTGCTCGAGACGGCCGTCTCGATATCCAACGGGCGCGTGCCGGCCCGCGTGTACAGCAATTGGGTCAGGGTCAGGGTGGTCGAGAGCAACGAGAAAAAGACCAGATAACGATCCCTTAGCCTGCTTATTTTCCGGAATTCCATCGTAGGCGTCTCGCCCGATCCCCTGCGCACAAAGAAAGGGCGCCGAGGGGATGGACGGAGGCCGGGTACGTGCGTGCCCTAGATTTGTCTTGACAGGGCGGAGCTACGCAGCGCATGGCTTCTTCCCGGAACCTCCCGTCGCCGCAGCCCGAGTGTACCGACCGTGTCCCCTGAGCGTGACGTGGCGACGGGTGGCGCAGGATGCAGATGGCGACCGAGCATAGGAAGAAAGGGGGCCCGCCATGTTGACGCCACATCGTCTGGCTGTCTCCGCCGTGCTCGCCACGGCGCTCGTGCTCACCGGGCGCGCCGCCGCGCAGTTCACGGTCGTCGACGTGATCCCGCCCGGGCGGAGCTTCGAGACGCTCCAGAACAGTGAGCCCTCGGTCGCCATGAACCCCGACAAGACGAATCAGGGGTTCCTCTCGCAGTTCGACATCGGCGATGCCCCGCACATCTACTATCTGACCCAGGACGCCGGGCTCACCTGGGGCATCCTCGACACGCAGAACCACGGCGATACGACGGTCGCATGGACGAGCGGGGTCAACGGCACCGGCTTCCGCGCGCTTCTCGTCCCGCGCGGTCGCATCGAGGTGCAGCGGTCGTTCGACCCAACGACCATCCCGTTCGCGCCGATCGTCGCCAGTCGGCAGGACGGACGATGCGTCGGCGGCGGGAACAACGGTGGGACGTGCACGGCGGACATCCAGTGTCCGGGTGTCTGCGTCGGCGGAGCGAACGTCGGCCTCGCGTGTCCGCCCAACCCATGTCCGATGAGCAGCTGCAGCGCGCGCTGCGTCGGCAACGACCAGCCATGGATCGCGGCCACCACCGAGGATGGCGGGATCAATCACATCTACGTCGGCTTCAACGATCTCAGCAGAGCGACGCCGGCCAGCGGTGGTATCGGCAACGGAAAGACGGCCACGGTCCGGTTCTCGACCGACGCGGGGACCACATGGACGAACGCGATCCTCGATCCCGTGGTTCCCGGGCGGGGATTGGACGGCCCGTCCGTCCGTCTCGCGACGCGGGGCAAGACCGTCTACGCCGTCTTCCAGCAGTTCAACAGCGCGGCCGATCCAGGCGGCGGCGACCGACACGGCGGCATCATCTTCCGGCGCGACGACAATGCCGGGAACGATGCCTTCAATGATCAAAACAGCACGGTGTCGTTCAACAGCAACATCCTGATCCCCTTCAACGCGACGACGCTCGGCCAGGAACGGCTCGGATCCGATCTCGCGATCGCGGTCGATCCGAACGGCTGCCGGCTCTACGTGGCGTACGCCGAGGTCAACGGCGGCAAGAGCCAGGTGCACATCGCGCTCTCCACCGACAACGGGGTCAACTGGGATCCGAAGAAGTTCTCGGCGCCCGTCGACACGGGACTCCCGGCGCTCGCCGTGGCGCAGAACGCCACCGTCGGCTTCCTCTATACGAGGCTCAGCGCCACGGGCGATCTCGAGACCCATTTCACACAGTTCCCGGGTGGCGATCTCGGCAACCCCCAAGACAACATCCTCTCACGGTTCCCGAACGCCGAGCTCGTGAGCCAGGGAGACCCCTTCATAGGCGACTACGAGGGGCTGGAAGCGCTGGGGAATCAGTTTTACGGCGTGCTCTCGGCGGCGAACGCCAACTTGCCGGGTCGATTTCCCCAGGGGGTGATCTTCAACCGGGCGATGGGCGTCAACGGCTTCCCGAACGGCAATCCGGCCGACGAGTCGATCGATCCGTTCTTCTTCACGGTCGCGGCGACGCCGCCCATCCTGGACCACTTCAAGTGCTATCGCGGAAACGCGCCCGGCGTGACGCGGACCGTGACGCTCGCCGACCAGTTCCTGACGACGACGGCGTCGGTCCGGAAACCCAGCCACTTCTGTAACCCCGTCGACAAGAATGGCGAGGGCATCCAGGACCCGACGGGGCATCTCATGTGCCACAAGGTGAGGGACATGACGCGGTTCATCCCGCGCGATGTCCTGGTCCGGAATCAATTCGGCGACCAGATCGTGCGTGTCCTCAAGAGCGATACGATCTGTAACCCTGCGCGGAAGAACGGCGTGCCGTTGTCATCGGTGGCGGGCGCCTTCCTGGATCATTTCAAGTGTTACAAGGCGCGCGGTCGCGCATTCGCTCCGCAGACCGTGACGCTCGCCGACCAGTTCGCCACGGTGGGGAGCACCGTCCTGAAGCTGCAGCAGCTCTGCAACCCGGTCGACAAGGACGGCTCGTGCATCAAGCGACCCGCGAATCACCTCGCGTGCTACAAGATCAAGGACGCGACGACGTTCGTCGGTCAACCGGTCACGGTCGACGATCAGTTCGGGACCTTCAACATCAAGGCCCGGGCTGGCGGCTGCCACAAGCCGTTGCTCCTCTGCGTGCCCTCCGAGAAGAACCCGCCGTCGACGACGACCACCGTCAGCACGACCAGCAGCACCACGACGACGACGTTCCCGAGCCTCTGCTGCGACGTGCCGCCAGGCTCCCTTTCGAACCCGGTGCCGGTCTGCTTCGTCGCCTCCCCGGACCAGGTCCTGATCGACAAGTGCGAGCTCCTGGGTGGCGTCGTGTCGGTCGGTGTCTGCGATCCGAACCTCGAGCAGTGCGTGCCTTCACCGCCGGTTCCACCGAGTGACTTCTGCTGCGAATGCCCGGTGCCGTTCCCACCGTTCCCGCATGATCAGGTCTGCTTCGACGGTGTGACCGGACACGAGTTCAAGTGCCAACCGCCGTGCGTTCTCCATCCAGCGACGACGTGCGGTCCTCGGTCGGAGCAGTGCGGCGGCTCGCCGTCCGGGGCATTCCTCGACGCGACGGAGTTCTGACGGCGTTCAGCAGTCGGCGATAGGGTCAGGGGTACGGAAACGACGGCGCCGGCGCCGTCGGGACCACGCGGTGAAACTCACGCACGTCGAGCCAGAGCCGCCCGTCGGGCAGCTCCGACAGCATGTCCGCGTGGCGCTCGCCCGAGCGGATCCAGCTTGTGCTCGCTCTGTTCCTCCGCGGCGTCGAGGACGAGGCCGCGTTCGTCGTCGCGTCCGCGCCCGTGGAGCGCGCTGGGCTCATCGAGCGCTGTCGCGCCGAGCTCGCGAGCTACAAGATGCCGCGTCATATCTGGCTGCGACGCGAGGACGAGCTGCCGCTGCGCAGTAGCGACAAGGTCGACAAGGCCCTGCTTCGCGCAAAAGCGGCGCGGCTCGCTGGAGCGTCCGGAGCCGGTGAGCGCTGAGTGCGAGCTCCCAGTCGATGATCGAAACCGCCGAAACGGGATCGTCCCTGACCAGGGCGATCTTGTAGCTCGCCATTGCCGGCTGGGGATATGGTACGAGAGCGTGGCGGCGACGACTCGACGGGGGAGCTTGGCGGTCGCGATCGCCGCCGTCGGACTGTGCGGCGGCACCCCCGCTCGCAGCGAGCACCCGCTCGTGGTGACGTCCGCGTCGCTCGAGGCGAAGAGGGCGTCCGATGGTCATGCGACGGGGCTCTACACGACGGAGGTCGAGTTCACCGAGCCGCATCTGGACGCCCTCCGCGACGACGAGGCCATGGTCGAGATCAGGGTCGTCGACCGGGACGGGCACGGCGGACGACGCCTGCTCGAAGACCTCGAAGATTGTCGCTTCTCACCCGACGGGTCGATGAACTGCCCGCGCGGTCTCGTGTTCCAGCGCGTCTCGGAACAGCCGCCCCGCTGGAGACTCGCGATTGCGTTCCGGGGTCGGTCACCCGCCGACAGATTCCGTGGGCCGGTGACCGTTCGGATCACCTATTCCGTGTCGGGGGGCGAGGAGACGGTGCACGTCGGGACGATCGCGGCCTGCGCGCCAGCACGTGGGGGACCGACGTTGACCTGCCACGCCGACCGCAAAGGCAAGCGTCGGCATCCTGCGGTATCCGAAGCTGGGCGTCGACGCCATGCGCGGCTGGCGACGCCCAGATGATCTCGCCGGAATCTGCGCCGTCATGTCCGTGTCGATCACTGCGCCGGCGGGGACCGATCGCGCGGCGGCCAGCACACCCCGTGCTGCTGGTATTCCGTTGATGTGGCGGTGCCCGACCGGCGCGTGGACCGCGCTCTCGCCGCACCTACGAAATAGAGCCCGTGATACTTCTCCCGCGAGACGATCGGTGGCGGGTGGGGCGCACGGTGCCGAGCATCATTGGTGCGAGTCTTCTTTCACCGGCGTGAGGACGGGAGTCCCTTTGGCCTTCAGCAGTACCACGACGAACCTGGCCGGCTCCGTGTTGCTGGCGTTACGCCCCACGACGTGAACATCCGTCGGACCCTCGTAGAACGTCTGCCCTGCCGTGAGCGTGACGGCAGGTTTGCCCTTCAACTGCATGACGATCTGGCCTTCGAGCACGTAGACGAACGCATCGGCGTCGTGCCGATGGACCACGTCTCGTGCACCCGGCGGATACGACACCTCGATCATACGACCCTCCTTGCCCGGGTAGTCCGCGAGGTCGATCGCGAACAGTTCCTTTACGTCTGCGGCTTCGGCCGGGACCGCTGCGAGCATCAGGAGTGCCGCCAGGTAAGCGCGGAAGGACAAGTGGAGTTTCTTCATCATGGAACCCTCTCCTTCGGGTGGCGGCTGCAGGATCAGGTTCTTGCCTTCGAGCGGCGGAGCCATTCGTCGAGACCGATGCGGCCGAGACGCGCGTCGCCCAACGGCACGAGCGAGCGCTCCTCGACCCGGCTGCCGAAGTATCGGGCCTCGGGGTCCCTGACGACCTCACGTCGGTCGCCGACCGCCTTCAGATAGCGCGCGACGATCTCGTTGAAGGGAGCTTTTTCTGGGCCGGCGATCTCGATGATGCCGTTTCGCGGCGCCGCGAGCGCCACCTCGGCGACGATGGCCGCAACATCGTCCGCCGCGATCGGCTGGAACAGGCCGGGCGAGATCCTGACGATGTTCCCTTCCATACCCGAATCGGCGATGCCGCGGAGGAATTCCATGAACTGGGTCGAGCGGATGATGGTGTACGGGACGCGGGAGGCCTCGATCAGCTTCTCCTGGGCGACCTTGGCGCGGAAATAGCCATTGTCGGGCGACCGGTCGGTTCCGACGATCGATAGCGCGACATGGTGCCGGACGCCGGCTGCGGCCTCCGCCGGGAGAAGGTTACGGCCGGAGGTCTCGAAGAATTTCAGCACCGCCTTGTCTTCGAACGAGGGCGAGTTGGCGAGGTCGATCACCACCTGCGTGCCGGCCATGGCCGCTTCGACGCCCTCGCCGGTGATGGTGTTGACGCCGGTATTGGGCGAGGCGGCGACGACCTCGTGGTCGCCCTGGCGCAGGATGGCGACGGTCTTCGAGCCGATCAGGCCCGTGCCACCGATGACGACGATCTTCATGGTCGAAACCTCCCTTGTTGATGGCTGGCGACCCTCAGCTCCGGAGGAAGGCCAGCAGATCGGCGTTGACCTGGTCCTGAAGCGTGGCCGTGAGGCCGTGCGGCGCGCCGGGATAGTAGATCTCCTTTGCGCCTCGGATGAGCCTGGCCGACTTCCTCGCCGAGTCCTTTACCGGAACGATCTGGTCGTCCTCGCCGTGCATGACCAGGGTCGGGACGTCGATCTTCTTCAGGTCCTCGGTGAAATCGGTCTCGGAGAAGGCCTTGATGCTCTCGTAGGCGTTCTTGAGACCGGCCTGCATGCTCCAGAGCCAGAACTGATCGAGCGTGCCCTGGGAGACGTCGGCACCCGGCCGGTTGGCGCCGTAGAACGCGTTCGCCAGGTCCTTGTAGAACTGTGACCGATCCCGCGCGAGCCCGTCCCGCATCTTGTCGAACACCTCGAGCGGCAGCCCCTCCGGATTGGTCGCGGACTTCACCATGATCGGCGGTACGGCAGCGACGAGGACCGCTTTGGCGACGCGCTTCGTTCCGTGGCGGCCGATGTAGCGCGCCACTTCGCCGCCGCCGGTGGAGTGGCCCACCAGCGTCGCGTCCTCGAGATCGAGCGCCTCGATCACGGCGGCGAGGTCGTCGGCGTAGCCGTCCATGTCGTTCCTCGAAGAGGCCTGACTCGACCGGCCATGGCCGCGACGGTCGTGCGCGACCACGCGGAAGCCGTTCTGCGCGAGGAAGAGCATTTGGCCGTCCCAGGCGTCCGAGCTCAGGGGCCAGCCGTGCGAGAACGTTACAACCGGCCCTTTGCCCCAGTCCTTGAAGTAGATCTGCGTCCCATCCTTCGTCGTGATCGTGCTCATGGGGTGCCCTCCTCGGCTCCTCGTCAAAGCCGCTGTCTGCCGTGCTGATGCTCGGGTGCTGACGGCTCGACAGCACCCAACACGCCGCTGGCGAAACGATTTCTCGTGGTTTCACGAGACCCCCTGGCACGATCGCGAGCGCGCCACAATCCTGGCCGAGCGGACCGGCGCGCGATCGACTTCGCGCCGTCGCCCGTTGACACGCCGTCCCCCCGTCGATACGGACCGGCTCGCGTGTCGACCATCATCGGGATCTCCGGCAGCCTCCGACGCGGCTCCTTCAACACGATGCTCCTCCGCGCCGCGGCTGAGACGGCACCCGCCGGTACGACGATCGACGTCGCCTCGATCCGCGACGTCCCGCTCTACGACGGCGACGTCGAGGCCGAACGCGGACTCCCGCCCGCCGTCGTCGCATTGAAAGACCGCATCGCGGCCGCCGACGGACTTCTCCTCGCGACGCCGGAATACAACAACTCTGTGCCGGGAGTTCTGAAGAATGCGATCGACTGGCTGTCGCGACCGCCGGCCGACATCGCGCGCGTCTTCGGCCGCCGGCCCGTCGCCATCATGGGCGCGACGCTCGGTCCGGCCGGGACGAGCCTCGCGCAGGCGGCATGGCTTCCCGTCCTCCGGACGCTCGGGACGATGCCGTGGTTCGGCGGCCGCCTCCTCGTGTCCAACGCGGCGAAGGTCTTCGACGAGCAGGGGAAGATTCAGGACGCCGCCGTCGCATCGCAGCTCCAGAAGTTCCTCACCGGTTTCGCGGAGTTCGTCGCGCGCGACGCGCGCCGCTAGTCTCAAACGCTCGTTCGCAGGGAACGAGAGAACCGCGTCGACGCGACTCTAGGGCACGAGCCCGAGCGCGCTCGCGAGCCCGTCCTCGATGACGAGCGATCCGAAGTCGCCGACGCCGCGTAGCTCGGGCGGAAGCAAACTCTTCGGGACCCACACCTGCTTCGCGCCGATCCGGCACAGCGCGATGCCAGGCCCCTGGCGAAGCAAGAGGACGTCGTGGAACGTCATCCGTCGCGCCGCGGCCGTCAGCTCGTCCTTGAGCATCGCCCACCCCCTTCGGTGTGGAGGTGTAAATAAAAGAGGCCGGTCGGCGGCGGGTATCCCCGAAACCCGGGTTTTTCACCGGCCATTCGTCGGAGCGCGGTCGTTCGCACGGTCCGTTCACGACGCGCGGCGTCGTGAACCGGCTCATCAGCGGAGGTGACAGGAAAGTGACAACGTCCCCGAGCACAGCGGCGGTCGGCTCGGGAGGAGCGGCAACGTCGGTGCGGCGCCTCGCTTGCCGACCATCCGCGCGCCGATCGTCGCCTGGATCGGCAGCTGATCCGCGACCGTCAGCAAGAGGCGCGTCCGGCCGACGAGATCGTTGCCGTCCGCGCCAAGCCTGATCCAGGCGCGATAGCCGCGGATCGAGAACTTCCGTCCGGTACACTTCCGGATCGCGCGCTTGATGTCGGCGAGGTTCTTCGGGCGGAGGACGAGACGTCCCCGGCTCGCGCGCCGCAGCGTGCCGATCTCGTCGGGCAGTTGGACGGACCCGTCCGACGGACAGACGATCGGGCCTCCGACGTTCGCCGGCGACCGATACGTGCCGTCGTCGTTCAGGAAGAGGGCGCCGCCGGCCATCTGCTGGCAGCGCGTCGGCCCGCACGCGACGTCGTGGCCCGCGATCGTTCCGCTCGCCTGCGCCGTGACGACCGCCCGAGAGACGGTCTGCCAACACGTCCGGTCGCGGTCGTGGACGCAGCCGCCGGCGCCGTCGCAGCGATCGACGGTGCACGGATCGCGGTCATCGCACGTCGGGTCGGACGACGTGCAGGTGCCGGCGCTGCACGTCCCGTGAACGCACGTCGTCGCGTCGTCGCACGACGTCCCGTCGGGGAGCGCGGCGGGCGCGACGCACCCGCCGGTCGTCGGATCACACGGCGGGGTCGCGTGGCAGCCGTCCGCCGCCGGCGGACACACGACCGGGTCGGCGCCGACACAGAAGCCACCCTGGCACGACGAACTCCGCGTGCACGCGTTCAGGTCATCGCACGGCGAGCCGTCCGGCGCGCCGACGCAGCTCGGGTCGCCGGCCCGGAAGCGGACCGCGCCGGTGAGCGACTGCCCGTCGGGACAGCGGACCTCGAAGTCGGCGGAGAAGGCGAGGGCGTGGCCTCGGCCAGCGTCGAGAAAGTCGGTCGCAATCTCGCGAACCATGAACCGCCGCGCCGGCTCGGCGCAATCGACGGCCTCCGTCGCGAACAGGTCGAGGGCGGCTTGCGTGGGCTGGCGGAAATAGGCGTTCGCGGCGACGTTCTCGTAGACGCCGGGCGCGAGCGTGGTGCCCTCCGGCGGTGCGAAGGCGAAGGACCAGTATCCTCCGAGGTCGAGACCGGCGACGGACGCGCTCACCGCACCGCTCGCGTCGATGCCGACGGCCATTGCGGTTTCCGGACCCGCCACGGCCGTGAAGGGCAGTCGATCACCAAGTGTACCCGCGGGCGTGTGCTGCACGAAGACGAACGCGCCGGGGAGTCCGGCGTGCCCGCACGACCCGGGGATCGGCTGCGACGCGCAGCCGGTGGCGCTGTTGCAGACGTCGTACGTACAGGAATCGCCGTCGCTGCAGTACAAGGGGAAGTTTCGATCCGGCGTGCACACGCCGTCGGCGCAGTAGCTGACGAGCGCGCACGCGTCGAGCTGACACGAGATGCCGTCGTTCCATTTGCTCGGCGCGAGACACGTCCCGGCGGCCGGATCGCAGACGGCGGCGTCGTGGCATGGGCCCGCCGGCGGACCGCCGCAGTCGGCGGCACTCGCCGCGACGCACCGACCACCGACGCACGCCGACGTCGGCGTGCACAGGTCGACGTCATCGCAGCTCGTGCCGTCGGGCGTGCCGACGCACGCACCGTCGCCGCTGTTCCACCGGACCGACCCGGTGAGCCGCGTGGCGTCCGCGGCGCGCTGCGAAAAGTCGACGGCGAACCGCAGCAGCCGGCCGTCCGCGCCGTACGCCGCCTCGCGAACGTCCATGTGGCCTTCGACCGGTTCCCCGTAGAGCTCGCGTTCGACGCAGACACCCGGGCGGGTCGTGAAGCCGCAGTCCGACGTGCCGTCGTAGGACCCCGGCGCGAAGCGCTGGCCGACCGGGGGGTAGAAGTACAAGAAGTAGCGCCAACCGATCGCCGGATCTTGGATGAACATCGTGAGGCCGCCGGTGTCCGTCGGATAGACGGCGAACGGCGTGTCGGCCTCGGTGAGGCGGATCCGGCGGCCGAACGCCACCTGCTCCTGCGCGGACTCGCTCGCCAGATAGATGAACGTGGCACCCGACGCCGGGACTGGCAGGCTTGTCAGAATGAGGAGCGCCCACGCCGCTCGCATCGCCGCGACCATACGAAGGCGCGGTCGCGTCGGTCAATGACAACCGGCGGCCCCGTTCACCCGAAGAAGGCGAGGAGCCGCTCGAGCCACCAGTACCCCGCGAGGGAGCCCATCCCGTAGACCGGGACCCGCCGCGCCCACGCCGGCACGCCGTCCGGCACCCGGCCGACGACGCGCCGCAGCGCGAGCACGCCGGCGACGAACAGCAGCTGTCCGATCTCGATCCCGCCGTTGAAGGAGAGGAGCGCGAGCGGAATCTCGCCCGACGGCAGGCCCGCGTCGCGCAGCGCGGCCGCGAATCCGAGTCCGTGCAGGAGGCCGAACAGGCCGGCCATCGTCCAGGGGTTCCGCCGCATCAGCGTCGATCCGGTCGGCTCCCTGGCGAGCTCGACCGCGAGCGCCAGCACGCTCGCCGCGATCGCGAGCTCGATCGGACGCGAGGGGAAGTCGACGATGCCGAGCGCGGCGAGGGTGAGCGTCACGCTGTGCCCGGCGGTGAAGGCGCTCACCGTCGCCAGAAGCCGGCGGATTGACCCGGCGAGCAGGACGAGCCCGAACACGAAGAGGAGGTGATCCGGTCCGCTGAGGATGTGCGCGACGCCGAAACGCACGTAGTCACGGATCACGCCGAGCGCGTGCGGGCGCGCGGGTACGGTGAAGATCGAGCTCGCCGGCGACACCACCCCCTGGACCAGCCGACCGTCGGCGAGCGTGACCCGCACGAGCGCACCGAGCGCGAGGCTTCCCCGCCCGGTGACACCAATCGCCTCGCCGACCAGACCCGCCGACCCGCAGTCGACCGTCCATCGCGTCCACACCCCGCCGTCGGCCTCGCTCACGCGACGGCTCGTGACGTCCCGGCAGCGCGACGGGAGCGCCGGCTCGAGCTCGGCGCCGCGGGGACGGAGGAGCGGGGTCTTCCACCCGACGTCGGCCCGCCCGCCGCCCACCTCGCGGATCTCCAGGACGCACGGCGCGAGCGGGTGCGCGCGCGCCGTACACGGGAGCGCGAGCACCACGGCCGCGAAGGCGATCGGTCGCAGACGGGCCACGCCCGATCCTAGCGCACCTCTGCCGTCGCTCGACAAGCGAAAGCCGCCTGCGTTACAGCGGGCGCGCATGCGAACCGCGGCGATCGTGATCCTCGTCATCGTGGCGGCAGCGAAAGGGCTCGCGGCACCGGGGGCGTGGTCGCGGACGGAGACGCGCCAGCCGTGCGCGAGCTTCGATCTCTTCCGGAGCCCGTACTTCGGTGATCTCCACATCCACACCCGCTTCTCCGCCGACGCGTATATCTTCGGCACGCGCGTCGGGCCGCGCGACGCCTACGCGTTCGCGAAGGGCGCGGCCATCCCGTTCGCCGACGACGCTGAGGCGCAGACGCGGACGAGCCGGATCGATCGGCCGCTCGACTTCGCCGCGGTCACCGACCATTCCGAGTTCTTCGGGGAGGTCCACCTCTGCGACACGCCGGGCTCGCCGGTCTACGACAGCCAGCAGTGCACCATCCTCCGCCAGCCGGACGACCCGAACGATCGCTTCGAGACGACGGTCGCGTGGCTGTCCCCGGCGGGCCTGCCGAATCCGTCGCACCGGTTCTGCACCGAGCCCGGCGTCGACTGCGTCGCCGAGGCGGTGTCCGTCTGGCAGGAGATGCAGGCGGCGGCCGAGGAGGCGTACGATCGCACCGCCGCATGCACGTTCACGAGCTTCGTCGGTTACGAGTATACGGCGAGCCCGCTCGGTCGGCATCTCCACCGGAACGTGATCTTCCGGAACGAGCACGTGCCGCCGTCCGTGTCGAGCTACATCGAGACGGCGGCCGGCGGCACGCCGCAAGGTTTCTGGTCCGCGATCGAGACGACGTGCCTCGAGGCCGGCACCGGCTGCGACGCCGTGATCATCCCGCACAACTCGAACCTCAGCGGCGGCCGGCAATGGAAGGATCCCGCGGACGCCGACGAGGCGCTCCGCCGTCAGACGATCGAGCCGCTCGCCGAGATCCATCAGATCAAGGGGAACTCCGAGTGCCGCTTCGACCGCTTGGTGCACGCCGGTGCCGGCACGGCGGACGAGCTCTGCACCTTCGAGCAGATGGACGTCCCGCACGAGGGGCCCGACGCCGGCCCGGTCCCTCCCGATCGCTACCCGCAGCGGAACATGCTGCGGAACGTCCTGAAGGACGGCCTCGCGTTCGAGCAGACGCTCGGCGTGAACCCGTTCCGGGTGGGGTTCGTCGGGTCGACCGACAACCACGATGGCGCCGCAGGGAGCGTCGCCGAGACCGGGTGGGCCGGCGGGCAGGGGAACGGCGACTCGTCGCCGGCGCGGCAGATCCGCGACAACATGCGGACGAATCCGGGGGGGCTCGCCGTCGCGTGGGCGGAGGAGAACTCGCGCGATGCGATCTTCTCGGCGTTGAAGCGTCGCGAGACGTACGCGACGAGCGGGACGCGTCCCGTCGTCCGCTTCTTCGGCGGCGACCTCGGCCCGGTCGCCTGCGGTGCGCAGACGTTCGTCCGCGACGCCTACGCGAGCGGTACGCCCATGGGCGGCGAGATCGGTCCCGTGCGCGGCGCACGGAGCCCGCGCTTCGCCGTCTGGGCGGCCAAGGATCCCGGCACCGCCGACGCGCCGGGGACGGACCTCCAGCGCCTCCAGATCGTCAAGGGATGGGTCGACGCACAGGGCGAGACGCACGAGAGCGTGTTCGACGTCGCGGGCAGCGCGGACAACGGCGCCGGCGTTGACCCGGCGACGTGCGCGCCGACGGGCGCGGGGGCGCGCGAGCTGTGCGCGATCTGGCAGGACCCGGCGTTCGACCCGGCCGAGCGTGCGTTCTACTACGTCCGCGTCCTCGAGAATCCGACGTGCCGCTGGAGCACGCGCGTCTGCAAGGCGGCGGGCGTCGACCCGCTCGCGGCCGACTGCGCGGCGCAGGCGGCCGCCGCCGGCGACACCTTCGCGGCCTGCTGTCTCGGAACCGGGAACGATGCGTTTCTCGATCCGTTCGTCCAGGAGCGCGCGTGGACGTCGCCCATCTGGTACCGCCCGGAGAGCATCGCGCGCCTCCGCGGAAAGATCCGCTACGGCGCGCCGGGACGCGATCGGCTCGCGCTGCGGCTCGCGCTCGGTGCGGTCCCGCAGGAGCTCGACCCCGCGAGCAAGGACATCACGCTCCGGATGACGGACGACGACGACATCCTCGCCGTCACGATCCCGGCGGGCACGCTCGTCCGGAAGGGCCGCCGGCGATGGGTCCTCCGGAAGGCGATCGGCCCGGTCGCGTCGGCGGCGCTCGTCCTCGGGAAGCACGAGGCCGCGCTCCGCCTGGCGACGTCACGCACCGATCTCTCGCACGCCGACCGGACGGACCACATGGTGACGGTCGCGCTCGCCGCCGGACGCTACCGTGCGACGCACAGCCGTCTCTGGGTGCTGCACGGCGGCGCGCTCGCTCCGGGAGGTCGCTGAATGACGCGCGTCCTCCGCGCCCCGCTGCTGCACTTCCTCGCGATCGGCGGGGTGCTGCTGGCACTCCGCTCGTGGACCCTGCCCGGCGACGCGCCGACGCCGCACATCGCGATGGGGACGAGCGAGCTGGAGCTCCTCCGCGAGGCGTACACCGAGGAGCACGGCGCACCGCCCGGCGCCGCCGCGGAGGAGCGACTCGTCCGCGACGCCGTCGACGAGGAGGTGTTGTACCGCGAAGCCGTGGCGCGCGGGTTCGATCGCGGCGACGCCACCGTGCGCGAGCGGCTCGTGCGTCTCGGCGGATTCGTCGGAGAGGAGGCGAGCACCGATCGCGAGGCACTCGAGCGCGCGGCGCGCCGCCTCGGCCTCGACCGCAGCGACCTCGTCGTCCGCCGACACCTGGTCGAGATGATGCGGCTCGCGACGGCCCGTCTCGGCCCGGCGGACATGCCGTCGGAGGAAGACCTCGCGCGGTATCTGGCCGAGCACGCGGCCGAGTTCCAGCAGCCGGCGCGCGTTCGCCTGATGCAGGTCTACTTCAGCGCCGACGCGCGTGGCGCCGGGGCGACGGCGGATGCGCTCGCGGTGCTCGGCGAGCTCCGGGGGACGATCCCAGATCGGGCCATCAGCCGCGGTGATGCGTTCATCCGCGGATCGGAGTTCGACGGGACGTCCGCGGATCTGGAGCGCGTCTTCGGTACGGAGTTCAGCGAGGCCGTCGAGGAGGCGGGGCTCCGGGCCTGGACGGGGCCCGTGCGCTCGACGTACGGCGTCCATCTCGTCTGGGTGGCGTCGCGCTCGCCGGCGGGCACACCGCGGCTCGACGAGGTGCGCGGCCGGGTCGTGCATCGCTGGCTCCGCGAGCACGCCGAGGCGCGGGCGCGCGAGACGATGGACCGCCTGCGCGCGCGGTACGTGGTCGACGTCGCAAAGCCGTAGAGATCAGCCGCGCGCGAGCTTCGTCAGCAGCGCGCGCGTGCGCTCGATCACGTTGCGATCGCCTTCGACGCGGAACGGCACCGCGAGGAAATCCGTCGCGCCCGCCTCGTCGAGGCGCCGGAGCTGTTCCCCGACCGCGCTCTCGTCGCCGACGATCGCCACGTCGCTCGGCCCCTCGACGCCTTCGCGGTCGAGCATCGCGCGATACGAGGGGAGCGCGCCGTAGATCATGAACTGCGACGCCGCCGCGGTGCGAGCCGCGTCGACCGCCTTCGTCACGGCGATCGGGAGTCCGACGACGACCCGCGGCGCCGGTCGCCCCGCCTTGGCCGCCGCCTCGCGGATGCGCGGGACGGTGTGCTCGCGGACGGTCTTCGGGCCCGTCATCCACGTGATCGTTCCGTCCGCCACGCGACCGGTGAGCGCGAGCATCCGCGGGGCGAGCGCGGCGACGAGGATCGGGCAGCGCGCCGCGCCCGGCACCGACAGCTGCGCGTTCACGCGGTACTCCTCGCCCGCGTAGCTGACCATGCCCGTCCGGATGAGCGGGGCGAGCACGGCCAGGTACTCCTTCATGTGGCTGAACGGCTTCGCGAAGGAGAAGCCGAACATCCCCTCGATCACGATCTGGTGCGACAGGCCGATGCCGAGGGCGAAGCGGCCGCGCGCCGCTGCCTGCGCGGAGAGCGCCTCCTGCGCCATCGCGTGCGGGTGACGCGGGTACGTCGGCACGACGGCCGTCCCGAGCTCGATCCGCGACGTCGCCCGCGCGCAGAACGCGGCCGCGAGCATCGCATCGAACCCCATGATGTTCGCGAACCATCCGCTCGCGAAACCGTCCTCCTCGGCGCGCCGCGCCTGCGCGATGAGGCCGTCCAGGTCCGCTGGTGCGCCCGCGATGTCGCCGATCCCGATGCCGATTTTCATGCGCGTGCTGTATCACCGAACCCGTCCCGGCGTGTATGGTCTGGCGAGCGCTTGCAGACCATCCGCCGGCGCGGGTTTACTGGGCGACCCTTCATGGCGACCCGCGCGCACGTCGAAGGCTCGACCGAGCGGATCCGGGAGCTGGACCTCGCGCGGCCGGAGCGCGGTTCGTCGCGGCGCGCGGTTCACGTGGTGGCCGGCGTCGCGCTCTTGGCGATCGCCTTCGCCGTCCGCGGTCGGCTCCTCTGCGGGCTGATCCTCGGCGACGACCCGCAGGAGTTCGCGGTCCTCCTCCAGATCTTGACGGAGGGTCCGCTGCTCAACGATCAGCTGCACCTCCGCTTCGGCACCTGGGTCGCGAACCACCTCGCGTTCTGGCTCTTCGGCGTCTCCGAGACGGCATTCCTCGCACCGACCTGGATCGTCTCGTCGACGTTCGCCGTCATGGCGTACGCGCTCCTCGTCCGCTGGCGATACGGGGTCGCGCGCGCGTTCCTCGGCGGCCTCGCGGTCGCGACCGCGCCGTTCGAGGTCGTCCTCGGGACGCTCCGCGCCAACGACCTCTATCTCGCCTGGGCGCTCGGCCTCGGCTTCCTGCTCCTCGTCTTCCTCGAAGAGCGACCGGTGCTCCAGGGCATCGGCATCGCGCTCTGCTTCTGGTTCGGGTTCTACGTGAAGCTCTGGGTGATCTACCTGCTGCCGCCGCTCGCGCTCTACTACCTGGTCGAGCGGCGCTGGCGAGCGGCGCTCTGGTTCGTCGTCGCGAGCACCGTCGTCCACGGGGCGACGTGTGCGTTCTGGTGGGCGAAGCTCGGGACGCCGATCCCGTTCCTCACGAGCCACGCCGTCAACTACAAGGTCCCGCGCGCGGAGCTCGTCGACCTGTGGCTCAAGTACCCGCGCCTCATCTTCAAGGGCAGCTTCGAGTTCCCGACGACGCTCTTCGGCGCCGTCCCGTACGTCGTCGTCGCGCTGCTCGTGGTGAAGGCGATCGGCACGTGGCGCCGCTCCGCGACGCTCCGGCTCGACCGCGGCGACGCGCTCCTCGTGGCGTTCTACGGGTCGTTCTTCCTGCTCGTGAACTTCGTCCCGAACGGCTTCGGGCTCGACGCGTACTACTCGGTGCCGCGCATCTTCCGCTATCTGGCCCCACTGTCGTTTCCGCTCGCGCTCCACGCAGCGAAGATGCTCCTCGACGTGGCCGGCGCGGTGAGCGCGTCGACGACCGCCGCCGTCGCCGTCATGGTGCCGGTGCTGGCGCTGAACGTGTACCAGTCCGCGGAGGCGACGAGCGAGGGGCGCATCTACCGCGCCGAGCTGCACGCGGTGCTCCATGACGTCCAGCACGCGTCGCCGCCGCTCTTCATCGCCGAATCGGTCATGGCGAGCTACATCCGCGACCTCTACTTCGACCCGCGGGAGAACCACATCGCCGTGACGGTGCTCATCACGCAGCACATCGCCGCCGACTACGAGCAGTGGCTCCGCGACCACCAGGACGGTTTCCCCGACGGCACGATGCTCCTCACGGGCCTCGGCAACTTCATCCACTACGGCGCGCACCTGGACGGCTTCCGTCTCGAGTGGTTCAAGAGCCCGCTCGATCCGCGCTGGCACCTCGTGAAGGAGTATCCGGTGCTCTGGTACCTCCCGCGCCCCGAGCCCGGGCGTCTCTGGCGATTCGACCGCGGCGGCGTCCCGCTTCCGCCCGACCCGGTGGAGAGCGTCGCGTCCCTCGCGGGCCTCGACGACCCGAACCTGCTCCTCCGGGGCGGCATGCAGCTCTTCGACCGCGGCGAGTACGGGACGGCGCGGGTCTACTTCCGCAAGCTCATGAACGACTGGCCGGCGCAGGCCGAGGACGCGAGCTTCTTCTACGCCGTGTCGTTCCTGCGCGAAGGCGACTGGGCGCGGAGCCGCCGCGAGTTCAAGCGACTCGTCCGCCGCTTCCCGAACGGCCGCTGGCTCGCCGCCTCGTACTGGCACATCGCGATGTGCGACCGGGAGGCGGGCCGCGTGGGGTCTGCCCGCGCCGGCTTCGCCGCGATCATCCGCCGCTTCCCGAACGACGCGCCGACGGTGAACCTCGCGCGCCAGGACCTCGAGCGGATCAGGCGTCGCGCCGGCGGCGTCGTCCCCGCGCTCTGGCGGCGGCTCGTCCACGGCGCAGCGTAACGCGCGCGCCGTCCGCCGGACGGTAGCGGCGCGCGACGCTCGTCTCGGCGACCATCCAGTCGGCCGTCGCGCGGAAGCCGGCCTCGAAGTCGAAGCGCGGCGCCCAGCCGAGCGCGTCCCGCGCGCGCGTCGCGTCGGCGACCCACGCGGTCGTGTCCCAGCTCCGGTTCGGCATCGTGCCCCATGCCGGCTCCTCGTCGATCGCGAGGACGCGGCGCGCGACGTCCACGACTTGACGGAGTGACGTCTGGATCCCCGTCCCGATGTTGAAGACGGCGCCGGGCTCCGGCAACGCGCGGCTCGCGGCGAGGACGAACGCGTCGGTCACGTCGTCGACGTAGACGTAGTCGCGCGCGACGTCCGGGTCGACGAGCGGCGGGAGCCGATGCGCCAGGCCGCGCGCGACGAGCGTCGGCACGAGCCGTCCCGGCTCCTCCCAGGGCCCGTAGACCGAGTACAGCCGGAGCGTCGGCAGATGGACGCCCTCGCGCGCCGCCGTGTGCCGGCAGAAGAGCGTCGCCGCCGCCTTGGTGACGGCGTAGTGGCTGTTCGGCTCGAGCCGCTCCTGCTCCGTCGGCGGATGCGACTTGAACCCGTACTCGGAGGACGAGCCGGTGTTGACGAACGCCTCGACGCCGCGTCGAAGGCACGCGCGGACGAGGTGCATCGTCCCGAGGACGTTCGTCCGCACCATGCGGTCGAGATCCGTCTCCCACGAGTACGCGCCGTACGCCGCCAGGTGGAAGACCCACTCCGGCCGCGCGCGCCGGACGACGGCCTCGACCGCGGCGGCGTTCGTCAACGACGCGTCGAGCACGCGCGCGCCGACGCCGCGGAGTCGCCACCCGCGATGCCCGGGGCGGACGAGCACGTGCACCGCGTGACCGCCGGCGACCAGCCGACGGACCAGGTTCGCGCCGACGAACCCGGTCCCGCCGGTCACCAGCACGCGCCGCGGCACGCCGTCTACGCCTTCGCGGCGAAGCTCTTGTAGTCGAACGTCTCGACGTGCTCGCGCGTGCGCACCCGGATCTCGTCACGCTCGGCGGCGGTGAGCGCCGCGGCGGTCCGGCGGTTCGCCTCGGGCGTCGCCGTGCGGATCGTTCCCCACGGGTAGACCTCGGTGAGCGGCGTGCCGTTCCAGCTCGGGATGCGGAGCGATTCGTCGCGCGCGACGCCGAGGTGGGCGAGCACCGGACCGAGTGCCTCGGTCGGGTCCTGCATGACATCCTCGACGCGGACGACGTGCACGCGGTCCGGGAAGCGGTCGCGGTAGAGGAGGGCGTGGTACTGATTCACCGTCCACGCGAGCGTGTAAGCCGCGAGCGACATCGGCACGGGACGCTTCTTCGTGTCGGCGTACGCCGACCACGGGTTCCGGACGACGTGGAGGACGTGGGCGCCCGGGAGGTCGGCGAGGATCGTCGCGGCGTCGACGACGATGATCGGGCTGTAGCCGACGTGGACGTGCTCGCGGCCGCTGCGGCGGAAGTTCCGCCAGACGTCGAAGGTCGCGCGGAAGAACGCTTCCATGTTCGCCCCGCGGGAGCGGCCGCTCGACTTCACCAGCTCGACGTAGCGCGCCTTCCGCTCGTCGTCGGAGAAGTCGAAGCGCCAGTCGCGGAACTTGCTCACGAACGGCGTACGCGCGCGGACCTTGCACTCCTCGTCGATGATCGCGTCGTAGTCGGCGGCTGGGCTGCCGTCGAGCGCGAAGGCCGGCCAGCGGTACTTGACCGGGAACATCGACGCGAGCCCGTCCTGCACGAGGCGCGTGCCGAGCTGCGACTCGAACGGGTACACGAACAGCTCCGGATGGCCGTCGAGGAACCGGTGGGTCGTGTTCCCGCCGTTCTCGTACATCGCGGAGATCATCAGCAGCCGAAAGTCCTGGCTCATCGTGTGTGGCCTCCCTCGTACTCCGCGACGAAGCCGTAGAACAACCCATCCTCGCTGCCGCGACGCCGCCCGACGGCGCACGGCAGCCCGCGCGACCACGACTCCGGCAGCGCCTCGACCGCGAACACCTGGTTGCCGTACGGCCAGACGAGGCTTCCGAGGATGCGTCCCGAGCGCACGTCGAGCGCGTGGACGCCGCAGGCACACCGCCGCGGATCGAGCCCGGGCGCGTAGCGGCGGAAGCGCGTCAGCAAGCGCGACGTGCCGACGAACGCGACGTCGCCGTGGAACGCGAGGCCGCGCGTCCAGCCGCCTGGCCGCGCGACGGGGACGAAGTGGTCCTCCTCACAGAAGCCGACCTCGCCGTAGCCGCTGTTGTCGACCCAGATCGTGCGGTCTCGGAGCCTCGCCGAGTGGGGGCGGGTGAGCCCGCGGACGACCGGCTCCCGCGTCGCGCCGGAGAAGATGACACCCCGTCCATCGACCGGGAAGTCGCGATGCCCGGGACGGCGCGCCGAGACGACGTCGGTCGACGCGGAGAAGTACGACGCGCGCACGCTCCGGCCGGCGGCGATCGAGTTGAGCTGGAGGTGATTCCGCTCGAGGATCGGTCCGCGCCGGCGCTCCACGCAGCGGGGCCACCAGACGACGGTTGCCCGACCGTCGTCGCTGATGCGGACGACGGCGTTCCGCCCGACGGCGTTCGCGTGGAGCCGTCCGCCGATCATCGCGAGGTCGTGGACGTACGTCCCGCCGGGGAGGAAGCGGGTTCGGATGGGAACGAGCGGGCGATGCGGGAGCGGCGCCGGGCGCGCGCCGACCGCGGGCGGTGCGGCGATGGCCGCGGCGAGGTCGTAGATCTGGTTCGGGTTCCGCGTGCTCGCGACGTGCACGATCCGGCGGGCCGGATCGACGGCGATGCCCGACGGATGCGGCATCGGGAGGTAGGACACGCGCGGCCCGGTGCGGTTCGCATGCAGCGCCACGACGAGGTGCTCGTACTCCCGCGTCACGAGCAACGTCACGCGGAGCCTGGCGAGCGTCTCCCAGAAGTGGCCGCGGGTTCGATGGTGCAGCAGGCGCGGGTCGGGTCCCGCGTGGTCCTCGGACCCCGCGACGACGGCGAGGGGGCTCCGCCACGCGGCATCCGCGCGGGCATGCAGCCGGGCGCGCGCGGCGCTCACCGTCCCGCGCGCCAGAGCGCGTAGGCGCCCCAGTACATGCGGACCGCCGACCGGAGATTCGTCGTCGAGCGGCCGCCGTACCGACGATGGGAGAAGATCGGCACCTCGAGCATCGGGTAGTCGGCCTGGCGGCAGACGCGCACGAACTCGGCGTCGATCAGGTC
>Ga0070741_10005523_pt1 | contig 28004 bp, 22 predicted proteins | sample Coa_R1_4_FD_66440 | JGI IMG/M metagenome (GOLD analysis project Ga0070741, IMG submission 66440) | Surface soil microbial communities from Centralia Pennsylvania, which are recovering from an underground coalmine fire - Coalmine... | ecosystem: Environmental > Terrestrial > Soil > Unclassified ...
AGTCAGGCCTGGCAGGCACGCCGGGATTTGGACGTTTATCTCTCGCTCCTGGAGCAGGACTGGCCACCGGATTGAGTCCTATTACTTTGGTTGCTTCAGTTGAGTGACTTTTACCACCATAGAAAAAAAAGAAGAGCGACTCAGGGTTGAGTCGCGCCCGTCGGACTGTGGCTGAGACTTTCAGGAAATGACAAAGAAGGCGCCGAAGTTGACAGAGACTATCCCTGGGATCACCTCTGCAACCTTCGACGCCTTCGATCAACCGTCCTCACACCGGACTCACTTCCCTGCTTCCCGGGCAGGTCTGGTCGCGACTGGCGAAGCATTACTTCTAATTCCGCTTCGTCGGGCGCGCGACCTCTTTGTTATCCATCACCATCGCCCGCGCCTGACCGTCGGGCTGTTCATCGTTCGCGTCAGCCTGTTCGGGCGCGGCGACGGCGCCGTCAATCCCCGCTACTTCACGGAAGATGTAAGTGTCGTTGTAATCCGACCGCCCGCTGTGATCCTTGAAGTGCGTGTACACGTCGGCCCGCAGCAGCAGGGTTCCCGCGATCCGGCGGATCACCAGAATCCTTTCGGCGAAGCCCTGGTCGTAAAAGACCGTCAGCGCGCGCGCCGAGATGATCGGGTTGCTGCTCACGTTCGGCGAGTAAGCGTAGGCGCCCTCTACGCCCCAGTCGCAATCAGTCGGGTGGCATTTGCCGAAAGCGCGAACCTTGACGGTCGCGCCGGTGACGTCGATCTTGAGCGTCGTGATGCCTCTGGTCAGCGGGTCAACGTTCTTCCACAGGCCGTCGAACTGCGCGGTCTGCGCAAAGCCTGTGACGCTCGAACAGAGCATCAGGAACATGACGGCGAAGCCGGCGGTGATCATTTTCATTGCTGCTTTTTTCATAACAGTTCTCCTTGTCTCTCCTCTTCTGGTTGTCCGGTCAGGGTGAATTGAAGTCGGGCCGCCCCCAGCCGGCACGGCCCGACTCCGCCCCGTTATTGAGAACATGTCACAGCGGTGCTGCTGCCCCGGCCCTTTCAAACAACGGTCTCAGGGCCGGTTCGGCGGCATCGCTGCTTTCAACTAACTGCTCTCACCTGCCGAAGCGGAAACGCGGGGGGAAAACTGGAGAGAGGGTGGAAATATTTTTCGCGGGCTCAATCCGGCTGAAGAGTTCAAAGGCGCGCTCACCTGCGAATACGATCAGAGCGTGCCGCATTTCTCATCCATTAATCTAATCCTGCTGAAATGCCGCATTTCTCCATCCGCGTCCCTGCCCGTCGAGACTGGAGCCGCGGAGGACGGCTCTGGTTGACGGGCGTTTACACAAATTCGCACGACAGACACAACACAGGCACAACAATCGTCCCGGCCCTGTGGAATCCTGCTGCCCCGCCCGGGAAAGGTCTCCGTCCTGAAAAATATCCGCCGACGGTCGGTCTCAATCACGCAGATGAAATCAAGGCCACGATGTCCGGGATCATTGGGATGACGAGAGGGACCGGGCCAGGATCTTATTCACACGAATCCAGCGACTCCAGCCAACTTGCCTGAGCCCGGCAATTTGTCTGCGGTCTTCGACATTCACGACAACAGCCACAACCCACTTCGTCGAACTCTATTACCACCCCGAAAGTAATCTTCACCCCGTCCCATTCCGTTGCCTGCGGCAGCAGGGCCGCTCATTGCCACAGGGAGGTCACCGCATGAAAAGGTTATCTGTCATCTCTGCAATCCTGATCTGCTTACTCGGGGCCGGGCTCTGGCCGCGCTCCCAGGCGAAAAAAACATCCACATCGCGTCCGGTGGAGGTATCAGCAGATAGTCCGGTCAATGAGCCGATTCAGCCAATCCCGCTGCGCCTCGAACTGGATGAGCGGAAGGTGGCGCTGGGGGAGAAACTTTTTCATGACAAACAGCTCTCACACGACAACAGCATCTCCTGCGCCGGCTGTCATAACCTGAAGACCGGGGGCGTGGATCTCATGGCCGGCTCCATCGGGATCAACGGGAGCGCGGGCTCGGTCAATGCGCCGACGGTTTATAACAGCGGCTTCAATTTCAGGCAGTTCTGGAACGGGCGCGCCGCGGCGCTGGAAGACCAGGTTGACGGGCCCACGCATGCGCCGGGCGAAATGGGCTCCAGCTGGGCCGAGATCATCGGCAAACTCAGGCAATCGCCCGCTTACACGCGGGACTTTGCCGCGTCGTATCCGGACGGCATCCAGAGCGCCAACATCAAAGACGCGATCGCCGTTTATGAGCGCTCGCTCTACACCCCCAACTCGCGTTTCGACCGGTTCCTGCGCGGCGATAGCCGGGCGCTCAGCGACGAGGAGAAAGAGGGCTACCGCATCTTCAAGGCGTACGGCTGTGTGCGCTGTCACCAGGGCGTCAACGTCGGCGGGAATCTGTACCAGAAATTCGGGGTGATGGTTGATTACCTCGACCGCCGCAACCCGGCGAAGAACGGCGAGGCGCCGGAGCGGCCGGTTTTCAAGGTCCCAAGCCTGCGCAACGTGGCGCTGACTCCGCCTTACTTCCACGACGGCTCGGCCGAGCGGCTGGAAGACGCAGTCCGGATTATGGGCGTGTATCAACTGGGGCGGCAGCTGTCACCCGGGGAGGTTGACCGGATCGTCAAATTCCTGAAGACACTGACCGGCGAATATAAGGGGAAACAACTGTGACACAATCCCGCCTGCAAATCATCGTCCTCGGTCTGGGCGCAGCCCTGATCCTCTCCTTCCTGTTCGTGAAAACTCGGGCCATCAACTTTGAAGAGCATGATCGCTTCAACCAGGAATTGCGCCGGCTCAGGGAGCTTGATGCCCTCATCAATCAGGATCTGCTGAAATCAAGGTGCGGCCTGCTCACTTATTACGACCCACTGGTCAACGAACTGGCGGCCGTCAGGGAGGCGCAGCAGAACCTGAAACAGATGCCCGGCTTCGTGGACCGTGAGGGGCAGGCCGAGATCAGCCGATCGCTGGAAAGCTCCATCGGGATTGCCCGGCAACGCGAAAGTCTCGTCGAGAGTTTCAAATCCAGGAATGCCATCCTCCGAAACTCGCTCGATTACTTCCCGCTCGTCACCGCGGAGGTGGAATCACAGGCGGCATCGCAGCAGGGCGGGCGTGAACTGGCGCCCCGGCTCAATGGCCTGCTCCGGGACATCCTGATTTACAACCTCTCCGCCGGCGAAGAGCTGGTGCCGAAAATAAATGGAGAGATCGAGCGGCTCTCGGAGCAGGAGGGACGGTCGGCGGCTCTCGCGGACGGCCCCCGACTCAAAACAGTGATCGCGCATGCGAAAGCGATTCTGGATTACAAACCGCAGGTGGATGCCCTCACGAAAGAGATGATCCTGCTGCCGACCAGGCGCAGCAGCGAGGAGTTGTACCAGGCGTACAATCGTCATTACGAACAGGCCCTGCACACGGCCAATCTTTACCGGCTGATCCTTTACGTCTTCTCAGTCCTGCTGCTCGGCGGGATCGCCTTCGTCGTGGTCCGGCTGCGCCGGAGCGAGGCGCAGAAGCGGGCCATCCTCCTGGCACACGAGCAGGAACTGGTCGAGCAGGTCAATGAGCGGACCCGGGAATTGCGGGAGGAGGTCGCCGAGCGCAGGCGGGCCGAGGAGCAGTTGCTCATCGCCCGGGACGCCGCCGAAGCCGCCAACCGCGCCAAGAGCGAATTCCTCGCCAACATGAGCCACGAGATCCGCACCCCGATGAACGGGATTATGGGGATGACCGAACTCACGCTCGACACCGACCTTGAGCCCGAACAGCGCGAATACCTGGAGATGGTCAGGGCCTCATCCGATGCGCTGCTGGTCCTGATCAACGATATCCTCGACTTCTCCAAAATCGAGGCGGGCAAACTCGACCTCGACCCGGTCGGCTTCAACCTCGAAGAGAGCCTGGGCGACACGCTCAAAGCCCTCGCGCTGAGGGCGCATCAGAAGGGCCTCGAACTCATCTGCGACATCCGGCCCGGGGTGCCCGACGCTCTGGTGGGCGATCCCGGACGCCTGCGGCAGATCATCGTCAACCTGATCGGCAACGCGATCAAATTCACCGAGCGCGGCGAAGTCGTCCTGAGGGTCGAGGCCGAAGCGGTGGCGGGGCATGAGGCCTGCCTCCACTTCGCCGTCACCGACACCGGGATCGGCATCCCGCCCGAAAAACAGGAGACGATCTTCGAGGCGTTCACGCAGGCCGACAACTCGACGACGCGCAAGTACGGCGGGACCGGCCTCGGCCTGACGATCTCTTCGCGGCTGGCGGCGCTGATGGGCGGGCGGATGTGGGTCGAGAGCGAGGTCGGCCGGGGCAGCGCCTTCCACTTCACCGCCCGGTTCGGTCAGGGGCAGGCCCCGGCCGACAAGCCGCGCCACTGTGAGCTGGCGGATTTGCGAGACATCCCGGTGCTGGTCGTGGATGACAACGCGACCAACCGGCGGATCTTCCAGGAGATGCTCTCCAGATGGCAGATGCGGCCCACGCTGGTTGAGAGCGGGGAGGAAGCGCTGAGCGTGATGGAACGGGCAGCGAGTGCCGGGGAGCCATTCGCGCTGGCGCTGCTCGATCTGCACATGCCCGGGATGGACGGGTTCGATCTGGCCGGACAGATCAGGCGGCGCGGGCAACTATCGGCCACTAACATCGCGATGCTCACCTCCGGCGGCCAGCCGGGCGACGCCGCGCGGTGCCGGGAACTCGGGATCAGCGCCTACCTGAACAAGCCGATCAACCGCGCATTATTGCGCGAGATGATCAACTCGATCATCAGCAGTGCGCCCGTGAAGAGGCTCAAATCGCCCGCCGTTATGGCGCAAAGTCAGGGCGAGGACCGGGCGGGTTATCACACCCTGCTCGCCGAGGATAATGTCGTCAACCAGAGGCTGGCGGTCCGCCTGCTGGAAAAGCAGGGGCACCGGGTGGTGGTGGCCGAAAACGGCCGGGCCGCGCTCGACGCGCTCGCCGCCGGGCAGTTCGACCTGGTCCTGATGGACGTCCAGATGCCGGAGCTGAACGGCTACGAAGCGACTGCTGCGATCCGGAAAAAAGAGAAAGAGACGGGCGCTCACATCCCGATCATGGCCATGACCGCGCACGCGATGAAGGGGGATCGCGAGATCTGTCTGGAGGCCGGGATGGACGATTACCTTTCCAAACCGATCAAAGCCCAGGAACTCTTCGCAGTCATCGAGAGCCTGCTCTCCAGCGTCGTTGAGGCTTAGACCGGTCCCTCTGATTCAGAGATACTGAAAGAGCATGATAAGGATGAGGAAAATGGACATTGAAGCCTGCCACACTTCGCGTCCGCGACCTGATGCTTCCCGCAATAAAAGAGGGCAGGACGTCAGACAGGCTCGTGCAGGTTCTGATGTGGCAGGGATTGTGGCGCAAGGCGGGCGATTCGTTTTTCGCCTCGTCCGGGCGGGTGATGAGCGCACGTCGCGGCACTGGACGAAGCCGAATCTGTCTGGAGGGGGAAAGAAGATGAGGACGACTGGTGGCCCCGAACCGATGTCGCTGAACAACCCATTCAAAACTACGACACCGGTCAACCAGTCGTCCTCATTCGGTTTACATAAATGCGAATCTGATGCCACGGCTGAAGCGCGATCCCGGTTGCTGACTGAGTGGCAGAAACATTGTGCTTATCCGTCCTGCCCGACTGTTCATGAGAAAAGTGCGGCGGTCAGAATGACGAAATCTGTTATGGTCGAAATGACAGGTTTCGCTATTCTGCCATCTTCTGCGCCTCCCGCTTTCCAGGCTGATCCTTCAGCTGCCCCGCCGTCCCCGGAGTTGATCCACAACTATCCTCGCCGTTTCAGGCCGACACCGGTGGCCGCCGATGCGCCCATGGCCGCGCCGCTTCAAGCTGCGCGGAGAGCCTGAACAAAGTCGCTTCATCACCGAACCTGCCGACGAAGTGCGTGCCGACCGGCAAGCTCTGTTCGTTCCAGTAAAGCGGCAGTGAGATCGCGGGCTGCCCGGTCACGTTGCAGAGCGGCGTGAAAGGCACGAACTGCGCCGCCACGCGCATGCCCGCCATCGGATTATCCGGCGTGCTGTCCATTGACCCGAGCGGCAGCGGCGGCGCGCCCAATGTCGGCGTCAGCCAGACGTCGTAATCGAGCATAAACCGCGCGATGTCACGCGACAGGCGCTGAGCCCACTGGATGGCGAACAGGTAATTTGCCGCACTCTGCTGTTGCCCCATCTGATAGAGCGCCCACGTCCCCGGCTCGAACTGATCCGGCGTCGGGGTTCTGCCGAGCGCCCGCGCAAACCCGTCAATCGTCCACGCCATCCCGGCTGACCAGACCGTCATAAACATCGGCGTGATCATTTCGGGGTTCACGACCGGTGCCGCTTCGACGACTTCGTGGCCGAGATCGGCGCACAATTTTGCGGCGTCCTTCACCGCGGCAACGCAGTCGGGATGAAGAGGCGCGCCCGTTGGCGTCACTGTCGTAAAAGCGATGCGCAGCCTTCCCGGGTCAGCGCCGACTTCCTGAATGAATGGTCGCGCCGGCGCGGGCGCGCAATACGGGTCGCCGACATCCGGCCCCCCAGTCGCATCGAGCAGCGCGGCCGAGTCACGCACCGAACGAGTCACCGCATGTTCGGCGATGAATCCGCTGAACGCATCGCCCAGGTCCGGCCCCAGCGGGTTGCGCGCCCGCGTCGGTTTCAATCCGACCAGCCCGCAGCACGCAGCCGGGATGCGGATCGAGCCGCCGCCGTCATTCGCGTGCGCGAACGGGACCAGCCCGGCCGCCACTGCCGCCGCCGAACCGCCGCTCGATCCGCCGGTCGTGTAATTCGTGTTCCAGGGGTTGCGCGACGGCCCGTGCAGCTGCGGCTCGGTCGTCGGCAGAATGCCGTATTCGGGCGCGTTGGTGATGCCCAGGACGACCAGCCCGGCGCGCTTGTAGCGCCTGACCAGTTCCGAATCGTGCGGCGCGACGAAGCCCTTGAGAAAAGCCGAGCCCTGATCGTGCGGCGCGCCCGCGTACCAGGCAAAGATGTTTTTGAGCAGAAACGGCACGCCCGTAAACGGCCCGGCGGGCAATTCACTGTCCGCCCGGTTGCGAGCCTCGTCATAGAGTGGGAAGATGACGGCGTTGAGTTGCGGGTTGACGCGCTCGATGCGTGCGATTGCGGCCCCGACCAGTTCGGCGGGCCTGACTTCCTTTTTCCTGACCAGTTCAGCCTGAGCCGTGGCGTCCAGCCACGTCAGTTCGTCCAGTGCGGCCATATTGAACTCCCGTAGTTGATGGATTGATGCTCCGCGCGAAATAGAAATGCCAGCGCGGCTGATATTGCTGACTTAGCCTTGAAAGCGGCGCTCATCTTACCATAATCATCACGGACACTCCGGATCAGGTCAGGTGAAATGAAGGATGCCCGGGCGGGGCATCACCGACCCGCCCGGGCAATCAGGGTGAATAATGAACAGACGCCTGCGGCTGACACTCGGCGCCATCTTTTTTGCACTGATGTTTTTCCACGTCGGCGCGCGGACGTATTCGACTTTCGTCGGCCCGCACGTCGCCAGCCGGCGCGGCTGGAGCGCGAGGGCGGAGGGCGGAAGCACGAAGGTGTCGGCGGTCGCGCCGGACGGGCCCGCGACTGCCCTGCGCGGGGGTGATGAAATCATTGAGATCAGGGGGGCGAACGCGGAGCCCCTGCCGCCGCTCCCACAGTTTTTCTGGCTGGTGCCGCCCGGCACGCCTTACAAGGTGGTCGTCCGGCGCGACGGGCAGCTCCAGGAACTTGCCCTGCAAACGGTGCGGATTCCGCAGCAGTGGTCGTTCTCGGATGTCTACTTCCACCTCACTCTGCTGCTCTTCCTCGGCGTCGCGCTGACGGTCTTTGTACTCAGGACGGAAGACCGGCGCGCCGTGCTGCTGGCGGCCATGCTCGGCTCACTCCCGGCGCTCATCCCCTGGTCGCAGTATGTCGGCATCCCGGGGGGGCTGTTTCCGCTGATCGCTGTGGCAGAGCTGGTGTCGCTTTCCTTCCTGCCTGTCTTCCTGCATTTCTTCCTGCTCTTCCCCGAACCGTCACCGGTACTCAGGCGGTTTCCGCGGCTTGAATGGCTGCTCTACCTGCCAGCGCTCCTTTTCTTCCTGCCTCGGTCCGGGACGCGGAATATCGCGCTGCTGCTGGGACGATGGCCGGCGGGGCTGCTTGAATTTCTCCAGTGGCCATTCTTCAGGTCGGCCAACATCATCACCGTCATTGGCTACCTGGCGCTCGGGCTGGCGTCCCTGCTGCTCAACTACAGCGTCGCGGGAACCGACGCGCGGCGCAGGCTGCGTGTCGTCATGGCGGGCAGCGGCGCGGGCTTCCTCAACCTCCTGCTCATGCCGCTGGGCGATTACCTGGACGTTGGCCATTCATTGCCCCGGCTCTGGGGCTGGCTGAACACTTCGTTCCGCCTGACGCTGCCGCTGATCCCGCTCTCGTTCGCCTACGCGATCATCCGGCATCAGGTCATTCCGGTCAGCCTGATCATCCGGCGCGGCGTGCGGTACCTGCTCGTCTCGCGCGGCTCGCTCGCGCTGGCGGCGCTCGTCGTCGTGCTGGCCCTCTACCTGATGTTCGATCAGCTGTTTTACCACTGGCCGGCGAGCGGCCGTACGGTCGGCATTATTTCCGCCGTCGTTTCGGTTGCGGTGTGGGCGGCGGTGCGGCATTACCACCAGCGCCTGATCGCGCCGCTGATAGACCGCCACTTCTTCCGCGAATCCTACGACGCGCAGCAGATCATGGCCGAGTTGAGCGAAGGAGTGCGGGCGACGCCAGACCTCGGGCGGCTGCTGGAACTCGTGGCCACCAGAATCCAGTCGGCGCTCCACGCCGAAAACTTGACCGTGTTTCTGCGTGACGAACAGACCGGCGATTACACGGGCGCGCTCTCGGCGACTTACAACGAAGCCGAACGCCGGACGGTCATTTCAAACGGGCATTTCAGACTGCCCGGCGACGCTTACGTCGTCGAGCGGCTCGGCGAAGCGGGCCGGCCACTAAACGCAGACCTGAAGAATCCCGACTCGCCGCTGTTTGCGCTGTGGCTGAAACAGATTGACGAGGACAACCCGCACCGCTCCGAACTCGAAACGCTCGAAAAGCTCAGGACGGCACTACTGCTGCCGCTCGCGACTAAAGACGGGATGCTCGGCCTGATCTCGCTGGGGCCGCGGCTCGGCGATCTGCCTTACTCCGGCGAAGACGAGCGGCTGCTGATGGGCGTGGCCGGCCCGTCCACGTTCGCCATCGAGAACGCCCGGCTGGTCGAGCGCATGCTCGACGAGGCCCGCCACCGTCAGACCATTGAAGCCGACAACCAGCGCAAAACCGCTGAACTGGACTTCGCCCGGCAGATTCAGCTTTCGATGCTGCCGAAAAATGACGTGCGGGCGGGCGACATCGAGATCATCGGCCGGATGCGCACGGCCACTGAAGTCGGCGGCGATTACTACGACTTCATCGCGCTCGCCGACGGCCGTTATTGTGTGGCGATAGGCGACGCGACTGGTCACGGGGTGGCTGCGGGGCTGCTCGTCGGGATGGTCAAGATGGGTCTGAGGAGCGGGCTGCAATCGCTCAACGGTCAGGCGGGAGTCAAATCTCTGATCGAGGATCTCAATCTGGCGCTCCGGCAGTCGCTCGCCCGGCGCGGGATGGGGATGTGCATCGGGGCGGCGATTATTGACCCGGCCTCGCTGGAGGCGGAGATCGGTTCGAGCGGCATGCCTTTCCCGTACCTTTACCAGAGCGCGGACGGGCGACTCGTGCCGCTCAGGATTCAGTCACCGCCAATCGGCTTTCTCAAACGCATCAGCGTTACCCCACAGACCGTCCGGCTTGAGCCCGGCGACGCGCTCGTCTGGCTGAGCGACGGCTTTGAGGAGCGGATGAATCCGGAAGGTGAACTATGGGGCGCCGATCAGGTTGCCGCGGCGCTCGCCGAAATCTGCCGCACGGAAAGCGAGGGCGCGATGATCGCGCGGCGGCTGATCGAAGCCTGTGACCTCGCCTCAGGCGGGCGCGGCAACGACGATGATATGACGATTGTCGTGGCAAAGGTCTGCGTGTAGCGCGGTCCGTTCAATCATTCTTGTCGCCGGGCGCCACCCACGGCGTCAGCCTCGGAATCCACCGCGGCACGTTCGCCTTGTAGAGCCGATAATCATCTCCGAATCGCCGCTCAAGGTCTCGCTCTTCAAGCAGCGGGATGTAGATGACAGTGATCAGGAAGAAGAGCAGAAACCAGCGGAAGAGCGGCCACGAGCCGAACAGCGCTGACTCGCCGAGCAGGATACAGAACACCCCGCTGATCATCGGATTTCGCACGTAGCGGTAAATCCCGCGCGCCACAAAACGCCGCGGCGGGTCCCACGGCGCCAGCGTCCCCTGCCCGACCGTGGCAAAGAGCTTAATGGTTTTCACCATCAGGAAAAGCCCGCAGCAGATCAGCCCGGTGCCCAGCGCGTAAGGCAGCAGACCGAGCGGCATCGCCCATCCCCAGCCCGGACTCGTCGCGCCCGGCGTGCGAATAATCCATTGCGGAATGACAATCGTCACGACGCCGGGCAGGAGCAGAATCGCCAGAAGATGCCGCAGCAGCTTCATATCGGGTTCAGCCGGGATACGTGTCAATCAACGCGTTGCTCGGGCGGCACACGCAATGTCCGCAATTGCCCCTGCGTCAACGCTCCGCGACGGGCATCCTGAATGCGGCCATCTGCTCGCCGTTGCGAACCAGCAGGACGTCGCCGACCAGCGCCGGGTGGTTCCAGGTCTTGCCCTCGATGGCCGGGAACCGCGCGAACTCCTTGAACCCCTCCGCGGTCGCCCCGACCAGCGCCAGTTCACCCTCCTCAGAGAGTACCAGCAGCAAATCCTGGGCGGGCAACAGGACGAGTTGGCCGTTGCCGTAGCGTCCACCCTTCCATTTGCGCTTGCCGTCTGTGAGATCAATGCACGACAGAATGTTGCCATCGAAGCCGAAGGCATGTCCCTTGTGGACGACGAAGTCGTTGAAATATGGTTTCAGGCCGGTTGATGTCCACCGCTCTTCGACCTTCCATCCGTCAGATCCATGCGTGACTGCAAGGCGGCGCGTACCGAGTCCTCCGGCACCGGCAAGGGCGTTGATCAGGACGTCGCCGTCCGCCGTCTGGGCCGGCTGCACGATGGCGCCGCCTTCCCACGCGTACTCCCACAGTACGGCGCCGGTGGCGGGCGCGACGCTGGTCGCGCCGGCAGCGCTGAGCAGCAGGATCTGCGTAACCCCGCCGATAATCGCCCGATGTGGCGAGCTGTAGCCCCCGCCGTGGGCGGGGCCGAACCAGCGCGGCTTGCCAGTAGCGAGATCGTAGCCGACGAGTTTGCCAGCCGCGGCAACGATGACGACATCGTCAACCACGAGCGACGAACTCGCGAAGCCCCACATCGGGACCTTCGTGTCGCTGTCGGACGCCACGTTGCGCGACCAGACGGCGGCACCGTTAGCGGCGTCGAGCGCGTTCAGGATTCCGGTCGCGCCAAATGTGTAGACGCGCCCCTTGCTGAGGGTCGGCGTCGCGCGCGGGCCGGCACCGCCATTCGACTCCCAGAACCGGACCGCGTCGCGGTGTCGCCACACCGGCTCGCCGGTCGTCACCTTGTAGCTGGCGACGACCTCCTCGTCACCACGCTGCTCCTGGGTGTAGAGGAGGTCACCGCGGACCGCGAAGGATGACCAGCCCGGCCCGATCGGCCGGCGCCACATCTGGACCGGCGGCGCCGCAGCCCAGTCAGTTTTGATCCGCACGCCGCGAACGACGCCGTCGCGCCCGGGGCCGCGAAAGCCGGGCCATTCGGCTCCAGTCTTCGTCCCTGCCGAAGCCGGAGAGGGTTCCGCGGACCCGTCACCGGTTTTGGCCGCGGGCTGTTTCTCGGGAGTCGCAGTTGCTGCCGGAGCCACCGCGGGCGCCGACGACGCATCCCCACCCTGCGCCGCGGGCTGTTTCTCAGGAGTCGTCGCTGCGGCCGGAGCCGCCGCGGGCTCGTCGCGGACCTGGGAGAGGAGCCGTTCCTCAGGAGTCTGGGTCCACCGCCAGTGCAGATCCGGAACGCCATCGCCGTTGACGCCGCCGGTGCGAACGACCGTGAATACTCCGCAGGCGAGCAGGATGGCGCCGACCATCGAGGCGCGCCGGAATCCGTCGGAGAGGCGACGGCTGGCCACTGCCCACGCCACCAGGGCGAGGCCAAGGATCGGGATGGCGAAGATCGGCAACATCATTCCCATCCCCGCGTTCGCAATGGACTGGTCAACGATGCGCTTTGTCGCAAACACCGCGACGATCATCAGGACGATGGCACCCACGCGCTCGGACCAGGGCGCCCGGCTGAAGAACGCCCACCACACGACGACAGCCAGTCCGCCGGCGACTCCACCCAACATCCCGAACATAGTGGCTCCGGGTATGACTATGGGTACGGCAAACATGACGAGCAAAATCAGCACCGCGGCGACCACGCCGGGCCACAGCCGGAGCGGTTTCCGCGGAGTCGGTTCGTCGGTCTTCGCAATGTTCATGTCAGACTGAATCCTCCCCACAGGATACTTGTTCACTGTTTTTTCGCCGGTCGCCAAAACGCTGCCTGTGTCCCGTTCTGACACCTGTCCCGGCTGTACCCGCGGATGTTCATTCGTAACGCAGGCACTCAATCGGGTCGAGCCGTGAGGCCTTCCGCGCCGGCCACACGCCGAAGACCAGCCCGACGCCAATCGAAACCAGCACCCCGGCAGTCACGGCCCACAGCGGGATCGAAGCCGGAATGGCCGGGATGAAAAACATGAGGATGTAGCTGGCCGCGACGGCGAGCAGCACACCGAGAATGCCGCCGAATGAAGTCAGCGTCATCGCCTCGAAGAGGAACTGCCGGACGATGTCCCGGCGTTTCGCGCCGATGGCTTTGCGGATGCCGATCTCGCGGGTGCGTTCGGTCACGCTCACCAGCATGATGTTCATCACGCCGATGCCGCCCACGAGCAGTCCGACCGCCGAAATGGCGATGGCGAAAATTCCGACCCCGGCGAAGATGCTGTCGAACTGCCTGATCATCTTATCCGCGGTGCTGAGGTCAAAGTTATTTTCCTGATCGTATTTCACCCCGCGCTGGACGCGCAGAACGCGTTCGATCTGATCGAAGGCGTCGGCGAGCCGCCCGGTCTTCGCGCGCATCATCAGCATCATCCATTCGCTGCGCGGCGAAATCTTCCGGGCGGTCATGAACGGGACGAACACGGCGTTGTCTTCCTCGTTCTCGCCGAAGAAGCCATTCTTCCTTTTCTCCAGCACGCCGATGACCTCAAACTCCCTGCCCCCCCAGTCCACCTTCTCGCCGGCGACCTTCGCCCGATTGGGGAACAGCGCCTCGGCGACGTTGACGCCGATGACCATCACGTCGCGGCGGTGCTGGTCGTCAACCTCGCTGATGAAGCGTCCTTCGGCGAGGGAAATGTTGGCCACCCGGTCGTAGGTGGATGAAACGCCCTGAATATCGCCCTGCTTGTAAGCAATGCCGCTGTATTTGATGGTCCGGTCAATCTGCCAGAGGAAACCGACGTTGGCGACCGTCTCAACCGCATCGGCCTGAGCTTTGATCGCCTCGCCGTCTTCGACCGTGAGCGGCTTGCGCGCGAATTCGGCGCGGTCGCGATTACCCAGGCGCGGCCCGGTCGAGAGGTGAAAAGCGTAGATGTTATTGGTGCCGTACTCTTCGACCATGCTGACGATGCTGTGGCGCAGCCCCGTCAGGATCGAGGCGACGGCGATCACGACGGCCACCCCGATCACGACCCCCAGCACGGTCAGGAAGCTGCGGAATTTGTGCGCGCGGATCGTGCCGAGAGCCATCACAATCGTTTCAATCGGCAGCAGCCTTTGGAGCCAGCGGCTGAGGCGCGAAGGTTCTTTTTCACTCTCAGCCGCCATCGCCGCAAGCGTCAGGTGTCTTTCCAGTTTCATCACGTCACCTCAACTGTTTCAGTTTTTCGAGAGCGCCACGATCGGGTCAAGCCGCGAGGCTTTGAAGGCCGGATAGATCCCGGCAATCATCCCGACGCCGCCCGAGACCAGCAGCGAGAGCAGGATGTAGCCGAACGTAATCACCATCGGGATCGGCGTGGTCACATTCATCAGCCACGCAATGCCCGCCGCCAGCAGCAGGCCGAGCATCCCGCCGACCGACGAGAGCAGCGACGATTCGATCAGGAATTGCAGCAGGATCTGGCTGCGCCGCGCGCCGACGGCCTTGCGCAATCCGATCTCAAAAGTGCGTTCGGTGACGCTGACCAGCATGATGTTCATGACCACGATGCCGCCGACGATCAGCGAGAGCAGCGTGATCGGCGTCACGACCAGCGCAATCGTCCCCGTGAACTGATCCACCTGCCCTTTGATCTGATCCGTGTTGACGAGTCCGAAATCGTCATCCACCTCGCCGACCAGCTTGTGGCGATTGCGCATCACCATTCTGGCCTCTTCCATCGCGGCCTGAAACTGCGCCGGATTGTCCGCCTTCCCGTGCAGCTGAATGCTCTGCCGGCGACCGAAGAGGTGCCCGAAAGTGGTGATCGGGACGTACAGGTTATTGTCGAGCGAACTGCCGAACATCGAGCCGCGCTTCGCTTCGACGCCGACGACGCGCATCGGCTCGCCGTTGACCTTCAGTTCCTGACCGACCGGATTCAGGCCCTGGAAAAACTTCTCGCGGACGTCCATCCCGATCACGCAGACCAGCGCGGTGTGTTCGACGTCGGTCGGGGTGATGAAGCGCCCTTCGGCAATCTCCTTGTTTTCGATTTCGCCCATGTTGGCCGTGACCCCGGCGATCTGAGTGCCGAACAGCTCCTGGCCCCGGTGATCGAGTTTGAGCTGAGTGTTCGCCTGCGCGCCGACTTCCGCGCAGGTCGAGCAGTGTTCCTTCAGCCACAGGTAATCATCCAGATAAAGCCGCTTGTTGCGCTTCATCATCCGCTCCCACTGCTCCTCGCTCATTCTGCCGCTCGCCGCCATGCGGGCGATCATAAAGTGATTGATACCGAGTACCTTCCCGACGTTCGTCAGCACATACGAATTGAACCCGTTGATCGAAGCGCCGACCACCACCACCGAAGCCACGCCGATGATGATCCCGATGAGCGTGAGGAAGGCGCGCAGCTTGTGCGCGAGGACCGATTGCAGGGCCAGTCTGAAGGCGTCGAGATAAAAGGAAATGTAAGATCTGATTCCGCGCTTCGGCTGAACGGCGGGCTGCCCAGGTCTGGTGTAAACTCGCATAAGTCTCCCGGCTTTCGTGTGTCGTTCGCCCAGGTCGGCGAGCAGGTGTGAAAGACAGTAGTACGCTCGTCCCGCCCGGCTGGTTCGCGTTCAATTTCAGCCGGCGTTTGACTGTCCCGGCTTCACACGCATCCGCCGGTAAAAACGGGCGGTCGGGAGATGTTATTAACAGGGTGAAGAAATTAATGGCTGCCCTGCGGCTGGAGGTTCTGCGCGGGAGCGAAGAGGGCGGCGAACGCCTCGCGCGGATTCGCCGGGCGCGTAATCTGATGCTCCCTGATCCATTGCATCATGGATTTTTTGTCACCGGCTGCGGCGGCAGGGTGTTGGGCGGTGGCTTTCTTCCCGGCGGGTTTCCGGCTCTGGATTTCGTGGCGCTTGATCAGTCTGGCAGCTTTCATTTCTCTTCTCCTTCGTGGTGACCCTGAATCCTGCTATACGGAAAGTTTCTCTTCCAGGATTCATGAATCACGCGAAGTTTTCGGTTTATTCCCGCCTCAGGACACGGGACGTGTCAGAAGCCCGACCGTGAGGGAGGGCTTGATCCCCAATCCAAGCCCTCCCTCACGGTCGGGCTTCTGACACGCTGCATTGTGGCTGCACCAATCCTGTGCGGCTGGATCGGTTCTCACGCGCTGAAGGATGACTGCCGAAACCCGTGAGGATGGTTTCCAGCACCGGCAGCAGGTAAGCAACCCGCCGGGCGCGAATCACCCAGTCCCACAGCGGCTCGAACTTCTTCCACCCCGCGGCGTAACCGAAATGGCGTAACCGTCCCATCGCCCGGTCCTTGGTCATTGCGCCCCTCAGGATTGAGCCCCAGCGATAAAAATCCCGATACGCGTGCCAGTAGCCGTCTTCCAGCGCCCGAGGCGCGAGTTTCGCCGGACGATAGACGACGTGGCGGGTATCGAAGAGATCCCAGTTATCGCTCGTCATCCGCCCCTGCGCCCGCATCCGCTCGTACAACGCCGTCCCCGGATACGGCGTGAGGATGTGAAAGGTCGCGGTCTCAATCCCCTGCCCGATGGCCCACTCCACGGTCCGCTCAAACACGCTCCCGTCGTCTTCATCCATGCCGAAGACGAAGCTGCCGTTGACCATCACGCCCAGGTCGTGCAGGCGCCGGATGGCCGCCGTGTAATCGCGGTCGAGGTTCTGACGCTTGTCGTGTTCGCGCAGGTTCGCGGCGCTGAGCGTCTCGAAGCCGACAAACAGACTCCGCAGCCCGCTCTCCACGGCTTTTTCGAGCAGTTCGGGGGCGAGTACTGACTTGACTGTCCCGGCGGCCTGCCACAGCCTGCCCATCCCTTTCATCCCGTCGAAGAGCGTCGCCGCAAAGCGCGGGTTGCCGAACAGGTGGTCATCAAGGAAGTACAGATGTCGCCCCGGCAGCCTTTCGATCTCAGCCAGCGCGTCGTCAACCGCCTGGGTGTAAAAAGACCTGCCGCCTTCAAAGAAGGCCTCCTTGTAACAGAAGTCGCAGGTGTGCGGGCAGCCGCGTGAGACGACTATCGAATTCGGCACGAGGTAAAGATGACGCCTGATCAGATCGCGCCGGATTTTCGGCAGCCCGATCAGTGTGCGCAGCTTCGACTGATACATTTTGCCGGGTCGTCCGGCGCGAAAGTCTGTGAGAAACTGCGGCCACGTGTCCTCACCCGGGCCGAGAAAGATCGTGTCGGCGTGTCGCGCCGCCTCTTCAGGTAATGAGGTCACGTGCAATCCGCCGAGCGCCACGTGCGCGCCCCTGCTGCGGTAATGATCGGCCAGCGCGTAAGCGCGGTAAGCTGAAGTGATGTAAACCTGAATGACAACCAGATCCGGTTCATCGCCGAGATCGAGTTGCTCGACGTGTTCATCCTGCAAAGTGACTTCGTCATCTTCATTCAGATAGCCGGCCAGCGTCGCCAGGCCGAGCGGCGGGAAGAGCGAATATTTGATCGGCCGCCAGAAAGGGCTTGTGGCCTCGGTCAGCGCCGGGAGGATCATTTTCACTTTCATTGACACACCTCCGCCTCTTCGCCAGCTGATGGCGAGATCGTTTATGATTTGTGACACGCAATCTGAATCTACTGGATAGCCGCAGCACTGGCTGTCAGTTTGCACTGTCGCAGAGTCGGAATCTCGTATAACCCCCTCTGCCGTGTCGCGTGACTACAGTTGCAAACTGACAGCCAGTGCTGCGGGCTGTAACCGGACGATCAGGTTTGCATCACCTCAGCCGGCCGGGGCCTGACTTTTATTGATCTGCCCCAGCAATTGCGTGGTGACAGCTTTCGCCCTGGCGCGCGACCAGTTCCACGAACGCCAGCCTGACGAGTACTGCGGAATTTTCTGACCGAGCCTTTCCAGCACCCGGCGGCGCTCTTCGGGTTTCAGGTCGGGCAGCGCGGCAAGCAGAGAAGGCACGGCGTCGGCGCTCAGTGAGGTGGCGTAATTGACATCAAAGCCCATCCCCAGCCGCGACCGCGCCGCGTTCGTCCGCACGATCATCGCGTCGGGGTTGATCGCGTGCAGTACCGCAACCATGGCGAAGCCTGAGACCACCGCGCCAAAAGCAAAGCGCGCCCGCTGCCCGCGCAACACGGTCAGCCCGAACCACACGAAGACGACTGCCAGCCAGCCCATGAAAGCCGTCGTGTACAGCCGCAATTCGGTCATCCCGAATTCGAGCTGGTAAATCCGCATGCGCTGAACGGCCGATGCCATAATCACGAAGAGCAGCAGCAGCTTGATCCCGGCGAGGACGCGGAAGAGGCGCTCGTGCGCCGGGTCCTCCTTGCGCAGGAGCCAGTGCATCATCAGCAGCAGCGGCAGCACGAGCAGCGCCACCGTGACGAGTTCAAAGAACCCGCGCCGCGCATACTCCGAATAGGTCAGCCCGGTCGTCGCCATCACGTGCGCCGCGCCCCCGAAGAAGTAGCGGAACTGGATGGCGACGAAGGCCAGGAACAGCAGATTGAGGAGGCTGAGGACGATTCCGATTTCAATGATGCCGAGAGAGAGAAACTGCGGGCGACTGTTTGCGGTAACCGCCGGGGCCTCGGCGAGCAGCGTGTATCGCAGGAACCCGCCGGTGACAAACGTGATGAAGGCGGTCAGGAACAGATGCACGAACAATCGCTCCGCATCCAGGTTGAAGGTGCGACTGACGACGTTCTCAAAGACCGCGTCCGCCGCCACGAACAGGGCGCCGAAAAGAAAGATCAGCGGGGCCGCTATCGCCAGCCCGCGCCCCACCGCCGGCGCGTGCTTTGCCCAGCCGTCGCGCGGCAGCTCGCGCCAGTGGATGTCGCCGAACAACAGCACCAGCAACCCGGCCGGCAAATGGACGGCCACGAGCAGCGTGGATTCGAGATAATCGGCGAACCCGGCCAGCAGCATTTTTCCCGTCCGCGCGCGCAGGGCAATCAGCACGAGCGCCAGCAGCAATGCCAGCGCGTCCAGCACCTGCAGCGTCACCGAATCGCGCCAGGCGAACCCGGCGGCAAAGCAGATCACCGGGATCAGCAGCCACTTCCCTTCACCGACTCTTTGCTGTCGCTGTCGGCGAACAAGGACGACCACCGCGCCCGTCGCCACCGCAGCCCACACGAGGACATTGATGCCCCACGGCGTCTCGCGCAGTAACGCATCGCCGAGTATTCCGGCAGCGAGCGCGACGGCCAGCACGCCCAGCGCCAGTTTCGCCCCCGCGCTGACCGGCTGCGGCCCGGCACCGGCCTGCGCTTCGGCTTTCGCCTGGACTTCCGGCGGCAACTCGGGCGGAACGATGTTTGAGCGGTACGACTCGTCTTTCCATGAATCAGAATTTTCGGCAGTCTCCACTATATCTGGAGTCCCGATCTTGTCTGGTGATTCTTTCATAACTTCCTCCGGCAGTGTCGTCGCGGGAGCGCATCCCGCGACGCCGGTCGTGAACTGCGAACGGGCGGATTGACAGGGGCCCTGGCAGAAACAACTCGCGGGTGCCGCCGCACGGTTGCCCTGACAGGTTCCCCCCGGCAATGCCTGCTCCCCACGACCGGCGTCGTGGGATACGCTCTGCATCCTCCTGAGTCCCTACCCCGCCTGCCCCATCAGCAGGACTGAAACGGTTCTTTCCCGCGCGCAATCGAGTTCGATCAAAAAGATGCGCTGCCAGCGGCCGAGCTGAAGTTCGCCGTTCGCGATGTTCAGCGTCTCCGACGCCCCGAGAAACAGCGCCTTGCAGTGCGCGTGGCCGTTCGGCTTTTCGTCCGGCGTCAGGTTGGCGGTGCGAATCTCGAAATCGTCGTGACGGTACGCCGCGTTGCGCGGGGCCATCCGCTCGAGCGCGGATTTCAAATCCTCCAGCAGCAGCGGCTCGTGTTCGTTGACGATGATCGCGGTCGTCGTGTGCCGCGTCTGGACATTCACGAAGCCGTTGGTGATGCCAGACTCACGCGCCAGGGCGATGATTTTGTCCGTCAGGTCAATGAACTGGAGGCATTCATCCGTGTGCAGACGAATCTGGTGATGAAAGGATTGAAAGCCCGCCGGCTTTGCCTGTCTGGTCGGGAAGGTGATCAGCATAAAAATTACTCCTGTGCGATGAACGATTGTGTCCTGGCGGGTCTGCCCCTCGAGAGCAGCACAGCCGCGAGCATTGAGCCGTAAAGCAGCAACTCGGCGACGATGGTCTTAAGCAGATCCTCTGCCCCGTGGGTGAGCGAATCGTGCCTCAGCCCGTAAATGCCAAAGCCCTGCGAACCGAGCGCGAACCGGTCAGCGGAGAGCGGCCATAACAGTTCGACGCCGTCTGATGAGGTGAAGATGAAATCGAGCAGCGGGTGCGTCGCCGTCGCCGCGCCAAAGATCAGTGCGGCTTTCCACCCGGGCTCTTTCATCAGCATGGCCGCCGCCGCGAGCCCGGCCAGAAGAGCGAAGGCGATTGAGTGTGTGAAATCGTGATGCCAGTTCGCGTCGCCGACCCGCAGCAGGTTGAGTATCACGTCCAGATCGGGCGCGGCGCCGAGGCCGCATCCGATCAGCAGTATTTTCCAGTTGCGCCGGGGCGCCCCGCGCGGCCCGAGCGCGGCTACGACCATCGCCCCCATCAGTCCGTGTGCAACAGGTGTCGGCATCCTGCTTCCCCCTTCAGCCCGTCACGAATCGCCGCACCATCACGCCGCAGTACGCTCCGATCACCGCCGGGACGAAAGCGAGGCAGGTGGCGAAGACATTCGGCAGAACCGGATAAGGCGGATAGTAACCAACAGCGCGCCCGATCAGGTGGGCGAGCGGTATCCCCGCGCCGATGATCAAAGCCCACCGCCACGCGCCCGTCGGATTCGCGAACCCCAGAAACATGGCGAACAGGATCAGCAGCAGGACTGAAGGCTGAACTTCATGGACGTGCAGATCAATATAGCCGGCCATCAGCCCGAGCAGCAGCCCCAGGCCCAGGCACAGCGGGTCGCTGATTTTCCAAGCCGTCAGATCCATTGATTGCCTCCTTTGCTGACACAGCGCAAGTTGACAACTCGCACTGTGGCGACGGTCGCATGACAAGCTGAGATCAGCTTGCGGCCGCTTCGGGAACTCTCCCGAAGCGACGGTCGCGCGAATGGAATTCACTGACCGCGGCGGCGAGGTCATCGCGCCCGAAATCCGGCCACATGGTTTTCGTGAAGATCAGCTCGGCGTAAGCGTTTTCCCACAACAGAAAATCGCTCAGCCGTTGCTCGCCTCCCGTGCGAATCAGCAGATCGACGTCAGGGGTTTCCCTCGACTCGTTGTTTGCCTTCGTTATCAGACCCTTAAACCGCTCGCGCGAGATTTCGCCACCCGAATTTCCTTCGGTAATCTTCAACAAGGATGCGGCTCTCAGAATCGAATCGCGCGACGAGTAATCAACGGCGATTCGCAAATGCAGTTTGTCGCAGCCGGCAGTCAGCGCCTCGGCCGTTTCAATCGCCATGCGAATCGCCCGCGAGAGGCGGTCACGCCTGCCGATGACGCTCAGGCGGACTCCCTTCTTCGCGCAGTCGTGCGCCTCCCTGAGCAGGTAAGCCCGCAGCAGCTTCATCAGTTCGCCGACCTCGTGCTTCGGGCGCTGCCAGTTGTCGGCGGAAAAGGCGTAGAGCGTGAGCGTCACGATGCCGCAATCCGGCGCGGCCTCAACCGTGCGGCGCACCGCGTCGGCCCCGGCCCGGTGGCCGGCCGTGCGCGCCAAGCCCCGCGCCGTCGCCCAGCGCCCGTTGCCGTCCATGATGATCGCGGCGTGCAGGCCCGCGCCCGCCAGATACTGCAAACTACTTTGCCCCATAAAGTAAAGCCTCAAAAAAAAGCGCGGCCCCACTCTCAGCGTGAGCGGGTCGCGCGGATCAGTGCTTCCATGTGATTGAGATAACGTTCGAGCGCCCGGCGCCCCGAGGCCGTCAGCCGGTACTCGGTCTTCGGGATGCGCCCGTCGAATGACTTGATGCAGCTGATGTATTCGGCCTCCTCGAGCCGGCGCGCATGCACGCTCAGGTTGCCGTCGGTCGTGTTGAGCAGGGCTTTGAGGTCGTTGAAGGTCAGCGAGTCGTTGACCGCGAGCGCGCTGACGATCGCCAGCCTCGCGCGTTCGTGAATCAGCCGGTCGAGTTCAGCCGATTTCGCCGCCGTGCGCGCCCGCGAATTGTGCGCGTCACCCGCCTCGGCGGCGGCTTTGCGTGACTTCTCCTTCGGAGCTTCTTTGGGAACTACGTTCTGTTTAGCCACCGTATCTCCTCGCAATGATGATCCCGAAACCGATGTGCAGCCCGCCGAACCCGGCGGCCATCAGCCAGTCCGCCCACTCTACAGGGGAAAAGAGTGCGACGGCGCCGAGCGCCATAAACCCGAGGCCCATGACGGGGACGACCCTGACCGAGAATGCGCCGCCGGTGACCACGCCCGTGCCATACAGGAGCAGCCACATCCCCGGGATGCCGTTAAAGAGCTGCGCGCGCGAAAGCAGCAGCGTCAGCAGCACGGCGGCCAGCCAGGGCGGTGACAGGCTCAGCACCAGCTTGCGCGCCGGGCCCGACATAAGCGATTCATTCTGCCCCCGCGCCTTGCGGGCAATCGTGACGGCCGCGATCACGAACGCGATGAAGGCCTCGATGATCCAGGTTTTGACCCACGAGCCGAACCACACCCGCCGCGCGGCAACGTAAGCGGCCCCGAGCGCCGTCACGCCGATCACCACCATGCCCCAGCCGGGCACGGCCGTGAAGGACGAGGCCCGCTCCATCGTCTCGCGGATGAAGCGGAGGTTATCCATCGCGCGGTCGTGCAGCGCGGGCGGATCGGAATGTGATTCGAGCGGCGCGGGCGAACTCATAACGGCGGCATCATAACCTCATTCAAAATTCTGTCAAGCACTTTTTCTCGCAAAGCAGACAGGATGAACCGCCGGCCCTTTCCAGAGCCGGCAGGCGATCTGCTGAACCCGACCCCCGCCACTCAGACCTGCTGCATGGGGCCGGCCACGGCCAGAACGGTGTCATTCGGCGACACCGCGAATTCGGCATTGTCATTTGCAGCTTCAGACTCAGGCCGGAAATCATGGTGCGTGGTGCGCCCCAGTCTCGGCAGCGTGACGGTGAAGGTGGCGCCCTGCCCCGGGCCGGCGCTCGCGGCCTCGACCGTCCCGCCGTGCAGTTCGGTCAGGTGGCGGACGATGGCGAGGCCGAGGCCGAGGCCCCCGTGCCGCCGCGTGATGGAGCTGTCGGCCTGGCTGAAGCGGTCGAAGACGCAGGGCAGAAACTCCGGCGGGATGCCCTGACCGTTATCGCTCACCGTGATCCGGGCGTGTGCGTCGGCCTGCTCCAGGCTGACTGAAATGCGACCGCCCTGGGGCGTGAATTTCACCGCGTTCGAGAGCAGATTCCAGACGACCTGCTGCAACCGGTCGGCGTCGCCGGAAACGACCTGCGGCTGCTCATCGAATTGACAATCAACCCGGATCGCCCTGGCCTCGGCGGCCGGTTGAATCGTGCTGACGGCGCTGGCAATCATCACGGCCAGATCCACCGGCCGGGTTTCGATCAGGAGTTTGCCGGAGATGATCCGCGAGACGTCGAGCAGGTCGTTGATCAGCTGGGTCTGCGCCTGAGCGTTGCGCTCAATCGTTTCGAGCGCGTGAGGGATCTTTTCTTCCCTGACCACGCCCTCACGCAGCATTCTCGACCAGCCGATGATCGCGCTCAGCGGCGTGCGCAGCTCGTGCGACACGGTCGCCAGGAAGTCATCCTTCAGACGGCTGGCCGCTTCGGCCTGCCGGCGGGCCGACTGTTCTCGCGCCAGCAGCTCGGCGAGCTGTTTTTCCGCCAGCTTGCGCTCGGTGATGTCGTGCGTCAGTCCGATGACCCCGGTGATTTCATCCTGCGCGTTGCGGTGTGGCGTGTAAGTCACCGAGCGCCAGAAGCTGGTGCCGTCAGGGCGTCTGATCTCCAGATCGGGCCCGGTCACGGTCTCCCCGTTCAGAACCCTCTCGTGCAGGCGATCAATTCCCAATTCCTTCAGGGCCGGGAAGACGTCGTAAACACACCTGCCCAGCATCAGCTCCGCGCTGTACCCGAACTTCTCTTCCATCACGCGGTTCCACAGCACGTAGCGGAGCCGGCGATCCATCACGACGATCCCGTCACTGGCGTTGTGGATGATCTCTTCGGCGAACTGGCTCGCCTCGCGCAGCCGGGCCTCGCTCTCGCGCAACGCGGCTTCTGATTTTTTGCGCTCCGTGACGTCGAGCTGCGTGCCCCACGCGCGAACCAGCCTGCCATCCTCGACGATCCCGGTCATCGTATTGGAAAACCATTTCGGGTTGCCTTCGCGATCCACCTCATGCGAGACGGCGTCAACCAGCCGGTAGCCCGAGCGGATGAACGCGCGCAGGAACTCGACGTTGCGCTCGTCCGAAGGCGGCATCAGCCTGTTGATTGGTGAGCCGACCAGGTCTTCCGCGCTGCCGAGGCCGTACATCCGGGCCATCGCGTCGTTACATTCGGCGATGTAAGCCTTCTGGAAGAGACATTCCAGTTGTTCCTCCTCCGAACACGAAGTCGGAATTGGCTCCGTGCTTTCACAGCGCCAGATGCCTTCGGAACTCTGCGCGATGAAGGCGCGGTAGCGCTCCTCGCTCTTGCGCAGCGCCTCTTCCGCCTGCCGGCGGTCAGTGATGTCGCGCGTCGCCACGACGACACCGGACATCACCAGATCATTCAGCCGATTGTCGGCCACCGATTCGACGATGCGCCATGAGCCGTCGCGGTGCCTCACCCGGTATTCGATTGAGAGGTTCAGCTGTCGTTCGCGCATGAGCCGGGCGAAGGCGTCCCTGACCCGCGGCGCGTCGTCAGGGTGGATCACCGCGAGCGGGTGCGCCCCGAGGACTTCCGCCTGCGTGTAACCGAACCGGCGGGTGACCGAGGCGCTTTCGTAGCGCACCGTGCCGTCGGGGTTGAGGACCGTCAGAATGTCGGAAGCGTTTTCGATCAGCGAGCGGAAGTGCTGCTCGCTCCGCCGCAGCGCGTCTTCGGCCTTCTCGCGTTCGGCGACCTCTTCGGTCAGCCGGGCGTTGGCGACCGAGAGGTCATGGGTGCGGCTCTCGACGCGCTGTTCCATTTCGGCCAGCGTCCGGCGCAGCTCCCTCTCCGCCTTCGCCCGCGCGGCCATCGGGACGTGAACGCCCACGGAAACCATGCCCATGCCAATCAGGCGCAGCAGCCCGACGATATTGAGGTCCAGCGCCAGCGTCGGCGGCAGGAAGAGGAAATCGAAGGTCATGGTCGAAAGCACCGCCGCCAGCAGTCCGGGCCGCAACCCGCCCGCCAGCGTGCTGACCGCCGTCGCAATCGCAAACAGCAGCAGCGGCGTCAGCCTGACTTCATCCCACAACAACTGCGTCAATCCGGTAGCGAGCAACACATTGAATACTGCTACCCCGTACCAGAACAGTGAGGAACGCCTATTCTGCGACATATTCTTTTACCTGTGATCAGCAGATAGTGAAGACGGGGCGGGAGCCTCCGTAATTCGAGGCAGACATCCTTACAGGGCGGTGCTTGTTCGGCAGATCGGGTAACTGCTTTCGGCCGGCGTACCAGTGCGGGGATTGTCAGTCTGTGTAAGTGAGGCGTACGCCATCCAGTGCCAGCGCATAGTAGCAGATATGCGCGTCAATGTTGAGAGCGTTTTTGAAAAATCAGGCCGGGAATAGATTCAGGCTTTCGCCACCTCATCCTCTCCCCTGCTGCCCCGGCTTCCGGAGAAGTTTCAATCCCTCTGCGAGGGCGGGGTATTCAATCGGTTCTTCCTTTCCCAGGTTCAACTCATGGTCCAGCCCTGCGGCAATCGGCTCACGCCCACCCAGATGAGCAGCAGCACTCCCAGCACGACGAGCAGATAGTTGCGGGCGCGCACCGGGGCGTCGGCGTTTTTCCAGCGCGCCGACACGTGCCCCAGCACCACCGCCAGCAGCATCGTGAAGGCATGCTCCAGGCGATAACGCAGGAACCCAGAGCCGGACACCCCGAACCAGACAAGCAGAATGATGCCCAGCAGCACCTGCGTGTCGAGCAGGCCCAGGAACGCGGCCATCATCTTCCTGTCCGTCGTGTTTTCCCGTTCCCTGTTCAGCCAGCTGACGGCGAACACTACCACCGATAACACTGCCGCCAGTACCACCAGCCAGCGAACAATCGAATGGATATTGAGCAGTAGTCTCACGTCCCCTTCTCCTCTGTCGGCGCGGCAGTAAGCCGGAGCCATTCGTCTCGTGGCCCGACCGGACACGTTGTCGAGCCCGGCCTGGGCGTCATGCCTCGGGCAATTATTTTCAGGATTGGAGAGTGCAGGTTAGATGATAGACCGGAGATAGTAAACTCCGGTTGAGCGACTCCGGCAGATCACGCCTGACAGGCCCGGTTCTTCGGGCGATGGCTATGGCCGGGGTTCCACCTTCCCCGCAAACTTTTCGTCAAACAGACCCGTCCGCTCTTTCGCGTGGATGCTCACGCCGTCTCCGGAAAAAGTGATGGTCAGGCGATAGCCGTTGATGTTGGCGATCTCGTCGTATTCGAGCGTGAAGGTGTGATCGTCTTCCCACGCCCCTCTGACTCCTGCCGGCAGCCCCAGCCTCCCGCCGGGTGAGACACGCGTAATGCCATCAAGCCCGACCGCTCGCGCTTCAGTGTGCTTCTGTGTCCAGCCCAGATTCTGTGACGCCCCGAACGTGAGCCGCGCCGTCGCATCGCCCGAAGGTGTGAACGTCAGAGACAGCGCCTGAAGGCTAATCCAGTTTGGCTCCAGCACGTAAGTTTTACCGGAAATTGTTTTCGCCATCTCAGGCAGCGCCGGCATGGCATTCGGCGCCGGAGCTTTTCCCGCAGCGGCAATTGCGGCTTTGAGTCTGGCGACGCCGGCAGGGTTTTCGGGCAGCGGCTGATCGGATTTGAAGGCCGGGATCACGAGCTTCATGATCTCACCGGCAGCGAACCCGCCGCCATTGAAAACGATGACCGCGTTTTTTGAAGGCACGACGCTGATCTGCTGCCCGCCGCGACCCGAAGCCTCAAACGGAATGACACTGCCCTCGGGGTGAATCCACCAGCCGTAACCGTAGTCACGCGGGTTGCCGGTCTTGATGTGCCGGCGCGTCGCAGTCGCCACCCATTCAGCGGGTACAACCTGTTTGCCGTCCCATCTGCCTTGATTGAGAAAGAGCCAGCCGATCTTAGCCATGTCGCGCGGGAACAGGTGCAGGTTGCCGAAACCGTGACTCGTGCCCTGCGGGTCCGCGGGCCAGATCGTCTCGCGGATGCCCAGCGCCCCAAAGAGCCTTTGCTTCGCGTAATCGTGAGCAGTCATCCCCGTCGTCTGCGAAATGATCGTCGAGAGCAGGTGCATCCCGCCGCTGCAATAAACGAAATTGCTTCCCGGCTCGCCCACCATCGGCAGGTCGAGCATGAACTGTGCCCAATTCTTTTCCTGATGCATATCCCAGAGCGTCGGCTCGCCGCCCTTCGACTTGCAATCGAGGCACGACGACATCGTCAGCAGATGCTCGACCGTGATCCGCTCCTTGCGCTCATCCCGGTTGGCAATCATGTGCCCGGGGAAAAATGACAAAGCGGGCTGCCCGACGGATCTGATTTTGCCCTGTTCGATGGCTAGGCCGACCAGCGTGGTGGTGATACTCTTGGTGACCGACGCCAGGTCGTGCGGACTCTTTCCGTCGTAAGGATGGAAGTAAGCTTCGGCCACGAGGTAGCCGTTGCGGACGATGAGCAGGCTGTGAATGTTCACCCCGCCCCCGCGGGCCTGCTCTATGGCTTCAGCCAGTTTGTCTGAGTCAATGCCCTGAGCTTCGGGCGTCGTCGTGCGCCAGCCGTGAGTCGGCCAGTAGGCAGGCGAAGGAGAAACCTGCTTTGACTGTGGGTTGACTGGATAAGCAGCAAGAATCAGGAGTAATAGGATGGAGAGACAGCGGTTGATTCGATGCGACATTTTCCCTTCCGGTCTGAAGTGATAAGCACCTAAGCAAAAGTAATGCGGTATTTTGACCCGATCCCGGCAAGTATCTCGAAAAGAGCTTCCGTCATTCGCTTGAAGGATTGTGAAGCCTCCAGGGGCAACCACCTGTATTTG
>Ga0070741_10005525_pt1 | contig 27991 bp, 35 predicted proteins | sample Coa_R1_4_FD_66440 | JGI IMG/M metagenome (GOLD analysis project Ga0070741, IMG submission 66440) | Surface soil microbial communities from Centralia Pennsylvania, which are recovering from an underground coalmine fire - Coalmine... | ecosystem: Environmental > Terrestrial > Soil > Unclassified ...
GGGAAAGAGAATCGCAAGAATCTTGTCCGTTGTACTGCGTGCGCCAAAGCAGAGCCACGCCGCGAGACAGACCAATCCATTACAGAGGACACCGAGGGCCATGGCCTGTACAAACCCTAAGTTCGTTTTGACCCGTGCAATCTCCAACGCTGTGAGACCGACTGCTCCACCGCCGAGGGTGTACTGTTGAGAGAAGTAGAGCAGGACCGCCGTCCCTAGCGCTCCGATCAGATTCCCCAGATACACGATGATCCAATTGCGAAGCACCTGTAGCGTTGAGACTGCACCGCTCGCCCACGCCACGCTAATGAGCGCATTGCCGGTGAACAGTTCGGCCCCGCCAACGATCATCAAGATAAGCCCGAGACAAAATACCAGCCCGGCAAGAAGCCGGGCCAAGCCAAAGGGGATAACACCCGCAGTCCCAGCATTCACCGTTGTCGAGAAGATGGCACCCAGCGCAATGAATGCGCCGGCAAGGACCGCCAGCGTGAACAGCGGCCAGAACGACAGAAGACATTTGCGTACGCCAACATCTTCTGCTTTTTTGGCGATGTCAGCTGGGAGTAATGCATCGAGGCTTAAGGGTTCGATCATGGGCCCTCCGGGCACAGGACCCGACATTACTGGCCGTCGAACAAAGTGACGAACTCGGGTTCGATCATGTGGCTAAGAATATCTGCACGAGAGATGATCCCGACGAGTTTGCCGTCGCGTACCACAGGGACGCGAATAATATTGTGGGTTGTCATCTTGGCGATCACCATCTCAATCTCGTCCTCTTCTTCGACACACACCGCCGGTCTCCCCATAATCTCCATGGCTTTGACGGTCTGCATGTCTTTCCCCTCATGTATGGCTTTGAGCAGGTCAAATTCGGTGACTACACCGACTACATGGTTGTCGGCATCGACCACCGGTAAACCACTGTACATCCCGGACAGCATCTGCTGGGCGAGATCACGACCAATCGCTCGAAGTGTTGCTGCTGTGACACGTTTATTCATCACATCTCGTGCTTTCATAGCGTTGTCCCTGTCTTAGTGCGGATTGATAAACTTACGCATGTCCCGGGAACTCGCCTGCGAGCGCGGCATCGAGGAGATCGCTACGGGTGATGATGCCCACGAGTTTCCCGTGATCGACGATCGGTACCGCCCCGAAGCGTTGTTTTCGTAAACGCTGTGCTACTTCCCGCAGGGGCGTCTCGGGGCTAACCGTGACCACGTTATACGTCATCACTTCCTCGACGGTGTATGAATCAGCAAAGTCATCAATATCTTTCCCGCGCAGCAAGCGCATGCTGGACGGATACGCGTCGCGAACATCGCGGTCAGTCACAATGCCGACTACTTTGTCGTCGACCACGACCGGTAGTTGATTCACGCGATGCTTCGTCATCAACTCACGCGCTTGCTTCAGGGTGTCATGCGGCGTGATCGTGAGGACGGATTTCGTCATCCAGTTCGAGACAGTCATGATGTCTATCCTCCAGCTATTCCGGTCGTTGCCATTCCACCGAGAGAAACTTCGGGTCCGACCAGCAATACGACGTGTGTCCTTGATAGGCACTTTTCAAGGCGCGCCCGATCCGTTGCGCCAGTTTTTCATTGGTCGTCGTGACGGTGATCCCGTCCGCTGACTCGCTGATCTCGATGATCCGTTCGAGCGGGTTGTCGCCCTTGGCGCGGTCCTCTTCGTTGCGCACGAGGCGGAGGATCTCTTCCTTGTGCGTCGCGAGAAATGGACTTGATCGCAGAATCACCTGCCCCTCGGCATAGCGATCGCGGATCTTCTGACAGGCGGGGCAGAGGACTTTCCGCGTCTCGGGCTGTGCGTTGTGGTGGAAGTACAGTTCTTCATCACAGAACCAGTGTCGCCGCTGATAAAGAGCGTGACATTCAGTGCACACCGCGACCTCCCCACGATCAAGCCGTGGATTGTAGGGATCATGTGCGTTGAACTCCGCAACATTCCGCCGCGTGTGAATCGTTCCTCGTTCCGAATGTTTCGATGTAGACATTTGCTACCTCCCATAGTGAGACATCATCAGCGCCTTCACCACCTGAGTTCTTGGAATACTTGAGCAACTCTCGTACCGACAGAGAAACTCATGAGATGCCACTAACGCGGGCAAAAATTCGCAGAAGTAAGAATAGGCACGTGGGAGATTTCCGAAAAATGGGAAATCTCGGACGACGGAAAACCCGATACGTGGCATCCACCTTGCTGATGTAGTCGGTCGCAGAGAATCTGCGGCACGGAGTAGGAGGGATTGATATGTATCGCTTTCTTGAATGCACGGTGGGCCAGTACATGACACGCGAAGCGAAGACGGTGAGCCGTCACACCACACTACGAGAACTGGAAGCACTCTTTGCCAAACATGACTTCAATGCCTTTCCTGTCATGGAAGACAAAGAGGTGGTGGGGTTGGTGACCAAATTCGATTTTCTCAAAACCTTCGCTTTTACGACCAAGCAATTGCTGCCACACTATGACGAACTGATGGAGCGGAAGGTCGAGGAGGTGATGACAGAGGCGGTTGTTCATGTCGAACCGGCAGCGCCGCTGACGCGCACCTTACAACTGATGGTATCGCTGAAAGCTCGCAGCTTTCCGGTGATGACATCGGACCACAAACTGGTTGGGGTGATTGCGCGTGAGGATATTATGCGCGCGCTCAAGGAAACAACGCGCGAGCGATAAGAGACTACACAGACCGTGACTGAGGATCTGGGGTCAGAGGGAAACGGACAAAAGGAGCACAAGAGAGAAGCGTTACATTCTGTGCTCCTTTCCTCTTTTTCCCTTTTGACCTTTTTCCTGTTCTTACGTTCCTTTGCTTGGCACTGCGAACACCGGACACGTTGCACCGCGAACCACCTTCTCGGTGACACTGCCGAGGACGAAACGGCGCACGCCGGTCCGGCCGTGGGTTGCCATGACAATGAAATCGACATGGTGCTGTGCCGCAGCGTTGAGAATCGCAAATGCAGGTGGTCCCTCTATGGCAATGATGTCAGCCCGGAGCACTGGAGAGGGGTCGCCCACGAGCCGTTGCCGTATGACACTGAGTTTCGTCCTCGCCTCTTGGTGTGCATGCTCCCAAAAGGGTTGCGCCGAGCGTGGTGCGTGTTGACGTGATTCTTCACTCACGTGTTTGAGGTCGAGATCTGCCGTGTCTGGTGAATACACATCAAGCAACGGATTCTCTATGGCATGAACAAGCACCACCTCTCGCACTCCGTGTTGGGTGAGGGAGTGCAGCCACTCCTCTCCGGCAGCACTCGCCGGACTGAAGTCGGTTGCAAACAACATCCGTTCCATCCGCGGCAATGGTGGTGAGGGTACACTGTTGTGAACGATCACCACCGGGACTTCAGAACTACGCAGCACTGCCTCAGCGGTGCTGCCAAGAAATGCGCGCTGATACCACGGCCTGCCGTGGGTACCTATGACAATCAAATCACTGCTGGTCGTTTCCATGGCGCCGAGGATGGTTGGAGCAGCCCGTCCTTCTAAGGTGAGGAATATGACTGAGGCTTCTGCACAGTACTGGTGAGCGAGTTGCTTCAGCACTATTTGCGTTTCTTGTTGATAGTGCGCGCGCCACTTCTCCAGCGTCGTGTCCAAACCTGGAAATCCTCCACCGTGGAGACCTGGGCGCATTTTGAGGAACTCCAATGATTCATTCACATGGACGAGGGTGAGACGACTTCCAGTCATGTGGGCAACCAGTGACGCCCACTGCACAACCGGCCCCGCATTTTCGTGTGTATCGATCGGAACCAGAATGTTGCGAAGGTGTAGCATGACGACTCCTGTTGCAGCCATGTGGGATATAGACAGCAAGTGAGCAAGAAAGGTGCCTGTGGTCCACGATAGCTGATCGGGATTCATTTTCGCATTTCTGAGAAACGCCGACTCGCAACTTCTCACAAATGAGAAAAATCACGCCCAAACTAGGTCATAGGGCTGGCGCTTACTTTGCTATTACACATGATAGGAGGATAAGTCATGGAAATTAAGACGATTCTCGTACCAACCGACTTCTCAGACTACGCCGAACATGCGTACTCATGGGCGGTGGGACTAGCCGCAGATTGTAAGGCGAAAGTGATACTCTTTCATGCGAGTCCGACGATGTCGCATCTCGCTTTTCCAGAAAGTGTGTACTATCCCGATCTCGCTCGTATGGAGCAGGAGCTGATTGCCGATGCAGAAAAACGAGTGACCGAATTCGCTGCGAAGAAGGGCACAAGCGCCGTCGCCGTCGAAACCAGAGTGACTCTTGGTGAACCGGTATGGGAGATCTGCCGCATGGCTGAACGTGAGCATGTGGATCTCATTATCATGGGATCCCACGGACGGACCGGGCTCTCACATGTCGTGCTGGGCAGTGTCGCTGAACGGGTCGTACGTCACGCGTCCTGTCCCGTTCTCGTTGCCCGTAAGCCCAAGCAGGAGAAGAAGTAAGGGAAAGGTTCAGCCATTAGCTTTCAGTAGTCAGCCAGATAAAAAGAATAGGAAGTTCCGTTCTTCAGCACAATTCCTTTAGAATATTTGTCTCACATAGACTTCGGCTTCTGATATCACCGGGACGTGTCTCTGTTACGGATGGCGTTCTGCGATGCTGCAGCCATTTCCATGACTCGGCTCCAAGCAACGGTAGTATGCCGAAGACGAGCACCATAAGCCATTGCGTGATGGTCAGCGGGGTAAGGTTGAAGACCACACGCGTCCAGGGAAATAAGACGATTGCGACCTGGAGCAATGCCGAGCATCCCACTGCCCACAGCAAAGCCAAGTTGGTGGTGAGTCCTATTGTAAGGATCGAATAGGTGTCGCTGCGACAATTAAAGGCGTGCGTGAGTTGCGCCATTACTAGGACGGTGAACGCAATCGTCCGTGCGTGCGTGAGATCTGTTGCCATCCGGTATAAACAGAACGCAAATACGAGTAATGTCGTCACTGCGAGAAAAAGTCCCTGGATACACATCAGCCGGAGTCGCGACATAGTAAGAAAAGGCTCGTTTGGCGAACGTGGCGGGCGTTGCATGAGGTCGGGGTCCTTGGGATCGACTGCGAGTGCGAGTGCTGGGAGACCATCGGTGACGAGATTGATCCACAAGATTTGCACGGCTAGCAAAGGCAGCGGCAGAAAGAACACGGTGGCGAATAACATGACGAGAATCTCACTGAGATTGCATGACAACAAGTAGTGAACCGCTTTGCTAATGTTGGCGTAAATGCCGCACCCCTCTTCGACCGCGGCGGCGATCGAAGCGAAATTGTCGTCGGTGACCACCAGATCCGCTGCTTCTTTTGTGACATCTGTTCCCGTTACTCCCATCGCGATGCCGATGTCTGCCTCTTGCAGGGCTGGCGCGTCGTTCACGCCGTCTCCAGTCATCGCGACCACTGCACCACGCGCTTTCCAGGCGCGGACTACGCGTAGCTTGTGTTCTGCCGAGACACGGGCATAGACGGTCGTCTGCGGGACGTGGTCGATCAGCTGCTGATCGGTCATCAAGTTGAGATCGGCTCCCGAGGCCGCATGGGCACCATCATCGAGAATCCCCAGCTCGTGTGCAATAGCGGCGCCCGTGTCCTTGTGATCGCCGGTAATCATCACTGTGCGAATTCCCGCTGTGCGGCACGCGGCGACCGCAGTTTTCGCCTCTGGCCGAAGGGGATCTTTCATGGCGACGAGGCCGAGAAACGTAAAATTGCGCTCTAACGTCTCGACCTGCCACGGAGAGGACAAGGAGGTGAGGGGACGCTGTGCAATGGCCAACACCCGTAATGCGTCACGCGCGAATTGAGTATTCAACATGAGGATCGATTGCCGAGCACTATCAGTCAGCGGCGCGCCTGATCCGCTAAGGGTCGTATACTGCGTACACTTGTTGAGGAGAATATCTGGTGCTCCCTTAGCGTACGCGACGAAACCAGTCGGAGTCTTACGGATGACCGTCATCATTTTTCGTTCAGCATCAAACGGGACCTCGTCAATAAACTCACTGGCGTTTTCCAACAGTTGTTTCGACAATCGTGCCTTTGCTGCCGCCACTAAAAGCGCGCCCTCTGTTGGGTCACCAACAATGCACCATTCCCCTTGGTCTTCACACAACGTGGCACTGTTGCAGAGCACCGACGCAGCGAGCAATTGCTGCACGCCGAGCGGGACATCAATGCGGGTGTGCTGGACGTCCCCTTGTCCTTCGGTCGTTGCGAGTTCGTGAATCTTTCCGAGTGGTTCATACCCTTCACCGGTGACGGCAAAGAGGTGCTGATCGACGCAGAGCCTGGTCACGGTCATTTCATTCTTCGTCAGCGTCCCGGTCTTGTCGGTACAGATGACCGTTGTTGAACCTAAGGTTTCGACTGCTGGCAGTCGACGGACCAGGGCATGGCGTTTGACCATCCGTGTCACTCCGAGTGCGAGTGTGATCGTCACGATCGCAGGCAATCCCTCCGGGATCGCCGCAACCGCAAGGCTCACGGCAGTCAAGAACATTTCGACGAAAGCCTCGCCGCGCAACAATCCGAGGGCAAAGACCACCGCCACGATACCGAGCGACAGATACAGCAGCAGATGGCCAAGCTGTTCGAGTCGCTGTTGGAGTGGGGTGGGTTCGGCGCTCGTTGCTTGCATCAGTGTGGCAATATGGCCCAACTCTGTCTGGAGGCCGGTCGCAACGACCAGGGCCCGTCCTTTGCCGGCGGTGATTTCGGTGCCGAAGAACACCATGTTGTGTCGATCGGCAATGACAAGCGCATCGTCGACCAACGTCTCGGCAGTTTTATCGACCGGCGTCGATTCGCCAGTTAGCGCCGCTTCCTGGGCGCGTAGTCGGGTGGCGTAGAGTACACGTGCATCGGCGGGTACCTGGTCTCCGGCTTCGATCAGAAGAAGATCTCCAGGAACGACAGCGTGGGATGAGATGGAAACCAACGCCCCGTCCCTGAACACGCGGGCGGTGGTGATGGACAGCTTCTTGAGGGCAGCAAGGGACCGTTCGGCACGATATTCCTGAACGAATCCCAACACGGCATTGAGCAGAAGAATAGCGATAATGGCAACGGCGTCGACCCACTCCTGCAGCAGAGCGGAGAGTATCGCCGCCCCACACAGGACCCAGACAATCACGCTCGTAAACTGGTGCAAGAACAGCACGATTGGTGAAGGCGGGATCGGTTCAGGGAGCGTGTTGGGGCCGTATGTGGCAAGGCGTTGCCGCGCCTCAGCGTTCGACACGCCTTCTTGGCAATTCGACTGGAGTTTCTCGGTCAGGGTAGTCGGGGATAATGTGTGCCACGCTGTCGCCATGCTCTACCTTTTACTTGCACGAGCCAGGGTGGCTGAGCAAGCGCTATGCCGAGGCGGTCCAAGGCGGCTCGCGAGACAAGGACCACACGACCAGCGTTTCCTATACTTGCGAAAGACAGCACTCATCTTTTCTCATAGCTGAGAAAATTGACGCGTTGTTATGAATCTGCTCGCCGTTCTCTCCGGCAACATTCTTGCTGGAGTTCTGTCCGTACAGTAAGTAGGAGGTCAGACATGAAAATCAAGGATATCATGCGGAACAGCGTGGTCACACTCCACGCGAGTGACAGTCTGGGGGTCGCAGACGACGTGATGCGCATGGGGCGGATCCGTCATCTTCCTGTGGTAGATAGCCACAGGCGCGTGGTTGGTCTGGTCACACAGCGAGATTTATACAAAGCCGCGATTTCGTCAGTACTCGGCTTCACCAAGACAAAGGCGCACGAATGGCTTGGCAAAATCAATGTGAGTGACGTGATGACCGTGGGAGTGACAACCGTGGACATGGAAGCGGGGATGGTTGAAGCAGTCGATAAGATGCTGAGCAAGAAGTTTGGCTGCTTGCCGGTGATCGACAAGGACGGCTGCCTGGTTGGCCTCGTCACTGAAAGCGACTGTCTGCGGTGTTTCCGCGATCTGATGAAAGCGGGCTCCTTCAAAGAGATGTTATCGTAGAAAGGGAGGCCCTATGGTGAAAGTGGAAAACGTGCTGTGGCTCACTGATTTCTCACCGGATTCGACCCACGCGCTCGCCTATGCGCGGATGCTAGCGGAGCTGCACAACACGAAACTCATCCTGATGCATGTCATCGATAATCCCACCAGTAGCAATTATGGTCGTGTTCCGGGCGATTATCTGGCGATGGAAGCGCACGCTAGAGAAAAATCGCGCGCGTGGCTGCAAGGATACGTCCGCAAAGAACTAGCAGACTTTACGAACTGTGAGACTCTCGTACGTGAAGGAGAGATCCTGGAGAAAATCTTGGAGGCCGAGAAAGCCTTTCATGTCGGCACCATCGTGATCGGAACCCATGGGCGCAGCGGGCTGACGCATCTCCTCTTGGGCAGCATGGCGGAAAAAATCATCCGTAGCGTTCACTGTCCAGTCTATGTGATTCGTCATCCCGACCGACAGTCAGAGCGGATGGCAGCATAAAATGGCAGCGCTGCGAGTCCTCGTCTACCAGGTACACCGCAGCTCTGGGATTGTCTCTTGGAGATGATAACTCACATGTCTACTCAACACGTTGAGCAAAAACACTCAACGTGTTGAGTCAATTGTGACGATCTTTCCTTGCTTCTCTATCGTTGCCTGGGGAGACCCATGTGATGCTGCCCAGCCCACGACTCAGCCTGCTGCCGGGTTGGACTATCCGGGATGAAACGCCGCATGCCTTCGACCAAGCCCGCTTGGTGCTTGGGCAACGAGAGGGATTCGTCCATGTGTCGCGCCATCAATTTTACCGCCGTCCGTCCCATTAGGACCAAATCCCGATAAATCGTATTCAACTCAGACTGTTCGAGTTCGAGTGCTAAGGCAAAGGCTTCTTCTTTGGTGACGCCAGTGTGAGCCTTCGCTTCCACTTCCTTGAGCAGGGTATCCATCTCGGTCAGTTTGGTGGGGAACTCGGGCATGAAGTAGCCAGTGTCGGAATCGACGTCCAACGCCGCTTTTTCCGCAGCCAGAATCTTGGCGTGATGCTTTTCCTCTTCCGCCAGGCCCAGAAAAAAACTTTCCACGTCTTTCTCGTCGTTCAAGCTCCCAGCGAACTGGCTGTAAATATCAGCGCAGCGTTCTTCCAGCAGACTGCAGCGTTTGAGTACTTCGGTCATGAACATACGTATTTCTCCTCTCTCACTTCCCTAGTCAAAGCAATTTCCGTTCCCGTGCCGCCTGTTCCAATGCCGCACGAAACTGTGGGTGAGCGATATCGATCAGCGCGCGTGCACGTTGCCGCAGCGTCCTCCCATACAGTTGCGCGACGCCGAACTCGGTGACGACATAGTGCACATCACCTCGTGTGGTCACGACGCCAGCGCCGGGCTTGAGTAGTGGTACGATACGGGACATCGCGCCACGTTGAGCTGTTGCGGGTAGGGCGATGATCGGCTTGCCTCCACGCGAACGTGCGGCGCCGCGAATGAAATCGAGCTGGCCGCCGAAGCCCGAGTAGATTGCCGTACCGATTGAATCGGCACACACCTGCCCAGTGAGATCAATTTCCAATGCTGCATTGATGGCGATCAGATCATCGTTCTGGGCGATCACGAACGGATCGTTGGTGTAGGAGGAGGCATGCAGCTCGAAGGCTGGGTTGTTATCGACATAGCGATAGAGGGCAGGAGAGCCGAGCACCAGTGTGGCGACGGCTTTGCCGTGATGCAACGTTTTCTTCTCGTTGGTGATAATCCCTGCTTCTATAGCCTGCATAACTCCGTCGGAAATCATCTCAGTATGGATACCGAGGTCACGCTTGCCGGTCAGACTGGCCAAGACCGCGTCAGGAATTGTGCCGATCCCAAGCTGCAGCGTGGCCCCATCAGGAATCAACCCTGCGATGTGAAAGCCAATGCGTTGCTCCACCTCACCAAATGTCCCACAGGAAAACTCGGGGAGTGGTTCGCTACATTCGACAACCGCATGCACCCGAGAGACATGTACAAACGCATCCCCTAGCACGCGTGGCATCTCGTCGTTCACCTGGACAATCACAGTCTGCGCTGCTTCAGCGGCGGCATGCGAAGCGAGGACTTCGACCCCGAAGCTCATGAAGCCGTGGTCATCGGGTGGCGAGACCTGCAACAACGCCACGTCCGGGCGGAGCTGACCCGAGGTGAACAGCCCTGGAATCTCCGAGAGAAAGATCGGAGTGTAGTCGGCTTTGCCGGAATTCACCGCCTCACGATCGCCAGGACCGACAAACAATGCGTTATGGTGGAAGTGTTCGTCGAGTCCGGGAGTGGCAAACTCCTCGCCCATCAAGAGGAGGTGGACCAGTTGTACGTGTTCCAGTTCGTGCTTGCGATCAAGTAATGCACGAAACAACAGGCGCGGCGTAGCCACGTTACCGCTCGTAAACACCCGATCGCCACTCTTGATGAGTCGTACGGCCTCACGGGCGGTCATACATTTACTGCGATAGTCATCATGCCAAGGCATAGCCGAACGCTTTCAGTTCTCAGTTTTCAGAGGGTACTGTCCAAGATAACCCTAAATAAGATTCCCTCTAATGAAAAGGAAAGACCTCTCCTTCACGAACATGCACGGTTGATCCATCATCTAAAGTCACAATCAGACATCCCTCAGCATCGAGGTTCACGGCAATGCCCTCAACACGAATATCACCTTCGTGGATCGTAACGCGACGACCGAGGAATGAGCGACTGCGCCACTCGGCAATCACGGGCTGCTTGCCGTGGGTCAGGAAGTGGAAATGGCGGCGCTCAAGATTTTCAAGCACTCGCGCAGCCAAGGCATTGCGATCGAGGGTATGGCCGAGTGCTTCGTGGAGTGAAGTGGCACCGGCAGCTGCCTCTCCATAAAGATGATTCATGGTGTTGCGGCTGATGTTGACATTGATGCCCACACCCAGAATGAGCGAATCAACACGCCCATTGATCGCCCGCAGTTCTGCAAGGACACCCCCGATCTTCTTGTCGTCAACCAGTACGTCGTTCGGCCACTTTACTTGCGCGGTCACCTCGTAGAACTCACAAGCATCGGCAATGGCGAGTGATCCGATCAGTGTATAAAAATGCGCGTCAGTGACAGGTATCGCTGGCTTCAGCAGGACGGAGAGATGGAGATTCATGCCGGGTGGAGAAAACCACGGTTTCCCGACTCTTCCTTTCCCTACGGTCTGGGCATCGGCCAGCACGACCGTGCCTCCGGCGGCACCCTCTTTGAGCAGTCGTCCTAAGGCAGCATTGGTCGAATCGACCTGTTCCCAGTAATGCACGACGTTCCCCAGTAGGCGCGTCTGGGCTGCATGCTTTACGCTATCTCCGCTGAGCGGTGTCATATCTTCACCCTTTCGCTTGTTCCTTTGCGTGATGGTTATTGCCCTCGGGAGTCTTCTTTTGTTCGGCCTCGATACCACCCGTTGGGATACTAAACGCCTTGAGCCTGGTTGCGAGCTCCTGCAATCGCTTGTTCACGAGACCGTTGACAGTATCAGATTCAGCAGTCGTTCCTGCGTTTCAACGCCTTCCATACGCTGACCTCGGTCAATACGTCTTCGAGATTGAACACCAGGTAACCACCGTGCGCACGCAGGAGCGACCCAGACTTGATGCGGGTAAAATTGGTCACCAAACGACCAAAACGATCGACGACACACTCAGTCGTCCCAAACAAGTTGAGATATGTCGCTGAGCTTTCAACCAAGACCGGTGCCCCGGTGGTGTGAGAGTTGTCAACGACGACATTGACCTCGTACTCCAGAAACGGATCGCGTTCGCGCGGAGACGGGCCAAACGGGAAGGGCATGGGGCCCGCCGCTGGTTCGTTTCCAAGGTTTGCTGTTCAGCAGGCGTGAGCTGGGTGAGGGCTTCCGGACTTTCGGCTGGTTTCCCATCGATGAGTGGAATCAACAGAAAATGTCCACCGGGTCCGGGTTGTACGACAAAGTCGTGCGTGCGCGCATACGCCTCGACCTCTGCTGTCCTCTCTCGCGCGCGGACGGAATACCTGTCCTTGAGCAGCGTCTTTTCTTTATCAAAGGCTTTTTGGCGGAAGGCCTTAGGCAGTTCCGCACGTAAGGTCTTTACGAGTGCATGCATGAGATGCTTGAGTCGGCATCCCCGACCGGCGGCCAATGCGAGTGCGCGCGGAGCATCGGGATGAGTAAAATTATGCACGTACTCCCCAATCGCCAGGCGTTGGCAGCTGCGTTGCGCGCTGCACCACCCAGTTACGCAGCGCGGTAAGGTGTTCTGCGCCGGTGAGGCCGGAGACAAAGATGTTATAGCCACTATTGGGAATGCCCGCGCCGAGATCGAGCGCCGGCCGCGCACGTTTTTGTCCGACAAATTCATGGCTGGTGGAGAGTTTTTCAGTTGTACGAAAATCCACCGTCGCTGCCACGCGAAAGCGCAACTGCTCGGCAGTGAGTTCCGTGGCTGGAACTGCGGGGGAAGAGGCCGTCTCGGGCACAAGAGGGTGCAGTTCGTGATTGTTCATCGTACAGGTTTCCCTTCGCGAGGGAGCTTTGGCAAGGTCACCCGCAGGACTCCTTCCGCGAAAACCGCGCGCAGCGTGTCTTGTGCGACTGAGGCAGGGAGCCGGAGCCGGCGCATGAAGTGGCCCTCGTGGCGTTCATGGCGGTGAAAGCTGCTCTGCGCGGTGACCCGGTCACAAACCCGGCGACCCCTGAGCAGCAGATCTCCATCCTCAACCTCGACCGAGACCTCTTTCTCCTTGACGCCGGGGAGGTCCACTTCCACGATGAACGCCTCCTCGGTTTCGTAGAGGTCGAGCTCAGGATTCCACTCGTCCGCTTTCGGACGGAGCGGGGCCCCCCACGGTCGATGGATCAGCTCATCGAAGAGGCGATCCACTTCTTGGGAGAGGTGGAAATGCAACGACGACCATGAGTCTTTCTTTGCCATAATGTGCGTCCTCTTAAGGCAGTTCGAAGCGAAAGGCATCTGGACGTACAGTCATCACCGAACAGTCGGTGAGGCGTACTACCGCCTCTGCGACGCTGCCCAACAGGACGTGGGCGACTCCCGTACGACCATGTGTTCCCATGACCACAAGGTCGGCATGCCACGCTCTCGCGGCCTCGACAATGCGGGGAGCGGTCCGCCCTTCGTGCGTTTGCTTCTCCCAGGTGATTCCCTCGAGCGGTAACGTGGCCAGAAACTGCTGCCAGTCCGGTTCGAGGTCCTGGGGGGTCAGTGGCGGAATAATAATGGGCGCCGCACCATAGGCGGCGGGGTAGATATACTCAGCAAGATCCAAGACGTGCAGAAAGACCGTGCGACCCCCAAAGCCACGCACCAGCGCAAGGGCTTCTTCTGCTGCCTTCTTGGAACAGTCGGAGAAATCGATGGGCACCAGCACCGTCTTTGGACCGGGGGTGAGCGCCCGCCTGGCGATCAAGACCGGAACCGGGGATTTGCGCAGTACCCGGTCCCCCGTGCTACCCAGAAACCGCCCTTCGCCGCGGGGACTGACCCCGACGACCAACAGATTGGCGTGCCAGTTCCGTGTGGCGCGAATCAATTCAACAAAGGGTTTGCCGATGTGGGCATCCGTATCTACGTGCAAGCGGGAGAGGTCCGGCTGCGTGGCCAAATCGTTGAGTTGGGTGCGCATCTTCAGGACGACTTCCTCGAGCATCGCGTGTGCAGGAACCGAAGGAAATCGCATCTTCTGATACAGCGGATAGGGCTCAACAACGTGCAGCAAGTAGAGGTCTGCGTTTGCCCGTTGGGCAAGCGTGACTGCGGAACGGAAAGCAATGTCTCCGTCGGGAAAGAAACTGTGGCCGACAACAATGCGATTCAGTTTGGTCATAGTACCGCTCCTCTGCTACATGACTGGTAGTGAACTCTGCTTGTAAGTATAAGCGAGCAACTCTCGTACCAACCACAGGAGCGCATTATTAGTGATTTTTCTGCGTGACTTTTCCTATTTGTGGGAAGACCGAAGTCGGTGAGTGCAGACGTGGGAATTCAGACAGAGCCGAGAGAGGCGAGAGGGGAACTCCCTAATGAGTTTTGACAACCGAAGTCGGCAATATCCATGTAGAACAGGCTGGAAGCCTGTTACCAAGGACGAGCTGGAAGCCCGTGCTACCAAGAATCTACTTCGCTACGCTCAGGGTGAGCCGTTTCGTCCCTCTTAAGGAGAGGCGCAGCGAAGCCTATGATTCACTCTTTGTGCCTTTCTGTCCGTCAGCCTTGAGCAGGAGTCCCGCGGCTTGCATGAAATTGGCTTCGCTTAGGAAGCCAATCGGGGCTCCGTCCTCGATCACGGGAATGCCTTCGCGGTCTGATGTAGCGAAGATCGTAGCGGCTTCAGCCAACTCGGCGTCGGGGGCAATGACCGGTGGATGCAGTGTCATTACTGCCCCAACGCGAAACTGCGCGAGCAGTTCGTTGACCCGCTGTTCATCCATCATCAGCGTACTCGTGGGACAATGGTGCCAAATATCTCGTTCGTTCAGCATCCCGACCAGTTTCCCATTGTCGATGACCAAGAGTTCTGCTGCTTTCGTGGTGTGTAACAACGTCCGTGCTCGCTGGACACTTTCTTTGGGACCGATGGTGGGAGGGGCGCCGGTCATCCAGGTGCGAATCGTTGAGTAGGACATACGCTGCCTCCTTGCGGAGCATCAGCACATCGCATGCCATCCGCTACCGGCGAACTGTCGGGCAAAAGGGGGGGAATTTCTCATAACCGCGAAAAAATCGTGAAATCTTCGCGAGATTGGCATCGCGGCCTCCCTTGTTACTCGGACTCAATGTCCAAGTCTTCTAGCTTACGGTACAACGACGAGAGACTCACGCCCAAAGCATCCGCGGCCCCCTTCTTATCACCCGCCATCTTCTTGAGCACATGTTCGATGTGGCTTTTCTCGTAGGCTTGGACCGCTTCCTTCAGGTTGTCACTGAGCGACGCAAGGAGCACTTTGTCAGGTTCGATGCCACGCGGTAGCTCCGCCGAAGTGATCCATTCCCCGTTGCCCAGGATCATCGCGCGTTCGAGCACATTGTCCAACTCGCGTACGTTGCCTTTCCACGGCATTGCCATCAGCAGCTTCATGGTCGCGTTGTCCACGCCTTTGTAGGCTTTCTTGAGGTCCTGGTTATGCCGCCGCACGAGGTACTCGACCAACAAGGGAATATCGTTCCGCCGGTCGCGCAGGGGCGGGATGTGTAATTCAATCACGTTCAGGCGATAGTACAGGTCTTCCCGGAAACGCCTCGCTGCGACTTCTTGGGCCAGATCGCGATTCGTTGCCACCAAGAGCCGCACATCGGTCTTGACCGGAGTGGTCGCGCCGACTGGCATGACTTCCTTAGCTTCAATGGCACGTAACAGCTTAGGTTGCAGCGTGAGCGGCATCTCCCCCATTTCATCAAGGAAGATTGTGCCCCCGCGTGCCCGCTGAAAGAGTCCCTCTTGATTGCCGACTGCACCGGTAAACGCGCCTTTGACGTAGCCGAACAGTTGACTTTCGAGGAGTGTCTCCGGAATGGCACTGGCATTAATCGGCAGAAAGACGTGTTCTTTCTGCATGCTGAGGGAATGCACCAAGCGGGCGACCACTTCTTTGCCCACGCCACTCTCACCGGTGATCAAGACCGTGGCGTTGGTCGGCGCGACCTTCGTGATCAGCTCAAACAACTCCTTCATTGCTTGACTCCGACCGACCAAGCTGTCGAAGTCGAAATGGCGAGTGACCTCCCGGCGCAGGAGTTGGACTTCCCAGGCTTGCTGTTTGTGTTCGAGCAAGCGGCGGACTTTGTTGAGGACATCTTCCAGCAGTAACGGCTTGAGCAAGTAGTCCTGGACGCCGAGACGCAGCGCTTCCACCACGGTATCGACCGAGGCGTAAGCTGTCATGAGCATGACCATCGTCTGGGGATGGGTCTCGCGCGCCTTCTTGAGGACCGCAATGCCATCGAGGCTCGGCATCTTGACGTCGGAGAGCACGAGGTCGACATCGACCTCGTCGAGTATTTTTATCGCGGCGTTTCCATCCTCTGCCTCGTAGACCTGGTAACCTTCCTCTTGCAAAAGTTCCACCAGAGTGCGCCGCGCGAGTCCTTCATCATCCGCCACCAGGATCGTCTCACGTAATGCCATGCTGCCGGTCCTTTACCTTCCAAAAACTAGAGCACAGTATAGCCGCTCTTGCGTAGGGCGGTAGAGGCGGTGGCGGTATCCACCCCGCGAAGGCGAATGAAGAAGCCGCGCTGGTTCTGAGCAGGTTCACGGTAATTGCCGACGCCTAAGACCTCGCCGCCACTCTCCTCGATGAGTTTGGTGGCGTCAGCAAGGCTGCCACCGTTCTTGGCAAGCAAGTTGATACGCACACTATTGGGCGTGGAGGCCCCGGTCATCTCCAGGAAGGCGTTGAGGATATCGCTGGCGGTGATGATGCCTATCAGTTTGCCATTTTCGACCACCGGGAGGCCGCTGATCTGATCGCGCAACATCAGTGTGGTCGCTTCCTCAACGGGCATGTCCGGTGGAACCGTCAGCGGGGTTTCCGTCATGGCTGCTTGTACTTTGGTCCGGTCTTCTGCACCCACGTACCGACGGACATCGCGATCGGTCAGGATACCAATCAGGGTTCCCTCATGAACGACTGGGATTCGGCGAAAGTGACCAACAGTCATGTACTCCTGCGCAGTGGCGAGCATCGCTTGCGGTCCGATAATGACAGGATTGGGCGTCATACGTTGACGAACAAGCATAGCAACCTCCTTGTGATCCGCTCTCATAGCACAAGGAGTGCCGCGGCATACGCCTCGTCAGAAGTCGGAAACGCGGCGGGGTTTCTCAGTTTTGAGAAAAATTGGCACGCGCTTTTGCAGTAATAGGAAAACTGGAAACTGTTTGCTACTCCCGGTTGGTTCTGTGCTCTGTTGTCTCCTTTGTGAGGGTAGGGGCACGCCGTGCCGTGTCCCTACTATCGTATCCTGGTGGCGGTGTGACCGGTAACTCCAGCGTAAATGTCGTTCCTTGGCCCGGCGCACTGTGGTAGGTCAGCGTGCCATGATGAGCCGCGACAATCTGGCGGACAATAGTTAATCCCAGCCCGGTACCTTGAGATTTCGTCGTGATAAACGGCTCAAAAATATTTACCCCTGGTGGAATACCGGCCCCGGTGTCACTGATTGCTATACGAATAGTCCCTTCTTGGTGTTTCGCACTCACACACAGTATTCCGCCCTGTGGCATCGCTTCTACCGCGTTCTTACACAGGTTGAGCACCGCTTGCCGCACTTTCTCCGCATCGACGACAACCACGGGCAGATCGACAGGGACATCCTGTTCTACACGCACGCCGCTGGCTTGGTATGACGGAGTTTCCGCTGCCAATACATCGGCGATGAGGGTGGTCAGCGAGACCGAGTGCAGGTCAAGCTTCTGACGGCGCGCGAGCGAGCGGAACTCGCTGAGAAGAGCTGAGAGCCGCTTAATCTCGCTCATGAGGTTTTGTAATGTCTCACCTGCCTTCTGATCAATCTGGTCGTGGTTCTTGGCGATATAGCGCTCCAAGAGTTGCCCCGTCATGAACATGCTATTGAGCGGATTGCCGATCTCATGCGCAAAGATAGCCGCCGTGGTGCCAATCGCCGCCAGGCGCTCCCGTTCCACCAGTTGTTCTTGCAGGCGTACCTTGTCCGAAATGTCGCGGATAAAGGCACCATAGGTAGTCTCATCGGGAGTGGTGATCTCAGCGACCGACAGTTCAATCGGAAAGACCTCGCCATTCTTGCGCCGCGCCGCGACGGTGCGGATCCGGCCAATCGCACGCGCTTTTCCGCTCTGCTCGTAGCGGGCAATGTAGTCATTGTGTTCGCTCGCGTAGGGATCGGGCATGAGGGTCTGCACGAACTGTCCCTGCACATCTCCGCGCGTGTACCCGAAGATGCGCTCAGCAGCAGGGTTGAATAAGAGGATGCGTCCTTCGCGATCGATCGTGATTACGGCATCTTGGGTCGTACTGATCAGACTACGAAGCTGCGATTCCGCGCGCTCTCGTTCAACGATTTGTGTACGCAATTCTGTATTAGCTTGTGTCAACGCAACCGTGCGTTCCCGCACGCGTTGGTCCAATGCCTCGTGGACATGACCCAGTTCCTGCTCCGTTCGGTGCTGTGCAGTGATCTGACGGCTGAGCAGGAGGCCACTGAAGGCTAGCGCCACGAATCCCGCGAGGTCGCTGATGAGGTCCATGCGGGGAATGTCGTTCTGTGTATGCGCGAGCCACTGGAGAACCGCAAAGAACGTCAGCGCCAACCAGAAGCTGAGCATTGGTGAAGCTTTACGCATAGGCACCCTCATATAGCCGAGTCTCTGGCCTCTCCCACAGGCTGTGACAGCGTAACATGCGGTAGCGTATCTCTGCCACCCGTGGCACTGCGAGGTTTGACGGACAACTACCGTACCGCGGTGTGCACATACCTATCAGCCTGAGAAGTACATAAGACCCGGCGTCGGCTCGTTCTCATTTCTGGGAAAATCCCTGGTCTGGTTTCCCAGAAATAAGAATACTCTGTCTACGTACCAAGGAGAAAACCACACCGCCCTGGAGGGCATCTCTCTGTGATGATTGTGGGGTTTCTGACCAAGCGGTACCGGCATGACTTCCACGGTACCTGGCACTTGCGTTGCTGTAACCAACTGCACATATGAAAGTAAAGAAAGGCAATGCCGTGAAGCCGCAAAGGAGCGATACGTATGCCTAAGATTTTGTCCGACGCAGAGCGCTACGCGCTGGATGCCTATTGGCGGGCCGCTAATTATCTCTCGGTGGGACAAATCTATCTCCTTGACAATCCGCTCCTTACCGAGCCACTCACCCTCGCACATATTAAACCCAGACTGCTCGGCCATTGGGGGACGACGCCAGGTCTTAACTTCATCTATGTACACCTTAACCGCGTAATCAAAATCCACGATCTGAACATGATCTACATAGCGGGTCCGGGCCACGGGGGTCCCGGCATCGTCGCTAACACGTATTTAGAGGGAACCTATAGTGAAGTGTATCCTCACGTGTCACAGGGTACGGAAGGGCTGAAACGCCTCTTCAAACAGTTCTCCTTTCCGGGTGGTATCCCCAGTCATGTAGCGCCCGAAACCCCAGGCTCGATCCACGAGGGAGGAGAACTCGGCTATGCGGTCTCGCATGCGTATGGAGCAGCGTTTGACAACCCCGACCTCATCGTCGCGTGCGTCGTCGGCGATGGCGAGGCTGAGACCGGACCACTGGCGACCGCCTGGCATGCCAACAAATTTCTTAATCCCGTCACTGATGGTGCAGTACTTCCGATCTTACACTTGAACGGCTACAAGATCGCTAACCCCACCATACTCGCACGTATTAATCGCGAAGAACTGCAAAGCCTCTTCATTGGGTACGGCTATACGCCGTATGTTGTCGAGGGAGATGATCCCAAGCTGATGCACGAAGTGATGGCGCAAACCTTAGAAACCGTGATCGCTGAGATTCACGACATTCAGCACAACGCCCGGTCACAGGGAGCCACGCAGCGGCCACGGTGGCCGCTGATTATCCTGCGCAGCCCCAAAGGCTGGACGGGACCGCGGGAAGTCGATGGCAAGAAAACTGAAGGATCTTGGCGATCGCACCAAGTCCCCCTGGCTGAGCTAGCCACAAAGCCCGAGCACCTCAACATTCTTGAGACGTGGATGAAGAGCTACCAGCCTGAAGAACTGTTTGATACCACAGGGAAGCTCAAGCCCGAGCTCGCTGCCCTCGCTCCTAGCGGTTCACGCCGCATGGGTGCGAATCCACATGCGAACGGCGGGTTGCTGCTCAAGCCCTTGCGGATGCCTGATTTCCGCGCCTATGCCGTCGAGGTTCCGCGACCAGGAACAGTGTTCGCCGAAGCGACACGCGTGATGGGCGGTTTCCTCCGGGACGTGATGAAACTGAACCTGGCGGCACGCAATTTCCGGGTCTTCGGTCCGGATGAGACCACTTCCAATCGGCTCAATGCGCTGTTCGAAGTCACGGATCGTGCGTGGATGGCGGAGACGCTCCCAGAGGATGACCACTTGGCGCCGGACGGACGGGTGATGGAGATCCTCAGCGAACATACGTGCCAAGGGTGGCTAGAAGGGTACCTCCTTACCGGTCGGCACGGGGTGTTTACCTCCTACGAGGCGTTTATCCATATCGTGGACTCGATGTTCAACCAACATGCCAAGTGGCTTAAGACCACCAGGAACGAGATTCCCTGGCGCGCGCCGATCGCGTCGCTCAACTACGTGCTGTCCTCGCACGTTTGGCGACAAGATCACAACGGGTTCTCCCATCAAGACCCGGGCTTTATCGATCACGCCGTCAACAAGAAGGCAGATATCATCCGCGTCTACTTGCCACCGGACGCCAACACCCTGCTCTCGGTGACCGATCACTGTCTGCGGAGTCGCAATTATGTGAATATTATTGTCGCGGGGAAGCAACCGGCGTTGCTGTATCTCGACATGGACGCCGCGATCAAACACTGTACAGCTGGGATCGGTATCTGGGAATGGGCCAGTAACGACAAAGGCAGCGAACCGGATGTGATAATGGCGTGCGCCGGCGACGTACCGACATTAGAGACGCTCGCAGCTGTGCATTTGCTGCGACAGTATGTCCCCGATCTCAAGATTCGCGTGATTAACGTGGTAGACCTCATGAAGTTGCAGCCGCAGGAGGAACATCCGCATGGGCTCTCCCACCGCGACTTCGATACTCTCTTCACCACTGATAAGCCGATCATCTTCGCCTACCACGGCTATCCATGGCTGATCCACCGTCTCACGTATCGGCGGACTAACCATAACAATCTGCACGTTCGTGGGTACAAGGAAGAAGGCACGACAACGACCCCCTTCGATATGGTAGTCCGCAACGATATGGCTCGCTTCCATCTGGTGACCGAGGTGATCGATCGCGTGCCCAAGCTCGGCTATCTCGCAGCGTATGCCAAACAGGCGATGCGCGATAAGCTCATCGAGCATAGGGAGTACATCACTGAGCACGGTGATGATCTGCCAGAGATTCGCGACTGGCAATGGACAGCGGTGTAAGGAGAAGGGGACACCCATGACGGCACCTCCGATTATCCTTTGTCTCAACAGTGGCTCCTCGTCATTGAAGTTTGCCCTGTATCAACTTGACAATGCTCGTGAGACGCTGCTGGCGAAAGGGGCGGTCGAACGGATCGGCTTGTTGGAGGCACGCGTCTGGCTGCGAGGAACAGACAGCACCACCCTGACGGATACGCCTGTCAACGTTGCGGATCATTAGGCAGCAGTACAGACCGTCTTCACTGCACTGGAACAAGTGAAGCTTCCGCGACCAAGCGCCGTCGGTCACCGCATGGTCCATGGTGGTTCTGAGCACGTCGCTCCGGAGCGGGTAACGCGATTCCCGGCAAAAGCGTTTATGCAATCAAGGACTTGTAGAGCGAATAGGCCAGGATACAGCACAGGAAGTGAATAGGGAGCGCATGACTCGCTCGATGCGTGGTACGGACCGCGCCAAAGGCATGCTTGAGAAACGCAAAAATTTCCTCTACCCGGTGGCGCAACGCCAGACAGGCCAACTGAAACTGACTGGCGAGGTGACGCATATTCTTGCGGGTGGCCGTCACCAAATACACCCCGCGCGCGGCCAGCTCTTTAGCTTTGGCCTGCGACAGATAGCCGCCATCCCCGACCACGATGCCATCTTTCATCCAGCGGGTGAGCGGGGCAAGCAGTTTGCGATCATCCACGGTGGCGGTGGTGAGATCAAACCCACACAGCCGCCCGGCTTCGTCACATTGCACGTGGAGCTTAAAGCCATACCACCAGCCCATGCCGTTTTTGGACTTCCGCGCCCAGTTGCGAAAGGTCCGATGCTGCCGTTCCCGCGCAATGTGACAGACCGCAATCGCGGTGGAGTCTTGCAGCACGATGGGATACGGCCCTTGCGCGTGGCGATTGCGATGAAGCACCAAGGACAAGAGTGCCCGCAACTCGACACTCTACCGGTTCGTGGCCTCAACAAACTTGCGGTACGCGCCCAGCGTGGGGAACTCTTGGCGATGATAGGTCTGAATATGAAAATACACTTTGGCCTTGTCCGTCAGGCCGCGCCACGCCCCCCAGATTAAGATCGTCAGCACCTCGGCGGCACTCAGCGTCCGTGTGCCCCCGCGCGGATCACGCGGAAGATGCTTGGCCTGCAAGTGCGGCTGCAAGGCTTTGAGATCCTCGTCAAGGGCGACATAGAGCTTGAGCAACGTATCGCAACCGCTTATCTTCTCTTGGATGAGCATCAGGCCCTCCGGGATCTGGGTTGTTCTCGCACAACTGCTCATATCCCTCCAGCCTGTTGCTCTTCAACCTTTGCCGGGAATCGCGTGGGTAACTCCACCGCTCATCGACACCTTGCGGTCCCTCGTCGCCTTCGCGCCTCTCCATTTGCCCACAGAAATTCTGGGGATTGAAGCGGTTGCGGCCCGCTTTCCCGATCTCCCACAAGTCGTCTGCTTTGACACTGCCTTCCACCGACGGATGCCTGAGGTGGCCCAGCGCTTCGCGTTACCCCGCACGCTGTGGGATCAGGGGATCCGCCGCTATGGCTTCCATGGCCTCTCGTACGAGTACATTGTCGAGACCCTGGGAACCAACGCTCCTGGTCGCATTTATTATTGCCCATCTCGGGAACGGCGCGAGCATGGCGGCGATCTGCGACGGTCAACCGCTCGAGACCACGATGGGATTAACCCCAACCGGCGGCTTTATGATGGGGACCCGCAGTGGCGACCTTGATCCTGGCCTCCTGCTCCATCTCATGCGGGAGCATCACTATGACGAGCGGCGTCTCGAACAACTTGTCAACTCCGAAGCCGGGCTCCTCGGTGTGTCGGGGAGCAGCTCAGATATGAAGACGTTACTGGAGACCCGTGCCCACGACCCCGCCGCCGCCCAGGCGGTAGAAATGTTTTGCTATCAGGTACGGAAACACATTGGCTCGTTGACGGCAGTCCTGGGTGGCCTCGACACCCTGGTGTTCACTGGGGGGATTGGCGAGCGGGCCGCGCCGGTGCGCTGGGAGATCTGTGCCCCGTTGGCATATCTGGGCATTCATCTCGATCCGCAACGCAATGCGGCACAGGCTGATCCGATCAGTGTAGCTCACAGTGCCTGCACGGTGCGTATAATTCCGACCAACGAGGATCTAATGATTGCGTGGCACACACGGACGCTGGTGTTTCCTCAAGAGCACCCTGCATGAGCAGCCCATTGCAGCCGTACCTCCCAAGCGACATCGACGGCATCGAGCAGCTCTTGACCCTCGCGCTCGACTTACGCTGGTCATGGAATCATTTTGCTGACCAGCTCTGGGGGCAGCTTGATCCTGAACTGTGGTCACTGACGCATAACCCCTGGGTAGTCTTACAGACCGTCTCGGTATTGACCCTGACACATAGACTAGCCACCTTTACCATGGACGTATGGCATACCCGAAATCCTTTATCATCAAGACGCGACCGTGCACGATTCGATCTGTCCGCTGTCGGGCTCGTGGAACCGCGAACGGGTAGAGAACACGTTCCTGAGTGCTGGCGTGACATGATATAGGTAAACGTCTAGTGGGGAAACCGGCCTACGTACACCACTGCGCAGTGTGCTCCGGCGTGAAGCCAAGGGAGATAGTCCGGCGATGAACCTGCTTACCATCAGCCCTGCGGATCTGCCCCGAATCCGCAAGCGTAACAATGGAACGTTCCCGTTCTGGAAAACGTACCGCGTGGTTGATGGTCACGAGAAAATTAAAGGCCACGATAATCGTGATATGCCGATTTGGGGCGCAGAGTTTCGTTCAGAAACCGCCAGTAGTCCGGTAGCCCAAATTAAGGACGGGCTTCTAGCCCATCCTACCAAAAACCATGGTCGTGCTACGCCCGCCCATTAACCAACATCCACACGCCGATAGTAATGAAGCCCAGCGCAGCCACGACCTGCAGTACCACAGGTGAAACCAGACGGCCAACTAGCTCTCCCAGAACCACGGCGAGTAGTGTACTCAAGACTAAGGCGGCAGAAGCCGCGACAAAAACTCCGACGCGGCTCAGATTGTGATCCGTAGCAAAGAGCAGGGTGGCTAACTGGGTCTTATCGCCAAGTTCGGCCACAACGACACTCACGAAGACCGGTAACAAGGTTTTCATGCCGGACGTTTTAGTCCATCTCGACGACGAGTTTCAACATGTCGGTTTCAGTGACGATGCCCACCAGTTTTGGTCCTTCCAGCACCGGCAGACAGCCAATCTTCTTTTCCATCATGATGCGCGCGGCTTCTTTGACTGACGCGTGTGGCGCAATGGTAATGACCGGCTCACACATGACTTCTTTGACCGCGATGCTTTCTAAAAAAGACCGTTGGGCTTTTTCGCCGTACTTCATGACGGAACCGAGGGAGGCCTTGTACAAATCACGCTGACTCACGACTCCGACCAGCTTACCATCATCGACGACGGGGAAATGACGAACACGTCCGAGGGTCATGATGTCTTTCACTACCTGCAGGGAATCGTTGCGGCCCAGGGTGGTGACTTCGGAGGTCATAATGTCGCATACGGTCTTTGCCATAGTCGGTTCTCCTTTCACTCGTTTGCCTTAGTATAGTGTGTGGTGTGTTACACATGACAACCTTGATTTACCGTGCGCACGTGATGCACGCCGTTGTATACGGCAGTGCCGCGAGGCGCTGTGGAGAAATGCTGCCACCACATTGGATACAGATCCCATAGGTGCCGGCGCTGATACGGGCCAGCGCCGCCTCGATCCTCTCCATCTCTGCTCGACCATTATTGTCTAATTGCTCCAGTACCTCGTCGTTTTCCCGCTCGCTCGCCTGTTCTTCCGAATCGGGTGCCGGTGCTGCGCGTAGATTATGCTGGATCTTCCCGAGCCTCTGTTGTAACTCCTCGCGCTTGTGTTGCAATGATGCACGGATGTCATCATACGTAGCCATACTGTGTCCTTTATTTTTCTCATTCGATAATTCGTGGAACGACAAAGAGGTCGCCAACTCGCGCCGGTGCATTCTGCAAGAGGACCTCCGGGTTTGGCTGATTGGTAACTTGATCGGTACGCAGTGGGGTATGTATCTCCGCTGCATGCGTCAGAGGGTCTATGTCATTTATAGTCACTTCATCTAGTTTTTTAACATTGGATAACATCGTGTGCAGATGAGTGATGAGTCCCTCTTCTTCTTCTGGCGTTAGCCGCAATCGCGTTAGCCCCGCAATCCGTCGGATTTCGTCTCGATCAATGGTCACAACCGGAGGCGATGAGCTTTTATCAAAGGCGGGGGGCATTGCGAGTTCCCTCAACAGTGGGTTGTTTGAGTAACAAATGCGACCGTGCTCGCTTGCGGTCCGTTCCCACCTTGCTCTTCGACAAAGCGGCTTCGGTACCGAGTGGAGGTAAGCCGCGATCTCTTGCAGACGATAGACAATCCCATAGTTTCGTGCGGCTCAGAGGTAGGACATGAGCCAATCCAGAGACAGCGTGGAGAGTCCAGCCTCGCTTGGGCTCGGTGTGCGAAACAGTGCGCCAGAGATGCCTTTTCCCATATCCGACATCTCCTCACTTAAGAGCACCAAGAGATCATCCAACGTGACAATACCCAACACCTTATCCTCCCCATCGACAATTGGGACGCGGCGGATATGGTGGGCATGCATCAGCAAGGTTAGGTCATGGAGACTCTTGTTCACGGCAATACGGATCGGGTTGGTATGCATCACATCACGCACTTTTATCTGCTGGGGATCTTTTCTCTCGCCGGTGACCTTCAACGCAATATCACGATCGGTTAAGATCCCCCGGACTTGGTTTCCCTCTGTAGCAATGACGCAACCCACGTTCTTTTCACTGAACAAACGACATGCTTCAGTCACGGGTTGATCCGGAGAGATGGTCACGACCGGACGTTCACAGAATTGTTGCAACGACATAGGAACCTCCTCTACAAAAGACTTCGCTCTTATCATCCTTACTTACGCAAATCTCTTGCCGAACTTGTCTAACTTGATCCATCACTAGTTGGTCACGGTAAGTGCAGATCCTTCACGTGATTAGTGACTCGTGAGTTCTGTAGGCTCCAAGTGTGAGGGGTGAGCCTGTCCATTGGGTTTTCCCGAAGTGTCTCCAGGGGCGGAGTCCGCTGGAAAATCAGAGAACGGAAACGGCCGCTGCTCTTCCTGGTACGTGAGGTACCGCAACATTTGCACCACATAGGCAATAATGCGGTTGGCAAACCGAGCGACTCGCTCTCCCGAAGGACGTTTGGTGATGAGGGTAAAGATGAGTTGAAAAATGACGATCACCCCGAGCACGATCTCTACTGCGCGCAAGATTAACATGAAGAGTAGCGTGAGGAGCATGCGAATGCCGGTCTCTTTTCGTTCGATCTGTTGTTCCTGTTCCATGGTTACACTCCTTGAGCAGATATTTTTTGGCAACCGCACAACGAGTACGGGACACGACGCATGACGCACTACGCGTTCAGCCACACTGCCGAGAAAGACGTGAGCCAGTCCGGTGCGACCGTGCGAGCCCATAACAAGAAGATCTACGTGGTCTTCCTCCTGCACTGTCCTGGTGTTGTGCTCGGCGATGAACTTGCGAAGCTGAGTTTCGCCCTCAGCGACGAACGTGCCTTCTATTTTTGGGATATCGAGCCGGCTCGCCGCTTCTGTGTATGACAAATGTGAGAATATCGGTACCGCATAGAGCACTATAATCTTTGCCTGTGACTACGCAGCCAGTTTTACCGCCCAGGTCAGCGCATGTTCAGCGTAAGGAGAAAAATCGCATGGCACGCGGATTGTCTTGATTTCCATAGGTCCCCTCATAGGTTTCTACAAGCATAGGGTGAAGCAAAGCTCATACCGATGAAGTTCTCTAACTGAGGCGTTCCATCTTCTCACTTTTGCGAAAGTTTCTGGATGATTTTCTCAAAAATGCAAAGAGTCTATGCACTGAAAAGAAACAGGCAACCAGGTGCGCGTTTTTTCATGGTCCATTTTCTTCTTACCAGTCGCTACTGCGCAGGCGAGACTCCAATTTTCTGCTCCTGGATTATGGGTCGCGGCCTACGGCCGTGCCCGGAATGACGGGCTGCCCCAAGTGTCTGGCACGGGTGGAACTTTCGTTTCTGAACAGCAGCGCAAAGAATCTCTCTGAGAGTCTGTCCAGGAAGTTCTTGAAGAAAAAGGGGCAGGTGTGATGTACGAGGAGCGGCAAGGAGGCCCTATGTATGTGGACGACGGAGAATCGTGCTCGCTACAACCGTGATCACCTGCGCTATCCGAGCGATACAACCGATGAGGAGTGGACCGAGATGGGGGCGTTGATTCCCCCGGCTCGTCGTGGCGGGCGCAAGCGGACCGTGAATATCCGAGAAGTCCTCAATGGGCTGCTCTATGTCTTGAGTACGGGGTGTCAGTGGCGAGCGATTCCCAAGGGGTTTCCGCCGCGCAGTACGGCCTTTGATTACTTTGGCCGCTGGGAAGCCGATGGGACGTTGCGGCGGATTCATGACACACGGTATGTGAGGTGTCGCGACCAAGCGGAGCGCTCTGCGGAACCCACGGCCTGTATCATCGACAGTCAAAGTGTGAAGAGCGCAGAGAAAGGGGGGCCAGTATTGATCCGTCGGGCTTTGATGCGGGCAAACAAGTCGAAGGGAAAAAGCGCCACGTGGTAGTCGATACCTTGGGACTGGTCCTGCAGGCCCTCGTGCACCCGGCGAACCTGCAAGACCGGGACGGCGGGATCGAGTTGCTCACGGCGCTGGGTGAGCGCTTTCCGCTCTTAGCCAAGCTCTGCGCGGATGGGGCCTATCAAGGGCCGGTGTTTCGGGCGGGGGTCGCGAAGGTCCGGCC
>Ga0070741_10005526_pt1 | contig 27989 bp, 31 predicted proteins | sample Coa_R1_4_FD_66440 | JGI IMG/M metagenome (GOLD analysis project Ga0070741, IMG submission 66440) | Surface soil microbial communities from Centralia Pennsylvania, which are recovering from an underground coalmine fire - Coalmine... | ecosystem: Environmental > Terrestrial > Soil > Unclassified ...
ACGCGCGAGCGAAGCGAGCGCGTCGTTGGGGGCCGAAGGCCCCCAGCTTCACCGCACGGCAAACCGAGGCGCGAAGCGCCGAAGGTTTGCCGTTAGATGTTCTCCCCTTCCAGCAGCTTCTCGATCTTGTACGGAAGCAGGTTCCGGTTGATCTTGGTGACCTCCAGGATGCGGATGTCGTCGCGGCGCCGGATGTCCTGGAGGAGGGGGTTGCGCGACTTCTTGTGGAGGGTCATGATCATGGGCTTGGAGGAGTCCAGGGCCTTCTTGACGGCGTTGCAGAAGGCGGGGCTCTCCATCTCCATCTTGCCCACCTCGTCGATGACGATGACCTCGGCCTCGCGGATGGCCTGCTCGATGGCGGTGACGCCGAGGCCGTCCAGGACGTTCATGTCGACGCCGAAGCCGGCGACCTTGACCTTGGCGTCGGTGAAGTCGACGTGGGCGAGGATGCCGTCCTCCTTGGTGAGCCAGTTCACGATGCGGAAGCCGAGGCGGTTGGTCCCCTCGTCGATGGACTCGGTGACCATGCCGCCGACGATGACCTCCTTCTCCTCGAGCTTCTCGACGATCTTGAGAAGGGTCCTCGTCTTGCCGACGCTGGGCAGACCGGTGATGCCGATCTTCAGCTCCTTGACCATATATCAGGGGCGGAAACGGTTGGCTCACGCTATATAGTCGCCGAAACGGGGTGCGCGCCCCGGAGGCGCGCTTCGGGTGGCCGCAATCCTTTATCCAAGGAGCCCAGATGGGCGAACATGGCCCCTCCCGCGTTCGAGAACGAGAACACCGTCTTTCGCATGGCCCAGGCGGGGAAGACGGCCGAGCTGGACCGCGAGTACGAGGAGGCGCTCGCCACGCTGCGCAAGCGCGCGGGCGAGGGCCTGCCCATGCTGGTGGCGGGCAAGGAGGTCCGCCACCCGGCGACGTTCGACGACCACGACCCGGCGACCGGCGATGTCATCGCGCGCTTCCCCAAGGGGACGGCGGCCGACGTGGACGCGGCGGTCAAGGCGGCCAAGGCGGCGCAGCCCGCCTGGGAGCGCCTGGGGTGGGAGGGCCGCGCCGCGGTCTTCGAGAAGGCGGCGGGGATCATGCGCCGCGAGCGCCCCATGCTGGCCGCCCTCATGACGCTGGAGAACGGCAAGAACCGCGTCGAGGCGTACTACGACGTGGACGAGGCCATCGACTTCCTGAAGTACTACGCCTGGCAGATGCGCGAGCACAAGGGGTACGTCGTCCCCTTGGGGAAGCCCTTCCCCGACGAGACGTGCGTCTCCGTCATGCGCCCCTGGGGCGTCTTCGCCGTCGTCGGGCCGTTCAACTTCCCCGTCGCCATCCCCACGGGCATGACCGCGGGCGCGCTGATCACCGGCAACGCCGTCGTGCTCAAGCCCGCCAGCGACACGCCCTGGTGCAGCCACGAGGTCGTGCGCATCCTCCACGAGGCGGGCGTGCCCAGGGAGGTCCTCTCGCTGGTGACGGGCGGCGGCCGCGAGGTGGGCCAGCCCCTGATCGACCACCCGCAGGTGGACGGCCTCGTCTTCACCGGCAGCCGCGACGTGGGCATGCGCAACTACCAGGCGTTCGTCGGCAAGCGGCCGCGCCCCTACATCGCGGAGATGGGCGGCAAGAACGCCACCGTCGTCACGCGCAACGCCGACCTGGAGAAGGCCGCGACGGGCGTCGTCAAGAGCGCCTTCGGCTTCGGCGGCCAGAAGTGCAGCGCGACCTCCCGCGTCTACGTCCACGAGTCGGTGCACGACGCCTTCGTCGCGAAGCTCACCGAGAAGGCGAGGAAGCTCCACGTCGACATGCCCTGGAAGAAGGAGGCGGACCTGGGCCCCGTCATCAACGCGGGCGCCGTCGAGACGTTCGAGGCCGCCGTCGCCGCCGCGAGGAAGGCGGGCGGCCAGTTCGTCGCGGGCGGGCGCGTCCTCAAGGAGGGCCCCCTCGCCAAGGGCCACTTCGTGGAGCCCACCGTCGTCGTGGGCCTCCCGCTGGACCACGAGGCGTTCCGCCAGGAGTACTTCGTCCCCTTCGTCGCCGTGGGCAAGTACCACGACAACGAGCAAGCGGTCCGCGAGGTCAACGCGGCGGACTACGGCCTCACCTTCGGCGTCGTGAGCAGCGACCCCGAGGAGGTGCAGTGGTTCTTCGACCGCGTCGAGGCCGGCGTGCAGTACGCCAACCGCGACCGCGGCAGCAGCACCGGCGCCATGGTGGGCGGGCAGTCCTTCGGCGGCTGGAAGTTCAGCGCCACCACCGACCGCGGCGCGGGCGGCCCCTGGTACCTCACGCAGTTCCTCCGCGAGCAGAGCCGCACCTACGCGGGCGGCATGCGGCCGCCGCAGTAGGCCCCCGGCTGCGCCCGCGCAACGCTCTTCGCCGCTCCGCCGCGTCGTCGGGGCGAGGGAGTCCCCTGAAGGTCCTGCTCGTCGCGCTCAGCCTCGCCTGCTTCACGCTCGCCCCCCTGGCCGCCGCCTCGTCCGCCAGCGTCTGCACGCCGAACACCTCCGAGTGGAACGCCTGCGTCGAGGGCGGGTGCGTCATCCTTGACGGGCCCACGATCCACGCCCAGCCCTGCCCGGGCCGGCTCATCACGGTGCCCACGCTCTGCACGCCGCGCCTGGGCCAGGTGTGGATCTGCGAGGGCAACGGATGCGTCTCGGTGGACGGGCCCGCGCTGCACGAAGGGTTCTGCCCGCTGCCCTGAGGCCCGCTGCGCTAGCAGGCGGGGGCGCTTGGAAGACATCTGAACCCTCGCCACGGAGAGGCTTCAAGACGCGGTTCACGATGAATGGCCAAGGCCGATCGAATGGGATTCCGTGGGATGGGGCTGGTCGTCGCCGCGCTGATGCTGCTCCCCTTCCTGCCCACGAGCGCGGCGGAAAGCATTGACGTCCCCGGGGTCGTCCGCCTGGAGGGGCCGACCGTCGCCCAGATGGAATCCATCGACGGCATCGATGCCTTCGTCGTGCCCGACCTCGCGAAGGGCATCCTGGTGAAGCTGGACGCTCCCGAACCCTTCTCCCAGGTCTGCTACGTCACCAAGTCCCCCTTTGGCGCTTTGCCTCACGCGCCGGTCGTGGACGATCCCCAGTGCCGGGACGAGGACCACCTCTCGCTGGAAGCGCAAGGGGCGTCCCAGGGCCCACGGGACTACGTGGCCACCTACATCCACCCCATGGAGATGGGCCACATGAGGGCGACCCTCCAAGGGCGCGCGCTCCAGGCCGAGGTCCTCCAGACCAGCCTCGTCAGCAGCCGCGGCTCCGACGGCACCTCTCCCGGGGACCCCGAGACCGACGAGGGCTACTTCGTGACCCTCAACAAGCCGCGCGTCCTGCTCTCCGGCGTCGCCGACCTCCACGCGGCCTTCACGGGCTGCCTCAAGATCCATGGGCTCACCGTGTACACGCGGTCCTCCAGCGGCGCGCGCTCGTACGAAACGGGCGAGCCCTCCTCGTCGGGGCCCATCCCGCGCGGCCCAAGCTGGCTCTACGTCTGCGTCCACGAGGCCACCCTGACGATCAAGGGCCAGTCGCCCCTCGTCGCCGCATCGCCTTCCATTGAGGCCGCGACGCAGGGCACCCTTCGCTCCCACGGCTCGCCCAGCGAGATCGCGGGCGACCTCTCGTGGCAGCTTTCGGCGAATGGCCTTGGAGGCGTGCTCAACGTGGGGGTGAGGACGATGGGCGCGGCCCAGGGAACGGCCTCGCCCCAGGCGTCGTGGCTCCCTCTCTCTGCGGGCCTGGGCGTGGTGGGCGTCGCCTTGGTCGGAGGCTCGGGGCTCGTCCTGCACCGGCAGCGCAGACGCCAAGGCCCTTGATCCGACGCTACGCCTCGCGCAGCCGCATGGCGACCACGTCGAGGATCTGCTGCGCCTGCGCCGCGGGCAGCTGGAGCGCCTTCGCGGCGCGGGCGAGGTAGTCGTCCTCCTCGGGGGCGACCTCGCCGTCGGCGGCCACGATCTCCGCCGCAATGACGAACGCGGTGGGGCGCAGCGCAGGCGCGATGGCGGAGGCCCACTCGCGGAGCACGACGTCCACGCCGCGCTCGCGGGAGGCCGCGGCGAGGCGCGCGAGCACGCGGCCCAGGCCGTCCTCGTCCACGTCGCTGAAGAGGGGGTACTGGAGAAGGCGCTCGCGGAGCACCTCGTCCTCCTCCTGCGCGATGACGCCGTCGGCGAACATCGCCAGGAGCGCCACGCCGGCCACGCCCTCGCGGTCGGTCCACATGGGGGCTTGCAGCGCGCGGAGGGCGCTTCACCCTGCCGCTCGGCCCCGCGGCGCGAGCCACTGGGGAAGCTCCGAGAGGACGACGAACGCGGCGGCCGCGGCGCAGAGGCCCCACGCGAAGGAGCCCTCCGCGCCGGCCATGGCGGCGAGGATCGCGGCGAGGCCCAGGACCGAGGCCATGCAGACGCACAGGAATCGGGCGAGGATCGTGCGCGTCACCCCGCGTGGCGGGCCCCGAGGACCCGGGCGTTCAGGAGCCAGCCCCCCGCGAGACCGCCCACCCAGCAGGCCAGCCCTTCCCCGAAGAGCTCCCACTGCGTGGCGCGGTCCGCGCCCAGGAGCATGGCGCCCACGGCCGCGGCGAAGAGCGCGACGGAGGCCATGACGAGGAGCGCGGGGAGCAGGAGCCCCGCCGCGCGCCAGAGCGTGTCGGCCGAACCCATGGCGCTCCCGTGCGCGGGCGCCGCCTGATGGGTTGTGGTACACCGGGGGAAGCCGCGGCTTTATGGCGCGGGCGCGCCGTCGCGCCGCCGTGAGCGGCGAAGCGTCCTTCGTGGTCGTGGAGGAGGGCAAGGCGCGCGTCAAGGTCCCCGCGGCGGAGCGCACGGAGCGCGGCCCGGGCAACAAGGAGGACGCGGCCGTCTTCTACAACCCCGCCATGGCGACGAACCGCGACCTCGCGACGCTCCTCATGGCCGCACGGGCGCAGCCGGGTTGGACCGTGCTCGACGGCCTCGCCGCGTCGGGCCTGCGCGGCCTGCGCTACGCGCTGGAGACCGGCGTTCCCCTCGCGCTGGAGATGAACGACTGGAACCCCGTCGCGGCGCGCACGCTGGAAGAGAACGCCAAGATGAACGGCGTCGAGGCCAAGGTGACCCGCCGCAACCTCGCGGCGCTCCTCCAGGAGCAGGTCTGGGACGTGGTGGAGCTGGACCCCTTCGGCAGCCCCGCGCCCTTCCTCGACGGCGCCACGCGCGCGGTGCGCGACGGCGGTCTTCTCGGGGTCACGGCCACCGACACGACGGGCCTCGCGGGCGTCTTCCCGCGCGTGTGCCGCCGCCGCTACGACGCGGAGCCCATGCACGGCGAGCTGGGCCACGAGGTCGCGCTGCGCATCCTTGCAGGCTCCGTCGCGCGCCAGGCCGCGAAGCACGAGGTCGCGTTCACGCCCATCTTCAGCCATGCCACGGACCATTATTACCGCATCACGCTCCAGGCCCGCCGCGGCGCGCAGCGCGCGGACGCGGCGCTGGAGAGCGTCGGCCATCTGATATCATGCCCCGCGTGCGGGCACCGCTCGTTCTCGGAGGAGCGAAGCTGCCCCGAGTGCGGCGGCCCCGTGCGCGTCGCCGGCCCCCTGTGGACGGGCCCCATGCTGGACGTCGCGACGACGGACGCCATGCAGGCCAAGGTGCCCACGGCCACGCTGGCGCGCTGGCGCGAGACGCGGCACCTTCTCAACGTGCTATCAGGCGAGGCGCGCGCGCCGCCGCTCTACTACGACATCCACAAGGCAGGCGAGCGGCTCAAGGTCGGCTCGCCCAGCACGGCCAAGGTCGTGGGGGCCCTCGCGCAGATGGGGCGCGTGGCGTGGAGCGTCCACTTCAACCGCCTCGCCATCCGCACCGACGCCACGGCGAAAGAGATGAACGAGGCGGTGCGCATGGCCTCCCTGGGATAGCATGGACGCGGACCTGGCCATCGTGGGCGGCGGCGTCATGGGCCTCGCCACCGCGTGGGCCGCCGCGCGCGCCGGCGCCTCCGTCGTCCTCGTCGACCCGCTGCCCCGCGACAACGACCGCAACGCCTCCAACGACACGAGCAAGATCTTCCGCTACGCCTACGCCCGCGACCGCGAGATGGTCCTCCTCGCCAAGCGCGCGCTGCCCCTCTGGCGCCAGCTGGAGAAGGAGAGCGGCGCATCGATCCTGCATCAGCAGGGGCTCGTCCTCTTCGGCGGCTCCGGGGGCTTCGCGGACCAGAGCGCGCGCACGCTCCTGGAGATGGGCGAGCCCGCCGAGGTCGTCGAAGGCCCCGCCCTCTCGCGTTTCCCCTTCCACGGCCTCCCGCGCGCGGTCGTCGACCCCCACGGCGGCTGGCTCGACCCGCCCGCCGCCCTGCGCGCCTTCGAGGAGCAGGCCCTCGCCCACGGCGCGCAGGTGAGGCGCGGCGTCGGCGCCACCGCCGTCTCCGAAGGCCGCGTCGCGCTCGCGGACGGCTCCGTGATATCATCGCGCTCCGTGGTCGTGGCGGCGGGCCCCCACGCGCCGCGCCTGCTCCCCTTCCTGAGGCCGCGCATCCGCGTCACGCGCCAGGTGGAGCTCTACTTCCGCGCGCCCGAAGGGCTCCCCGCCATCCCCGTCTTCGCCGCCATGGAGGAGGGCTTCTACGGCTTCCCCGCGCAGGAGGGGCTCGTCAAGGTCGCGGACCACCGCAAGGGGCCCGGCGTCCTGAACCCGGACGCCCCGCGTCCTCCAGCGACCGCGCAGGAGGAGGCCGCCGCCCGGGCGTGGCTGCGCCAGCGCCTGCCCGCCCTCGCGGAGGCGCCCCTCGCGCGCTCGCGCGTGTGCCTCTACGACAACACGCCCGACGACCGCTTCGTCCTCTCCCCCGCGCCGGGCATGCCGCGCGTCTTCGTGGGCGCGGGCTTCTCGGGGCACGGGTTCAAGTTCGCGCCGGCGGTGGGCGAGGCGCTTGCGGGCATGGCGCTGCGCTAGCGCGCAGGCGCCGCAGCCGCGGGAGCGCGGAGAGCGACGCCAGCGCGAGGGTCGCCAGGAGCGCGGCCGTCTTGGCCGCTTCGGGCCACGGCGCGTGCCGCACGCCGTCGAGCACCAGGGCGAGGCCCGCGCCCAGGAGCAGCTTCACGGCGACCTTCGCGGCCTTGGCGCGCGCCCAGCCCGCGCTGGAGATGGCCTGCGCGGAGGCCGCCGCGGCGCCGGCCCCCAGCGAGACGGCCCACGGCAGCGCGGGGCCCGCCACGAGCAGCGCCGCCGTGCCCGCGAGGAAGGCGGGGTACGTCGTGAAGCACCCGACGCAGAGGCGCACGCCTTTCACGACGTAGACGTCGGCGCGGAACGGGTCGCCGGGCGGGTGGTGCGCGAAGAGGCGATCCCACCGCTCGCGGCGCGTGGCGGCCAGGTGCGGCGGGCCCTGCGCGCACGCCGCAGGAAGGAGGAGGGCGGCGCAGGCGCAGCCTCCGCAGTTGCCGCACCCGCCGCAGCTCCCGCACCCTTGGCAACCGCAATCGCCGCAGCCGCAGTTGCCGCACCCGCAGTCGCCGCAGCCTTGGCACCCGCACCCTTGGCATCCGCAGTCCCCGCATTGGCCGCAGCCCTGGCATCCGCAGTTCCCGCACCCCTGGCAGCCGCAGCCGGGGGCGTTGCAACCGGAGCAGTCCGGGCAGCCCGCGGCCGAGGAGGGGGACCCCGCGGTGGGGGCCGAGGGCGCGCTGGCGGGGCGGCTGACCTGGAGCCCCATGCAGCAGAGCAGGAGGACGAGGATGGGGAGCACGAGGAAGGCGCCCAGGTGGACGAGGCCCAGCACGAGGCCCGCGATGGCGAGGCCGCGGCCCACCATCTGGCCCTGGCTGCGCCGCACGTCGCCGGCGCCGCGCACGCCGTAGAGGATCGCCAGGCCGGAGAGGACCAGCGCCCCCGCCAGGAAGATCGCGACGTCGCCCACGAGCCAAAGCAGCGTGAGGCCCCACGCCACGAGCCCCAGCACGAAGGCGACGCGGGCGGCGCGGGAGGGAAGCGGCGCAGGGGGCGGCTTGTCGTCCGCCACGACGGTGAACTCCACCGGGCGCGGGGGCGGCGGGTCGCCGGCCACCCCGAAGTCGTCCTCCTCCTCGCGCACGCCAGGCCAAAGCGGGCGCGCGAGATGAACGTTCCTCAGGCGATGCCGCGCGCGAGGAGGAGGCCCGCCGCGCCCAGCGCGAGGAGGGCCTCGGCGCCCGCGAAGCGCCAGTCCCCGAAGTAGCGCCGCAGGTAGCCCAGGAAGGGCTCGCGCTCGACGCCCGGCAGCAGGCGGAGCCCGTAGATCCTCGTGGAGAACGGGTTGAGCCTCAGGCCGTACTCCCACACGTCCAGCGAGAAGTGCAGCATGCATCCCGCGAGGACCCACCACGCCAGGGGCCAGACGAGGGCGACCGGGACCAGCGCCGCCGCGACCACGGGCGGGCAGTGGGAGAGGAACGTCCGATGGTTGCGCCCCGTGAGCAGCTGAAGAGAGAAGTCCCAGTCGGTGAGGACGCTGGCCAGCACCAGCGCGGCGAAGGGCGCGCCGTGCAGCCCGAGGGCGAGCCCCACGAGGAGGCCGCTGGTGAGGTGCGCGGAGGCGAACACGCGACCGCCAACCGGCGGCCTCCACTTGAGGCTGCGTCCGCAGGGGCGGCGCTGGCAAGGGTGCCGCGCGCAGCATCGTGGCGCAGCGGGGCTTTCGGAGGGGGCAGGAGGACCGCGGGACAAGAAGGGGCCAGATGAACGTGCCGCCGGGTGTGGAGCGCGCCCTTTTATCGCAGCCCGACGGTCGCCCCGCGAGCATGCCCTACGACCTCCACGCCTTCGTGCGCGACCTGGAGAGCCGCGGCGAGCTTCGCCGCGTCAAGGCGGAGGTCGACCCCGAGCTGGAGATCGCGGAGGTGTACGACCGCGTCGTGAAGAAGGGGGGTCCCGCGCTCCTCTTCGAGAACGTGCGCGGCTCGTCCATGCCGGTGCTCATCAACGCCTTCGGCACCGACGCGCGCATGGCCCTCGCGCTGGGGCGCGAGCCGGCGCAGATCGGCAAGGACCTCATGGCGCTGGTGAAGACGCGCCCTCCCCGCTCGTTCCGCGAGATGCTCGCGCTCGCGCGCAAGGCCCGGGACGTACTCTCGTTCCCTCCCAAGAAGGTCCGCCGGGCGCGCTGCCAGGAGGTCGTCCTCACGGGCGAGGAGGTCGATATCACGAAGCTGCCCGTGCTGAAGTGCTGGCCCCTGGACGCGGGGCGCTTCATCACGCTGCCGCAGGTCTACACGCGCGACCCCGAGACGGGCGAGCGCAACATGGGCATGTATCGCATGCAGGTCTTCGGGCCGCGGGAGACGGGCATGCACTGGCAGACGCACAAGCACGGCACGGAGCACTACCGCAAGGCGAAGGCGATGGGCGTGAAGCTCCCGGTCGCGGTGGCGCTGGGCGGCGACCCCGCGCTGACCTACGGGGCCACGGCGCCGCTGCCTCCGGGCTTCGACGAGGTGATGTTCTGCGGCTACGTGCGCCGCGAGCGCGTCCGCATGGTCAAGTGCAGGACGGTGGACCTGGAGGTCCCTGCCGACGCAGATATCATTCTTGAAGGGTACGTCGACCCCGCGGAGCCGCTGCGCACCGAGGGGCCCTTCGGCGACCACACCGGCTACTACAGCCTGGCGGACCGGTTCCCGGTCTTCCACGTCACGGCCATCACGCACCGGCGCGACGCCATCTACCCCACCACCGTCGTGGGCATCCCGCCGCAGGAGGACGGCCCCATGGGGAAGGCCACCGAGCGGCTCTTCTTGGAATTGATGCGCTTCCAGGTGCCGGAGCTGGTGGACATGGACATGCCCCTGGAGGGCGCGTTCCACAACCTGATGATCGCCAGCATCCGGAAACGATATCCCGGCCACGCGCGCAAGGCCATGATGAGCCTCTGGGGCGCAGGCCTCGTCTCGCTGGAGAAGGCGCTCGTCATCGTGGACGAGGGGGTGGACGTGCACAGCGCGGACGCGGTGCTCGCGGCCCTCGCGCGGCTCGACCCGCCGCGCGACCTGCTGGTCATCGACCAGCTTCCCACCGACACGCTGGACCACGCCGCGCCCCGGCCCGACCTGGGGAGCCACGTCGGCATCGACCTCACCACCCCCCTGGGCGCGGAGCCGCCCCGCACGCCGCAGTCGGGCGGCGCGATCCCCCCCTTCGACGCGCTGCGCGCGAAGGCGCCCTCCCTGGTGGCCGCGCGGCAGGTCGCGCCGCGGCTCGCCCTCGTCTCGTTCCGCAAGGGGCCCCGCGACACCGCGCGCGCCCTCCTCCAGGCGCTCTGGGATGCGGGCGTGCCCGAAGGCGTCGTCCTCGTGGCGTTCGACGACGACGTGGACGTGCGCGACGGCAGCAGCGCCCTCTTCCACGCGACGGCGAACCTCGACCCCGCGCGTGATATCATCCGCGATGGGGCGCGCGTCGGGATCGACGCCACGGTGAAGCGCGTGGACGAGGGCGCGCGGGAGTGGCCGCCCATCATCCGCATGGACGACGCCACCAAGGCGCGGGTGGACAAGCGCTGGGCCGAGTACGGGCTCTAGGCCGCCGTCTTGCCGATGGGGCAGGTCAGCCACGGCGGGAAGACGGAGCAGGGGAAGCACGTCCAGTTGATGTCGGGCGGGATCGTGGGCGTGAACCAGGGGCACTTGCTCGGCGGGAGCGCGCCCGAAGCCGAAGGCGACGCGGCGAGGCTGAGCGGGGCCAGCAGGAGAAGGGAGACCGCCACGAGGGCGGCCGGAGCGCGGGAGGTCATCGCCGCAGCATCCCCGCGGGGCGTGATAACGCCTCGCTCCCATCCAGGGAAGGCGCAACCTTCCGCGGCCTATAGCGGCGCGTCCGTCCCCGTGAGGCGGCCCGAGAAGGCGTGCTCCGCGCTGCCGCCGCGCGCCCAGCTCCAGCTGAGCACGAGCCCCGTCGTGGAGGACCACTCGGTCTGGAAGCTGAAGGGCTCGTCGGTGGGGTCGCCCGTCGCGCGGTAGGCGTCCACGGCGCGCGCGCCGCCCGGGGCGGGCACCGTCGCCTGCGCGGGGCCGGCGAACGTCCGCGTCTCGTTGACGAGGCCGCACCCCCGCACGTACCAGACCGTGACGGGCTCGCCGGGCGCGGGCGGGGCGCGCGTGTCGAAGGGGGGCCAGTGGGGTGGGTGCGCCGCCGTGAAGCTGGCGTGCAGCGTCGTGTTGCTCCACGTCACGCCGTCGGAGCGATCGTGGCGCTCGCCGTCGCACACCCCGCGCCAGTCGCCGTCGTGGTACGTCCACGTCACGTTGGCGAAGGACTCCCACTCCTGCGTGGAGCCCGCGAAGCTCTGCCCCTCGTGGAGCGTGTAGGACACGAAGCTCCCCTCGCGAGGCCAGGAGGGGGGCGAGGGCGAGGGCGCAGGCGGGGTCGACGGGCGGGGCGCCGGCGGGGGCGGCGTCGGCGCAGGGGCGGGGGCGGGCGCAGGCGTGGGCGTCGGGGGGCCGAAGACCTCGCCGGGGGAGGTCGCGTTGGGGGCCGTCGACTCCTGGGGCGCCTCGGCGGGGGTGGCGTTCCCGCGGGCGCGCTCGATGGCGTCCTCCGCGGCCTGGATGCAGCCGGCGGAAAGAAGGGCGCCCGCCACGGCGACGAGGAGCGCGGCCCGCATGGAGCCCAGCAGGGATGCAGGCAGGATGACCTTTCACGCCGCGTCGTCGATGGCCGCATGGCTCATGCCAGCGCGGCCGCATCCCGGCCGCGTGCCCTCGTACGAGGACGTCCACAAGGCCCTTCGCCACTTCGTCGAGGCGCGCGACTGGGACGCCTTCCACGCCCCCAAGGACCTCGCCCTCTCCCTGGCCATCGAGGCGGGGGAGCTGCTGGAGGTCTTCCAGTGGCGCGACCTCACCGCCGCCGACCTCACGCCCGAGGACCGCGCGCGCATCGGCGAGGAGCTGGCGGACGTCGCCATGTACGCCATCCTCCTGGCGGACAAGGCGGGGCTGGACCTCATGGAGGCCATCGCCCGGAAGCTCGACGCCAACGCCGCGAAGTACCCCGTGGAGAAGGCCCGCGGACGGGCCGACAAGTACGACCGCCTGTGACAGGAAGGGTTTTTGAGGGGGCAGGCGGACTCCGCCAGCATGCGAGGGAGGCTTGCGGGAGTGGTCGCCATGCTTGGCCTGGCGCTGCTCGCGCCCGTGGCGAGCGCCGCGATCTGCACCGTGGCGGGCCCCTACGGGAACGTCCAGTACCAGTGCGACGGGGGATCCGGGGGCGCGGCCAAGTCCAGCGATCCCTGGTGGGCGAGCCCCACGACGCAGGCCATCGTCGCGTTCGTGGGCCTCGCGGGCTCCGCCATTGCAGGCGGCTACGCGCTCTACCGCGTCCGCGCGCGGCGCAAGGCGCTCACCGACGCCATCCTCTCCATCGAGCGCGCCTACTCGGAGACCAAGGGCTCGCCCGAGACGGGCATCCCGCGCCTCGTCGCGCTGCGGCAGGACTTCCGCGCGCTCCACCAGAAGGGGAAGCTGGACGACGGCCACTTCCTGGAGCTTGACAAGCGCGCGACGGAGCACATCGTCCGCCTGCGCGTCCTCGACCTGGACCGCCGCTTCCTGGGCCTGCCGCCCGGCCTCATGGCCGAGGTGCGCCGCCTGGTGGGCGACGGCCACGTGAGCCAGGAGGACGTGGACCTGGTGGAGCGCCACGCCGCGGCCTTCCGCGTCCCCGAGCCGCGCCGCGGCGAGCTGGTCGGCCTCGTCCGAAGCTGGTGCACCGACGATGGCGCGGCCGAGGCGTCCGCCGAGCCGCTACCCGCGCACAAGCTCCTGGTACGCTGAGGGCCGCCGCGCGGGGAACGTCGCCTGGTGCTTGCGGAACTCGTCCAGCCGCGCGAAGTCCAGGTCCGCCACGAGGACCTCCTCCTCGAAGTCGTCCCGGTAGTGGGCCAGCGCGCCCCAGGGCGCTGTGACCAGGGAGCGGCCTGCGATCCCGCCCTGCCCGTCGGCTCCCGCCCGGCGGAAGCCGCCCGCCTTGACGAGGAAGGCGCCCGCGTCGTAGGCCCGCGCGATGAAGATGGCCTCGCGCGCCTCCCGGGTGTTGTCCACCGCGCGCCACGGGCTCATGACGGGGTTGAGCAGCAGGCGCGCGCCCATCACCTGCAGGATGCGCGCCGCCTCGGGGTAGAGCACGTCCGCGCACACCAGCATGCCCGTCTCGACGCCGCGCACGGGCGCCACGCGCCACGCGTCGCCGCCCACGACCCCCGAGGCGGCCTCGCGCGGCATGGGGTGCGCCTTCTCCTGCTCCAGCAGGGGGCGCCCCGCGTCGTAGACGACGCCGCGGTTGAGCGTGCCCGCGGGGCCCGGCTCCAGGAGGTTCCCCGCGACGGCGAGGCCCGACGCGTGGCTGGCCTCCTCGTAGAACGCCCGCAGCGCGCGCCCCAGCGGCGCGGGGTCCGCGGGGGGCGGGCCCGTCGCGAACCAGTATTCCGGGAGCAGGGCCAGGTCCGCGCCGGCGTCCCGCGCCCGTGATAGCATCGAGCGCGCCGTCGCGGCGTTGGCATCCCACGTCGCGCCGTGGGGCATCTGGAGGGCCGCGACGCGGAGCCTGTCCATGAGGCATCCTAGGATGCGCCCCCCTATGGGCGTGTCGCTCCGGGGGCCGGGAGCGGCTTCAGGAGCCGGCGCGCCGCGCCAGCAGCCGGGCGATGGCGCGCGTGAGCGGCATCCCCGTGAGATCCTCGATCCAGAGCCAGGCGGGCTCGGAGTTGACCTCCAGGAACACGAGGTCGTCGGAGGGCGTGCGCACGAGGTCGATGCCGGAGTAGTCGAGCCCCGCGTCGCGCGTCACCTGCACGCAGCGGCGGGCGGCCTCCCGCGGGAGCCTCACGCGCTCGTAGCGGGTGCGGTGGTCGTAGCGGCGCCAGTCGACGCGCGTGCGCTCCGTCTCCTGGGAGAAGATCTCCACGGCGTGGACGGCGCCGCCCACGACGGTCGCGCGGATCTCGGTCCGCTTGGGGACGTAGGCCTGGGCGAGCACGGGCGCGGCGCGCAGCGCTTCGGCGTCCGCGAGGTCGCGGGCCCCCACGCGCTGCGTCAGCACGCGCGTGTCGTCGGGGAGGCCCGCGCTGCCGCTGGGCGACTTCACGGCGAGGCTTCGCAGGCGCCGCGCCATCGCGCGCAGGTCCCTGGGCTCGTTGGAGAGGAGCGTCTCGGGCACGCGGAAGCCGCGGGCGTGGGCCAGGACAAGCTGGTGGAACTTGTCCCCGGCGCGAACCGCGCGGTCGGGGTCGTTCACCCACGGCACGCCCAGCGCGCGGCGCAGCGAGGCGAGGCCCGAGAGGGCGGCGGCGCGGGCGTAGCGGCGGGCGGCCGGCGCCGTGCCGCGCGCGAGCCGCGGCGCGTCGTGGGAGGAGAGCCACCCGACGCGCACGCCGTCGAGGTCCACCAGCGAGGAGCGCGCCCGCGCGCGGCCGGCGCGGTCCAGGCTCACGCTGAGGGAGCCCTCGGCCGGGAAGCGGCGCGGGTCGAGGACCCGCGGCTCAAGGCCGACGCCGGGCAGCTCCTCCGCGAGGGCCTTGAGGTGCGCGTTCTCCGGGCTCCCCAGGAGGAGCGCCGCGGAGGTCATTGCCCTTCGTTCTTGATGGTCTCCCGGTCGAAGGTGGCGCCCACGGGGCCGAGGTCGGCGCGCTCGGCGCGGGCGTACAGGAAGGGGGCCGTTCGTCGCTTCATGCGAGACGGGATCGCGCCCTGGAGGGGAAAAAAGGCGCCGGAAGGCCGAGGGCGGACTTTCAGAGCGGGGGGCCGAGGATCGCGGCGGTGGTGGCCGCGTACCAGTGCGGGGCCTCGCGGTCGAAGTCCAGGTGGCGGCCGCGGGGGACGATCTGGACGGCGAGGCGCGGCGCGCGGGCGTCCAAGAGGAGCTTCGCGTGGGAGACGGGCACGACGGGGTCGTCCTCGGCGTGGAGGACGAACGCCGGGACCTGGAGCGCGTGGCAGTGCGCGACGGGGCTGCCCGCGCGAAGGAGGTCCTCCAGCGGGACGCCCAGGGCCTGCGCGCGCAGCGTGAGGAAGCCGTGGAAGTCCTGCACCGCGCCCCGCGTGCGCTCGCGGATGAGCCAGCGGTACATGCGGCCCAGGATGGAGGGATCGCGGGCGGCGCGCGTCGCCAGGGCCAGGTCCGCGAAGGGGCTCCACGCGACGACGCGCTCGAAGCGCTCCGAGGCGCCCGGGAGCGTGCCGGCCAGGAGCGCCACCGCGCCGCCCAGGCTCTCGCCCCACACGGTGACGCGCGCGGCGCCGCTCTCCTGCCGCAGCCAGTCGGCGGCGGCGTGGACGTCGCGCGCCTCCTGCCTCCCGCCGGTGGGCGCGTGGGCGTGGGAGCCGCCGAAGCCGCGCTGGTCCAGCACCAGGACGTGCAGGCCGAAGCGGCGCCAGAGGTCCAGCGCGCGGCGCTTGCGGGAGGTGTCGTCCTTGGTCTGGAACGTGCCGGGGACCAGGAGCAACGCGCCCGCGCCGGGCTTGCCGGGGCCGTAGACCGCGGCGAGGCGCGCGCCGTCCTCGGCCACGACGCGCACGGCGCGCCAGGGGCGCGGGTACGGGTTCACGCGGGAGAAGAAGCGGTGGGCGCGGGGGAGGTTGTGGGCCACGAAATCCAGGCCGGCCTTCACGTCGGCCCAGGCGTCGGCGGCGCGGCGGCGGCGCGGGTGGTCGAACGGGATGGTCCCGAAGGCGCCGAGGCTCTCCATCGCAGGTCCCTCTTGGGCCTCACCCGAGGTAAAGGTTCGGGCTGCTTCCCAAGGGTGTCCTTGGCCGTTCCCTGAACTCCCTCACTGGGCCGGGATGGCCTCGGCCTCTTCCGACTCGGTCGCCTCGGCGGGGGCCGGAAGCTCGACGCGGGTGGGGAAGTAGCTGAGGATGAGGATGTCGTCGAAGGCGCGCACCCAGCGGTACGGGACCGCGACATCCACGCCGCCCTCGACCAGCGCGGGGTTCGTCTTGGAGACGAGAAGGCTGTCGAGCTTGCGGCCGGTGACGTCCAGGATCACGTTCTTCACGTGGCCCACGAACGTGCCGGTCGCGGTGTAGACGGGGAGATTCACAAAGCGGGTGATCTCTTCCATTGGTGCATCCCGTCTCGTCATCACGCCAGGCCTCTATTTGACGCTTGGGTTTTGAGATTCGGGGCCGGGCAGCGCCCGGCCCCGAATCTCCACCTACAGCGTCAGGCGGCAGGTCGAGACATCGCCGCAGAGCTCAGTGGCCTCGACGTAGCCGCCGGGCGTGGGGACGCCCACCGGCACGTCGGTCCAGACGATGGTCGCGTCGGGCACCGTCTCGGGCGTCGGCGTCGTGCCCACGCTGGGCTCGGGCACGAAGACGCACTCGGGGCCGAGGATGCACTTCTCGACAAACGTCACGCCGGCCGTGGGGAAGGGCACCGTGACCGTCTGCGAGCCCACCTGGGGCGTGGGCACAGGAACGGCCTCCGGAGTGGGGCTCGTCGTGAGGCACGCGTTGGTGAACGCCTCGGGTTTGTACTCGAAGCACGTGCCGTTGGGCGGAACGATGGTGCCCACTGGCGGCGTCGTGGCCTCGTGGTGGGTGCAGTCCCCGTTGCCGTTGCACAGGTCGAAGCCCGCAGTGTAGGAGCCGTCGGGGTTGGAGACGACCTGCTCGTGGCTTGGGAGCTGCTCGTACTGGCGGACGAAAGCCTCCACGACGCCGAGGGTGGGCTGCGTGGCCGGCGTCGTCTCGCTGAAGGGCGTGCACTGGCCATTTCCGTCGCAGAGGTCGAAGCTCACGGTGTACGAACCGTCGGGGTCGGACGTCACCTGTTCGTTGCTGGGCGTCAGCTCGAAGGACTGGAGGTCTTGGAGGATCTGGCACTCGCTGTTGCACGGGCCGCAATCCTGCAAGTACGTGCACTCCAGGCACGGGAGCTGGACGCTGCAGCACACCTGGGTCAGATCGCACTGGAAGCAATGCACGTTGGTCCCGCAGTTCGAGCAGTCGGAGCCAAGCGTGTCGCAGATGCAGCTCACCTGCGAAGGCGAGCAGGCGGCGGAGGCAACGGGCGTCGGGAGCGCGAAGAACGCGAGCGCGAGGAGGGTAGGGATCGCCATGGCGATCGCTGGATGGGGGTTCGTTCTCATCTGAAGCCTCTTGGCGGTGGGCCGCCGGAGGCCGTTACCGCCAGGTGGGTTATGAAGCTGCCGTGGGGAGCGCCCGAGGATTGCATCGTCCGCGCTAAAATAACGGCTCCCCGAAGCGCCGCGCCAGCCTCCGCAGCGCCCCCGGCATGGGCGCGCCGTCGGGCCCCACGAACGAGGGCGCGTCCCCCTCCCACCGGTGGCGGTAGAAGACGAGGGGCCGCGCGAGCACGTCGCCGAAGTCGCGCTGCTCGTCGGGCTTGGAGAAGCGGTCGTTGGAGACGCACGCGGCTTCCGGAAGGCGGCGCAGCGCGTGGAGGAGGATGGAGTCCGCCTGGCGCCCCTTGGCGACGCTGTGCGGGTATTGCGAGTACTTGCGCTGCCACTCGTAGGGCTCGTCGATGAGCTGGAAGAGGTTGGCGTCTGAGACGACGAAGGGTACGTAGCGCAGCTTCCGCAGCGCATCCACCACGGCGTCCAGGTCCGCGAGGCGCGCCTTGGGCGCGTTCACCTCGTGGGCCGCGACGGCCCGGCGCCGCGCGACGTTGCTGGCGTCCACGAAGCACGCGAAGTGGGGCCACGCCTTCTCCTTGAAGGCGACGCTCTTGAGGCACTCCCGCGCGAAGGCCACGCGCTCGTCCTCCGTGGGGGCCGCGACGCCGGGCACCTCGCCCGTCTCCAGGAAGCGCAGCGCCTCGTCGTCCGTGGGCACACGGGGCACACCGGCCTGGGGGGCAAGAGCGTTCCGCTGGGCTCCGCGATCCTTCAGCACCCTTATGCGACGCGCTGCGGTTTCCGTGGGCATGGACGATCTGGACCGCGCCCTGCTGCGGATCCTGAAGGACAATGCCCGCGAGAGCTTCGTCCGCATGGCCGAGGTGCTGGGCACCAGCGAGGGCACCGTCCGCGCGCGGCTCAAGCGCCTCCAGGACGAGGGCGTCATCAAGAAGTTCACCCTCCAGACCGCCGGCTCCAACGTGAAGGCGTTGATCGAGATCCGCATCGAGACCAACGTGAACACCGCCAGCGTCTCGCAGCAGATCCAGAAGTGGGACGGCGTCGAGCGTGTGCTGGAGGTCACCGGCGAGCACGACATCGTCGTCTTCGTGGACGTGGCCTCCACCTCGGAGCTCAACGACATCGTGGAGCGCATCCGCCAGTTCAAGGAAGTGCAGTCGACCCGATCGCGGCTGATCCTGCGGGAGTATTGAGGTCAGCGCGCCCCGCGCAGCAGGGCCGCCACGGCGTCGCGCCTTCCGCGCAGGGCCCAGTCCAGGGGCGTCCCGTCCCAGAGCGTGTCGCGCAGGTCGAGGCGCGCGCCGCGGCCGAGGAGGAGGCGCACCACCTCCTCGTGGCCGTGCCACGCGGCCTGGTGCAGCGGCGTCGCGTGCGAGTGCGCCCCCACCGGGTTGTAACGATTGGGGTCCTCCCCCGCGTCGAGGAGCAGGCGCACGACGGAGGCGTGGCCGTGCTGCGCCGCCAGCGCGAGGGCGAGGTGCCGCTCCTGCGCGTCCGCGGCGGGGAGGGCATCGCGCGCCGCCGCCTCGCGGCCCGTCGCCGCCGCCACGGGGAGGCTCAGTCGCGCGCCGCGCCGCAGGAGCGCGTCAACGGCCTGCCGTTCGCCATGGCCCAACGCGGCGAGCATGGCCTTGTCCGGGTCCGCGCCGTGGTCGCAGAGCAGGTCCACCAGGGGCGCCTGCACGCCGCGCTCCCGCGGCACGCGGCCCGAGACCACCAGCTCCAGCGCGTCCGTGGCCATCCCGGCGTCCGCGCCGGCGTCGAGGATCGCCTTCGCCACTTCGACGACGTTGGACGGCAGGCGGCCGCGCCGCACGGGATTCTCCGCGACGAACTCCAGGAGCGACGGGTGGCGGAAGTAGTTCCCGCCTTCGAGGGTGACGCGCTGGCGCGCGAGGCCGGGGTGCTCGCGCAGGTGCGCGCGGAGGCCCTCGGCGTCCCCCGCGTCCAGGAGGTCGACGCCCCGGCGGAAGACGGGGTCCTCGATGCGCTCGTGGTGCGGCAGGTCGAGGCGGTCGGCAAGGGTGGGCCGCTCCAGGTGGGCCTTGAGGCGCGGCCAGCTGGCGAAGCCGTGCTCGCGCGCGATGGTCCATTGCGCGTCGGAGAGCGAGAAGGGCGTCTCCGCGATGGCGGCGTCGGGGCGCAGGGAGAAGCGCGGGTGGAACTCGCGGATGCGCTGGAGCGCGCCGGGGTCCGCTGCGCGATGCGCGCGGAGCAGGTCCTTCGCCTGGCGCTTCAGGTGGTCGAGGTGGGGCTTGGGGGGCAGACGCTTGGTGGGCATGACGGACGACCTCTCGTGGCTGCGCCCGTCGTCCGCAGGGTCGGGCAGAGAGCTCGTTCGCGCTCGGCTTGCCTGTGCAAGGGGGTGGACTCTGTCCTTCCCGCGGACCGGATGCGCCCCTTCGCGCGCGTCCCGCACGCGCCCCGGCCCGCATAAAGCCGACGCGCTCGTGGAAGCGACAAAGGTGAAGAGGGAACGGCCCGCTGATCGCCTCGTGGACTGGTCCCTCGGCGAGGTCGAGTCGGTCGCGAAGGCGAGGCTCCCCCAGATGGCGTTCGACTACGCGCAGGGGGGCGCGGGGCCCGAGCGCACGCTGGCGGAGAACGTCGCCGCGTTCGCGCGATATCGTTTCCGCCCGCGCTTCCTCGTGGACGTCTCGAAGCGCGACCTTTCGACGCGCCTCCTGGGCCGCACGCACCCGGTCCCCTTCGGCCTCGCGCCCACGGCGTTCCACCGCCTCTTCCACGCCGAGGGGGAGGCGGGCACCGCGCGGGCGGCCGCGTCGCGCGGCGTCGTCCACTGCGTGAGCACCCTCTCCACCACCGCGCTGGAGGAGGTCGCGCAGGCCGGGGCGCCCCGCTGGTTCCAGCTCTACGTTCACCGCGACCGCGCGCTCACGCGCTCGCTGGTGGAGCGCGCCAAGGGCGCGGGCTACGAGGCGCTGGTGTGGACCGTGGACGCGCCCGTCTGGGCGCTGCGCGAGCGCGACCGGCGCAACCGCTTCTCGCTGCCGCCCCCGCTGAAGCTCGCCAACTTCGAGCGATATCTCGACAAGGCGGGCGGCGGGGCCGACGGGCTCGCCAACTACGTCAACAGCCAGCTGGACCCCTCGCTGACGTGGGACGACCTCGCGTGGCTCAAGGACGTCTCGGGCCTCCCGGTGCTCGTGAAGGGGCTTCTCACGCCCGAGGACGCGGCCCTCGCGGTAGAGCGCGGCGCGGACGGCATGGTCGTGTCCAACCACGGAGGCCGCATGCTGGACCACGTCCCCGCGACGCTGGACGCGCTGCCGGGCATCGTGCAGGAGGTGCGCGGGCGCGTCCCCGTGCTGCTGGATGGCGGCGTGCGCCGCGGCGCCGACGTGCTCGTGGCCCTCGCGCTGGGCGCCGACTTCGCGCTGGTGGGGCGCCAGGCCGTGTGGGGGCTCGCCGCGGGCGGAGAGGCGGGCGTCGCGCGCGTGCTGGACCTGCTGCGCGAGGAGCTTGACAACGCCATGGCGCTCACCGGGCGGCGCAGCGTCGCGGACGTGGACGCGAGCCTCGTGGCGCGGGTGTGACGTGCCCCTCGACGCGCGCCTGCGCTGGGTCGTCGCGGGCAGCTTCGTGAGCGTCGCCGCGCGCATGAGCACGGTCACGTTCCTGAGCATCTACTTCACCTACGTCGCGGGGATCGACGTCGCGCTCGTGGGCGTCGCGTTCCTGGTGGAGAACGTCGTGCGCGGCGTCGTCGCGCTCCCCATGGGCGCGCTCTCGGACCGCGTGGGCCGCCGGCCCGTCATCGTCGCGAGCCTCGCCGTGAGCGCCGCGATCCTGCCGCTCTTCCTCCTCGTGCGCACGCCCTCGGGGCTCCTCCTCTGGAGCGTCGCCATGGGGCTGGGCGGCAGCGGCGTCAACGCCGCGGTGAGCGCGCTCATCCTGGACCTCGTGCCGGTCCGCGAGCGGCAGCGCGCGCTGGCCATCAACTACACCGCCATCAGCGTCGGCTACACGCTGGGCGTCGCGCCCGCGGGCTTCCTCGCCGACGCGGGCTACGGCTGGCTCGCCGCGGCCTCCTGCGCGGGCTATCTTGTCGTGCTCCTCGTCTACCTCGTCGCGCTGCGCGGGCCCCTCCCGCGCGAGGGCGGCGCGCGGCCGACCTCCGTCCTGCGCGGCGCTCTGCGCGCGCCCAGCGACCCCGCGTTCGTGGCGCTGGTCGCGACGTGCTTCGTCTTCCCCCTGGGCATCGGCCTCACCGCCAACGCCTCGTCGCTCTACGGCGCGGACGCGGGCCTCTCCAAGGACGTCATCGGCCTCCTCCTCTCCACCAACGGCGTCGTGCTCGCGTTCCTCGCCATCCCCGTCGCGACGCGCCTGGAGCCCGCGGGCCCCTTCCGCATGCTGGGCCTCTCCGCCGCGTTCCTCGCCGCGGCGTTCGTGGCCCTCGCCCTGGCGCCCCCCGCCGCGGGCCTGCTCCTGGGCACGACGGTCTTCACCTTCGGCGAGCTGATCTTCAGCAGCGCCGTCCCCACCGCCGTCGCGATGCTGGCGCCCCCCGGCGCGCGCGGCGCCTACCAGGGCGCGTGGGGCATGGTCTTCTCCGTCTCCGTGGGCGGCGCGCTCTTCCTCGCGGGCCTCCTCAAGGAGCGCATCGGCTGGCCGCGGGCCTGGCTCGCCTTCGCCGCGCTGGCCGCGCTGGAGGGCGCGCTCCTCCTCGCGACGCGGGCGCGCTTCCGCGCCATCGCCTCGGCGCGCGCCGACCTCTCCGCGTGAGCGCCTCCGAAAGCCCCATGCGAGACAGGACCGATGCGCGCCGCGTGCCCGCGCACTGGCTCATGAAGAGCGAGCCCGACGTCTACAGCATCGACGACCTCAAGCGCGACAAGCGGACCTTCTGGGACGGCGTGCGCAACTACGCCGCCCGCAACCACATGCGCGCGATGAAGGTGGGCGACCTCGCATTCTTCTACCACAGCAACGCCGAGCCCTCGGGCGTCGCGGGCGTCTGCCGCATCGCGGAGCCCGCCAAGCCCGACCCCACGCAGTTCGACCCCAAGGACGACCACTTCGACCCCAAGAGCCCCAAGGACGACCCCCGATGGTGGGCCGTGACGGTGGAGCACAAGGAGACGTTCCCGCGCGTCGTGGGGCTCGCCGAGATCAAGGCCACGCCCGCGCTGCGCAGCATGGCGCTCCTCAAGCAGGGGCGCCTCTCCGTCACGCCCGTCGCCGCCGCGGAGTGGAAGGCCATCGTGGCGCTGTCGCGCACGTAGCAGGGGGGTTCGGGGGGCGAAGCCCCCTGACGTGATATCCGTTCCAGCCGACGACCGAAACGTCAGGGGGCTGCGCCCCCCGAACCCCCCGCTTTTGGCCGCGCTGCGGCGCGGCCGCGTTGAAACTGATTCCATATGAGCCACCTGTCCGCCCGAGAACGGACGGACAAACACCCTCGCGCGGACGCGACGCGCGACGGCGCGCGCGGGCGCGTGTCCGCCCATGCGCGGACGGACAAGCCCCGAGGAAAACTTGCGAAAACGTTCGCGGATGTTACTACGCGAATTGGGGAATGCCCGCGGGCTTTATGGCAACGTGGCGTGAGCGAGGGGGCCATGGCCCGCTTGGCCTTCGCTGCTCTCACAACGCTTGCCATCGTCCTTGCTCTTGCTCCCGCCAGCGCGCTGCAGACGCCCGCGTCCCCCAACGGGGCGGACTACGTCGTCGGGTTCCACCACGCGCCTGCCGCGCGATGGGCCGTCGCGCACGGGCTCGCCGAGGTGCGATCGATCCACGGGGCGGTGCCCGCGCTGGTCGTCCACGCCTCGGCCCTCGCTCCGCTCCTCGCGGCGAAGCTCGATCCCAACGTCGCGTTCATCGAGCCCAACCAGCGCCTCCACGCGGACGGCACGGGGTGGGATGGAACGGGTTGGGACGGCACCGGCTGGGATGGCACCGGGTGGGACGGGACCGGCTGGGATGGAACCGGCTGGGATGGAACGGGCTGGGATGGCACCGGGTGGGACGGGACCGGCTGGGACGGCACGGGGTGGGACGGGACGGGTTGGGACGGCACGGGCTGGGATGGAACGGGGTGGGACGCCACCGGGTGGGACGCGCCCGCGCCCGACCCCGGCTACAGCCAGCAGTGGGGCCTCGCCGCCATCCACGCCCCCGAGGCGTGGAACGTCACGCACGGCCTGCGCGCCGTCACGGTGTGCGTGCTGGACACGGGCCTCGACACGTCGCACCCCGACCTCGTGGCCAGCCTGTGGACCAATGCCTCCGACGGCAGCCACGGCTTCAACGCCATGACCGGCACGCACAACGTGAGCGACGAGGTGGGCCACGGCACGTTCGTCGCGGGCATCCTCGGCGCGGCCGGCGGCAACGCCGTGGGCATCATCGGCGTCGCGCAGGAGAAGATCCTCCCCGTGAAGGTCATGGACGCCAACGGCGGCACCGAGGCGGACCTCGCCACCGGCATCCAGACGTGCCTCGACAACGGCGCGCGCGTCCTCTCCATGAGCCTGCACGCGACGGAGCCCAGCGCGCTGCTCAACGCGTCGCTGGCCTCCGCGCTCTCGGCGGGCGCGGTCGTCGTCGCGGCGGCGGGCAACGAAGGCACCAGCCAGGTGGACTACCCCGCGTCCTACCCCGGCGTCATCGCGGTGGGTGCGGCGACCCCCTCGGCGGAGCTTGCTCCCTTCTCCAACCACGGCAGCCGCCTCGACCTCGTGGCGCCCGGCGTGAACATCACGTCCACGGTGCCCGGCGCCATGTACGCCAGGACCGGCGGCACCAGCGCCGCGGCGCCCTTCGTGAGCGGCACGGCAGCCCTGATGCTGGACCTCAACCCGGCCCTCACGGGCGCGCAGGTCGCCTCCATCCTCAAGGCGACGGCGCGCGACCTTGGGACGGCCGGGCGCGACGACACGTTCGGCTATGGCGGTTTGGACACAAACGCGAGCTTGATGGGCGCCCAGCCTTGATGTGATCCGGTGCTGGCCGGAAGGACGAAGGCGATCATCGGCGCCGTGACGGCGCTCGCCGTGGTCGCGACGGTCTCGACGTGGATCGCCGAGCCGCCGCGGCCCACCCCCGCCACCCTGGGCGTCTTCGTCCTCCTTTTCCTGTTCTTCCTCGCCGCGGAGCGCATCAGCGTGCCGCTCTCGTGGCGGGGCCAGCGCATCACCGCCTCGTTCACCGAGCCCGTCGTCCTCGCGACCCTCTTCTGGCTGCCCGGCACGACGCTCGTCCTCGCGGCGGCCCTCGCGCGCCTCGCCAGCGCCGCCATCGAGCGCAGGCCGTCCCACAAGACGCTCTTCAACGCCTCGCAGATCGCGCTGGCCATGAGCGCGGGCCTCCTGGTCTTCCAGGTCGCGCCCGTCGCGCGCATCGCCGCGGCCGCGCTGGGCACCATCGCGTTCACCGTCGTCGTGGACTCCGCCACCGTCCTCGTCGTGGGCTCCGTGGAGCACGCGTCGTGGCGGCGCGCGCTGCGCGAGCGCTTCCTGCGCGTGGCGTTCATCGAGATGGTCTTCGGCCTGAGCGTCGGCCTCGCCATCGTCGGCCTGGGCACCGTGCATCCGCTGGCGCCGCTGGTGCTGGCGCCGCTCCTCTGGATCATGCTGCGGCACGCGCGCCTCCAGGCGAAGCTCCTGCGCGAGAGCGACCTGCATCGCCGCCTCGCGCGCGAGCAGCGCCGCCTCATCGGCATCCAGGACGACCAGCTCATCGCGGAGGGCATCCTGGAGGCGTGCCACGACATCCTCCAGGTGGGCCGCGCGCGCCTCACGCTGGCGGGCGACCAGTGGACGCGCACGTGGGACCCCGTGCCCGAGGACGCGCCCCCCGAGATGGGCGTCGCGCTCATGGGCGTCAGCGGCCTCGCCGAGGGGCGCCTGGAGATCTGGCGCCGCCCCGGCAAGCCGCGCTTCGAGAAGGAGGAGGAGGGCCTGCTGCTGCAATTGGCGGCGCAGACCGAGACGGCGCTGGCCAACGCGAAGACGCTGCGCGAGGCCAACGCCCAGCGCGCGCTCCTCGCGCGGCAGGAGCGCCTCAGCACGCTGGGCCAGCTCGTGGCGGGCGTCGCGCACGAGGTGAACAACCCGCTCACCTACCTCCGCGGCAACCTGGAGCTGGCGCTCCTGGACATGGAGGACCTGCGCGCCCGCGCCGCCTCGCCGCCGGACGCTGCGCAGTCGGCCGAGATGGAGCGCCAGATCACCGTCGCGCTCCAGGGCGCCAACCGCATCGGCGAGATCGTGAAGTCGCTGCGCGCCGTCGCGAGGCAGCGCCCCTCCACCGAGCGCGAGCAGGTGCACCTCAACAAGCTCGTGGAGGACATCGCGACGGTCCTCAGCGCAGGCCTGCCCGACAACGTGCAGCTCACGGTGGTCCCCGACCCCAAGGACCCGTGGATGCTCGTCCACCCCACGGACCTGCACCAGGTCCTCCTCAACCTCGCGAAGAACGGCCTGGAGGCCATGGTGGAGATGCCGGAAGGCGAGCTGACGCTGCGCGTGCGCGACGAAGGCGCCTGGTGCTCCATCGAGGTCGAGGACACGGGCCCCGGCATCCCGCCAGAGGTGCAGGACAAGCTCTTCACGCCCTTCTTCACCACCAAGGGCACGGCAGGCACGGGGCTGGGGCTCGCCATCGTGCATGGCATCCTCAAGGACGTCGGCGGGTCGATCCGCTTCGAGACGTCGCCCAAGGGGACGAAGTTCGTGGTGGCGCTACCCAGGACGAGATAGGGGAGAAGTCATCGCCGCGTCGTTCGGCGGCGCCGCAGCGCCGCGACCCGCGGGGGGTTCGGGGGACGAAGCCCCCTGACGTCTTGATCGTCTGCTCGGCGTGATATCACGTCAGGGGGCTTCGCCCCCTGAAACCCCCTCGGGTAGCCGCGCTGCGGCGCGGCCGGACGATTTGCTTCGGGGGGCTGCGCCCCCCGAACCCCCCGCATTTGGGAATCTTCCACCGAAGTATCGTATCCCCCTCCCGCGTTGGGAGCGGCATGAGGCTGTTCATGACGATGCTCCTCGTGGGCGCGGCGATGCCGCTGCTTGCGCCGGAGGCGACCGCGCACGACTGCAACGGGTGGAATTGCGGGCCCTGCGAATATGGCGAGTACCACAACCACAACGACGGCCGCGGCCAGTGCAGCAGCGGGCCGGGGTGGTACGCCGAGAACGGGTGGAACGGCCAGAGCGCGCAGTGGGGCCATTCCTCCGCCAGCAACGGGTGGGGCGGGCAGCGCTACAGCCCCGGGGCCGCGACGGCGGGGACGATCCTCGCGCTGGCCGGGGCCGCGGCCGGCGTGGTCCTTCTCCGCGGACGCTCGTCGTGAGCGGCCCTCGGGGTCTGGCGGCGCTCGCTTGGCCCGCGCGGAGGCTCCGGACCGGGGCGCGGGCCACCCTGGCGGGACGCGGTTGAGCGCTCTCCTTTCAACGTCCGGACCAATGAGGATGAGGCGGGGCGGCGGCCGATTTTGGCTCCGGAGCCCCGGCTCTCTTCTTCCCATGCGCCTTCTCCTGCCCCTTGCTCGCGTGGCTGGGAGTTGCCGGCCCCTTCCTCGCTGACGCTACGACGCGACGGGCGAGAAAAAACGCGAGTCTCTTCACGTCGTCGCGCCGTGGCGTCGTCGCGCCCGTGGTGAGACAGGGGGTTTGGGGGACGGAGTCCCCCAACGGAAAAGAGCGGAGCCCTACTTCCGGGCGAGGCCCAGCGTGGCGGCGGGGGCTCCGAGGCCGGAGGAGGGCTTGCGCACGCGGCGCGCCTCCATGTCCTCGGCCTTGGGCATCCAGACGTTCTTGACGAGGCCGAGGCGCTTCATGGCGCGGATCACGTAGGCGTTGAGGTCGATCTGCCACCAGCGCATGCCGTGGTAGGCGGCCTTGGGGAAGGCGTGGTGGTTGTTGTGCCAGCCCTCGCCCAGGCCCAGGATGCCGACGACCCACTCGTTGCGGCTCTCGTCGTTGGACTCGAAGTCGCGGCGGCCGAAGGTGTGGCACACGCTGTTGACGCTCCACGTGACGTGGTGGCCCAGCGCGACGCGCACGAGGCCGCCCCAGAGGACGCCGGTCCAGAAGGCGAGCCACGAGTGGCCGATGGCGAGGCCCAGGACGCCGGGGAGGACGAAGCCCAGGATGGCGTAGATCCAGAACTGGCGGTCGATGGCATGGGCGACCTTGTCGTTCTCGAAGGGCTTGGCCCAGACGCCGCTCTTGATGAGGCGGTCGCGGAAGAGCCAGCCGACGTGGGCGTGCCAGAAGCCCTCCAGCGGGCTGTGGGGGTCGCCCTCCTTGTCGGACTTGGCGTGGTGCTTGACGTGGGTCGCGGCCCACTCCACCGCCGGGCCCTGGAGCGCCATGGTGCCCATGGCCAGGAAGACGTAGCGCACCCAGGGGACCGCGTCGAAGCTGCGGTGGGTGAGCATGCGGTGGTAGCCGACGCCGATGCCCATGGCCGTGATGACGTACATGACGCCGAAGATGGCCAGGTCCAGCGGGGTGACCCAGCGGTTCCAGAGGAAGACCACGGCGGCCGCCGTGGCGGCCAGCGGCAGGATCACGACGAGCAGGAGGACGCTCTTCTCCAGCCAGGATGCCTGGTGGGCGTCAAGGGCGGGGGTGCGGGGCAGTCGGGTGCGGACCATTCCCATCATCTCAACGACCCGGCGGCGCCATTTAAGGCGCGCCGGTGGGGTTCATACCGAGGGAGCCTCGGCGCAGGCTTGCACGAAGGTCGTGCGATCGTGCGCACGATCTGAAGGGCCCGTTTGACGCTCCCTTAGCCCTCGGGGGAGAGGGAGGCGTGCAGCGCGACGCCGGAGAGGTACTTCACCTGCCAGACGCCACCCTCCGGGTGGTC
>Ga0070741_10005527_pt1 | contig 27982 bp, 20 predicted proteins | sample Coa_R1_4_FD_66440 | JGI IMG/M metagenome (GOLD analysis project Ga0070741, IMG submission 66440) | Surface soil microbial communities from Centralia Pennsylvania, which are recovering from an underground coalmine fire - Coalmine... | ecosystem: Environmental > Terrestrial > Soil > Unclassified ...
CGTGCAGTGGCTCGTGCTTCTGGGCCAGGCCACCGTGTCGCCCACCCCCCACGCATGGCCGCCGGGGCCGGGTGCGCCCGAGCCTATGGAGCGGCCGGGGTGTAGGTGATGCGATAGATCAGATCGGCCTTGTCATCGGAGACGTAGAGCGCGCCGTCGGGGCCCACCGCCACGTTGACCGGCCGCCCCCACGCCTCGTCCGGCGCGCGATGGCTCGCCCGAGGGAGCCAGCCCAGCGCAAACTCCTGGGGCAGCCCGGCCGGCTGTCCCTGTGCATCGAGGGGCACCCGCACCACCTTGTAGCCCACTCCCACGCTGTGATTCCACGAGCCGTGCAGCGCCACGAATAGGCTTGGCCCGAACGCCGCCGGCAGCCCTCGCCCATCGTGGAAGGCCAGCCCCAGCGGCGTGGTATGCGCCGGTACGAACAGGTCGGGCACCGCCAGCCCGGTGCAGGCCGGATTGCTCGGCGGCACCCGCCGATCGACCTGCCACCGCCCCGCCGCGTTGAGGTAGCAGGCCGGCCAGCCATAGTCGGCCCCCGGCACCAGCGCAGTGACCAGGTCGGGTGGGACGTCGTCACCCAGGTCGTCGCGCTCGTCGCCCACCGCCCACAGCCGCCCGTCCCAGGGGTTCAGCGCCAGGGCCGGCACGTTGCGCAGCCCACGCGCCACCACCTCGCCCGGGCCAGGCAGGTGCAGCGGGTAGCGCCACACCTTGGCCCGCTGGCTCGCTCCCGGCCCGCTCTCGACGCACACGTTGCAGCTGGAGCCCAATGCCACGTAGAGCGCGTCGTGCGCCGGATCGAGTGCCAGGGGGCGAAAGCCGTGCGGCCCACAGACGGCCTCGGGCAGCCCGTCCACGATCACCTCCCCCGGCCCCGCAACCGCCGGTACCACGGCCGGCGCCGGGGCAGCCGCCGGCAGGCCCACGGCTGGCAAGGGCGCGGCGGCGACACCTCCCGTTGCATTCATGCCGTCCACCGGCGGCGGGCTCGGGCTGCGAGGCGCCGCGGCGGAGGGGAAGGCGAGCGGGTAGCGGATGACCTGGTGGCGCTGGGCGACGTAGAGCCAGTCGCCGTCGAAGGCCAGGCCGTAGGGGCAGTCCAGGCCGGTGAGCACATCGACCACAGCGTCGGCGTGGCCATCGCCATCGGCAGCGGGCAGGGCCACCACCGCGCCGTACTTGGGGTTGGTGGCATACAGCAGGCCGGTGGGGCTCACCGCCAGGGTGCGCACCTCCGGTGCCGGCAGGCGGGCGAAGACGGTGGCCGTAAAGCCGGCGGGCAGGAAGAGGGTAGGCGCGTCGTCGGGTGCCTCGCCCGGCCAGCCACTCACGGTGGTGGGGCGCAGATCGAAGGGCGAGGGACCGGTGCCCGCCTGCACTACCGGCGACCTCATGATCACCAGCGCGATCAGCGCGCTGGCCACGGCAACGAGAGCCGCCCTGCAGGTGGCAGCTCGCCGTCGAGGCCGCCGGCACGGCACGCATCGCCACCGGCTCGAGTAGCAGGCCCGCTCCTTGGTCACCGGATACCTCCTCTGGCCAGGCTCCGGGGCAGGCTGCCCGGGCCGAGGTGCATCTCGCCGCCGGTGCGCCGGACGGCAGCTGCACTCGCGCGGGAGCGTAGCGGCGGCACACTAATCGCCGGTTACGCGGCCGTTAAGGAGCCGTTAAGGACTGAGGAGGCGGTTAATGGAGGCGTGCTCATAAAGCGTGTGGCAGGGCGGGCGCTGGGCGGGACACCTCCCGCTCGCTCAGCGAAGCGGAGCACAAGACCCCGCGCTACAAGCGGCTGAAGCGCGGGCGCTGGCCGCCATGCTCGTGAGGCGGGGCACTCGCGGCGCTGGGAGCCCGCTCTGTGCGTGGCCAGACCTGGGAGATGAGGCGCTATCCCTTACGAGCTTGTGGTACACCGGCGCACGAGCGCCAGGCGGGATGGCCCGGTGCCGGCGTACCCAACGGGCACGCCGACGAGCTGCTCGATCCGCTCAGCGTAGGTGCGCGCCTCGGGCGGCAGGGCAAGCCACTGGCGTTGCTCGCGCGCGGGCGCTTTCCAGCCGGCAAGGGTCTCATAGATCGGCGTGGCGCGCGCCAGCCGGCGCGTGCTGCTCGGCACATAATCGAGCGTGGCGCCGTCGAGCCGGTAGGCAGTGGCCACCTTGAGCTCGACCAGTCCATCGAGTGCATCGAGCTTGGTCAGGGCCAGGGTGGTGCAGCCGTTGATCGCCGCCGCCTGGCGGGCAGCTACGGCATCGAACCAGCCGCAGCGCCGTGCCCGACCGGTGGTGGCGCCGTACTCCTGCTCGGCCTCCAGCTCGCCGGCGGAGCGGAGCAGCTCGGCCAGCTCGCCCGTCAGCTCGGTGACGAATGGCCCTTTCCCGACCGAGGTGGCAAAGGCTTTGACCACGCCGACGATCTCGCCGATGGCCGACGGCGGCACGCCGGAGGTCGCGGCGCCGGCGGCCGCCGTCGCCCCCGATGACGTCACGTAGGGATAGATGCCCCAGTCGATGTCGCGGCAGGCGCCCAGCTGCCCTTCCAGGATGATCTCCCCGCCTTCGCGTAGCACGTCGCGCACGATGAGATAGCTATCGACGATGCGGTCGCGGAGCTGCTCGGCCCAGCGATCGCAGAGCGCGCGCAGCTCCCGCGCATCGACTGGCTCGCCGCCGAGCGCGCCCAGGCGGCGCGACTGCTCTTCAGCGTAGAAGGGGAGATATTCGTCAAGATAGTCGGGCTCCAGCAGGTCGCCCAGGCGCAGGCCAATGCGGGCCATCTTATCCTCATACGCCGGCCCGACGCCACGCAGCGTCGTCCCCTGCTCGAGATTCTCGCGCGCGGCCTCCAGCAGCTTGTCGCGCTGGCGATGCAGTGGCAGGATGACGTGCGCCCGGTCGGAGAGCAGCACATGGCGTGTATCGACGCCGTGCTGCTCCAGCTCGCGCACCTCGTCCAGAAACCCATCGGGGTCGATCACCGTGCCCGGCCCGCAGATGGAAAGGCAGCCGGGCGTGAAGACGCCGGACGGCACCTGGTGCAGCTTGAACGGCACGCGGTTCCACGGCGGCAGCGCGCCCTTCGTCTCGACCGGATCGACCTCCGGCACCACCGTATGGCCGGCGTTGGGCCCGCCGTTGAAGCGGATCACCAGCCGTGCCTCGCGCTCGGCTGCGATCGCGTCGACAATCTTGCCCTTGCCTTCATCGCCCCACCCACAGCCGACCACCGCCGTTACACTCACGCTCGGACTCCTCGGAAACCACAGAGGCGTATTGCTGATTGCCGCGCCCGGCCGCGGCCACCAGCCGGCGGCCGGTGCCTCGCGGGGCGCGCCTGAAGCTTACCGTAGCCGGCCACCAATCGTGTGGCGGTAGCCGGCGGCGGCCCATAGGCTAGTACTCGGCCACGGTGCTGTTGAGAGCTGCAGCCCAGACTGCGAAACCCAGCAGAATCACGAGAATCACGGTGGCGGAGTACTAGGCGCCGGCCATCTGCTTGAGCAGCATCTCGGGAGGATAAGAGGGCTCGGCCTTGATGCGCCGCAGGGCGTAGAGCCGGCTCTGGGATTGGAGATCGCCACCGCCGGTTGTCGCCGCGGCGCGGTAGACACGCGCCACCAGCGCGGCGGCCTCATCGTTCCACGTGCCGTTGGGGTAGGCAAAGAGACGCTGGGAGCGTCCCAGCCGGTCTTCCAAGATGGAAAGCGACTCCCAGATCTCGGCGATCGCCGCGCCGCGGTCCTTCTTGAGCAGATCGACCACGTCGGCGTGGTTCTGGGTATGCGACTCCACCTCGTGCCCCATCTCCTTGAGGGCGCGCACCTGGTCCCAGGTCATGTAGCCCGGCATGGTACCCAGGAAGCGGGTGATGACGAAGAAGGTAGCCTGGATGCCCTCAGCCTGGAGCACCGGCGCAGCATTGGCAATCTGGCTGGCCCAGCTATCGTCGAAGGTGAGCACCAGCGGGCGCTCCGGCAGGCTTGCCTCGCCCCGCAGCGCCTGGACGGCGCGGCCGAGCGAGAGAAAGGTGCGCCCCGCCTCCTTGAACGCCCGGATCTGCTCACGCAGGGGACCTTGAGACGGCACCTGGTGGTAATAGAGAATGGGGATGTGCTGCGGCGGCACCGGGCGAGCCGGCGGCGGGGGTGATGGCGGTAGCACCCACTCGCGGAGCGGCTCGAGCGGCTGCGCCGGCCGGAGCGCCTCTATCGGCACCTCGCGCAGGCTGGCGCGCAGATACTCGGTGCCGATGAGCCCAAGCTGCACCTGCGCGCCGGCTGCGTTCTCCGGCCACCACTCGAGCCGCGCATTCTGGAACCACTGCACGACATGGCCGTTCTCGGACACCTCCTCCGAGATGGGGTAGCCGAGCGCGTCGAGCCCGCCAGCCGCCTCGAAGAACTGGAGAAAGGCGCCGCCGAGATTGTGGCCAGTCTCCGGGTAGTAGCGGAGCCCCGGCAACGGCTCGACCGCCGGCTGGCGCTTGCCCAGCAGCTCGCCCAGCGGGCCGCGGCGCACGATCTTCGTGTCGGGATCGTATTCGAGCCGTGCACGCTGGAAATACTGCACCATGCGCCCGTTCGGCCCATTGGCTCCATCACCAGCCGGCTCCCAGAACTCCTCAGTGAGGGGGTAGCCAAAGGCTTCCACCTCCCCATTGGCACGAAAGTAATCCAGAATCGCGCCGTTCACGTTATGGCGCGTCTCGGGGAAGTAGCGCGGAATGAGCACGTAGCCGATGTAATCGGCACTCGGCGCGTGATCGATCGGCAGGTCGCCGGCCAGCGCCGTCCGGACGGGCGAGCCGAACGGTAGGCCGAGCGCGGCCAGCGTGCCCAGTGTGCTCGCCAGCAGGGTGCGGCGCCGGGTGAGCTGGAGGGGATTGCTCATACCGGGTGGCGGAAGCCCCTCGCCGGCTCCCACCCTGGTGGTAGCGGTGGAGGGCTTCTGCCCCGGTGGACTATGCACCGGCTGAGAAGTCTCTCGTAGAGGCCCTAGAGGCCCTAGAGGCCCTCGATGAGGCATCGACGAAGGAGCACGATCCCCGTGCTTAGATAGTTCGGCCAGCGCAGGGTGGACAATCGAATGGCGCAGCATTGCGAGCGCAGCGCAGTATAGCGTTCGCCCCGCCGTCTTCACGCCATCTTCACGCGTTGCTCCCCGGCGAAGGCCAGGCTGCCGGCTTGTGACGGGTGGAAGGCAGCGGTCTGCACGCCGGTGGCGCACGTTATGCCACGGGGTGGCTACACTTGGGCGCCGAGCGCTCCGGAGGCCACCATGGCTCCCGCAGGCACAGCACCGCTGAAGGACCTTCGTCGGGCGGGATGGGCCGGCATGCGCCCTGGCCGCGCCGGACCGGCGCTGGCAGCGCTGTTCAGCCTGGCGGCGCTCGTCGCGCTCGCGGCGCGGCTCGGGGACGCGCGCGGGATCGACACCGATCTCTATCCCCGCTGGTACGGCCTGCGCGCGCTCCTCTTGGCCGGGCGTAACCCGTATGCCCCGGAGGTGACGCGAGCGCTGGCGGAGCAGGCCTGGCTCTTTGGCGGCCGGGTGAGCATCGCCGGCCCGCCGACGGCGCTGGAGACGGTCTTTGGCTTCCTCTACCCCTTGCCGGGCACGCTGCTGCTCAGCCCGCTCGCGCTCCTGCCGTATCCGGTGGCGCTGGCGGTCTTCCTGGTAGCGCTTGCCGTGCTGCTGCCCATCGCAGCGTGGCTGGTAGTCGAGGCGAGCAGCATGGCTGAGTCGGCCCAGATGGCTTCGCCCGGCCGGCAGTACACGCGGATGCTCGCCGTGCCCCTGGCGCTGTGCTTTCTGCCGGCCTGGGCGAGCCTGCTGCTGGCCCAGCCGGCGGCGCTCGTCGTCGTGCTGGTGGCGCTGGCGCTCTGGCTGGAGGCGCGTGGTGCCGGCGGCGGTGCGCTGGCCGGCGGCGGCGCGCTCGCGGCCGCGGCGGCACTCAAGCCGCACCTGCTGGCGCTGCTGGCGCCCTGCTGGCTGGTGCGGGCGGCACTGGAGGCGCGGCGCGGGAGCACGAGGGCATGTGCCTGGCTGGCGGGCATGCTCCTGGGCGCCGTTGTGCCGGCGGTCGTCGCTCTCATGCTCGTGCCGTCGTGGCCGGCCGATTTTCTGGCGGCGGCGCGGCGCTATTACGAGGTCGCCCCGGCCCGGCCGGCGCTGCTCATCGCCACACAGGCGATACTGCCCCGGCCGGTGGCGCTGGCCCTGGCGGCTGCCGGTGCCGCTGCCCTCCTGGGCTGGACGGTGATCGCATGGCTCGGCGGCGCGTGCCGGGCGAGAGGCGGGATCAGCATCGCCGCCAGCCGCGCGCTGGTCACAACTGCGCTGCTCGTCCCGCCTGCCTGGGAGACCAACGCCATCGTGCTGCTCATCCCGCTGGCGGCGATGCTGGCGCGTCTTGAGCACGCACGCGGCACGGCGGCCGGCCTCGCCTTCGTCGCCGGCTCGGCCGTGCTCTCTACCCTGGACGCGCCCCTAACGGCGGTGCTTGGCTGGCAGAACGGTACGCTGCTGATCACGCTCTACGCCGCGCTGCTAGCGGCGGCGGAGTCTTATTGCTCGCGCGCGTCGTCCGCCGGCCCTGGCGGCCGGTACCGCGGGCCGCTAGCCACTACACGTGCAGTGGTCAGGCACCCTCGATGCGGAGCAGCGGCTGGCGCGGCTGCACCGTCTCGCCGGGAGTGACCAGGACCGCAGTGACGGTGCCGGCTGCGGGGGCGGTGAGCACGCTCTCCATCTTCATTGCCTCCAGCACTACCACCGTCTGGCCACGCTCGACGCTGGCGCCCACCTCGACCGGCACGGCGACGACGCGTCCAGGCATGGGCGCCGCCAGCTCGGTGGTGATCGCTCCGGCAGCCGCCGGGTCGCGCCGGGCGGCGCCCTGGCGGAGCAGGCGTGTCCGCTCGCCCTCGACGCGTGCCTCCACCGGCATGCCATTCACGGTGAGGCGCAGCACCGGTGCGGGGGACGTGGTGCCCGTCTCCGCCACGGCCGCGAGTGGCTCGACGGTGAGCTCATACGAGCGTCCTTCGAGCAGCAGGCTATAGATCCCCGGCCGTACCTCCACCAGGCTGCTCTGGATGGGCCGGCCATCGAGGCACGGGGGCTGGCCGGGCATGGCCGGTAGCTCGATGACGAAGGTGCGCTCGCCAATGGTGACGCTTACCCGCACGACGCGTATTGTGCCAAGGGGGATATCGAAGTGCTCGGAGAAGAAGGGTAGAGCTTCGGGCGCGCGAGCCTCAATGCAAGGCTGCCAGGCGACCGGCGCGGCGCCACAGGCTCCCATCTTCGGCGCGGGCCGCGGGCTGGAGGGCCGCTGCGCGGCGTCGGCGCGCCTGGAGCTCGGCCGCGGCGAGCGCGGCGGCACGGGCGGCGTCGCCGACTTCAGCGGTTGGGCGCGGGCGCCAGCGCTCGTCGACGAAGGTGGTAGACAGCTCGCCGGCGAGGAAGGCAGGATCGCGCACCAGCCAGCGGTGGAACGGCAGGGTGGTGCGCACGCCCGTCAGCACGTACTCATCCAGCGCGCGGCGCAGGCGCGCCACGGCTTCCTCACGCGAGCGGCCCCAGGCGATCAGCTTGGCCAGGAGGGGATCGTAATAGACCTCGACCACCATGCCCGGCTCGCACGCGCTATCGACGCGAATGCCCGGCCCCGCCGGCTCGCGCAGCAGCTCGATCCGCCCAGTGGCCGGAAACCAGCTCTCCTCCGGGTCCTCGGCACTGATCCGCGCCTCGATCGCGTGCAGGCCTGAGCGGTGGGGGGAGACCCCACTCGTCGGGGAGGCTGTGCGACTGAAGCCCGCCAGCGCCTCCTCCAGTGTCGCGCCGGCGGCCAGCAGTAGCTGGGCCTGCACCAGATCGACGCCGGAGACCAGCTCCGTCACCGGGTGCTCGACCTGGAGGCGAGCGTTCATCTCCAGGAAATAGAAGCGGCCGGTGGGAGGCTCGTAGAGGAACTCGATCGTGCCGGCGCTGGCGTAGCCGGCCGCCGTGGCCGCGGTGACGGCGGCATCCCACAGGCGCTGCCGTACGCCATCCGGCAGGTTTGGCGCCGGCGTCTCCTCCACAACCTTCTGATAGCGCCGCTGGATACTGCACTCGCGCTCGCCCAGGTGCACCACGCGTCCACGGCCATCGCCGAAGAGCTGCACCTCGATGTGGCGGGGCTGCTCGACCAGATGCTCGAGGTAGACGCGCCCGTCGCCGAAGGAAGCCTGCGCCTCGCGGCGCGCCTGCTCCAGTCGCGGCCGGAGCTCGTCGCGCGTGCGCACGGCGCGCATGCCCTTCCCCCCGCCGCCAGCGGCGGCCTTGATCACCAGTGGGAAGCCGATCTGCTCAGCCGCGGCAAGGGCCTCGGCGTCTTCCAGCACCGGCTCGAAGGTGCCGGGAACGGTCGGCACGCCGGTCTGGGCCGCGAGCTTGCGTGCCTCGACCTTATCGCCCATCAGGGCGAGGGTGGCCGGCGCCGGCCCGACGAACACTACGCCGGCCTCGATGCAGGCCTGGGCGAAGGCAGCACTCTCCGAGAGAAAGCCGTAGCCGGGGTGGATGGCCTCGGCGCCGCTGCGCCGCGCCGCCTCCAGGATGGCCGGCGTGCTCAGGTAGCTCTGCGCCGCCGACGCCGGGCCAACGCAATACGCTTCGTCGGCTAGGCGCACATGCAGCGCGGCCCGGTCGGCCTCCGAAAAGATGGCGACGGCCTCGACCCCCAGGTCGTGCAGCGCGCGGATGACGCGCACGGCGATCTCGCCGCGATTGGCAACCAGGACTTTACGGAACATCGGCGATCCGGCGAGGATGGCAAGGCTACAGGGGAATGTTCCCGTGCTTCTTCGGCGGGTTGGTATCGCGCTTATTCTTGAGCATCTCTAGCGCGGAGATCAGGCGGCGGCGCGTCTCGCGTGGCTCGATCACGTCGTCGATGTAGCCGCGTGCGGCGGCGACGTAGGGATTGGCGAACTTCTGGCGATACTCCTCGATCAGGCGAGCGCGCGTTGCCTCTGGATCGGCGGCCTGCTCGATCTCCTCGCGGAAGATCAGAGGCACGGCGCCTTCGGCTCCCATCACTGCGATCTCGGCCGTGGGCCAGGCGAAGTTGATATCGCCGCGGATGTGCTTGGACGACATCACGTCGTAGGCGCCGCCATACGCCTTGCGCGTGATAACCGTGAGCTTGGGCACGGTGGCTTCGCAATAAGCATAGAGCAGCTTGGCGCCGTGGCGGATGATCCCGCCGTGCTCCTGCGCTACCCCCGGCAGGAAGCCTGGCACATCGACGAAGGTGACCAGCGGAATGTTGAAGCAATCGCAGAAGCGCACGAAGCGCGCCGCCTTGGTGGACGAGCTGATGTCCAGCACGCCGGCCAGCACCGCCGGCTGCTGGGCGACGATGCCCACCGGCCGGCCGCCCAGCCGCGCGAAGCCGACGATGATGTTCTGGGCATAGAGCGCCTGCACCTCCAGGAAGCTGCCCGTATCCACCACCAGCTGGATCACCTGGTGCATGTCGTACGGCTTGTTCGGCTGCTCCGGCACGATCGTATCCAGCTCGGCCGGCTCGCGCAGGGGGGAGTCGCCGGTGTCCACCACCGGTGGATCGTCCAGATTATTCGAGGGCAGGTACGAGAGCAGGCGGCGAATGAGCTCGAGACACGCCGGCTCGGATGGAGCGAGGAAATGCGCCACCCCGCTGGTGGCGTTGTGCACCTGCGCGCCGCCGAGCTGCTCGAAATCGACCTCCTCGTGCGTCACGGCCTTGACGATGTTCGGGCCGGTGACGAACATGTAGCTGGTGCGGTCGACCATGACGATGAAGTCGGTAATCGCTGGCGAGTAGACGGCGCCGCCGGCGCAGGGCCCCATGATGGCCGAGATCTGGGGGATGACCCCTGAGGCAAGGGTATTGCGCAGGAAGATCTCGGCGTAGCCGCCCAGCGAGGCCACGCCCTCCTGGATTCGCGCGCCGCCTGAGTCGTTGAGGCCGATCACCGGCGCGCCGTTCTTCATCGCCAGGTCCATGACCTTGCAGATCTTCTCGGCCACGGCCTCGGAGAGCGACCCACCGAAGACGGTGAAGTCTTGCGAGAAGACGTAGACGAGCCGGCCATTGATGCGCCCCCAGCCGGTGACGACGCCATCGCCGAGGAAGCGCTGCTGGTCGAGCCCGAAGTCGGTGGCGCGGTGGGTGACGAGCATGTCGAGCTCCTCGAAGGAGCCGTCGTCGAGGAGGAGGGCGAGCCGCTCGCGGGCGGTGAGCTTGCCGCGGGCGTGCTGCTGGTCGATCCGGCGCTGGCCGCCGCCGAGGCGGGCCTGGGCCTTGAGGCGGCGCAGCTCCGCGAGCCTGGCCGGGACCGCCGGCGAGGCCGGCTGGGAGGCGGCCTCAGCCGTCTGGGAAAGGCGTGAGCCGGGTGGCTCGGGAGGCGAGTGCTTGGGCGCCACTGCCGGTTAGCGTAGCATGCGCAGAAGCATGTGGCGGTGCGTCCATAGCCCGGGCCCTGGAGCTACGAGGAGAAGATAACAGGGATGCGGCTGCGGGCCGCGTCCCAGCGGCATGGCCGCGCCCGTGTATGCCCTTGTAGCGGCGCCACGGCATCGCTAGACTTTCGCTTGACGATGCCCTCGCGCCGCGCCGCGCCGCCTGACCGCCGGCCTTGCCCGCCGGCCGGCGGGGCGTTGCCATGCCTTGAGGCCATGCTGCGCCGCGGCGCGCGCGTCGTGCTGGCGCTCCTGCTGGCGCTGGCCGGCCTGCTGGCACCGGCCCTGGAGCCCTCCAACGGCGCATGGCACCTGCCCGCCGCGCAGGCGCAGACGGTGCGCCCGCCGTCCTGGCGCGAGACCCAGCGCGACTTCGATGTCGTCAACGGCTACTACTTTACCCAGACCGGCGGCAGCCCCAGCTACGACCAGGGCTACAGCATCACCAATGCCGATGGCATTCCCCTCTGGAACGAGTTCCAGCGCCTGGGCGGCGTCCAGGCGCTGGGCTACCCCGTCTCTCGCCGCTTCACGTGGGATGGGTTCGTCGTCCAGGCGACGCAGAAGGCGGTGCTGCAATGGCGGCCGGATCTGGGCCGCGCGGTCTTCGTCAACGTCTTCGACGAGCTGAGCCGCGCCGGCAAGGACGATTGGCTGCTGGCGTATCGCCTCATCCCCAGGCCAGTCGCCTTCCCCAATGAAGCCGGTATGCCGTTCGATCAGATCGTGCAGGACCGGCTGCACCTGCTCGATGGCTATCCCGAGCTGCGGGCCGCCTACCTCAACGATCCCGATCCGATTACCGATAACGGCCTGCCGGTGGCGCCGGTGGCCGACGTCGGCCCGGCACTGGTGCTGCGCGCGCAGCGGCGCGCTTTCCAGCTCTGGAAGACGGCCATGCCCTTTGCTGCGCCCGGGCAGGTGACCGTCGTCAATGCCGGCGATCTGGCCAAGGAGGCCGGCCTCTTCCCAGCAGAGGCCGTGCAGCCTGAGCCGGCGGCCAGCCAGATCGCCACGCCACCGGGGAGCGCCGTGCAGCTCTCCAGCGAGGATGTGGCAGCGCTGCGCCAGGTGGTGGAGCGGGCGCGCCCGGCAGTGGTGGAGCTCACCGACGGACAGACAGGGCTCGGCTCCGGCATCGTCTACGATCCCAGTGGGCTGATCCTCACCAATAGCCACGTGGTCACCTCACTCGATCTCTCCAAGCTGCGCGCCGTCTTTCCCGATGGGCGCACGTTGCCCGCGCGGCCGCTTGGCGCCGACGATTGGACGGACATTGCGGTGGTCAAGGTCGACGCGCCCGACCTGCCCCACGTCTCGCTCGGCACGTCGCAGTCGCTCTCGGTTGGCCAGCAGGTGCTGGGCATCGGGTACGCGCCGTACTTCCCCGGCACGCCGAGCGCGAAGCTGGGCGTGGTGCGCTCGCTGTCGGGCGAGATTCAGACCGAGCACGACTACCCGCTCTTTCACCTGATCGGCACGACCGCCTTCCTCCACCCCGGCGATAGCGGCGGGCCGCTGCTGAACCTGAGCGGCCAGGTGGTGGGGATCAATACGGCCATCCGCATCGCGGGCCGCGGCCAGGAGCTTACGGCGTTTTCGATCCCCATCGAAGGGGCGCGGCAGGTGGCCGACCAGCTGGTGAGCCAGGGCAAGGTGCCGCGCCCGCAGCTCGGCATCTCGGTGCAGGACGTCACGCCGAGCCTGGCTGCGAGCGCCGGCCTGCCGGTGAGTCGCGGCGTGCTCGTGACCCAGGTCTCGCCCGACTCGCCGGCAGCCGCGGCGGGGATCGCGCCGGGCGACGTGCTTGTGAGCATGGATGGCCAGGAGGTGGCCGGGGTCGACGACCTGCGCCGGCTGATGGTCAGGCACGCGGTGGGAGATACCATCTCGCTTGGCGTGGTGCGCGCCGGCCAGGCGCGGCGCACCATTCAGGTGACGCTGACGGAGCGCCCGCCGCTGGTCTGACGTGATCTCAGCCGGGAGCCGGTGTTCTTCGGCGAAAGACGAAAGGGAGACCACCGTCGTCTTTGGTCATTCGTCCCTCGTCTTTCGTCCATCTGCGCCCGATGAGCTTGGCCGATGCGTTAGAAGCGTTAGATGAGGGTATGAGACTGAGACGCCGATCGTTCATGCGAAGCTCGCTGCCCGCCCTGGCCGGCGGGCTCAGTACCCTGGCGGCCGCGTGCAGCGGGAGGGCTGGCGCGGCTGCGTCTGGAGGAGCAGTGAAAGGCAAGCTGGCGACAGTGGAGCTGGAGAAAGGTGGTAGCTTCACCTTCCAGCTCTTTCCAGAGATTGCGCCCAAGACGGTGCAGAACTTCGAGCAGAAGGCGAATGCCGGCTTCTACAACGGCCTCACCTTCCACCGCGTGGAGGACTGGGTGGTGCAGGGCGGCGATCCTAGAGGCAACGGCACGGGCGGCGGCACGATGCCCTCGGAGCTCAATGATCGGCCGTTCACCGCCGGCTCGGTGGGCGTGGCGCGTGGCCCCGATATCCGCATCAACAATGACGCCCAGTTCTTCATCTGCAAGAAGCCGGCCGACTGGCTCAACGGCCAGTACACGAACTTCGGCCAGGTAACACAGGGCATGGACGTGGTGAACGCCATCCGCGTGGGGGATAAGATCAAGCGGATCAGCATCAAGGGCTAGGCGCCGCGGCACCGAGGTGAGAGGCGTATGCTATGAATGGCGACCGATGGCGAACGAGAGACGGCCGGCTTCAGACACGACAGGCTCCAGGGGGCCGGAGCGTCTATCCGATTCCGGTCGCCGCGCATCGGCGGAGCAGGAGCACAGCGAGGCGCCGATAGCTACCGACAGCGGGATCGTTGTGCAGCCCGTCTACCGCCCGGATGACCTGGGCGAGTGGTCGTACGCCAGCCGGCTGGGCGATCCCGGAGCGTATCCCTTCACCCGCGGCATCTACCCCACCATGTATCGGGGCCGGCTGTGGACGATGCGCCAGTACGGCGGCTACGCCACGGCCGAGGAATCGAACCGGCGCTACCGCGCTCTCCTGCGGCAGGGACAGACCGGGCTCTCGGTGGCGTTCGACCTGCCCACACAGCTCGGCTATGATGCCGACCATCCCCTCGCCGAAGGCGAGGTCGGGCGTGTGGGCGTCTCGATCTGTAGCGCCGAGGACATGGCGCTGCTCTTCGAAGGGATCCCTCTCGACGCCGTGAGCACCTCGATGACCATCAACGCCACGGCGACGATCCTGCTGGCGTTCTACCTCGTGGCGGCCGAGCGGCAAGGCGTGCCGCCGGAGCGGCTCTCGGGAACGATCCAGAACGACATTCTCAAGGAGTACGTCGCGCGGGGTACGTACATCTATCCACCGGCGTCGAGCCTGCGTCTGGTGACCGATACCTTTGCCTACTGCATACGGCAGCTGCCGCGCTGGAACCCGATTAGCATCAGCGGCTACCACCTGCGCGAGGCCGGCTGCACCGCGGCTCAGGAGCTTGCCTTTACCTTCGCCAACGCCATCACCTACGTGCGCGCGGCACTGGAGGCCGGCCTGGCCATCGACGAGCTCGCGCCACGGCTCTCATTCTTTTTCGCCTGCCATAACGACTTTTTCGAAGAGATCGCCAAGTTCCGCGCCGCCCGCCGCCTCTGGGCCAGGATCATGCGGGAGCGGTTCGGCGCGCAGAATCCAAACTCCTGGAAGCTGCGCTTCCACACTCAGACCGCCGGCAGTACGCTGACGGCGCAGCAGCCGCTCAATAACGTGGTACGCGTCGCGCTGCAGGCGCTGGCTGCCGTGCTCGGAGGGACGCAGAGCCTGCACTGCAACGCGCTGGACGAGGCGCTGGCCCTCCCAACCGATGAGACGGCAGCACTCGCGCTGCGCACGCAGCAGATCATCGCCTACGAAAGCGGCGTGGCGAGCAGCGCCGATCCCCTGGCCGGCTCGTACCTGGTGGAGCGCTTTACCGATGAGCTGGAGGCGCGGGCGCAGGCGCTGCTGGATGAGATCGAGCGGCTGGGCGGCGGACTGCGCGCGGTGGAGAGCGGCTATTACAGCCGGCAGATCGAGGAGAGCGCCTATCGCTACCAGCGCGCGGTCGAGGATGGCACGAAGGTGGTGGTGGGGGTCAACCGATTCCAGGCAGATGGCGCCGAGATGGGCGCCGGGGCAGCCGGCCGGCCGCTCAAGCTGCTGCGTGTGGACCCGGCGGTGCGCGAGCGGCAGATTCACCGGCTCGAGCGCCTGCGCCGCGAGCGCGACGCCCCGCGCGTGGCCGCGGCGCTCGAGCACCTGCGGGCCGCGGCCGCCGGAACCGAGAACGTGCTGCCAGCGCTGCTCGAGGGCGCGCGCGCGGGGGCCACGCTGGGCGAGATGGCCGATGCGCTGCGAGCTGTTTTTGGCGAATCTGGCGCTTATGGAGCCGGCCGATGATTCTGGGGATCGATCATATTGGCATCGCCGTGCATGACCTCTGCCAGGCGGGGCAGACCTTCGAGCGCCTGCTCGACCGGCCGCCGAGTGATCCTGAGACGCCGGCGGCGCAGCCGGTGCGGGTCTGCTTCGTCCCCGACTGGGAGCGCACGCGACTGGAGCTGCTCGAGCCGGCTGATGCGGCTGGCCCGGTGGCGCGCTTTCTCGAACGGCGGGGAGAGGGGCTCCATCACATCTGCCTGGCGGTCGACGATCTCCAGGCTGAGGCCGAGCGTCTGGAGCGTGCGGGCTTCGTGCTGATCGACCGCACGCCGCGCCGCGGGCACAGCGGATGGGTGCTGTTCGTCCATCCCAAGGCCGCGCACGGCGTGCTGATCGAGCTGCTGCAGCGTGACGACACCGCTGCCGGCGAGCCGGCTGTGCCCGCGGGCCGCTCCGGCTGAGGGGCGTATGATCGGCGTGGCTCAGCGGTCTCGCGCATCGCGCTCGATGAAGGGCGCCGTGGCTGAGGCAGTCCAGGCAGCCGACGCGGCGCTGATCGACCTCGCGCTGGCCGGCGACCGGCGCGCCCTGGCGCGCTTGCTGAGTGTGGTGGAGGCCGGCGGTGCACGGAGCGAGGCGGTGGTGCAGGTGCTGTATCCGCGCAGCGGGCAGGCGCACGTGGTTGGCTTCACCGGTGCGCCCGGCACCGGCAAAAGCACGCTCGTGGGGCAGGTGGCACGTGAGCTGCGGCAGCGCGGGCGCCGCGTGGCAGTCATCGCCGTCGATCCCACCAGCCCCTTCTCAGGCGGTGCGCTGCTGGGTGATCGCCTGCGCATGAGCGGACTGGCCGGTGATCCAGATGTCTTCATTCGCAGCATGGCCACGCGCGCCTCTTCCGGGGGTGGGCTGGCCGAGCAGACGGCGGCGGTGGCGGCCGTGCTGGCGGCGGCTGGCTTCGATGCGGTGCTGCTGGAGACGGTGGGCGCCGGGCAGGACGAGCTGGCCGTGGCACAGGAGGCGCAGACGGTGGTCGTGGTCACCGCACCCGGGCTGGGCGATGAGGTGCAGGCGCTCAAGGCCGGCATCCTCGAGATTGCGGACGTGCTGGTGGTCAATAAGGCGGATCGTGAGGGCGCCGACCGGCTGGCGGCCGAGCTGCGGCTGGCAGCCGGCCGGCCATCGGGGCAGCCGGCCGTGCCGGTCATCAAGACGGTTGCCACGCAGGGCGCCGGGGTGGTGGCGCTGGTCGAGGCGCTGGAGGCGCACCACGCCTGGCTCGAATCCAGCGGCCGCGGGCGGGAGCGGGCCGCCCGGCTGGCCGAGCAGCAGCTCCTGCGCTGGGCGGCGGCGAAGGCAGTGCGGCGGGCGCGGACGCGGGCAGCGGCGACGGGCGTGCTGGCGCAGCTGGTCGAGGCGGTGGCGGCGCGGCGTCTCGCGCCGGCGGCGGCGGCCGAGCAGCTGCTCGCGCTGGCACTGCCGGCCATCTCCGGCGCCGCTGCCGGTAGCGTGGCCGGCGAGCCGCCACGCGCGCCGGGCTCGCGCGCCTGTGCCGGTAGCGATGGCCCCGCGGCCCCGGGCGAGCGGCCATGAGCAGCGCGCCTCCACCTCCCTTCCCGCCTGAGCCCGGCGCGCGTAGCGGGCCGGCGCCGCCTCCAGCATCGGGCACGTGGCGGGAGGCGTCCTTCGGCGGGCTGCGCTGGCCGAGCGTCGCGCTGCTGGTCGCTGCCGGCGCGCTGCTGGTCGCGCTCTTCGACGCGCCCGCCGGGAGCATGATCGCCGTGGGGGCGGCGCTGCTAGTCACGCTGGCCGGCGGACTGCTTGCGCTGGCTCTGTGGGCACCGGCGCGCGTGTCCGAGCGGCGCGGCGTGCGGCCGCCCGAATGGCTGCCACCGGCGGGGTCGGGCCAGCCAGGCGCGGCGCCAGAGGGGCCGGCCCAGCCGGTCGGCGAAGCGCCGCCGGCGCAGGACGAAGGGTCGGCCGAGCCGGGCACCGGCGCGGAGGGCATCGCGACTCTGGGGCCACGGGCAGTGGCGCTGGCGCGTGCGCTGGCGTCGGAGGTGCAGCGCCAGCTGAGTGCGCCGGCGGCGGCGGTACTGCTGGCCACGGGCCGCCGGCTCGTCGCCGCCGGCAGCGCGGGCGACTGGGCGCTGGCGCGGCGCCTGCAGCGCGAGCACGACGCGGCCGCCGGGCTGGGCGGGAGCCTGGCCCTGCCGGGCTCTGGGCCGGCGGCCGATGCGTCGCCGCCGACCTTCGCGCTGGACGATTTCCTCCCGCAAGCGCTGGCCGTGTCTACCCAGCCGGTGGCGATCGAGCGCTGGCGCGAGGTGGCCGACGTGCCGCCCGCCCTGCTGCCGCTGGCCGCGCTGGCCGCCGAAGGCGTGGGCGCGCTGGTGTCGATTACTCACCGGCGCCGCTTTGCCGGCCTGTGCGTCGTCGCTCGACGCGCCTCCGGGCGAGCCTACGCCGATTCCGACCTCCGTACGCTGGCCCGACTCGTGCGCAGCGCCAGCGCTGAGCTGGCCGCGGCCGTGCAGGAGCCGCAGCACAAGGCCGGTGGGACACCGGGCGATTGAGGCTCGCCTACTCCTCGAGCTGGCCGCTCAAGGGGCACAGGCGGCAGGCCAGCGCGTGGCACGGGCCTTCATACAGGGCGATGAGCCCCTGCTGGTGGCGCGCGGTGGCCAGAGGATCGCCCCGCCCGGCCGGAAACCCGGCGCGCTCGCGCACCAGGCGGGTGATCCAGTTTTCTGCCAGCGGAGGATGCGCCCGATAGACCGCGCGCGCTTGCTCCGCCAGGTGCCGGTCGCCGTTGCGCGCTGCCAGCGCGGCGGCGAGCGGCAGGAAGACGTTGACCACGACGTCGGCAGCACGTGACGCGCCTGCCAGGGCGATGGCCTCTGCGACTGGGTGGCCACCGGCAGTGCCCAGCGGCACGCCGGCATCCCAGAAGGCGGCCCAGAACCCTGAAGGGCACGGCACCATAGCCAGCGCGGCCAGGGCACGCGCCGCGGCGGCGGGCGGGTGCGAGGCGATGCCGTCCAGCACACGTGGCACGAGCCCTTCCGCGGGCCAGCGGCGCGCGAGCTGCGCGAGGGCCACCACCCGCCGGACGGGCGCATTTTCCGGGCGGACGCGCCCGGTCTCCCAGTGATAGGCGCGCAGCGCCGGCGTGCCCCCGGTCTCCCGCCAGGCTTGCTCGAGCGCCGCCACGTAGGCCTCGCCGCGCCGGGCCGCCGGCAGGTGGCGCTGCGAGGGCAGCAGCCCGGCGGAGCCCAGCAGCAGGGCCTCGGCATGGAGCGCGTCGGCGCACGCACGCACCCGGGCCAGCGGGAGCGTCTCCGCCAGCGTGCGCATGGCGGCCACATTCCGGCTGTAGCCGAGCGCCTCGGCCACCGACTCATAGAGCAGCTGCTCGAGCGCAGGGCCGCTGCGCCCGGCTACCTGAGTGCCAAAGCGGGCGGCGGCCGCGTCGAACCGCGCGTCGCCGGCAGCCGCCAGCGCCGCGAGCATGGCGCGGCGGTCGCCGGCGCTACCGGCAAGCGTGCGTGCGGCGCACGGGAACCGCACCGGCGCCAGGCTGCCGGGCGGCTGCTGGAAGGCGACGGGATCGAGCTCCAGCAGTGGGAGCTGCCTCCCGCCCGGGGCGAGGCTCGGCTCGCCATCGTGCGCCGCGACAACGTGGAGCACGACGCGGCGATAGCGCCGGTCGGCATCGTGGCCGTGGCGCCGCCAGTCGCTCGTGCGCCGGTGGAGCTCGACGTCGCCGCGCAGCTCGCCGCCCTCGGTGGCGAAGATGGCATCCACGAAGTCGGGGCCCGCCTCCGGATTGGGCCGCCCCGGATAGATCACCTGCCAGCGCCGGCCATCGGCGGTGCAGACCTCCTGCCCCGGCGGCAGTGCGCGCCAGGCGTGGGCGAGGGCCTGCTCCAGGGGAAGCGGCCCGCGTCTTACACGGTTCAGCATAAGCTGTACTGTACGCGCCGGGGCTGGCTCGCGGCAACCGGGAGCCGGGAGATCCCCCGGCAGTGCCATGCCCGCGCGACGCGCCTACGAGTGTGGTATGGTGCGGCAGGTAGATGAGCACCGCGCCACGGCGAAGAGCGAGAGCGAGCAGCGCCGGCCTGAGCCCAGGCGGCCGGTGGGCCGCTCGGCCGCCCATGCTGCTGATCGCCCTGCTGATGGCCGTGCTGGTCTCCGGCTGCACGGCTGCGATCGATGGCCGGCTGGGCGCCTTTGTTGCCGGCGTGCGGGTGGAGCGCGGCAGCGAGCCCCAGGCCGGCGGGAGCGGCCCCGGCAATGCGGCGCCGGTGGATCTTTCGCCGGCAGCGACGCGCGCCCTGCTGGACACTGTGGCGCCGCCCCCGCGCGATGAGGCTGAGCTCGTGCGGCGCTTCAAGCAGGCGTGCGGCACGCCGGCGGCCGGCAGCGTTCCGCTGCGGCGCGACGAGCAGGTGGGCGATTCGCGTGCCTTCTGGGTGCTCGACGAGCCGAACCACCGCTTCTTCCAGGCCCAGGCGACGCTCCGCTATGCTTCCGAGCACCTGCTGCTCTATGTCCAGGACGGGCAGCGGGTGAGCGACGATTCCCTGGCGGCCAGCGCCAGCGTCTTCGAGCAGAAGACCTATCCCATGCTCCGGCGCTACTTTGGCGAGCTGCCGGAGGAGCCGCGGATCACCGTCTTCAACGGCAAGGTGCCGGGGGTCGGCGGCTACTTCTCCTCGAGCGACCTGTATCCGCAATCGGTCAACCCGTATTCGAACGAGCGCGTACTGGTGCTGATGAGCCTGGACGCCGCCCGGCCCGGCACCGCCTCCTACGACGCGATCCTGGCTCACGAATCGCAGCACTTCGTGCACTGGATCATCCACCCGCAGCAGGACTCGTGGATCAACGAGGGGGCGTCGGAGCTGGCCATGGCGGTCGATGGGTTCGACCAGAGCAGCATGGCCCGCAGCTTCCTGAGTGCTCCCGAGACGCAGCTCAATGGCTGGGCCGAGCAGCCATCGGCCACGCTACCGCACTATGGCGCCGGCTACCTGATGCTGGAGTATTTCGCCGAGCGTGTGGGCGGCTACGAGCACATCAAGGACCTGATCGCCACGCCGGGCACCAGCACGCAGACGTTCGAGAACTACCTCGCGGCGCATGGCACGCTGCGCTTTGCCGACCTTTTCCGCGACTTCGTGATCGCCAACCTCCTCAACGATAAGAGCCTCGCCGATGGTCGCTACGGCTACGCGACGATCCGGCAGAAGGCGCGCATCCAGGAGACGCAGACGGCCTTCCCCGCCACGTCGGCTGGCTCGATCCACCCGTATGCGGCGCGCTACGTCGAGCTGCTTCCCAACGGACGGAAAGGAACGCTGGTGCTGCGCTTCGAGGGCGCGAGCGTCGCCCGCCTCTATGGCGCGGCGCCGCACAGCGGGCGTGCGCAGTGGTGGGGCAACGCCGCCGACGAGATGGAAAGCACACTGACGCGCGAGTTCGACCTCTCCGGCGTCCAGCAGGCCACGCTGCGCTTCTCTGCCTGGTACGACATCGAGAAGGACTACGACTACGCCGGTGTCGCCGTCTCGACCGATAATGGCTGTACCTGGCAGACCCTTCCCGGCCAGCACACGACCGATACCGATCCGGTAGGGCAGAACCCCGGCCATAGCTTCACCGGCAAAAGCGGCGACGGCGACACGCCCACCTGGATTGACGAATCGATGGACCTGACGCCGTTCGCCGGCCAGAAGGTGCTGGTGCGGTTCTATTACATCACCGACCAGTCGTATCACGGCTCCGGCTTGGCCATCGACGACATTGCCATTCCCGAGATCGGCTTCTTCGATGATGCCGAGGGCGACCAGGGGTGGGAAGCACGGGGCTTCCTGCGCACGGTCAACGCCGCCACGCTCGACTGGGCGGTGCAGGCGGTCGTCTTCGGCCCGAGCGAGACGCGCGTGCTGCAGCTGCCGCTGGCGCGCGATGTCGGATCAGACGCGCTGCGCGGCACGCTCACGATCCCGCAGTTCGGCACCGGCGTGCAGCGCGTGGTCATTGCGCTCTCGCCGATGGTGCCGGTAACGCTCGAGCCGGTTGACTACCGGCTCGAGTCAATGGTTGAGTGAGAGTCGAGCGCTCGCGGGCGGGCTGAATACCTCCACTCGCCTGCCCGGCTGCAGGCTGGCACCGTGGCTGATGCCGGCCACCTCGACGCCCGATTCGCTAAAACCACACCCTCACCTGCCCGGTTACCGGGCGCGTGCGGCACACTTTGTGCTTCCACGCATGGCTCAGCCTATTCCCCTGCTCGGGCTCATCGTGCCTTTCGTCCAGCAATCCCGACAGCTCCGACAGCTCATGGCAATGGCATCTTCCACGGTACCTTCGACAGCACCTTTTGCCCGGCGGCCACGATCCGTACCATTTCGGTCTGCGGTGCCGGGTGGGCGCCCGGTGCGCATGCTGCTTGCGCTGGCGATGGTGCTACCGGTGCTCGCGGCCCTAGCGAGCCCGTTTCCAGGACACGCGGCGGCCGCCGGCTGCGACGCCGCCGAGCCTCTGCCCGAGGAGGCGCAGCTCTCCTCCGCCGACCGGGCGCTCCTGGCCCTGGCGCGCGAGCTGCCGCTCGAGGTCAAGGTGGGCCAGCTGCTGATGCCGGGCTTTGTCGGCCTGCTCCCCGATGCCGGCTTGCTCGACCGGGCGAGGCGGGGGCACGTCGGCGGGTTCTTCCTGCTGCAGCGGAACGTGCGCGACGCAGCGCAGCTGGCGCAGCTCACGGCGGGGCTCTCGCAGGCGGCCGCCGAAGGCAGCCTGGGGCTCCGCCCGCTGCTGGCTACCGATTTCGAAGGCGGCACGGTCAATACGCTGCGCGCCATTATCGGCGCGACGTCACCGGCAGCGGCGCTGGCTTCGCTCAGCCCAAGCGAGGTCGAGGCGCGCGGTGCCCGCGACGCCGCCGTGCTGGCCTCGCTCGGCTTCAACACCAACCTCGCTCCGGTAGCCGATGTGCTCTCCGCATCTGGTGGGATTATCGGCACGCGCGCCTTCTCCAGCGATCCGCTGGTCGTCGAGGCGCTAAGCCGCGCCTATCTCCGTGGGCTCCAATCCGCCGGCATCCTCGGCGTGATGAAGCACTTCCCCGGCCATGGCTCGACCGCGGACGATTCCCATGTGGTGCTACCGGTGGTGAGCCGCTCGCTCCCCGAGCTGGAGGCGGCCGATCTGCTGCCGTACCGGCGAGCGATCGCGGCCGGCGAGGCGCAGGCGGTGATGGTGGGGCACCTGCTGGTACCGACGCTTGACCCGGAGGCGCCCGCCTCGCTCTCGTATCCCATCGTGACCGGGCTGCTGCGCCGGCAGCTTGGCTTTGACGGACTGGTCATCACCGATGAGCTCAAGATGGGCGCCATCTCCGGCACCTATGGAGTCACGCCGGCGGCGCTGCTGGCGCTGCGCGCCGGGGTAGATGTCATCCTGGCCGATTACACCGGCGCCGAGCAGGATGCCGTCGAGCAGGCGCTGATTGCTGCCTGCCGCGCGGGCCAGCTGCCGCCCGGACGCATCGACCGCTCGGTGGCACGCATCCTGCGCCTCAAGCTGGCGCACGGCCTGGCCGGCCCCGACCTGGTCGCGCGCTACCGGCAGCTCCTCGGCATGGCCGACGCTGCCCCGGCCACGCCCATCGAGGCGGCGCCGGCGCCGCCGGCGCCTCAGCTAGGCGGGCAACCATTCGCTGCTTCCGATGGCACGGCCGGCCGGCTCTACGTCGAGGCGGCCGGAGGCGGCGACTTCGGCTATGCGATCACCGACGAGGGCGGCATCGCCCTGTGGCAGAGCTACGCCGCGCTCGGAGGGCCTCAGGTGCTGGGCGTGCCGATCTCGCAGCGCTACGAGCAGCTTGGCTCGGTGGTGCAGGTGACCCAGCGCGCGGTGCTGCGCTGGGATCCCAACCGGCAGGTGGCGACGCCGGCCAACGTCTTCGATCTCTTCGAGCGTGCCGGTGCGCTGCTCGGCTGGCTGGGGTGCGATCCGGCACTCGCGCTCTCGGACACGGCGGCACCGCCTGAGTGCTCGCTCGATGGCTGGCTGGAGCGGCAGGGGATCCCGCCGGCGATCGGCGACGATGGCGCGCCGGGCAGCTTCCGCCAGGCCGTGGCGGCACGCCTGCAGTGGCTGGAGCAGCCTGAGATCCGCGCCTTCTACCTTGCCGACCCGGCCGGTGGCCCGCCCGACCCGTGGCCCGGCGATGGTGCGCTCGCCGCCGGGCTGGATGGCACGCCGGATGATCGGATTCCCTGGCGCGCGATCGAGCGGTACGGCCTGCCGGCCAGCAAGCCGGTGCGCTATGGGCCGTTCATCACGCAGCGGTTCCAGCGCGCGGTGCTCCAGCTCTGGCTGGATGCCGTGCCCGGTATGCCGGCGCCGGGGACGGTGGTGCCGGTGCCGGCCGGCGAGCTCTGGCGGGCGGCCGGGCTCATTCCATTGGAGGCACTCGTGCCGGTGGCGCCGGATGGCACGCCGGGCACGCCGCCCAACCTGCCGTCGCCGCCAGAGCCACCGACGCCGGAGCCGCCCGCGTCCGCACCGGTGCCGGCGGCCCCGAGCCCCACACCCAGCGCCACGCCCGTCTCGGCGCAGCCCACCCCGGTCTCGGCGCAGCCCACGCCCAGGCCATAGACGGCGGGCGCCTTGGCCTTTCGTCTCGTTCCTGGCACACTCACGGGCGCTATGGCCAAGATTACTGGCGTCCGCTGCATCCGCACCCGCGCCACCGGCACGTGGGTGATCGTCAAGCTCCTGACCGACCAGCCGGGGCTCTACGGCCTTGGCTCGGCGCATGACTACAACGCCACTGGCGCCGTCGTGGCCGCGATCGAGGAGTGGTTCGCCCCGCGCCTGATCGGCCGCGATGCGAGCCGCATCGAGGATCTCTGGCAGTCGACCTTTACCAGCGGCTACTGGCGCACCGGCCCCACCCACAACGCCGCGCTCGGCGGCATCGACGTGGCGCTGTGGGACATCAAGGGCAAGGAGGCTGGCATGCCGGTCTATCAGCTGCTCGGCGGCCCCTGCCGCGCGGCTGTTCCCTGCTACGCGCACGCCAGCGGCGCGACGCTGCCGGAGCTCGAGGAGGACGTGCGGCGCTACCTGGAGGACGGCTGGCAATACATCCGCTGCCAGCTGGGCCCGTACGGTGGGGGCGGGTTCATCGATGCCGATCAAGCGCCGCGGCCGAAGAATGCCTGGCCGGCCGACAGGGTCTTTGACGAGGAGCTCTACGTCGAGAACGTGGTCAAGATGTTCGCCTACCTGCGCGAGAAGCTTGGCTACCGCGTCAAGCTCATTCACGACGTGCACGAGCACCTGCGCCCACCGATGGCGGTGGTGCTGGCCAAGCTCTTGGAGCCCTACCGGCTGTTCTACCTCGAGGATCTCTTGCCGCCGGAGCAGATTGCCTACTACCGCCAGGTGAAGCAGCAGTGCACCACCCCGCAGGCAGTGGGCGAGCTCTTCACCAACTGCCAGGAGTGGCTCCCGCTCATCTCCGAGCGGCTGATCGACTACATTCGCGTGCGCATCTCAAAGGCCGGTGGCATCACGCCGGCCCAGAAGATTGCGCACCTGTGCGAGTGGTTTGGCGTACAGACGGCGTGGCAGGAAGGCGGCAACACCGACCCAGTCAATCTCACCGCCGCGCTCCACCTCGACCTGGCTACCTGGAATTTTGGCATCCAGGAGGAGAACCACTTTCGCCCTGAGGAGCTGGAGGCCTTTCCCGGCCATCCCATCCTGGAGAAAGGCTACCTCTACGTGAGCGACCGGCCAGGCTTGGGCATCGATATCGACGAGGAGAAGGCGGCAAAGCTGGTCGATCCCGATCGTGCGCGCACGCCACGCTACGTGGCTGAAGATCGCAAGGCCGACGGCACGGTCGTGCGTCCCTGACGGGGCCGCTCACCCGGCGCGCAGAGCCGGCCGCGCTGGACGCTGACATGCTCCGGCTGCGCGACGCAAGGCGCCTTCATTGTGGCTGCGGCTTCTGCTTGAGCAGCGCCTCCAGCTCCTGCTTGGCCGCCTGGCATGCTGCCGGCACCGCTTGCTCGCCGCGCAGCGCGGCGGCAATGTGCCGGTCGAGCGTGTCGAGCGCCTCGTTCATGGCGATGTATTGTGGGATGAAGCGGGCCGTCTTTGGATCGACGAGCACCGAGGCAAAGGTCTGGTTGGCCGCAGTCGATTCGAGCGCGGGGATGGTGAGGTCCTTGTACGAAGGATCCTGCGTTGCCGATTTGCGTGAAGGGCAGCCCCCCTGCTGCACCTGCGAGCGAATGATCTGGGCCTCGGTGCTGGTCAGGTACTTGAGCCACGTCCAGGCGGCCTCCGGATGCTTATTGCTCCGCCCGATGCTGATGTGGCCCGGTGTGGTGAAAGTCGTCGATTGGCCGGTGCGGGGTGCGCGGGCGAGCGGCACGACGTTGAACTTGAAGGTCGTCACGTCACGCAGGCTGCCAAACGCGCCGCGGTTGGCGCGCCACATGGCCACCTTGCCGGCCACGTTTGGGCTGGGACCGAGCGCGACGCCGGGGCTGCCAGTGGTCACGCCGTGCTTGGTGACGAGGTCGACGGCGAACTGCAGCGCCTGGACCGCCGGCGCGTCGGCGACGGTCACCCGCGTGAAGTCGGCGCTCAAGAGGTCGGCACCGTTGCTCCAGAGCCAGGGCAGGAGATTGCTGCCGCTGGGCAAGGTACCGATCCCTGCCTGCACCATCTGGCCATTGCCGTCTTTCTTCGTCAGCCGGCGCGCTGCGTCGAGGTAGTCGTCCCACGTCCAGGCTGGCCTGGGGCGAGGCACGCCGGCCTCGTCGAAGAGGTTCGCGTTGTAGTACTCGAGTACGGCACAGCCGTCGGGAGTCAGCCCTACCTGCCGGCCGCGCCACCGGCCGCCCTCGAGATGCGCCGGGAAGAAGTCGTCGGGATTGACCTCCTTGCGGTCGCGCGTCAGAGAGGGATCGAGGACCAGCAGGCTGCCCGTGCTGGCCAGTGCCGGCAGGTCGGCCTGCTGGACCAGGAAGCAGTCGGGCGCCGTATCGCTGGCCAGCATGGTGGTGATCTTGGTCAGCCAGCCGGCGTAGTCGGTCCCGGCGCCCGGATCGAAGCGCGCGACCAGCTTGGACTGCTTTTTATTGAACGCATCGGCCTGGGCGACGTAGGCGGCGGCGAGCGTCTGATCGGCCGGGCGCATGAAGGTCACCTCGAGCGGCGCGCCGCTCGCGCGCTGCCCCGCTGATTCTGGCCCGGCGCCGGTCCCACCGAGCGCGCAGCCAGCTGCCAGCGCCATGGCCCCGCTGAGCGGCGCGAGCCGGAGTAACCGTCGCCGGCTGAGCTGGCCAGGCAGGGGCGGGAGGTTCTGCCTGGCCATGGGCAGCTTCATCGTCGAGATCATGGAGCCATAGTAATACAGGCGTCCCCCTGCGCGCGATGGCTGCGCGCAGGGGGACTGCTGTACTGAGCGATCTTGCCTGTGATCAGCGTATCGGATCGAGGAGGATAGGCGGGAGGCGCAGGGCAGCCGGCGAGGAGGGCTTTGCGGCGTACCGCTCGCTTCCCGCGGCCACCGCTCGAGGCGCGGCCGCGGGAGCTGGCCTGGCGGCGGGCTGCCGACCGGCGGCCGCCGGAGCGGCGCGCTGGCCGGGCTTAGCGAGAAAGACGACGAGATCACTCTCCTTGATCCAGAGCGTGGCGCGGGTGCGAATGGCCCGCAGGCGGTGCGCCCGAATCGCCCACTGTAGGCGCTTCAGCGGCACGTTGTACTCCTTGGCTGCGTCCTTGAGCTTCAGCCGCCGGGTGCCGGCGGCGGAGAGTGGTGAGTCGATCAAGATCACGAGGGCGTGCTCCTTTCTGAGCAGGCTGGATGTCATCACTCTACGCGGCGCGCGACAAAACTCGGTGGGGTTTTGGCCAAAAGACGGTCAAAAGTGCTCCCCGGCCGCAAGCTTTGACCAAGCTTTGACCTTCATTGCACCAGATTTTGTCTTGTCTCAGGCATCCTGAAGCGACAAGGAGGACAAGGATGGTGCAGGCGAAGGCTCAAGCCGACCGCCGCGCCGCGCTACGGGCGCTGGTGGTGCCGGTCGCCGGGGCGCTGCTGGCACGTGTGCCGGCCGCGCAGGCGAGCGAAGAGTGGTATAGCAGCGATCCGAAGGCCACGGTCTGGATCGATGGACGGCAGGTGACGGTCAACGTCGTGGTCTCGGTTCGCAAGGGCGACGCCTCGCTCCTGCACACCGCGCGCGCCACGGCCTGGGTCAGTGGTAGCTCGGTGGTGGTGCGGCTGCAGGGGCCGGCGGCGCCATTTCGGGCCTACGCCGCGATCCGGCGCCTGCACCGCACCACCGGCGACCCGGCGACGATCTATGCACCGGGCGCAACGGTCGACTTCGTGTTTACGGACATCGCCTCGGGTAGCTAGGAACGCCATACCGCGGCCCACCGCATGATCGGCCGGGCGAGATCCCGGCAGCAGGAGGAAGCTCGTGGCGATGACGCTCCCGCTCCCCGCCAAAGCCTATGCGCTCGCCGTGCCCGTACTGGCCATGGCGACCTTCGCGGCCATGTGGGCGATGGCAGGATCACACCTGACCGGCCCGGCCACGAGCTGGTCTTGGGTGTGGCCGGACGCGCCGGGCGGAGCCGGCCCCGGCATGGCGGTGATCTGCGGCGCGCTGGTGGCGATGGCGGTGACCTGCCCGATCCGGCTGGGCCGGCAGCGCAAGCTGGTGCTGGACGATGCCGTGCAGCTGGCCGCGGTGCTGCTCTTACACGGCGCGACGGCGATGCTCGCCATCGGCCTCGGCACCGCTGCCGGCAACCTGGTGCTCCTAGTACGAGGCCGGCGCGACCGGTGGAATGTGGCGTTTAATGCCGGCAAGAGCGCGCTCGCCGTTGGGCTGGCCAGCCTTGCCGGCCGCGCGGTGCTGTGGAGTGGTGCAGCCTTCGGGAGCGCGATCGCCACGGTGCTGGTCCCAGCCGGGGCCATCGTGGCCGCGGCGGCAACGCTCTACGTGGCAAATACGCTCAGCGTGTGCATCATCGCCGGGCTCCAG
>Ga0070741_10005528_pt1 | contig 27975 bp, 25 predicted proteins | sample Coa_R1_4_FD_66440 | JGI IMG/M metagenome (GOLD analysis project Ga0070741, IMG submission 66440) | Surface soil microbial communities from Centralia Pennsylvania, which are recovering from an underground coalmine fire - Coalmine... | ecosystem: Environmental > Terrestrial > Soil > Unclassified ...
CGCTAGTCACCATGATCGTTTTCGCTTTCCGATCAAGATCGGCTAGGTCGAGATTTGTCCTCAGAATTCGGAATGGTTCGGCATAGATAGATTCTGGTGCGTCGAGCATTGCCAGGCGGTCACCGGATCGGAGAGCCCGTGGAGGTGGTGGGATCTGAGCGAGGATTGGCAGGCCTAGTCGCCGGGAGACACCCTCGGCTGTGCGGACATGTGTGTCCAAGGCGTCGCGCATGAACGCGAGCCCCACCCCCAAGATAAGCCCCAGCACGACTGCCAGGGCCCCATTTCGGAGCGGTTTGGGCTCAATTTGCGTTGCGCGCTGCGCCGGCTTCACAAGAGACGCATTCGACGTCTGGAGCGCTTCCATCGTCGCGAGTTGCTGCTCCTTGTCGACCAGGCTCGCATGTAATGCCGACGTGCGATCGCCCGAGGCCTCGAGTGCGCCGATACGGTCGAGAACTTCGTGGCGAGCACGGGTGAGTGCAGCCGTGTCGAGTTCGCTGCGGTACCCGATGTACGCCTGGGCATAGAGCGTCGCCAGACGCGTTGCCAGCGACGGCTGACGGTTTCGGACTGTGAAGACGAGAAGATCGGCGTCGCTCTTGGCCGAAACGCTTGAGGTGGCAAGGAACTGCGCTGGATCAATGCCCTTTGCTCCGGCTTTCTTGATAGTGCGTGACGCCACCTCCGGCACCTGTGCAAGGTCGGCTTGGGTCTGCGCGACACGCGCGGGGTCACCAGCTAGCGACTGATCGGTGACGTTGTTCAGCAGCGCGGCCAGGTTCTGCCGGCTGAGCAGTACCTCAGCAGATGCCTGGTACTTGGGCTCCTGCAGCAAGGACAGTGCGATTGCAACTGCAGGGACGATTATCACCGCCTGGAGGACGAACCACTTCCGGCGGCGAAGGACCGCGAGGTAGTCGTGCAGCGAGGATCCCTCGTGCACTAGCTCACGCGCCGACGGAAGTGGTCCCGTGGACCCCAGGTGTGCCGCATGTCACCTTCCAGACTCTCCCCAACCCCGTTCGGGGTTGGAGCATGGTAGACGGCTTTCGGGTGCTTTGTGAAGGCCCGGGTCATTTTTCTATGGCATTCGGCCACGGTTGAACTACGATCAGACGTGGTGACCGTCGGAACTTGGGAGAGAGGACGGCGTGGCCGAGCCGTTCGCGGCGAGGTCGGCCGGTGACGCCGGTCCTGGTCGGGGTCGGCGCAGCGCTCGCCTGCACGGCGCTCGTCTGGCTGATCGCATCGATGGTTCGGTCGCCTCGTCGGTCGTCCCGGCGGGTGGTGCGCACGGTTCGCGTGCCCGCCGCGAGCACCTTCGACGCGCGGCAGAGCAGCGTCATCCGCGACGCCGAGCGCGCTCTGACCGCGGCCCAGGAGGAGGCGAAGGCGATCGTGGCCGCCGCCGAGGCCAGGGCGGCCGAGGTTCAGGCCGAGGCGGCGGAGGCGGCGCGGAGCCTCGTCCGGGCGGCGGAGGAGATGAACCGCGAGCTCGTCTCCGCCGGTGCGCATGAGCTCGTCAGCCGGCAGCAGGCGGCCGAGCGCATCCGGCGCGAGCTCGAGGGCGTCATTCGCGGCCTGATCGCGCGGGTCGACGACGAGGCCGGGGACTCCGCGGCGGGCGGCCGCACGTCGCCTGACGTTCTCGACATTCGCCGCCGCGCGCGCGAGTCGTAGTCAGAACGCACCGTTTGCAGCAAGAAACGCCGCGCTCTACCATCAGTCGATGGTTCCGGGCCTCGAAGCGGTGACCTCGACCGAACTCGGCGTCGGAGCCGCGCTCTCGGTCGCCGTCGTCGCCTGGCTCCTCGCCTGCGTCCGGCGTCCCGACGGGACCGAGCTCGAGCTGGCCGGCGTGGCGATGACTGCCGACGCGCCTGCCCCGGCGGAGCAGCCGCTGCGGCGGCCCGAACGGTCCGGACGACCCATTGCGGAGCAGCCCGGGCGTGAACAGAATCAGCCTGTGAGCGAAATCCCGGAGACGCCGCGCACGGCCGACGCGCTGCCGCTGGTCCGTCGGGGCTACGACCCCGACGCGACGGTGGCACTGCTCGAGAACTTCGAGCGGCGGCTCCAGGCCGCGCTCGCCGAGCGCGACGCGGCGCAGGCCCGCATCGCCGAGCTCGAGCAGGAGGTCACCGACGCCCAGGCGCAGCGGCAGGCGGTGGTCGACGCGCTCGTGATCGCCAATCGCGTCCGCGCGGAGAGCGAACGCGAGGCGGAGGACTGGAAGGAGCAGACGATCCGCGAGGCCGAGACGCTGCGAACCGCCGCGAAGAGGACGGCCGAGGAGATCGTCCGCGCCGCCGAAGCGGACGCGCACCGGATCGTCGACGAGGCGAGGGCCCGCTCCGGCGACCTCGAGCACGAGCTCCGCAGCGCGGGCTCGCTGGCCGAGCAGACGCACTTCCAGCTGACGGCGTTCCTCGAGTCCCTGAAGCGGCTGGAGCCCAACGGCTCGCCTGCCGACGGCGACCGCTCGGCGGACGTCCCTCGAGCCTGACGGCGCCCTCCCGGGAGCTGTCCAATGTTGACCCTTTGTAAACGGTATTTGCTACTCGGAACAGTCCACGCTTAAATCCTGACGAAGGTCGGTTCCCGCGGGAACGGGGTGACGAGCAAGGGGAAGATCGAGATGTCCGTTGTGGGGGAGGCTGCGGCGCCGTGTTTCGCCCTCGGCTAGGGCCAGTGAAGGACGCGCCGGTTCTGCGCAGCGAGCCCCTCCGGCCGCTCGACGCGGGCGTCCGCGAGCTCCTGGACGCCGTGGACGGCCGCACACGCGAACTGCTCGATCGGCGGCAGGGCGTCACCCGCGGACGTGGCTGGTTGCTGCGGCGGCTCCTCCTCGCCGCAGACGTGCTCGCCCTCACCGTCGCCTTCCTGCTGTCGATCGCCGCCACGCAGGGATTCGAGGTCGAGACCTGGCTCCAGGTCGGGATCTTCCTCGGGTCGCTGCCCCTCTGGGTCGTCGCGGCGAAGCTCTTCGGCCTGTACGACCGGGACGACCGGGCGATGGACCACTCGACCGTCGACGACGCGGTACGCGTGCTGCTGCTCGTCAGCCTCGGCGCCCTGGTTCTCGACATCGTCTCGGGGTACACGCACCCGAACGTGACGAGGGTTCTTCTCTTCTGGGTGTTCGGGGTGACGTTCGTGCTGATCGCACGCGCGGGAGCGCGTTCCGTCTCGCGCAGGAGCGCGTTCTACCTCCAGAACACCGTCATCGTCGGCGCCGGCGAGACCGGCCAGCTCGTCGCCCGGAAGCTCAGGCAGCACCCCGAGTACGGCATCAACGTGGTCGGCTTCGTCGACGGCGACCCGAGAGAGCGCGGCGACGACCTCGACGACCTGGTGCTCCTCGGCACGCCCGACGAGCTGCCGAGGATCATCCGCACCCTCGGGGTCGAGCGCGTGATCGTCGCCTTCTTCCGCGAGGACATCTCGACGACGCTGGACCTCATGCGCCGCCTCAAGAAGCTCGGCGTGCACGTGGACGTCGTGCCGAGGCTGTTCGAGGTCGTCGGGCCGAACGCCGACGTCCACACGCTCGAGAGCCTGCCGCTGCTGAGCCTGCCCAGCCCCCGCCTCGGGCCGTCGTCGCGCCTGCTGAAGCGGACGATGGACATCGTCGGAGCCTCGCTCGCGCTCGCCGTCACCGCTCCGCTCTTCGCCTTCATCGCGTGGAGGGTGAAGCGCGGCTCGCCGGGGCCGATCCTGTTCCGGCAGCAGCGTCTCGGGATGAACCAGCGCGAGTTCACGCTGCTCAAGTTCCGCACGATGCACATCGACGCCGGCGACGAGCCGCACCGGGAGTACGTCAAGGCGATGATGAACGGCGACGTCAAGCCCGCGTCGAACGGGCTCTACAAGCTCGACCGCTCGGATGCCGTGACCCGGGTCGGCCAGTGGCTGCGCAGGACGAGCCTCGACGAGCTGCCGCAGCTGGTGAACGTGCTGCGCGGCGACATGTCCCTCGTCGGGCCGCGGCCGTGCCTCCCGTACGAGACCGAGCACTACGAGCCGCACCACTTCGAGCGGTTCCTGGTTCCTGCCGGGATGACCGGGCTCTGGCAGGTGACCGCCAGGGCGCGCGCCGACCTGGGCGACGCGCTCGACATCGACGTGCTCTATGCGCGCAGCTGGTCGCCGGGCCTCGACATGAACCTCCTGCTCCGGACCCCGATCCAGCTCTTCCGGCCGGCGGGCACGGTCTAGACCTCGTGCCGGGAGAACGCGTCATGAACGTTGCGGTCGTCGGCCTGGGCTACTGGGGCCCGAACCTCGTGCGCAACGTCCACGAGCTCCCCGACATGGACCTCGCGTGGGTCTGTGACAGCCGCGAGCAGGCGCTCGCCGCGATCGAGCGCCGCTACCCCGCGGTCCCGCGGACGTCCAGGGTCGCACGGGCGCTCGAGGATCCGGCCGTCGACGCCCTCGTGATCGCGACTCCCGTCTCGACCCACTACGACCTCGCGCTGGCGGCCCTCGAGGCCGGGAAGCACGTCCTCGTCGAGAAGCCGCTCGCGGGCTCGTCGGACGAGGCTGCCCATCTGCTGGAGGTCGCGCGCGAGCGGGGGCTCGTCCTGATGCCGGCACACACGTTCCTCTACAGCCCGCCGGTGACGATGATCCGCGACCTGATCCGGTCCGGCGCGCTCGGCGAGATCTACTTCATCTCGACGAGCCGCGTGAACCTCGGCATCCACCAGCCGGACGTCAGCGTCGTGTGGGACCTCGGCCCCCACGACTTCTCGATCCTCCGCTACTGGCTCGACGAGGTGCCCTCGACCGTCGCCGCGCTCACGCGCGGCTGCCTGACCCCGGCGACGCCCGACGTCGCGTTCATCCACCTCGCCTACGAGTCGGGCGCGATCGCGCACGTCGAGCTCGCGTGGCTCGCGCCCAGCAAGCTGCGCCGGACGACGATCGTCGGCTCGAAGAAGATGGTCGTGTACGACGACATGAGCCGGGAGCCGGTCCGGGTCTTCGATTCCGGCGCCGACCTGGCCGAGCCGCAGACGTTCGGCGAGTACAAGCTCAGCTACCGCACGGGCGACATCGTCTCGCCGAAGGTCTCCGTCACGGAGCCGCTCGCCCTGCAGCTCCTCGACTTCCGGCGCGCCGTGATCGAGGGCGCCACACCGAGGTCGTCGCCCGAGCTCGGCGTCGACGTCGTGCAGATGATCGAAGCGGTCGACGACTCGCTGGCCGCCGACGGGCGCCCCGTCGACCTGCGCCAGACGGTCGGCTAGCCGGGCCGCGCTAGAAGCAGGATTCCGCGGCGGCCATGCTCGTCGCCTGGCAGAAGTTGTCCTGCCAGACCGAGAGCGGGAAGCTCGCGAGACCGCGGTACGCGCCGATCTTGTCCACGGTGCGATCCGAGGCGACCGGCGTGTAGCCCGACGTGCGCTGGAGCGTCGGGTAGCCGACGAGCGACGCGGTCTTCGTCCAGGCCAGGTCGCCGCGCTTGCGGTAGTAGCCCTCCACGACGCCGTTGTTCCCGTTCGTCCAGAGGACGTGGATCAGGAGCTGGTGCCACGTGCCGGTGGAGAACGCCGACGCGGGGATCAGGTGCTGCAGGGGCAGGTTGCCGCCGATACCGCTGGTGTACTGGCACGAGGGGTTGCTCGTGTTGACCACCGTGCACAGGCCTGAGTTGAGAGTGAGGTCGACGGTGTTCGCGTGTGCGATCACGCTCAGGGGGCTGCCCCAGATGTTCTCGAAGTTGAACTGGGCGAGTGACATTCCCCAGGTCGCCTGGGACGGCTCCCTCCAGTCGGCGGGGAAGCGGACCTCCATCGAGTACCACTCGTCGTCGAGGGCGATCGTGCGTCCGCGCAGGAGCTCGCACGAGGTGTTCTTGCTCGACGCGGGCAGGTCGAACCGGCCGCTGAACGAGCCCTTGGCGACCACGTCTCCGACGACGTACAGGTTGCCGTGCGGGCCGCTCACGCCGTAGTTCGTGCACTGCGCGCCGCCCCACGGCGTCGCCTGCCAGCTCGAGATGTTCCCGGGCTCGAAGGTGCCGCTGAAGGCGGTCGCGGGCGCCGGCCCCGTCGGGGGAGGCGGCGGCGTCGGTCCCGGCGGGGGCGGGGGCGGCGTCGGCCCGGGCGGCGGAGGAGGCGGAGGCGGCGGGGGCGGAGGAGGAGGGGGCGGAGGCGGCGGAGCGGCCGCGGAGCTCGTGACGATGCAGGACGCCGTCGTGCCGACGACGGACGCGAACCGCCCGTTGACGTCGCGCTTCGACTTCTCGGACTGGACGCTGAGCCTGTACGCGGTCCCACAGGTGAGCCCGGTCCAGGTGTACGTCGTCGCCGAGGTGTCGGCCAGGGCGCGGCCGTCACGGCCGAGGCGATAGCCGGACGCGCCCTTGACCGCAGTCCAGGACGCGGTCAGCGTGGTCGGCTGCGAGCTGTCGACGATGCGCAGGTCGGGCGGCGCGCTCGGGTACACGGGGCTCGAGGCGGCGGTCTTTGCGGTCGCCGCCCCCGGCATGACCGCCGGAAGGAGGCTCAGGGTGGCCGTCAGCGCCAGCCACATCAACCTAGTGCGTCTCACGCGGACTTGTATCGGGCGCCTGCCGCGAGCCCCGAGGGATGTTCCCTCGACCGAGGGGCCGATCCCCCTCACCTGAGGGAATGCGCGCGCCGCCGGCGCGCGCTATGGGCCGATCTACGCCCGGATCAGGCTGCCGCCGCTGCGGCGACGGCGTTCGCGACGCGCTCGATCTCCGGGCGGGTCAGCTCCGGGAACATCGGCAGCGACAGGAGCTCCGCCGCCCAGGCCTCGGTCACGGGGAAGTCGCCGGCGCGGTGGCCGAGGTGCGCGAGCGCCGGCTGGAGGTGGAGAGGCAGGCGGTAGTGGAGCCCCGTTCCGATCCCCTGCGCGCCGAGCGCCGCCTGGACTGTGTCCCGTTGCGACGTGCGTACGACGTACAGGTGCCAGACGTGCTCGACCCCGTCGGCGGTCACGGGCGTGCGGAGCGGAGCTCCGTCGAGCAGCTCGTCGTAGCTCCGGGCGACGTCCCGGCGGAGGGCGTTCCAGCGGTCGAGGTGGCGCAGCTTCACGCGGAGCAACGCGGCCTGCAGGGTGTCGAGCCGCTCGTTGGCGCCTGTCGTCACGTGGGTGTACTTGTCGGCCTGCCCGACGTTGCGCAGCACGCGGATGCGCTGGGCGAGCTCGCCGTCGTCGGTGGTGACCGCGCCGCCGTCGCCGTAGGCGCCGAGGTTCTTCGACGGATAGAAGCTGAATGCGGCGATCCGCCCGAGCCCGCCGGTGCGGCGCTCCCGGTAGCGGGCTCCGTGCGCCTGGCACGCGTCCTCGACGAGCGCGACGCCGGCGGCCGAGCAGAGCTCGGCGAGCGGATCCATGTCGGCCGGCTGCCCGTAGAGATGGACGGCGATCACCGCCTTCGTGCGCGGGCCGATCGCCCTGGAGACGCCGTCCGGGTCGATCGTGGCCGTCTGCTCGTCGCAGTCCACGAGCACCGGAGTCGCCCCCAGCCTCAGGACGGGGAGCACGCTGCCGAAGAACGTGTTCGCCGGGGCGATCACCTCGTCGCCGCGGCCGACGCCGATCGCCTCGAGCGCGAGCTCGATCGCGGCGGCGCCCGAGCCGACGCCGACGCAGTGGTCGACCTCGCAGTAGGCGGCGAACTCCTCCTCGAACCGCGTCAGCTCGTCGCCCAGCACGTACTGGGTCGACGCGATCGCCGAGATCGCGGCGTCGTCGATCTCCTCCTTGATCGACAGGTACTGCCGCTCGAGGTCGACGAGCTGGACGGTGACGTCGTCTGCCACGGATCAGGCCTTTCCCGGGGCCGGGAAGTCTAGACGTGGCCCGAGGGGCTCCCGGGGCGCGGCCGCGCCGGGCTGCCGACGACCACGTCCCCGGCCTGGACGTCCCGGGTGACGACGGCGCCGGCGCCCACGAGCGCGCCGCGGCCGATCCGCACCCCGCCGAGGACGACGGCGCCCGAGCCGATCGACGCACCCTGCTCGATCGTGATCGTCAGGAGCTCCCAGTCGGACTCCGTCTGCAGACGGCCGCCGGCGGTCGCGCGCGGGAACTTGTCGTTCACGAAGACGACCCCGTGCCCGACGAACACGTCGTCCTCGATCGTGACTCCGGTACAGATGAAGGAATGGCTCTGGATCTTGCAGTTCGCGCCGACGACCGCACCGCGCTGGATCTCGACGAAGGGGCCGATCCGCGTCCCGTCGCCGAGCGCGCAGCCGTAGAGGTTGGTGAACGGCGCGACGACGACGCCGGCGCCGAAGGCGACGTCGTCGATCAGGCGGTGAGGGGCGTCATTGCTCGGGCTTCCGGGCATGATCGTCCAATCGTCTCCGGACCGCAGTCCACCTCGCAGTGAACCACCCGATCATAGAATGCTCCGGCGAGGAGGCCGTGCCGCCATGGAACGTCTAGCGCGAAACCCGCTGCTCGACCGGCCGGCTCGCCTCCGAGGGACGGCCGCCGGGGGCGTCGTGGTCATCCTCGCCGGTCTCTACGCGGGCTGGCTGGCCAGCCAGGGCTCCTCGAACCGGGAGGCGACCGCGCTGCTCCTGCTCGGCGTCGCTGTCGTCGCGCTCGCCGTGTCGCCGAACGTCTTCCTCGGGCTGTCGGTGCTCACGATCGGCACGGACTCGCTCTCCGAGGCCCACCCGCTCGCCTTCGGCGGGACCCAGGTGTACTCGCTCGACGTGCTGCTCGGCGTGGTGCTCCTGCGCGCGTTCCTGCCGCGCGAGCGTGCACCCAAGCGGGCGCGGCTCGGCGACCTGACGGTCGTGCTGTTCGCCATCTGGGCCGCGGTGATGATCGTGGCCGCCGCCCGACCTGCGCTGTCGGGCTACGCGCTCGTGCCGATCGTCCGGCTGAGCACGCCGCTGCTCTACAGCGTCGGGCTCTACATCGGCTTCGGCCGGGTGATCCGCGAACGGGGCTTCGACCTCGACACGGCGATGCGGTACATGCTCACGGTGGCGCTGGGCCTCGTCGCCTACATGGCGCTGGCCCGGGTGGCCAACACGCCGTTCGAGGACGAGACGAACCCCGCGATCGGGCATCTGGGAACGGTGGTGACGACGGGCGGCGAGCTCCGCCGCGACTACGGGCTCGCGAGCGCGTTCATCGTCTACCCGGTCATCGCGCTCGCGGCGGCGGCGTACCTGCTGCACGGCTCGCGCCGCGCGGCGTTCGCATCGGCGATGTTCGTCGTGGGGGTGGTGGCGACGCTCCTCACCCTGATCCGCGGCGAGATCTTCGGGCTCGTGATCGGACTCGCGGCGATCGCCGTGGTGCGGACGCCGACCTCGGTGGTCCGGACGAGCCGGCCTGCGGCGATCGCGTCCGCCGCGGTCGCGCTCCTGATCGCCGGTCTCGGGCTCTGGGTCGCCAGCCCGTCGACGGCGCGCGGCGTCGCCGAGCGCTCGCTCCCCGGCGTCGTCAAGCAGTCCACGTCGGCGAACCAGACCGCGAAGTACCGGCACGACGCGGTCGACAAGGGCTTCGAGGTCCTCGGGCCTCATCCGGCCGGGGTCGGGCTCGTGCCGGAGAAGGACCTGACGCAGAAGAGCGGCGTCGACCTTGGCTACGTGGCCCACTCGGGCCTGACTGCGATGGCCGTCTACGCCGGCTGGTTCGGGCTGATCGCCTCGGTGCTGGCGCTGCTCGGCCTGCTGCGGGACTCGTTCCTCCGGCCGCGCCCGAACCCTTGGTTGCACCCGCTGCTCGTCGGCGGGCTCCTGATGATCGTCTTCTACACCGTCTACGGCGCGGCCGGGCTGATCGGGCAGGGGTGGGTGACCGCGCTGGCCGCCCTGATCGTCGCGATGCGCTTCAACGCCAGGGAATCGCCGGCGTGAGGTTCCTCGAGACGGCGCCGACCGCCGTCGTGATCCCCGTCCACGGAGGGCTGCCGTTGACGGTGCAGTGCCTGGACAGCCTCCGCGCCTGCGACCCGCTTCCGGTGATGGTGATCGTGGTCGACGACGGGTCGCCGGACGGGACGGCAGCCCATCTCGCCGCCCACTACCCGGACGTGCACGTCGTCGAGGGCGACGGCAACCTCTGGTGGAGCGGGGGGATCAATGCAGGGTGTGCGCACGCCCTCGAGGCCGGTGCCGAGACGCTGATCCTGCTCAACAACGACAACGTCTCGGTGTCGCCGAACCTCCTGACCGAGCTCGTCCGCCTGCTCGACGAGCGGGGAGGGTGCGTGGGCGCGACGCTGCTGATGGAGTCCCCCTCGGGCGAACGGCTGATCTTCGCCTGCGGCGGCAACATCAACTGGCGGCGCGGGGGGACGGAGCTCCGCCTCTCCGGCCGGCCCTTCCGGGAGGCCGTGGAGCCGGTGAGCGAGTGCGCGTGGCTGCCCGGCATGGCGACCGCCTTCGCGGCGGAGACGTTCCGACGGCTCGGGGGAATGGACGCACGCGCGTTCCCCCAGTCGCGAGGGGACGCGGACTTCACCATGCGTGCCCGGCGCCTGGGGATGACCTCCCAGGTCTCGACCGCGTGCTGGATCGTGAACGACCGCAGCCAGGTGCCGTTCGGATTCGACCGGCGGTTGAGCGTCCGGGACCTGTTCCGCGGCCTCGTCGTGCGGAACTCGAACTACCAGCTCCGGAGCACTGTGCTCTTCTTCCTTCGCCACTGCCCGCCGCGCTGGCTGGTTCCGAGCCTGATCAGCTTCTACGCGCACTACCTCTACGCGTGGCTGAAGACCCGGCGGATGGAGGCGGCCCCGGCGGCTCGAGCCTCTTCCGCGTGACCGCCGGTTCGCGTGACGGGCTCGGGCTCGCGTTCGTCCTCTGGCGAGGGGCGATCGGCGGCGCCGAGACGTACGTCGCGTCGCTCGCGGCCGTGATGCGGGGCTCCGGCATCGACGCGCGCGTGGTGCTCCTGGAGTACGCGGCGCCTCTCGACGAGCGGCTGCGGCGTGACGGGATTCCCTTCTCCGCGTTGGGGTTCGCGCGCGGCCGGGACGCGCTCCGCCATCCCCGGCGGTTCGCGGCGGAGGTTCGCCGCTCGGGTCCCGACGGCGTCGTCCTGCAGGCGAGCGGGTTCCTGGCGCCGGCGCTGCGGCTCGGCGGCTACCGCGGCCGGATCGTCGCGGTCGAGCACGGCTCGGTCCTGCAGACCCGTCCCGAGCACCGGCGGTCGCGTGCGATCGAGCGGGTCGACCGGCTCCTGGGGACGGCATTCGTCGACCGGCACGTGGTCGTGTCGGACTACGTCAGGGAGCACGTCGGCGGGCGGCCGGTGACCATTCCGAACGGCGTCGACCTCGACCTCTACCGGCCCGCGACGCCGTCCAGGCCCGGTGACGGCCCGTTCGTCGTCGGCTGCGTGTCGCGGCTGATCGCCGGCAAGGGCGTCGAGGACGTTCTCGCAGCCTCGCGGCCGGTGCTCGACCGCGGCGGCAGGCTGCGGATCGCCGGCGACGGGCCGGAGCGGACGCGGCTCGAACGGCTCGCCGCGGAGCTGGGGATCGGCCCCGCGGTCACGTTCGAGGGCTGGCTCGGCGGTGCGTCCGAGATCGTCGCCTTTTGGCACGGATGCGACGTCGCGATCGCCGCCCCGAACGACTGGGTGGAGTCCTTCGGGCTCGGGGCTGTCGAGGCGATGGCCTGCGGGCTGCCGGTCGTCGCGACCAGGGTCGGCGGGCTGGCCGAGACCGTCGTTCCGGGACGAACCGGCGCCCTCGCGGCGCCCCGCGACACCGAGGCGCTCTCGGCCGCGCTGGTCGCCTACATGGACGATCCCGAGCTGGTCGCGACACACGGAGCGTCCGCACGGGCAAGGTGTGAGGAGCGGTACGACATCCGACGCTGTGCCGCCCAGTACGCCGACCTGTTCCGAGACGGGGCCAGCCCGGGTTGAGAGTTCTCTGCTTCACGAACATGTATCCGTCGGAGAGCGAGCCGTGGACGGGCTCGTTCGTCCGGGATCTCGCCGAGGCGGTCGGCGAGCTGGGCGTCGACGTCGAGGTCCTCGCGTTCGACGGCCGCCGTCGAGCGTGGAACTACGCGACGGTTCTCGGAAAGCTGCGGCGGGCGGTGCGACAGGGCGGCTTCGATCTCGTCCATGCGCACTACGGCCTGACCGGCATGGTCGCCCTCGGGCAGCGGCGGGTGCCCACGATCGTGACGTTCCACGGGAGCGACACCGGGAACCCTCGAGTCAGATGGCAATCGTGGGTCTCCTGGGTGGTCGCGCGCGGCGCGACTCCGGTGTTCGTGAACCGGGAGGCGGCCAGACGCCTCGGCCGGCCGAACGCCGCCGTGATCCCGGCCGGCGTCGACACGGATCTCTTCCGTCCCCGGCCGCGGGAGGAGGCGCGGCGGGCGCTGGGCTGGCCTCCCGGCGGGACCTACGTCCTGCTGCCCGGCGCCCGGGCGAATCCGGACAAGGGAGCGCCGCTCTTCGACGCCGTCGTCGACCTGCTCCGGCCGGACGTGCCCGACCTGACCGCTGTCAGCCTGGAGGGCTTCGCGCGCGCGCAGGTCGTCGACGTCATGAACGCTGTCGACGTCACCCTGATGACGTCCGTCTTCGAGGGATCGCCCGTCTCGGCGAAGGAGTCGCTCGCCTGCGCGACACCCGTCGTGTCGGTGCCGGTCGGCGACATGCCGGAGCTGCTCCACGGGCTGCCCGGCTGCGCCGTTGCGCCGCGCGATCCGGCTAGACTCGCCACCGCCGTGTCGGCCGCTCTCGCCCACGGCCCCGACCCCGCGCTCCGGCATCGCGCCGAGCAGCTCTCGCGCACCCGCATCGCCGAGAGGACCGTCGCTCTCTATCGGGACGTCCTCGAGAGGTCCGGCCGGTGAGCGCTCCGCGGCGGCTCTGCATGCTCGTCCACGGCCCGTACCCGGTGGGAGAGGGCCGGGTCGCGAGCGAGGCGCGCGCGGCGATCGAGGCCGGCTGGGAGGTCGACGTCGTCTCGATGCGCATGCCAGGCGAGCCCGCCGAGGAGGTCGTGGACGGCGTCCGGGTCGTCCGCCTGCCGATGGCGCGCAAGCGCGGCGGCATCCTCTCGATGGCGCGCGAGTACCTGGGCTTCACGCTGCTGTCGAGCGCGAGGCTCGCGGCGCTGATGCGCCGTCGGCGATACCGCGTCGTCCACGTCCACAATCCGCCGGATTTCCTCGTCGTGGCGGCTCTGATCCCGCGTGCGCTGGGGGCGAGGGTGATCCTCGACATCCACGACGTCGCGTCGGAGCTCTTCTCCATGCGGTTCGCGGGGCGGCGCGGGGCAGAGAGCGCCCGGCGGCTGCTCGAGCACGTCGAGCGGCGCGCCACGCGTTTCGCGTCGGCGGTGGTGACGGTGCACGATCCGTACCGGCGGGCGCTCGCAGCGCGCGGCGTTCCGCCCGAGAAGATCACCGTCGTCCTGAACAGCCTGGACGAGCGCCTGATCCCGGACGGTCCCCCGCCGGCGGAGGACGGACGCTTCCGGGTCGTGTACCACGGGACGATCACGCCGCACTACGGCCTGGAGCTGCTGGTCGAGGCCGCCGCGCAGGTCGCGCCCGAGGAGCCCGGCCTCGAAGTCGAGATCTACGGCGACGGCGACGCTCTGGAGCAGGTCCGGAACCGTGCGCGGACGCTCGGCGTTGACGACCGCGTCCATACGACCGGCCGCTTCCTGCCGCGTCGGGAGGTGCTCGAACGCGTTCGCGGGGCCCGGGCGGGCGTGATCTGCAACCTGCCGATCGAGCTGAACGCCTCGGCGCTGCCCACGAAGCTCTTCGAGTACGCCCTCCTCCGCGTGCCGATCGTCTCCGCGGATCTGCCGACCATTCGCGAGCACTTCTCCAGCGACGAGGTGCTCTTCTACCGGGCGGGGAGCGCGGACGCTCTCGCCGGCGCGCTTCGCGAGGTCGCCGCCGACCGGGAGGCGGCCGAGGCGCGGGCAGACGCGGCCAGGCGGCGCTTCGACGAGTATCGTTGGGACCGGAGCGCGACCCGGTACGTGGAGCTCCTGGAGCGGCTGGACCAGCGGACGTGAGGCGGTGGCGGGCGCGGTGAAGGCTGCCTATGTGACGACCTACGATTCGTCCGACGTCCGGACCTGGTCGGGCCTCGGCTTCCACATCGGACGATGCCTCGAGCTCGCCGGTCTCGACGTCGAGCGGATCGGCCCGCTCGAGCGGCGGGCGACGCTCCCGGCTCGCCTGAGGCAGATCGACGGCAAGCTGCACCGCCGGACGTACCCGCTCGACCGCGATCCCGCCGTCGCCCGGGGCTACGCGCACCAGGTCGAGCGGATGACCGCCTCGACGGACTGCGATCTGGTGTTCAGCCCGGGGACGATCGCGATCGCGCATCTCGACGGCGAGCGTCCCGTCGCGCTCTGGACCGGCGCCACGTTCGGCGCGATGATCGGCTTCTACCCGGACTACCGCACGCTGAGCAAGCGCGCGATCAGGGCCGGGATGGAGCTGGACACACGCGCGCTCGAGCGCGCGAGCGCCGCCTTCTACACCTCCGACTGGGCGGCGCGGAGCGCGATCGAGCAGCACGGCGCCGATCCCGACAAGGTCGAGGTCGTCCCGTACGGCGCGAACATGCCGATCGCCTACACGCGCGACGAGGTGGCGGAGCTCGTCGCCCGGCGGCCGGCCGACCGCTGCCGCCTGCTCTTCGTCGGGGTTGACTGGCTGCGCAAGGGCGGCGACCGCGCGCTCGAGGCCGCCCGCCTGCTGAACGAACGGGGGCTCCCGACCGAGCTGCACGCCGTCGGCTCGGCGCCCGACTCCACCGCCGGCCTCCCGTCCTGGGTCCACCTGCACGGCTACGTCGACAAGTCGACCGAGGAGGGCGTCGAGCGGCTGCGCGGGCTGTTCGAGCAGGCGCACTTTCTCGTGCACCCGGCGGAGGCGGAGGTGTTCGGGGTCGTGTTCTGCGAGGCGGCGGGCCACGGCGTCGTCGCCGTGGCCTCGCGCGTGGGCGGGATCCCGGGGGCGGTGCGCGAGGGCGTCTCGGGACTGCTCCTCGACCCGGGGGCGCCGGCCGAGGACTACGCCGCCGCCGTCGAGGATCTGATGGGGGATCGGCGCCGGTACGAGGAGATGGCCCTCGGGGCATTCGACGAGTACCGCCGGAACCTGAACTGGGACGTGCAGGCCGAGCGCGTCCGGACACGACTGGAGCGGGTGTGGAACGCTCGGTGAGGATCACACGCAACGCGTTGCTGAACGTGGTCGCGTTCCTCTACCCGGCCGCGCTCGCGATCGTGATCACGCCGGTCGTACTCCACTTCGTGGGCACGGCGGCCTACGGCATCTACGCCCTCTCGGTCGCTTTCATCAGCATCCTCGGGCTGCTCGAGTTCGGCGCCGGCATCGCGCTGCTGAAGTACCTGCCCGAGCACATCGTCAACGGCGACGAGGACGCCGTGAACGAGGTCATGCAGTCCGGCGTCGCCCTGTACGGCCTGCTCGCGCTGACCGGCGCCGTGATCTCCTTTGCGGTCGCTCCGTTCTCGCCGGATCTGTTCGACGTGTCGGGCTCGCTGTCGGGCGAGTCGCAACGGGCGTTCGTGATCGGCGGCGTCGGCTTCGCGTTGACCGTGCTGGCGAACGTCTTCGGCTCGGCCCTCGGCGCGCTCCAGCGCTTCGACATCACCACCGGGATCACCCTGATCGCGACGACCGTGGCGACGGCGACGACGGTGGTGCTCCTGGTGCTCGGCGCCGGGCTCGACGGGCTGATGGTCGGCATCGCGCTCCAGCCCGCCGTCGACCTGGTGCTCTCGGCGAGGAGCGTGAAGAAGAGGCTTCCCTACGTGCGGTTCACCCCGAAGTGGCACCCGGAGAACGTCCGCCGGCTCGCCACGCTGAGCGCCTATGTCCTGATCGGCAACGTCAGCGGGCTCGTGCTCTTCCAGTTCGACAAGTTCTACCTCGGGGTCATCAACGGCGCCACCGCGGTCGCGTTCTACGTGGTGCCGGGCGCGCTCGCCTCGAGGCTCCACTCGGCCGCTTCGAGCCTGACCTCGGTCAGCCTTCCGGCGGCGAGCGAGCTTTTCGCGCAGGGGGACTTCGACCGCGCACGCACGCTGTACCGGAGGGCGACGTGGCTGACGACGCTGATCCTCGCTTCGATCGCCGTGCCCGCGATGCTGTTCTCGGAACCCCTGTTGCACTACTGGGTCGGCGGGGACTTCCCGGACAAGAGCACGACCGTCCTGCAGATCCTGATCGCGACGTACCTGCTGCTCAGCATGTCGGCGATCCCGTACTGGTTCGCGATGGCGTCGGGCCACCTCCGGAGCACCGGCGTCTTCAACGGTGCGACCGCGGTGATCAACGTCGTTGCGATCCTGATCCTCGTACCGCGGCACGGGCTCATCGGGGCAGCCGTGGCCTACCTCGTCAGCATGGTCACCGTGCCGTGCTTCGTCTGGTATGCGGAACGGCGCGTGCTGCAGCTGCAGCGCACCCCGTGGCTCGCGATCGGCTGGCGCCTGGGAATCGGGGTCGCCGTGCAGGTGGCGGTCTGCCTCGCCCTCAGAGGCCTCGCCCACGACCTCGCCGCGACGGTCGGCCTGGTTCTCGTCTGCATCGCGGTCGCCCCTGCCGTGCTCTTCGCGCTGCGGCTGATCGAGGTCGAGGACCGGATGCTGCTGAGCCGGGTCCTGCATCGGCAGGGCAGCGCATGAAGGAGCTCGTCCACGGGGTGCTGCACCGCCTCGGCGTCGACGTGATCCGGTACGACGGGCGGCACTTCGTCGGCCCCCGCCGGATGGACGCGATCCGCTCGACCGCGACCACGGTCGTGCTCGACGTCGGCGCCGGCCACGGCCAGTTCGTGCGCCGGCTCCGCGACGAGGGCTACGACGGCCGGATCGTCTCCTTCGAGCCCGTCCCCGAGGCGTTCGCGAGCCTGCAGAGGCGCGCCGCATCGGACGCCGCGCTCACATGCTTCCGGATCGCCCTCGGCGACCGCGACGGCGAAGCCGTCATCAACCGTGCCGGCAACGTCTGGAGCAGCTCGCTGCTGCCGATGACCCAGCGCCACGAGGCCGCCGCGCCGGACTCCGCCTACGTCGGCGAAGAGCCGGTGAGGCTGGCGCGGCTCGACTCGCTCGACGTGCTGCGGCCGGACGACCGGGCGTACCTGAAGATCGACGTGCAGGGCGCCGAAGGGGCGGTGCTGGACGGTGCCGCGGGCGTGCTCGACCGCGTGGTCGGCATCGAGCTCGAGCTGTCCCTCGTGGAGCTGTACGAGGGGCAGGACCTCCTGGGGGTGCTGCACGAACGCGTCCGTGGCGAGGGCTTCGTGCTCGTCTGGCTGGGAGAGGCGGTGTTCCGCGATCCCGCGTCGGACGAGATCCTCGCCCTCGACGCGATCTTCGTCCGCAGAGGTTGACGCGGCCGGGCTAGGGGAGCCTGGCCGCGGTGGTGGCGAAGCTCGGGCTGCGAACGAAGCCGTCCAGCCACACGGTGAGCGGGAATCGCGCCCACCCGCGATACGCGCCGATCTTGTCGGAGGTCAGCGCGCCGAGCAGCGAGTCCGGGCCCTGCTCGTCCCACTGCAGCGTGGGAATCCCGCGCCGCGTGAGGACCTTCCGCCAGAGCTTGTGGAGCTTGAGCCGGTGCCAGACCTCGATCAGGCCCTTGGCGTTGGTCGTCCACTTGACGTGCACGATGAACTCGTGCCACACGTCGGGGTAGGCGCGCGCGATGACCATCGGCGGCAGGTTGCCCCCGGCGCCGCTCGAGTACTCGCAGCGCGAGCGGCAGAACCCTGCCTGCGTCACCAGGGAGATGTCGTTCGCGTGCGCGACCAGGCTGACCGGAGCACCGACGATGCCCTCGAAGTTGAACTGCGCGAGCGAGAGGCCCCAGCCCGCGCCGGACGGCTCCTGCCAGTTCGACGGCAGGCGGACCATCAGGCCGTAGTAGTCGTCGAGCCCCAGGCCGATCGTGCGCTTGGCCACGGTCTCGCACGAGTTGCGCACCTCGGGCGAGTTGGGCAAGTCGAACTGGGCCGCGTAGCTCCCCTCGCCGACGGTCTCCGACTGGATCGTGATCGTGCCGCTCAGGTTGGTCGCGGTCGACGGCACACCGGTGTTCGCGCACTGGACGCCCCAGGTCCACTGGCTGAGGTTGCCCGTCTCGAAATCGCCGACGAATCTCGGCGGTAGAAGCGTAGGCTTCGGCGGACCCTTCGCCGGCCTGCCCCCGACTGCAGCGTGCCCTCCCAGACCCAGAACGATCAAACACGCAGCACCCGCACACGCGAGGATGCGCATGCCGACACGATACTAGAAACGGTCAATCGTGCCGTTCGCGCCCCTGGGGGATCATGGAACGCATCGAGATCGACGACCCGAGCTGGCTCGACTTCGTCGGCGGCTGCCCGGCCTCGACCGCGTTCCACCACCCGGCCTGGGCCGGGCTGCTCGCCGAGTGCTACCGCTACCGAGCCTTTGCGCTCGTCGTGCGGGGCGAGGCGGGCGAGATCGTGGCCGGACTGCCCGTCGTCGACGTCACCAACAGGGTGACGGGCGACCGCTGGGTCTCGCTCCCCTACACCGACGCCTGCGCCCCGCTGTCCGCGGCCGACGGAGTGGCGCCGCTCGGTGCCGCGCTGGCGGAGGAGTGCGGGAGGCGCGGCCTGGGCGTCCTCGAGGTCCGGGCCGGCGTGGCCGGGTCCGGTGCCTCGGCGGTCGACGCAGGCTGGAACCACGTGATCGCGCTCTCGCCGGACGTCGACGAGGTCGAGCGCCGGTTCGCGTCGAGCGTCCGGCGTGACATCGCGAAGGCGCGGAAGGCGGAGGTCACGGTCCGGCGCGCCGAGCGCCGGAACGACCTGAGCAGGACGTTCTACGCGCTGCACACCCGGACCCGCCGGCGGAAGGGCGTGCCGGTCCAGCCGAGGCGGTACTTCGAGCTGCTCTGGGACCGGATCGTCGAGCCGGGGCTCGGCCTCTGCCTCCTCGCCCACGGCGACGGTGAGCCGCTCGCCGGTGTCGTCCTCCTGGGCTGGAACGGCACGCTGCTGTACAAGTACGCCGCCTCGGACGAGCGGCAGCTCGCGCACCGGCCGAACCACCTGCTCCTCGGAGAGGCGATCCGGTGGGCCTGCGCGAACGGCTACGCGAGCCTCGACCTCGGCCGAACCGAGCCCGGCAACCAGGGCCTCCGCCGCTTCAAGACGTCCTGGGGCGCCGGCGAGCGCCCGCTCGTCTACTCGGTGTTCGGGGCGGAGGGAACCAGGGGCGTGGACGGGGGCGGGCGCGCCGCGTCGATCCTGGCGCCGGTGATCCGGCGCTCTCCGGCGGCCGTGTGCCGGCTCGCCGGCGAGCTCCTCTACCGCTACGCGGCCTGAGGCTCGAGGACGACGCCGCCCGAGTCGTCGAGCGACGCCCGGCCGGGCACGATCTGCCACGTGTCGGAGACTCCACGATCGCGCTGCCGCCACCACCGCGCGACGTCCCGGGGCAGGGCGCACCAGATCTCGTCGCGGCCGCGGATCAGGTCGAGCAGCTCCTCGTAGAGCGCTCGCTCGCGCCGGTCGCCGAGGTAGCCCGGGTCCGGATGGCTCAGCACCTGGACCAGTCCGTTCAGCGACACGATCCGGTCGAGCTGCGACTGCCAGACCGAGGCGGTCCGCTCCCCGAGCAGCGTGAAGAGGGTGTGGTCCTGCGGCATGGTGTACGGCAGCTCGACGACGTCTCCGATGAAGTACGGCCAGAGGCTGCAACAGCCCCCGGGCATGGGCTCGTACGGATCCGAGTGGGGCGTCGAGCAGTCGTACTCGACGGGGAGATCGCCCATCCAGTCGAACCTCCGGTACGTCGACGGCGAGCGGAAGCCGACCGCACCGATCCGGGCCGTCAGCTCACGCACGATCGGCAGCTGGGCGTCGAACGCCGTCCGGGAGGAGAACAGCGAACGGTCGTGGTGCACGCCGTGGACGCCGAGCTCGAAGCCTCGCCCGCGGAGCTCCTCGAGGACCCCGTGGTCGATCGCGTAGTCGTCCGCGACGACGTTGAACGAGGAGCGGAGCCCCCGGGTCTCCTCGAGGTCGGCGATGTCGACGGCCAGCCGCAAGCCCTCGGCGCTCTCGACGTCGTGGGTCAGGATGCAGGCGGCCCGGAACGCCGCGGGCCAGAACCAGTCGAACGCCAGCTCGTCCGTCTCGCCCGCCAGCAGCAGGCAGCGTGCGTAGAAGCGCAGCAGGCGATCGAGGCTCTCCTCCAGGGGCCAGCCGGGGAACTCGGGGAGGCCCTGCCGGCGAATCACGGCTCGCCGGGCGCCGAGCTGCACCGTCCGGGGGATCAGCCTCTTGACCTGGTAGTAGAGATCGAGCGTCCGTGCCCCGAAGCCGCGCCGCGGCAGCCCGGCGCGCCAGCGCTCCGAGATGAAGTTCAGGTGCGCCTCGGCGAGGCTGAACGGCACCGTGACGACACCTTCCCCGGCGCAGGCGCTCACGATCCGGCCGTCCGGCAGCGTGAACGACCGGAACGGCTCGCCTCCGTCCGCGGTGCGGCGCGGCGAGGCGAAGACCCGCCAGCCGTCGGCGGTCAGCCAGGTCGCGTCGCCGTCGCCCCGCCCGTCCAGCACTGCCGGTGTCTCCCGGGGCGACAGGAGCCGAGCGAGCGAGTGCCGCTCGCTTCCGACCGACGTCGATTGATCGAGTGCCGCAGACACGCTCGACGAGCGCCGGACCTGCTCTCTCCCTCCCAGAAGTAGTCGCTGTTGCCCGCGCCGAAATCCATCATACGCCGAATCCCCCGGAAAAGGGCGATTTTAGGGATGGCAAAGGTGCGGTTCTAGGCGCCTGCGAGGAGCGCTCGAACGTCTCCGGCGACGTCCTCCGCCGAGAGGCCGTGCTGGGCCAGCAGGTAGCTCTGCCCGCCGACGTGCGGGGAGAAGCCCGGCGCCAGCCCGAGCCGCTTGAAGGTGACGCGTTCGCCGCGCTCGGCCAGCACCTCGGCGACGGCGCTTCCGAGCCCGCCGACGATGCTGTGCTCCTCGAGCGTGGCCACGGCGCCGGTCTCCGCGGCTGCGGCGACGACCGCCTCGACGTCGAGGGGCGCGAGCGTGTGCATGCTCAGGACCCGTGCATCGACGCCCTGCCCGGCCAGCAGGTCGGCGGCCCGGGCCGCGGTCGCCAGCATCCCGCCGGTGGAGATCAGGGTCACGTCGCTGCCGTCCCGGAAGGTGATCGCCCGGCCGAGCTCGAACGCCGGCATGGTTTCGTGCACGTCGGGCTCGCCCGCCTTTCCGAGGCGGAGGTAGCACGGGCCCGGGTGCTCGACGATCGCCCGCGTCGCCGCACGCGCCTCGGCCGGATCGCCGGGGGCGACCACGAGCAGGTTGGGCAGGCAGCGCATGACGCCGAGATCCTCGACGGCGTGGTGGGTGACGCTCAGGGCGCCGTAGGAGAGGCCGCCGCCCACGGAGACGACCTTCACGTTGGCGTCGTGGTAGCAGACGTCGTTCCGCACCTGCTCGAGGCAGCGCAGGGTGGGAAAGTTCGCGATCGAGTAGGTGAAGACGACCTTCCCGCTCAGCGCCATGCCGGTCGCGATGCCGGTCATGTTCTGCTCGGCCACGCCGGCGTTCAGGAACTGGTTCGGCAGCAGGTCGCGGAACCTCTCCACGACGCCGTAGCCCAGATCGCCCGTGATGAAGACGATGCGCTCGTCCTCCCGGGCGAGGTCGAGGAGGGTGTCGAGGAACGCGTTCCTCACGGCTCGTCTCGGAGCTCCGCCAGCGCCCGGTCGAGCTCGTCGCCGCGGGCCGGCGTGTAGTGGTACTGGAGCTTGCCCTCCATGAAGCTCACGCCCTTGCCCTTGACGGTGTGCGCGACGATGCAGCTCGGCTTGCCGGTCTCGAGCGGCACCGCGGTGAGCACGCGGCGCAGCTCGGCCGGGTCGTGGCCGTCGACCTCCTGCGCCGCCCAGCCGAACGAGCGCCACTTGTCCGCCAGCGGTTCGAGGTCGATCACGTCGGCGACGTCGCCGAAGCTCTGGATCTTGTTGTAGTCGACGACGACGACGAGGTTGTCGAGGGAGTGCTGGGGCGCGAAGAGCGCCGCCTCCCAGGTGGAGCCTTCGTCGCATTCGCCGTCGCTGATCACGACGAAGACGCGGTGCGACCGACCGTCGCGCCTGGCCGCCAGCGCCATGCCGCAACCGACCGGGAGCCCGTGCCCGAGCGAGCCGGTCGAGAGCTCGATCCCGGGCGCCGCCGTGTGCGTCGTGTGCCCGGCGAACCGTCCGCCGTCCACGTGGTACTCGTCGAGCCACTCGAGCGGGAAGAACCCGCGCTCGGCGAGGACGGCGTACAGCGCCGCGCAGCCGTGGCCCTTGCTGAGGATGAAGCGGTCGCGGTCGGGCGACTGCGGCCGCGCCGGATCGACGTCGAGCACCTCGCCGTAGAGCACGGCGAGGATGTCCGCCATCGAGAGCGCCCCGCCGACGTGAGACGCGTTGCTGCGGTTCGTCATCGTGACGACGTGCCGCCGGATCCGGCGCGCGAGCTGCTCGGTCGGGCCCGTGGTCACGAGCCGCTACCGAGCGCCGGCAGGGACCCCGCGTCGTTCATGCGCCGGTCGAGCCCGGCCAGCAGGCCGGCCGCGACCGCGCCGTCGGCGACCCGGTGGTCGAACGTCAGGCTCAGCACAACGGCTCGCACGCTCGTCACGCCCGAGCCGTCGACGACCGCCGTCGGCCGGATCCGCCCGATGCCGAGGATGGTCGGCTGCGGCGGGTTCAGGACCGGCGTGAACGCGTCGATTCCGTGGCCGCCGAGGTTGGTGATCGTGCTCGACCCGCCTTCGAGGTCGACGGCGCGCAGGGTTCCCGCCGCCGCCTTCCCGGCGAGCTCCTCGATCGCGGCCGCGACCGCCTCGAGCGGCTCGGTGTCGGCGTTCCGGACGACCGGCGTGACGAGCCCGCCGGGAACGGCCACGGCCACTCCGATGTGGACGTCCTCGAGCCGGACCAGCGAGTCGCCGTCGAGCACGACGTTGAGGTCGGGATGCTCGCGGAGCTCCACCGCGAGCAGCTTGGCGAAGTAGGCGTCGAACGGGAGGGAACGACCGAGCTGCCGGCCGTGGTCATCGCGCGTCTGCGCGAGCAGCTCTGCGCCGACCTCGCGCGTGAGCGTGCAGGGCACGGCCTCGGCGACGCTGTGGCGCAGGCGGTTCGCGATCGCGCGCCGCATCGGCGAGAGCGGCACCCGCTCGCCGGGGACGACACGGGCCGGTGGGGCGGCGAGCGCGGCCTGGACGTCCGCCTCCACGATCCGTCCGCGCGGGCCGCTGCCGCTGAGCGCGGCGAGGTCGATCCCGTGCTCGGCGGCGAGCCTCCGTGCGGCGGGCGTGGCCGGAGACGGGGCCGTCGACGGGTCGCCGGTCGGCTTCGGGGCGGTGCGGGGTCCGCGGCCGGCGGGCCGCGTACCGTCCGACGGCTCGCCGGCCGGTGGCTCCGGCGGCTGCTCGCCCTCGGCGAGGATGTAGCCGAGGACTCCCTGCTCGACCACGTGATCGCCCTCGGCGGCGACCTGGTGCAGCCGGCCTCCGGCCGGAGCGACGACCTCCTGGGTCGCCTTGTCCGTCTCGATCTCGAGGATCGGAACGCCCTCGGCGACCTCGGCGCCGGTTGCCTCCAGCCACTTCACGAGTGTCCCTTCGACCGTGTACATGCCGAAGCTGGGCATGACGATCGGCCGCGGCATCAGATCAGGCGATCACTCCGACCTGCTCTCGAACCGCCTCGACGACGTCCTCGGGGCGCGGTGTGTACTGCGCCTCGAGCACCGCTGCGAAGGGCACGGGTGTCTCGGCCGAGGTGACGGTCTTGATCGGCGCGTCCAGGTACTCGAATGCCTTGTCCGCCGCACGGGCGGCGATGTCGCGCCCCACCGACGCCGCCGGGTTGTCCTCGTCGACCACGACCAGCCGGTGCGTGCGCCTCACGGACTCGAGGATCGTCTCCTCGTCGAGCGGGTTGAGGGTCAGGACGTCGACCACCTCGGCGGAGACCTCGTCCTGCTCCAGGATCTCGGCTGCCTCGAGACAGACGTGGGTCATGCGGCCGATCCCCACGAGGGTGACGTCCGTGCCGGCGCGGACGACCTCGCAGCGGCCGAGCGGGACGACGTACGGCTCCTCCGGCACGTGCCCTCTCGCCGAGACCCCGAGGAACTTGTGCTCGAGCATCACGACCGGCCCGTTGTCGCGGATCGCTGCGATCGTCAGCCCCTTGGCGTTGTAGGCGGTGCTCGGGACGACGACCTTCAGGCCCGGCACGTGAGCGAGGACGGCGTACAGCGTCTGGGAGTGCTGGGCGGCGGCGCCGCCGCCGTAGCTCCGCTCGTCCCCGCGCGTCCCGAACGTCGTGCGGATGACCAGCGGGAGCTCGACCTTGCCTCCCATCATGTAGTGCATCTTCGCCGCCTGGTTGACGATCTGGTCGTAGCAGACGCCGATCAGGTCGACGAACATGATCTCGACGACGGGCCGCAGCCCGGTCATCGCCGCGCCGACGGCGGCCCCGACGAAGCCCATCTCGCTGATCGGCGTGTCGAGGACGCGCTCGGCGCCGAACTCCTGGATCAGTCCCCGGGTCGCCCGGAGCGGCCCGCCCCAGGCGTCCATCAGCCCGAGGTGGGCCCTGCCGGCGGCACCGGCGACGTCCTCGCCCATCAGGATGACGGACGGATCGCTACGCATCTCCTGCCGGAGCGCCTCGTTGATCGCCTGGCCGAAGTTGAGCTCACGCTCCGTCATGCGCCCCCGTCCACGTAGACGTCGGTGTACAGGTCGTCCGGCGACGGGAGCGGGCTGGATTCCGCGAACTCGACCGCCTCGTCGAGCTTCCGCCGGCTCTCCTCGTCGATCGCGTCCAGATCGTCCGCGCTCAGCGGGCCGTCGGCGACCATCCGCTCCCGGAAGACCGCGAGGCAGTCGCGGGCGCGTGCCGCCTGCTCCTCCTCTGCCGTCCGGTAGCGGAGTGGGTCGTCGCCCTGGTGGTGGCCGTAGTAGCGGTACGTCTTGCACTCGATCAGCGACGGCCCTCCGCCGCCGCGCGCGCGGCGCACGGCCGCGTCGGCGGCCTCCCAGACGGCGACCACGTCCTGGCCGTCGACCGTCTCGCCCGGCATCCGGTAGGCGGACGCCCGGTCGGCGACGTCGGGATTGGACAGGGCGTACTCGACGGGCGTCGCCTGCGCGTAGCCGTTGTTCTCGCAGACGAAGACGAGCGGCAGCGTCCAGATCGACGCCATGTTCAGCGACTCGTGCAGGGTGCCGATCGCGGCGGCGCCGTCTCCGAAGAAGGCGACCGCCACCTCGTCGGTCCTGCGCAGCTTCGCCGACAGCGCTGCCCCGACCGCGTGCGCGATCCCCGCGCCGACGATCGGGTTGACGCCCAGCACGCGCTTGTCGATGTCGGTGATGTGCATGGAGCCGCCCTTGCCGCGGTTCGTGCCGGTCGACTTGCCGTAGAGCTCGGCCATCATCGGTACGACGTCGACGCCCTTCGCGATGCAGTGCCCGTGGCCGCGGTGCGTCGAGGCGACCCAGTCCTGCGGCTCGAGGGCCTCGCACACACCCGCGGCGACGGCCTCCTGGCCGGTGTAGTAGTGCACCGCGCCGACCGGTACTCCGGACTCGACGAGCCGCTTGAGGCGCTCTTCGAACTCACGGATCAGCGACATGCGCTCGTACAGCCGCCGGAGCCGGCTGGAGACCTGGTCGGACGGGGTGGTGACCACGGTGGTCATTGTCGCGATCCGCTCCGAACGGAGATCAGGGCGCGGGCACCAGGGCGAGCTCGACAGCGGGATGAGGATTCGCCCCCGTCACCGCCTCGCGGTACCGGTCGAGCAGATCGCTCAGGATCGGCGTGCGGTCCGGAAGCTCGCGGTCGTCGAGCCCGTGGACGAGGGTGATCTCGGTCAACGTGCCGGTGAGCCCGAGCTCGTCGGCCACGTAGAGCTCGGTCCGGTCGATCGGCCGCTGCTCGAGCTCGACTCCGAGGTCGGCCGCGATCCGGGTCAGCGCGGCGACGGTGATGCTCTCCATCGCGCCCTCGGACGGCGGCGGCGTGGAGATCCGGCCGTCGCGCACGACCAGGACGCAGGCCACGGTCGACTCGGCCACGCGGCCGTACTCGTTCAGGAGCACCATGTCCTCGAACTCGCGGCTCCGGCCCTCCATCCGCGCCAGGCGGGCGACCTGGTAGTTCGTGCCGGTCTTGATCCGGGGCGGCATCGTCACGTCGGACGCACGCCGCCACGTGCTGACGCCCATGGCGATCGGCGCCGGCGGCTGCTGCTCCTGGTAGTAGCAGGTGAGCACCAGGTCCGCGACCGTGTTCGCCCCCCAGTGACCCTCGACGACGAACAGCGTCGCGCGGATGTAGAAATCCTTGTCGGCGCGGTACAGGGCGTGGGTGAGCTCCGCGCAGGCGCTCTCGAACTCGTCGTACGAGAACTCGACGGGGATCGACAGCAGCCGCGCCGAGCGGCAGAGGCGGGCGTAGTGCTGTTCGAGGCCGACGAAGCCGATCGAGCCGTCCTTCTGCGCGTACCCCTTCAGGCCCTCGAAGACGTTGAGCCCACGGATCACCGCCTCGGTGGAGACGTGCAGCACCGCCTCGTCCCAGGGGCGCACCCGGCCCCCCGCGAACACCCAGTCAGGCTTCTGGAGCTTCAGCGAACCGAGCCCGGTCGACCACTTGGTGGGATCGGCCTTCACGCTGGTCATGCGGCTCCCCTCCTCGAATGACTCCGCCCCCGATTCCCGGATATCGGTCCCGGGAATCGAGTCTGTATATCCTAGAGACGCCGCGGCGCCACTCCCGGAATGTCGGGGCGGCAAGTGGGGAGGTAGCGATTTCTACGACTCAGGCTTCGACTCGATCGGCCCGTGCGGCGATCCGTGATCTCGTCCCGCCCATTCTCCTGAAGGGCGTCAAGCGAATGCGGGCTGCGGCGGGCGTCGCGAAGCCCCAGTGGGAGTACGTCCCCGAGGGATGGTCGCGCGCGTACAGCGACGAGAGCATCACCGGCTGGGACGTCGAGGCCGTGGCGGAGCGGCACCGGCAGCTCTGGCCGCTGTGGACGCGCGCCCTGGAGGGCAACGGGATGCTCGGCGTCGACTTCTGGTGTCCGATGCGGGCGCTCGACGGAGGCGGGCAGCCGGTCTTCACCGACTATCCGTGGGCGCACAACGCGGCCATGTCGTTCGGGTACGTGATCGCGCGCGCGGCACACGGCAAGGACACGCTCTCCGTTCTCGACTTCGGCGGCGGCATCGGCCAGTTCGCGCCGCTGGCGCGGGCGCTCCTGCCCGAGGTGGAGATCGACTACCACGTCGCCGAGACCCCGACGATGTGCTCGCTCGGCAGCGAGCTCAACCCGGGTGCCCACTTCCACGACAGCCGCGGCGACGACTGGGAGCAGCGGAGGTACGACCTCACGCTGGCGAGCGGTGCCCTCCAGTGCACCGAGCACTGGCAGGACAACCTCGCCCGCATCGCGCGCGTCGCATCGGGCCACGTCTTCCTCTCGCGGGTGCCCGTCGTCTTCTCCACCCCGACGTTCGTCGTCCTCCAGCGGGCCGAGTCGTACGGGCTCGGCACGGAGTTCCTCGGCTGGTACATCAACCGCGAGGAGCTGCTCGAGACGGCGAGCGGTACGGGACTGGCCCTGGAGCGGGAGTTCGTGATGATGGACCACACGCCCGCCGTCGGTGCTCCCGAGCAGGCGACGTACCGGGGCTTCCTCTTCCGACCGGTGCCGCCCGGGTAGACCGGCCGGTCGGATGAGACTGCACGCCCGGCAGTTCTTCATCGGCCCCCGCACCCTCGCCGTCGACGAGACGTGGCGGTCGCTCGCGATCGGCGACGGGCTGCTCCTCTCCCACCAGGTGAACCTGTCCGTCGCGGAGGTGCGCGACCGGGACGGTGCGGCCTGGTACCTGATCGGCCTCGCG
>Ga0070741_10005529_pt1 | contig 27974 bp, 24 predicted proteins | sample Coa_R1_4_FD_66440 | JGI IMG/M metagenome (GOLD analysis project Ga0070741, IMG submission 66440) | Surface soil microbial communities from Centralia Pennsylvania, which are recovering from an underground coalmine fire - Coalmine... | ecosystem: Environmental > Terrestrial > Soil > Unclassified ...
CTGCCAGAAAACGCCACGACCCATCCGTTTGCTGAACGACAACTTCAGGTGGTGAATGGCATCGGCCAGCAGCCCGTGTTCGGGTTCACTCACCAGCAAATGCACATGCTCAGGCATCACCACGAATCCGTAGATGCACATTGCGCAACGGCGACGCGTGTGTTCTAAAACCCGAAGAAAGAGGTCGCAAATCTCGGGCGAATCAAGGTAGGCTCTCCGGTGATAGCAGGTAAAGGTGACGAAGTGCGATTGCCGGGAGTGCTGAAAGCGCTTGAGGCCGCGAGGCATGGCGAAAACCTACCGCACCTCACCCGTGTCCGCAGTGATCTGCGACCCAGGTTAGCTCGCCTACACCGCTCGCGAACCTGGGCCACCCGTCGTGATTACGGGATCGACGAACTCGATGCGTGGTGGATTCAAGACCCAGCGTGATCGGCGAGCAGAGCGGCGCGGTGAAGCCTCGGATCGTGAGCATCTATCACCGTCTCGACGAGCCGCCGATGATCGAACTGTGAACACTTAATCGCCGTCACCTCTGTGACCTTGCTCGCGCGACCGGCGCGTCGGATGATGGCGCTCGAACGAAGCCGGTTTTATTTGGCGAACAAACGACGCCTGATAACAGAAATCAAAGAAAAACCAATTTTGGCGCTAGAATACTGTCGTGCCTGAAAATCTCGATGCCTATAGACCAAATCGCAAGGCGTACTTAGTCAGTGCGTCTCTGTGTGCTGGAGCGTCGATTCCTCTGTTCGTGTTCAGGCCCATCCCTCCTATCGGATTATTCGCAGCCTTTGAGTTTGCATTCACAGCGGTTGTGCTCATATGTGCGGTTTTGTTTCCAACGCACGTGGCTAAAATGCGGCGGCACGCCGAACGTGCACTGGAAAAGGAGCCGCGTACCAACGTAGGTCAATGGGTGCCCTAACTGGCGATAAATCGCGATTACCGATTACACTCATTGACCTTCCGCAAGCCGGTCCCAAAGGCGCTTCCGCCTCCATTTAATAGAGGTCGAACTACGGGCGCTATAATTCCCAGGAATCTCCCATGCTCCTGACCCTCACCCACGGCCCCATCCGCGAACTGCGGCTCAACCGTCCGCCGGCCAACGCGCTCTCCTACGAACTGATTCACGCGTTGCGAGAGGAAATTGAAAAAGCGTCTAAGGATGGCGTCCGCGCGATTGTGCTCTCTGGCAGCCCCGGCCGATTTTCCGGCGGCCTCGATGTGCCTCTTCTCCTCGGCTACGACCGCCCCGCCATGGCGCAACTCTGGCGCGAATTCTATGCGCTCCTGAAAACGATGTCTTGCTCCCCGATTCCTATCGCGGCCGCCATCACCGGGCACGCTCCCGCTGGTGGCACGGTGCTCGCCGCATTCTGCGATTGGCGAGTCATGGCCGAGGGCCAATTCATCATCGGGCTGAACGAGGTCCAGGTCGGACTTCCGCTGCCGCCGGTCATCTTTGCCGGTCTGCGGCGGCTTCTGCGTCCGAGAGATGCTGAGCGCCTCGCGGTCGGCGGCCTGCTGATTTCGCCCGGCGAAGCATTACGGGTCGGCCTGATTGACGAACTCGCTCCGCCCGATCAGGTCATCGATCGTGCGATTCAGTGGTGCCAGTCCATGCTGGCCTTGCCGCATGATGCGATGACGATCACCCGCGCTCAGGCCCGTGCGGACTTAATCGCGTACTTCGACCAGAATTTCGAACCCGAGATCGAAAAGGTCACTGCCAGCTGGTGGGCTCCCGAAACGCAAGCGACTTTGCGAGCAGTCGCGGCCAAACTGGGGAAGAAATCCTCTGGATTGTTATCCTGAGCAAGCTTCTTTTGCGCCGCGAAGTTGAGCCGTATGCGCGGTGCGTCTGAGCCGCGGGACGAAGTCCCGAGCGTAGCGAGAGAGCCCCGAGCCACAGATCGCGCGTTTGGCTCGTTTCCTGGTCGCCACACCCATCGCGCTGACTCCTGACTACTTCAGAAACGGATTGCTCTCCCGCTCTTCCCCGATGCTGGTCAGAGGCCCATGTCCAGGCACCACAACCGTCTCGTCCGGTAGCTCAAGAACTTTCTGATGCAGCGATCGAAGGATCTTCTCAAACGATCCGCCGGGCAGGTCCGTCCGGCCGATGCTCCCCGCAAACAGCGTGTCGCCGGCGATTAATTTCTGTTCGGCGGGAAAATACAAACACACACTGCCTTCAGTGTGTCCGGGGGTATGAATCACATCGGCAACTAAAGACCCGGCTTTGACTGTGTCGGCCTGCGCGATGCTCTGATCGATGTCGACTTTCCCCGGTGAAGGCATGCCAATCCATGTGGCCTGCACATCCAGCATTTTGAGCAGTTCGTAGTCGTTCTGGTTGAGCAGAATCGGCGCGCCGGTCGCCGCTCGCAGCTTCATCGCCCCGCCCACATGGTCGATGTGCGCGTGGGTGATGACAATCTGCCGGACCTTGAGCTTGTGCTTTGCAATGAGAGCGAGGACATCCTCGATGTCATCGCCGGGATCGATGACCATCGCCTCGCGGGTCGCCTCATCTCCAATGATCGAGCAGTTGCACTGCAGAGGTCCAACGGCAAGGATTTCGTGGATCATAGAGAGGGCTTCTCAGCTATCAGCCGTCAGCTTTCAGCTTTCAGATCGCCGAGAGCTAAAAGCTGGCCTTATTTCTGAGTCGGCTGACCTGGTGCTGGCGCGGGCGCCGGCTTCACCGGTTGCGACTTCGTCTGTGACGGATTGATGCCCTGCAACACCGACTTCGGGCCGCTCTTGCGCGATGCGGCAACCGACAGAGTGATTGAAGTCACCATGAAGATGATCGCCGACCATGTGGTGGCTTTCGACAGCGCGGTTGCCGCGCCACGCGGTCCGAATGCCGTCTGGCTTCCCATTCCGCCGAATGCCGCCGCGATGTCGCCGCTCTGGCCGCTCTGCAGCAGCACCACGATGATGAGGAACAAACAAACAATAATGTGGATCGTTGTGATCAAAATAATCATGACTGGTTTTAGCTACTCCTCGGACAAATCGATGGTGCGGAAGGGGGGACTTGAACCCCCATGCCTTTCGGCGCCACCCCCTCAAGATGGTGTGTCTGCCAATTCCACCACTTCCGCACGGCGCGCGAAGATTGCGTAGAGGCTAGGTCATTATAACAAAGGGTCAGTAGTTGACGATGGCGGCAAAGGACTTGGGATCGAGGCTGGCGCCGCCCACCAGGGCGCCATCGATATCAGGCTCCGACATTAACGCTTTGGCATTTTCCGGCTTTACCGAGCCTCCATAAAGGATGCGAAGCGCCTCGGCAAATGGATCGCCGAAAGCCTCGGCTGCCTCGCCGCGGATCAAGGCGTGCGCGTCGGCCGCCAGTTGCGGAGTGGCGGTTTTGCCGGTTCCTATAGCCCAGACCGGCTCGTAAGCGACGACCATTTTTGCGGCTTTTTGACCCGATAAGGTGTAAAACGCACGCGTACATTGGCGACGCAGAACATCTTCGGTCAAACCTGCTTCACGTTCCTGGAGCACTTCTCCGACACAAACGATGGGGGTGAGGCCTGCCTGGAGTGCGGATTTCAGGCGGGCATTCACGGTGTCGTCGGTCTCGCCGAAATATTGGCGCCGCTCGGAGTGGCCAATGATGACGTGAGTGCAGCCCACTGCCAGCAACATGGCGCAGGAAATCTCACCCGTGAATGCGCCCTCTTTCTCCCAGTGGACATTCTGCGCGCCGACGGCGACGTTCGAACCTTTGGCGGATTCGACTGCGGTTTGGAGGTCGATGCAGGGAGGACAGACTACGATTTCATCGCGCTGGTGATCGCGAACCATAGGCAGAAAATCAGAGAAGAAAGCCCGAGTTTGATCGGGAGTTTTGTACATCTTCCAGTTCGCGGCAATAAGTTTCTTGCGGGCCATGGGATCCTTTCGTAGAAAATCTTAAACCACAGAGGGCACAGAGAACACAGAGTGAATTAAAGCGAGTTGTGGTTCATGTCACGGTCTTTTCTTGCGGTCACCCGGCTTGCGGAGTTGTTCCGCAGCAGCGGTGTAGGCACGCAATGTCTCCGAATCAAACAAAACAAAACGGACAGTCGCAACACGGACCGCTGAGGAAAGAGCCTCGAGAGCAGCGGAGACAGCGACCTTTGAGGCTTCGTCTACGGGATATCCGTAAGCCCCAGTCGAGATCGCGGGAAAGGACAAGGAAGTGATGCCGTGCTCATCGGCCAAGCGGATGCATTCCCGATGACAACTCGCGAGAGTCTCCGCCTCGCCGCGCCTGCCATTCGAATAGACCGGGCCCACTGTGTGGATGACGTATTTCGCAGCAAGCCGGCCTCCTGTGGTGATGACAGCTTTTCCCGCCGGCAAACGACCGATCTCGGCAACGATGCTTTTACATTCCGCAAGAATGGCCGGACCTCCAGTGCGATGAATGGCTCCATCCACGCCACCGCCTCCCATCAAGGAAGAATTAGCGGCATTGACGATCGCGTCTGTGACCTCCTTGGTGATATCGGCTGGCCCGTCGAATTCGATCGTCTTGTTGTTTTCGAGGACGAGGCGCATGGCGAGTCTCACGTTCCCAGAGATCCCGGTCGTCTTCAACTGCAGTCGGCGCGACCCACGTCGCGCAAGCCTCGCTCGGGATGACAACAAATGACCCGGAGTTAAAGCCCATGTCTCGCAACACCGACGAGACATGGGGCACCCCGCGAGACATTGGGGCACCCGTGAACTAGCGCTTATCGGTTAGCGCTTCGACGCCGGGCAGTTTCTTGCCTTCCAGAAATTCCAGGGAAGCGCCGCCGCCGGTAGAGATATGAGTGATTTTATCGGCGACGCCGGCGGCATGAACGGCCGCCACCGAATCACCGCCGCCTACGATTGAAATCGCACCCGGATTTTCGGCCACGGCGCGAGCGATCTTGAAGGTGCCGCGGGAAAACGGTGGAACTTCGAACACTCCCATCGGACCGTTCCAGACGATGGTTCGTGCGCGGGAAATTTCTTCCGTGTACTCTTCGATCGTTTGCGGGCCAATGTCGAGGCCCATCATGTTCGACGGAATGGACTGCCCGCCATTCACCGTGTGGACAATCGCATTCGCATCGATGCGGTCGGCCACTAAGTGGTCCTTCGGCAGGAGGAATTTCACGTTTCTCTGCTTGGCCGCTTGAAGAATCTGGCGCGCGAGATCGAGTTTGTCGTCTTCGACCTTTGATTTGCCGACATTCATGCCTTCAGCTTTAAGGAACGTGTAGGCCATGGCACCGCCGATGATGAGGCTATCCACTTTTAGCAGAAGATTTTGAATGACGCCGATTTTGTCGCTGACCTTTGCGCCACCCAAGATGGCTACAAAAGGCTCCTCTGGGTGGTGCATCGCGCGTCCCAGATATTCGAGTTCCTTCTCCATCAGCAAGCCTGCGGCTGACTTTTGCACGAATTTCGTGATTCCGACGGTGGAAGCGTGCGCGCGATGAGCCGTACCGAATGCGTCATTCACATAGAAATCCGCGACGCTGGCAAGTTGCTTGGCGAACTTGTTATCGTTGGCTTCTTCTTCGGCGTAGAAACGAAGATTCTCCAGCAGCAGGGTCTGGCCCTTTTCCAACTTCCCAGCCATCTCCTCGGCTTCAATCCCAATACAATCCGGACAAAACCCGACATTCTCTCCGCGCGCGAGTTCGCGGTCGAGTAGCATCCGCAAACGTTCGGCAACCGGTTTGAGGCTCATCTTCGGATTGGGCTTCCCCTTGGGACGGCCCAGGTGCGAGGCCAGAATCAGCCTGGCACCATGGCGCAGCGCGTACTCAATGGTTGGCAGCGTCTCGCGAATGCGCGTGTCGTCCATTACGCGGCCGTCATCCAGCGGGACATTGAAATCCACACGCATGAAAATGCGGTGGTCGTTTACGGGCAGGTCGCGGATGGAAAGTTTGGACATGATCTGTTCTCAGATTGTACGAGACAACGTATCGGCTCCGTAAAGCGACGGAGCTCGAGGATAAATGTACCGCGGAGCTCCGCTCGGCACGGACGGGCGAGACGCCCGTCCCTACAAAACTCAACCAGAATTACAGACCTTTCTTGCCGAGGAAGTTGATCAGATCGCGAACCCGGCTCGAATAGCCCCATTCATTGTCGTACCAGGAAATGACCTTGACCATGTTGCCGCCGACCACCATGGTGGAAGGCGCGTCCAGAATCGAGGAGCGGCCATCGCCGCGGAAATCCGCCGATACCAACTCGTGCTCCTCGTATCCGAGATAGCCCTTCAGCGGTCCATCTTCCGAGGCCTTCTTCATGGCCGCGTTCACTTCCTCTTTTGTGGTTTTCTTTTCGACGACCGCCACCAGATCGACCACCGAAACGTTCGGGGTCGGGACGCGAACCGCAAAACCGTCCAGTTTGCCGGCCATGTCCGGAATTACCAGCTTCAGCGCCTTTGCTGCGCCGGTCGAGGTCGGGATCATAGAAAGCGCTGCGGCGCGGGCCCGGCGAAGATCCTTGTGGGGAAAATCAAGAATGACCTGGTCATTGGTATAAGAATGAATGGTCGTCATGGTGCCGCTGATAATTTTGAAATTGTCGTGGAGGACCTTGGCGATCGGCGCCAGGCAATTGGTGGTGCATGAGGCGTTCGAAATGATGTGGTGCTTGGCAGGATCGTAAACGTCGTGATTCACACCCAGAACCAGCGTGACGTCTTCATTCTTTGCGGGCGCCGAAATGATGACCTTTTTCACTGGCCCGCGCAGATGTTTCCTGGCATCCTCAGCGTTGGTGAAGCGGCCGGTTGATTCGATCACCACCTGCGCGCCGACACTTTCCCACGCTAGTTTGGCGGGATCTTTTTCGGCGAAAACTTTGATATTGCGGCCGTCGACCTGAATACCATCGGTTCCGGCCGCGATTCTGTTCGGTAGATTTCCAAGAATCGAGTCGTATTTAAGCAAGTGAGCCAGAGTTTTCGGATCGGTCAAATCGTTGACTGCAACAAATTCAAGATTGGGGTCCGAAAGCGAAGCTCGTAAGACGTTGCGTCCGATGCGTCCAAAACCGTTAATGCCAACTTTAATTGCCATGAATGCCTCCGAAGACCAGCGATGCAGATATGAACTGAAAATTCCAGGACCGGAAGAAAAAATGGTAACAGGGAAGCAAGCTGGGCAGCAAATGACAGAAGCCGGAGGTCCGGGTTTTCAGCACCCAACGACGCCAAGGATCAGGAAGGTTCCTAAAACAGAAAGACCTTCGTGCTCCACCGTGTCTTTTGTGGTTATGAACTTAGGGTGTGTGCGGCGACAATTAAGCTGAGTGCTCCCAAAATGGAACGAGGATGAATTCAGCAAACTGAACTCACCCTCGAAGGCGTCCGCAGGTTCTCGGAACGCGATCTTTATGTGCAATTCAAGGTGGCGGAACCGCTGACATTCGTCGAGGTGTTGCTGACACCGTTATTGACGGTAATCTGCAGGTTTTGGGGGGCGGTTGCGATGACGGTTACGGTGCCCGCGGCGACGCAGGTCGCGCTACCGGTGTCGCCGTTGATGGTGGCGACGGCGTTGTTGGATGTTTTCCAACTCAGACCATCGGCGGCGTTGAGATCACGGCTGGAATTATTGGTGAAATTTCCGGTGGCCGTGAAAACCACATCCTGATTCAGAGCCGCAGTGGCCGTACTCGGACTAACCGAAATAGTTTTGATATTAGGGTGACCCGCTCCGCAGCCGGCCAGAACTGCGGCAATTGAGAGTAGAAGAATTACCAGTGAACTTCTCATAGGTGTGCTCCGGGTCAGTTAGATTGAAACGTTGTTGGCGAGGGTTGCTCCCGAGAGTGCCTAGCTTCAATCTGAAGGGCCTGAAACAGGCTTCATTACTGGCCATTGGGGCGATGGCTACACGGGTCACTGTACGTGCCCAGGCGGTTTAACGGATTGAGAGTTCCGCGTCTAAACAGCTGCCGCAACCTGCTCCACCCGCAGGCTCTCGTAGCCCACAGTCACGTAGTAAATGGCTTTGTCGAAGAACTGATCGAGCAAGCGAAACAGCTCCATCTCGGCAAACAGTTCAACTGGCTTGGTGACGAGGCCTTCGTCTTCGAGAAAAAGCCAGAGTTGTTCTTTCGTGGCCAAGATGGCGTATACGACATCACTCAATCCCACCCGCTGGCGGGCTCGGCGGATGCCGATCTCGCTGTATGCGCGCTTGAGATCGCCTTCTGTTTTGTAGAGAAGCCAGTCCGCGAGGTGACTGAAGATCTCGTAAGTGCGGGCCTCAAGCTCGGGTCGTGGAACTTTTCGTAACGCGGCACAGTGGGGATCGTTCTCGAGGCGGCGGGTTAAGGATTGCGAGAGCCGGTCTGCATTGGCTTCGATCAGACGCACGAGTCTCATGGCAAGCATAAGACACCTCCACGTCTACTTACCGGTATTGTCCCTCAGTGCCGGTGTTTTCGCTGTGACGTAGGGCACGCGGTGGAAAGGGGTTCTCGCTGACGAAATGCAGAAATCCGGCTCCGGGGTCGGTCAAACCCACCCTTCGAAAAACCGCGAAGGGTGGGGCATCCCGACCGACTCCACTTCGTCAGAATGACAGCGTTTACGGGAAGACCTGCAACAGGAACGGCACGTAGCTATTCGCGATGCTGGCCGAACCGGCGATCTGAAACGCTCCGCCGAACCCGTTGGTGCTGGGCTGGAACGTGGCAATGCCGTTCACGTCGGAGATGATGGGCGCACTGGAAGTCCAGAGAATGACTGGCTCAGGATTGGGATCAACTCCACCATCGCCTCCTGAGTCTATTGGCACGCGCTCTCCGGTAGATTGAAAGACTACGCTGGCGCCCATTACGGGGTATGGCGGACTCGAGAAGTCGCTGACCTCAACCTCAACTGACTGAAAACTTTGGCCGGCGAGGGCCATCTGGTTGGTTCCGGCGATCGGCTGCAGTTGCAGTCCGGAAAGCGGAACGGCGGTGCCGTAAAATGCAGGCTGCGAATTGGTTTCACCCGGCACGGATGCACTCACCTGCACATCGCTGGCGACAGCAGTCAAAGTCAGCGTGGTTGACGCGTACCCATTCGCATCCGAGTTCACCACCCACGAACTGAGAGTTCCCGTCCCTTTAACGATGACAAAACTGACGGGCGTTCCCTTTACAGGCGTGCCATTCGACAGAACCCGTGCGGTGAGCATGACGTTCACAGTTGCGCCTTCGGCAATATGCGCAGTTTGTGGCGCCAGCGCTAAATCCAAGGAAGACGAGTTGGCTGCGAGCGTCGTCTGCACCTGTTTCGCAGGGTTATAAGAAGCAGGCGCAAGCTGAGCCGTGATGGTGATCGCGCCGGCCGCGAGAGGCGTAACATACGTCCAGGCTTGCCCGGTCGCATCGCTGACCACAGTGCACGTCGTTGCGTTCGAGCATGCTGAAAATTGGGTTGGGAGTGAACTACTAAAGAAGACGCTTGCGCCGCTCACCGACGTTACACCATCCGCCTGCAACACCTGCACACGAATTGGATTCGGAGCTTGTCCGCCGACCGGTGTCCACGGATTCGATCCGTAAATAAGTTTCAGCGTATCGTTCGGCCCGGCTCCATAGGTAAGAACTCCGGTCATGACGGAACTCGCTCCGGTCGCCGGATCGATCAGCGTGACATTTTGCAACCCATCGGCCTGTGGCGGCGCAAGGAGTTCTATCTGGTCAGCAGAAGTGGATAGTGCCGCCACGCTGGTTTTGCCGACCGCAACCGCAGTATCGAAGTGAAAACCGAGTCCTTGAATCGTTACGGGCGTGTTTCCAGCCACACTGGCACGATTCGGGGATGCGTTATCGCCATAGAGAATCCGCGCGTGGTACGCGTAATCCGGTCGCCCGTCGCCGCGGACATCCGCGATGCCAATCCGGAAATCAGTCTGCTGCAGGAGTTGCGCATTCAGCATGGTCATTCCGAGATACCAACTGTTGAACGCCGATGGAGTGTAAGCCGGAGCAGGATACGTGCCCGGGTCCGACAAATCCCACATGCCGATCACGGGCTGAGCTTTGTTTAACGTCGGCGCACTCGATTCATCCAACGCCGTAGTCATGACCGACAATGTGCGGTTTGCTTGCCCGGAGAACCAGAAATAATCCACGTCACCATAGCCGCTCAGGGTGCCAGTCCAATCGCCTCCGGCCGGAACCGTAGCCGGCAAAGCATAGGTGGTCAGCGGAAATGGATCCGGCTTCTGAATCGCGCTGCCGGACATGAGGATGTCCTGCTGCACGCTTCCGCCGAGGCTCACATTCACCACGATGGGCTGGATCGAACCCGAAGGTTGCACCTGCCACGGTTCGTACGGACCCACGGTCGTCGACCAGAGATCATCGATTGCTTCGACCGTCAGTTGATATTGAGCTGTGCTTCCGCCGCCGGGAATCTGCAGTCCAGCAAGGTCGAAAAAGCCTTCGACAGATGTGTCGTTGGAGCCATAGCGATTCCATGGCAAACCGGAGCTGTCGTTGAAACCGGTGACGGTTGTACCCGCATTTCCGCAAAACAAGAATCCTGAGACGGAAGCGGCGGCGTAAGCACGCGAAGGCTGTCCGGTTGAGGGATCGATCCAGCGCGCAACCACGTTGACGCCCTGCATCGGTTGGGCAGATTGACCGCTCGCGGTGGTGAAGTACACGCTGCCGTAGATGTGTGCCGTGCTGTCGGAAAAAGTCTGCTTGCCGTGCGAGAGGTTGTGTGTGGTGGCCGGATACAGGCGCGAAATCGCCGCCTGATCGTCCATTTTCGGCTGATATGGATTTGAATAGCAAAGCGTGATCGGAATGCAATTTGGCGGATCGTAGGCGTGCATCACCGGCAAGCCGGCGTAGTCGTCGGGGGTCGGCGGAGGATTATGGGTGAAAACGTTGTCATTGACCTGGGACCAATCCAGCCCTAGAACTCGTCCGAGCACGCGCACCAGGCGATACTCGACATCAGTTTGCTGGGCCGAGTTTTGGGCGCAGTTGCCGTTGATCACCAGCAGCGCGTGCGCGAAGGAGGCATCGGTCGCGAAATTATCGATCCAGCCGTACGCCGCGTTGTCGAAACATTCCGAGGGGTCGCCGGCGCCTTGTCCCAGCAGCGCGTTGGTCACGGTGCCATCAGAGTCATAGACGATGCCGACTGGCGTGCCAGTGGCGGTTGGCAGAATGTCGGACGGCATCGTGATGGTGCCGTCGGGGTTGCGAAAAACATTCGACCCGCTGACGTCCTCGCCGAGTTGGCCGACGCGGACGGCAGAAATTGCGGCGGTCGATATCGAAGTCCACTGGCTGAAAGCGTCGGCGACAAGGGCGTCAGCACTGGGGCCGGGATAAATCGGACTGAGATTGCCGTGATCCGTGTAGTAATTGATCGTTCCGCCGGACCAGGTCAGCGGCGTTCCCATGGTTCCGGAATTGAAGTAGCTTACGCCGGCAATATATTTGGGACCACCAGCGGCGGCGGGAATAAACGCAGTAAGTATGATGGGAATCAGGATCAGAATAGCCCGGGCATTCTGGCCTACGAACGACAAGAATGGCCGCCCTACACAAGTTCCATCCACAATCGAACGGTGGGCCATGGCTTACCTCACATCGCGCAGCGCGCGAGCAAAGTCTTTGGGATCCAGAAGAGTCGACTTGGTTGGCGAGCGAGAGGAGCCGACGGAATGCGGCCGATTAATAATGATGCGGCCTCCGGGGTCGAGCAAATAGCGACCGCGCGGGCCTCCCACCGGACTGGTCAGTCCCAGCTTGCTTGGAGGATATAAGAAAAGCATGAGCCGCTCTCCTGGGCGGTATCGATCGCCGGATTGCCACAGGCCGGCGTACTCGCGAATGACGAGGTCGCGGCCGCTGCTCACGCCAGCGAATCCGTGCTCCACCTGAAACGTGATTTGCATGACCGGAACGCTATCGGCGGTTCGGGGCTGGATTCGCTCCACCGATTTCACGGTTCCGGAGAAGATGTAACCGGATTTGTTGGCTAACTGCGGCAGTTGCGGGATGACCGGCGGCCGCTGCGGGTTCGACAGTTCTTCGGCTGACGAGAGGATTGCAAGGAGGAGAACAAGCAGAGTTCGTCGCAGTGACATCGCAGCCTCGCGGATTGAAGGATGACGAGGCCAGCTCTAGACGGGAGCACGGTAATGCTAGATAACAAAAGGCGGCAGAGCAGTGCGATGCGCACAGGATGAGTGTGATCGCTGAACATTTCCACAGCGTAGCGATCGGATCCTTCGACCGTACTATCGCTTCGCCGGCGAGGCGACGATTTGGCTCAGGATGACAAAATTAGTTGGGCATAATTAAACTGCTTGGGCAACATGGCTGAGCTGTGCTCGGCTGGACGGGTCAGAGACCCGTCCCTACGCGGACACTTGATGATTCCTTCCTTCCGAAAGCAGTTCAACGAGAAGTTCACGCCCGAGAAGTATCAGCGACTGCTGAAAACCATGGAAGAGCGGTGCGGAGCGCCGGTACAGTTTCGGGTCGCGGAGACTCCGTGCTTCTTTCCGAAAGAGTTGATGGACCAGATGGCTGAATATGGGAAGGAATTGATCCAGCAACTGGAGAGCCCGGAGTATCACGAGGTGTCGACGGCGACGATTCCGCCGGAGTTCAATGTGCCGCATGAGGCGCCGCATCCGATGTTCGTGCAAGTGGATTTCGGGCTGATAAGGGATAAAGCCGGGCGGCTGCAGCCCAAGCTGGTTGAGTTGCAGGGCTTCCCTTCCCTTTATGCGTATCAGGCGGTGCTTTCGCAGACGTATATGGATGTGTTCGAGTTGGAGGACGAGCTTCGATATCTGCACAGCGGGTTAAATTGGGAGAGTTACAAGAAATTGTTGAAGCAGGCGATTGTGGCGGACCACGATCCGGAGAATGTAATTCTGATGGAGATCGATCCGGAGCATCAGAAGACGCGGCCGGATTTTCTGCTGACGGAAAAGCTTTTGGGGATACCGACGGTTTCGATTACAGACGTCAAGCAGGGTGGGCGGAAACTGTTTTATGAAAAAGATGGCAAGCAGGTCCCGATTCGCAGGATCTATAACCGGGCGATTGTGGATGAGCTGGTGCGAAAGAAGCTGAAGCTTAGTTTCCGCTTCAATGATGATCTGGATGTGGAGTGGGCGGGACATCCGAACTGGTATTTCCGGATGAGCAAGTTTTCGCTGCCCTATTTGCGACACGAGTGCGTGCCGAAGACGGAGTTCCTGGGTCGAACTGCGGAGCTGCCCCAGGATTTATCGAGGTATGTGATAAAACCGCTGTTTTCGTTTGCCGGATTGGGGGTGCTGATCAATCCTACAAAAGAAGATGTAGCGGCAATCCCGCAGGAGATGAGGCACGAGTACATCCTGCAGGAGAAGATGAATTTCGAACCGATCATCGACACGCCGTTGGGTGGGACCAAGGCGGAAATAAGAATGATGTATGTGTGGGTGGATAAGCTTATGCCGGTGATGACGATTGTGCGGATGGGGCGCGGGATGATGATGGGCGTGGACCACAATAAGAATATGGAGTGGGTGGGATCGTCGGCGGGGCTGTACCCTAAATCTTAAACCGCAGAGGGCGCAGATAAAGGCTTGAGGCGCGTTTGCAGCCAATACCCTCGGCTTACGCCGTGGGCTGCAATCTTCAGCCGCTTCGCGGATGGATGCGAAATGCATAGATCCTTCGTCGGAAGTTGTTCGCAAGCGAACAGCTTCGCCTCCTCAGGATGACGGAAGGAACGAGGGACTCTTGGGTTCCCGCCCCATAAAATCATCGGCGGTATTGCAGAGAATTCCTAGATAGGCCGCTGGTTGAGTTATGGGGAAAGGGGTCCTTCGACTGCGCCGTTGTTCGCAATGCGAACAACGACTTCGCTCAGGATGACAATTGACGGGGGAAAAATGGAAAAGGCTGTGACATTGGTTATGCTCTAGCCGCCGATTCCTGCGAGGGAACCAACAGCGTGGATGCACGTACCGTCACAGCCCTTGATGTGAATACTGCTTTCGCAGTTCCAAACCCCAACTGTTCCTCGCAGAATCAGTCGGTTTTTTCGGGTCTGGATGTTCAACAAGTTGCCCTGCTGAACCAATCACCCAGCTTACTTCGGACTGGCTAATTTTATTTGAGCCAACCCTTTCAGCCGTCGACGGAAGCAAAGGTAACATTTACTGCGAAAATGTCAACGCCCGTTTTCGGTGCAAGTAGCTCGCGAGAGTAGTGGAAATTGGAAACTTCAATGCCTTGAGTATCGGCCAGTTTAGCGCGATGAAACCCGAATCTTGAAGTTTTCCACATCCTTATTCACACTTGTACAAAGGTGGTCGGTGAACCTGCTGGGTGTAATTTGTGAAGCGGTGTATATTGTGGGGCGAAATGAGCACGGTGCTGGATTCGAAACAGGAGATTCTAAGGGCGGCGGCCCGGCTGTTTCAACAACAGGGCTACGACGCGACGTCGATGAGTGATGTTGCGGCGGCGCTGAAACTAAGCAAGGGCGGGCTTTATCACCATTTCCAGAGCAAAGACGAGATTCTGTTCGATCTGATGATGAACGCTCTGGACATCACGCAGGAACGGGTGATCGACCAGGTGATCGACATTGTGGATGCGGAAGAGCGATTACGAAAAGCGATTCGCCTGCATGTAGGAGTGGTGATGAGCGGTCGCGACCGGGAGATTACAGTGTTGTTGCACGAGAACCATCCGCTGCCGCCGTCGTTGCGAAAGCAAGTCAACGCGAGGAAGAAAGAGTACATCCATTTTTTGGAGAGCTTGATTGCCGAGGTGCAGAAGGCGCGAGGGACGACACGTCCGGTGACCGCGCGGGCGGCGACGTTTGCGCTGTTAGGAATGATTAACTGGATCTATCAATGGCACCGGCCGGAAGGGCCGCTGGACGCGGAGCAGATCGCGCAGCAGTACACGGAGATCTTTTTTGCGGGAGCGGTGTAGAGGCGAACTGTTCCCAATATTTTAAAACCCAAAGTGCTCTTTCGCCGCTTCGGGCTCGGCCATTTTTCTAAATTACCCGCGGCTCGCGCCGTGGGCTTTATTCTTGGGCCGCTCCGCGGCGATTGGTTTGATTCGTTCTTTCGTCCCTTCCCGCATTCTCTTCATCGAGTCCTGGGCCGGTCGCGGCTGAGAAGTCGAATGCATAGATCATTCGCCTCAGGATGACGACACGAAGTCAGCCGAGTTTGGCGAGGGAGGAGAGCACGGGTGCGTTTCCCATCACAGCGCCTAAGGAAGCCATGTTCCTGCGATCGAGAAGCTTGTTGAGTCCGTGAAGGAAGCGCCCGGCCGCGAAATCGTCGAAGGCATCGCCGAGAGAAACGACGAAGTGCAGCATAACGCTGGAGTCGCGATAGCAATCGGCAATGCAGGCTTTGCAGCCGTCACGGACGAAGGCGGTGTCAGCAAACTCCCAAACGCTGCACATCGGCTGATTCCACATATCGCAGCGCCAGATATCGAAATTCCAGTCCATGTAAAAGCTCTTGTACCCGGCATAGCAGGCGAAGCGCTCAGACTCGCCGCTAAGGTGACGCTTCATATCGGCGACGGAGGCGCGAGGGTTGTTGACTCGGAACGTGCTTCGCACATCATCGACTTTGGTGAAAGCTTCCAGCACTTCCTCATCGGAGAAGCTCATGAGTTTCGAGTCTGCGGACCAAGCTAGAGACGAGGACCCGAGGCGCACGCGTTGTGGGTACGAAAAGGCGACGGCGCGAAAACCGAGGTCACGAAGACGCGACACGAGAGAACTGTAATCGTCGATCAACTTGCTCATGGCAACCTGCGCCAGAGGAGTGATTCCGAGGGCGGGCATGCGGGAGGTTGCCGCACGGATTCGTTCCCCTAAACCTCGCAACCCACGATTCTGTTCATGGGCGCCGATGTCGGCCGAGTCGATCGAGATATAGATCGTCTTCAGGCCGGCGACCGCGAGTTCATCCAGCTTGGCCGGAAGCAGCCATCCGTTGGTAATGAGGGCCGTGCCCATTCCTTTTGCGGCGGCGCAGGCGATCATGTCGGAAATGTGCGGATGGAGAAGCGGTTCACCGCCAAAGAAACTCAGATAGCGGATATCGCGGGAGTAGAGAATGTTGAGCGCTGACTCAAATTGCCGGGCGTCGATCCATCGCAGATCTTTTCGCGCGACTTTGCCGTTGGCAAAATTGCAGAAATCGCAGGTGGCGTTACACGAGTTGGTGACGGCGATATTGCAGAGCGCGGGACCGCCACGACGGATGAGGCGCAACATGTCCCAAGCTTTCGCGACGTTGGTCATCGTGGCTGTCGACGGCCATTCGAGAGTAGCGGGCAGGAAAAGGTAAACACATACAGCGATTACAGCATTTCAAAAGATGGCATGCCTGATATCGACAGTGCCGACTTACTTGGTTTTTGGCTTGGCAAAATACTGCGGCAACAGGGTCTGCACAGCAATGCCGCAGGCGGTTGCGACTATGGTGGTCATCAGGAGCGGGTGGTTGGGCCAGGTTTTTTGGGCAAGACCGAAATTCCAGAACAAAATTGACGGCACCAACGAGGCGACGAGAGTGATGAGAAAGACTCGCATGCAGGCGTCTCCGACGGCTTCTGTGGATTATACGTGGCGGAGAGTGGGTTTGTTCCCTGCCGGGTAGCCGCGTTTACAGCCCTTTACCGTTGCGGGAGTGACATTTAGAATCGAAGTCGGGCCGACGTAGCTCAGTTGGTAGAGCAGCCGATTCGTAATCGGCAGGTCATCGGTTCAAGTCCGATCGTCGGCTCCAGCCTGATGACCCGCCCGAAGTTCTGTCTATCCATTACCAGATAACCTTGGCTCCGATCTGGATGTGGCGAGAACCGCCGGAACCGATGACCGGATTCGCAGCTTGCACGTCAGGCGTTGCGCTTGCCATTCCGATGCTGTCCGGTGAGGAGAGGTCTCCTCCCACCGAACCAGCGGCAAAGTTCGGATGATTCAGCACGTTGAACATTTCCCCACGTAATTGCAGGCTGAAGCGTTCGTTGATGTGCCAAAGTTTGGTGATGGAAGCATCCCAGTTGGCGAAAGCGGGTCCGCGCAGAATGTTCCGTCCCATGTTGCCGAAGGTGTAAAACGCATTGGGATAGATGGTGACGCCGTTCTGCGAGTAACAGCCACCGGCATAGTCTAGAGCTTCCAGAAGAGCCGGAGTATTGGCGACAGCAGTGCAAACCGGGCTGCGAGCGATGACATTTCCGTCGTCGTCGTAGGTATCAGGGAAGTACGGCAGCGGAGTCCTTCGCGACCATTGCAACTTGTTCGGATTGCCGACGATATTCCAACGATCGTTGCTGGCATTATTCGGTCCCTCGCCAGTTCCGGTCAGGTCGTTGGTATCGTCATAGAGCAATATCGGTTCGCCGGTCTGCAAGCTGACGATGCTGGTGACCTGCCAGCCCTCCAGCATTTGGGCGAAGCCTTTGCGGGAAGGTAGATCGTAAGCCAGAGAAAGCGTGAAACGGTGGCGGATATCGTAATCGCCGCTGGCCTTTTCAGCCGCATAGTTGAGGCTGTTCTGCGGAACAAAACCAAGATTGCTGGTATTGCCGGCGGTATCGATGGCATGCGCCCACGTGTACCCCGCGAGCAGATACAGGCCGTTGGAATAGCGGTGGGTGACGGTGGTTTGCAAGCCGTTATAGGTCGATGAAGATTTGTTTCCCAAATAATTCAGGAAGCTGATGTAGGGATAGCACGGCGCTCCTCCGATGCCCAAACCTCCCTGAGAGACGGGGCAACTGGCGGTGAGTGGGCGACCGAGTTGCTCGGAGCCGTCGTCGAGAGCCGTGTTGACCTGGTTCAGATCGAGTGTGCTGTACAGATTCACGCCGCGATTTCCAACATAGGCGACCTGCAGCGCAGTGTTGGCAGTGACCTGTTCCTGCAGATTGAGATTCCAATTCATGACAAAGGGAGTCTTCAGATTTTGATCGACCGCGAACATGGCGCATGGGCTGGCAGCGCTGCAGGATGTCAGCGTCGAGTCGTTGACGGGGAAAATCGGACCGGGTTTGGTTTGCCCTACGACCGGCCAATTGATCAACGAGGGGTCAGCGCCCTCCACCAGGAACGAGTTGATGTTTCCATTGGCGCCCGGATGGACCAGGGCGCTTGGATTCAGGTTCAAGCCACCACCGTTGAAGGCAAAGGTGCGGATCGAGGGCTCGATATAGATCAGGCCAAAGCTAGAACGAACGACAGTCTTGCCAGTCCCAAACACATCCCAGGCGACACCGGCGCGAGGTGAGACATTGCTCCAGTTGGTTCTATAGGGCTCGCTGATCCCGTAACCGACCTGCACGATCCCTTTGGAAGGAACGTAGTTGGCCAGCCGATTTTCGGAGTCGCTGATGGGGAAAGTGACGTCGTAACGAAGGCCCAGATTAAACGTCACGCGTTTATAGGCGCGGAAGTCGTCCTGAACAAACATGCCGAAGGATCTCTCGCTGAGGTCGCGGCCGGGATTACCATACAGCAATCGCCAGGAGCGGACGTTGCCGGTAAGAAAGTCGTCGAGATAGTGGAAATCAATGCGTCCGCGACCGTATGCGGCACGATAGTAGTCGACGCCGCCATTGGTGAAGCTACCGCCGAAGCTGAGGGCGTGCTTACCGATCGTGTAGGCAACCGTATCGGAGTAGTTTTCGGTGTGACTGGGCGTCGTGCCCAATGGCCAACTGGAGTTTCCACCGAGGTAATTAAAGTAGGACGTACTGGGATTGATGCGAGGAAACCCGAAGAGTTGGGGATCTGTGATGCCGGTGTTCAGACCGTAGGCTGTGGGATTAACGTTGGAGTCGAGCGGGGTGATGTACTCATTAAAACGGTTGTAACTGATACGGGCGGTATTGACCAGGCGCGAGTTCGGGGTCCACGTCCAGTCGCCTCCGAACACCTGCGTGGTGGGCGAGGTGTGCGATAGCCAGTAGGGTTGGAGCGGCACCGCGTCCTCTTCCGTCTGGGTCGAATTCGCATAGATAAAGCGACCGGAAAAGACGTGATGTTCATTGAGATGGTAGTCACTCTTGAAAACCAGGTTGTCGGCGCGGTCGTGGTTATTGAAGTTGTAATTGATCACCGTGGGGTCGTTGGGATCGGCGGTGAATCCCGGATTTGCCGGGAAATACTTGATGAGAGCGACACTCAGCGGACTGCAACCGACGGGTAGAGGCGTTTGGCCACAGCCAGTATCGGTTAGAGCGTCCACTATGCTGGAATCTGGGTCGAAGCCCCAAGGGGTATTCGCCAATGACACCGTTACCGGCGCGAAGACGTCGAACGGATTTCCCACCTTCGAGCGCACACCTTCATAGTTGGCGAAGTAAAACCACTTTCCCTTGATGATCGGGCCGCCGATCGACGCGCCGAACTGGTGCAACAGCAGATCGGATTCGGGTTGTGGGGCGGGGTTGAACCAGTTGCGGGCGTCAATCGCAGCATTGCGATGGAAGTAGTACGCAGTGCCATGAATCTGATCGGTCCCAGACTTGATGCCGATATTCACCACGACACCTGGCTTCTGCCCGAAGTCGGCCTGCGGGTCTTCCTGGGTGTTGAATTCTGTGATGGCATCGAGCGGCAGGTTGCTGGCCGGCGTGCCCTGAATGCCGGCGTCGTTCACCACCGTCTCACCGTAGTACGCGTCGTTGTCACTGGCGCCATCAATGACATAGTTGTTGTCGTCGGGGCGGAGGCCATTCGAAGTGGTGGAGTGGAAACCTCCACCGGGTTCGCGTTGGACGCCGGGATGAAGCGCCAGCAGATTCTGGAAGTCACGTCCCTGCAGCGGGAGTTCGTTGATGGCCTTGTTCGAAAGAACTCCGTTCAGGGTGGTTGTCGTGGTGTCAACAAGGGGAGCTTCTTCTTTGACGTCTACGACTTCGCTGGTTGCCCCGGGGGACAACTGGAAGTCAAGACGGAGATCGTTCCCCACCTCAATATGTACGGTCTCCCGCACCATTTTGCGAAAATTGGGTGCTTCCGCGCTCACGGTATAAAGCCCGGGATCGAGATTGGGGGCAACATACTCGCCTGAAGAATTCGTATCCAGGACGCGCTGCACTCCGGTACCCCGGTTTGCGATGGTGATTTTGGCATTGACGATGACCGCGCCGGTGGAGTCGCTCACCCGCCCGGTAATGCGGCCCTGCGTCTGCGCCGGCGAGATTTGGCTGCAGATCACTGGCATGAGACAGGAAGCAATGATGATGAACAGCCGCTTGCATGACCAGGTGAAATGAGTCGGCATGATGACTTCTCCTATGAAGAACGATGCGAATCAGCTTTCAAGATCAGTCGAGGTTCTCAGCCTGCCAGCATTGCAGGGAGTTCGGAATCACAAACCTGACGCAAGCTTGCCGGGATCGATCAACACGGACCCAAAGTAACGAACTGAACGGGAGAGGAAGTAACTGAACACTGCGGCGCCCCAGCTGCTGAAGTTGCTGGCCAGTCTCTCAAACGTCATAAGTGACCGTCAAGCCGGAAATGCGGCCCGCTTGTCCACCGCCAATAAACATTGCACATTTGTGCGGCAGTTGATTCTGTGACGGATGTCACCTATGCACGGTTAAGTGTGTCAGTAAATTTGCCCGCCAGGTTGTGTGCTGTGGACCTGACCCGCCTCGACCGACAGCGAATAGTTCGTACCTCCGGCGCCTTGCCAATTTCTTAGGTCAAATCGCGATCCAGCTGGGCCGTGATGAACCGCAATATCGCGGATGGTCAGCGGGGTATCTGCGCGGCATACTTCTGGAGGGTTCGAAACCGAGAGAAAATATGCCCCCTTGCCGGACCCAATAATCCGGGAGTTGCCGTCGGCTTCCACCAGCACCGCATTCTTTTCGTCGATGGCGATCTCGCGTGGCTTTGCTGACCAGCCGTCTTGCACGACCCGTGCCAAAAACACGAGACTGCGGCCCAGGCGATTCCGTTTGGCGAAATGGCTATCGGTAATCGTGTTCTGAAGCAGGGGAACGGTAAGAAAATCTCGCACCAGAGTGATCCGGGTAAAGAACGGGTTGCGGAGTGCATCCGCCGAACTGAGCGAGCTGTCGTCGGGCGGATCATTTAAAGCGCCGTAGGAAAACTCGCCCAAAATTGCCAGGCCGGCGCTGGTGCCACCGATGGGCACGTCGTGAGCGACATCAGCATTAATTGCCTGCTGCACACCGGTTCCACGCCAGAAATTCACGTAGCGTGCCTGATCGCCACCGGCAATGAAAATGGCCTCGGCGTGACGGATGATGTCGGCGACTGCAGGATCCTGGGCGGCAGCGCGAGTATCGATGATGAGCGTGGCCACGGAATTGAGTTTGCAGAGCCCGTTTACGTACGGGTTGTAATCATCGTCGCCATGGGCGCGCAGGACGAGGAAATCTCCGCCATTGGCTTTTTCACAGAGCCAGCGGAAAGCTTCATCGAGATCGGAACCACCGCCCATCAGGGCAATTCCGAAGCTCGGAGTGGTGGCCGCGTCTTTTTGTTGGCCGATGCGGATGTACTTATAAGACGAAGTCTGGCCAAGCGCGGCGCAAAAGGACGTGAACAAGTAGAAAAAACAGATTGCAATTCGCACCTGGAGAAATATACAGGTTTTGCGATTGGGCGTGCCCCTGAGCGTTCTGAAACCGCCTAATAAGGTCAGATCATCCTTATAGTATGTATCTCGTAATTGGCAGGTCATTGGTGCAAGTCCGGTTGTCGCCTCCGTGCAAGATTTTAGACCTCGGTGGAATGAAGGCTCCTGCCCTTCGCATCTAAGGTTCCAGAGGATAGAGTAGCTTAGCGCATGAACGTCTTTCTTAAGCGTGCCTTTCCGCTGCTCGGCTTCGTGATTCTCATGGGGACCGATGGTTTCTCCCAAATTGTTGCTCCCCCACCCGCCCAACAGCCGATTAGTGTGGAGCAAGCGGCGCCCAACACTCCGGGCAGCATCAGCGGGACAATCGTCGATCCAAGCGGGGCTGTGGTAGCGGGAGCGAAGGTGACACTGACAGAGGATGGGATTGAGAAACGCGACCTGTTGTCCGATGCGGACGGCCAATTCTCCTTCATAGAGGTGCCGCCAGGGAAATTCCAACTGACGATTGTCGTACCCGGCTTCGCGACACAGACAACTTCAGGGACGCTGCAAGCGGGGGAAATCAGCGCGCTTCCGCAGATTACACTCGCGGTTGCCGCGAATCGGACCGAGGTGCAGGTTGGAGTATCACAGGCGGAGGTGGCGGAAGAACAGATCAAGATCGAAGAGCAGCAGCGCGTGCTCGCGGTAATTCCAAATTTTTATGTCAGCTATATTCCGAATGCCGAGCCGCTGAATGCCAAGCAAAAATTCAAGCTGGCGTGGAAAACCATGATCGATCCGTTCACATTCGTGGTCGTAGGTGGCACGGCAGGTGTGCAACAAGCGCAGAATCATTTTCGGGCGTATGGGCAGGGAGCGGAAGGCTACGCAAAGCGCTTCGGGGCAGGATATGCTGACACCGCAATCGGGACTTTTATTGGCGGGGCGATCCTGCCATCCATTTTGAAGCAGGATCCGCGATACTTCTACAAAGGAACAGGGACGACGGCGGCACGCACACGGTACGCCATCAAGAATGCCGTGATGTGCAGGGGGGACAATCGCCGCTGGCAGGTTAACTACTCGTTCATGCTGGGAACGCTCGCGGCGGGAGGAATTTCGAATCTCTACTATCCGCGGCAAGACCGCGGCGCCGCGCTAACCTTTGAGAACGCGGCCATAGGGATTGCTCAGGCAGCGTTTACGAATTTGCTGCAGGAATTTCTCATTCCGAAGCTGACCCCGAAAGCACCGAAGGGTCCGAAGCGCCCCTGAAGAGACCCGACCGCCACATGGCTTGGCATGGCTTTGCCGAACTTAACGGCTTAAGCCATCCTAAGCCATGTTTTTGGCGGGTTTGAGCTATCTTGAATGCCATCCAGGTTAACGGCTTCTTGGTCGTCGTCAAGTATTACTGGCCAGTCGAGGGTCATCGTTGTTGTCCTGGGCCTCTTGCCGTTCACCTTCGTCGGCCAAGGTCTTCTCGATCGCTGCGAGCCTTCGTTCGGTATCCGAGCTTTCGATCGCGCGGAGCTGCAGACTCAATAACGAAGCAAAGCCAGCTGCGCTTCGCGGATTGAGTTGGCCAGCAGCCAAGTCCCTGATGAGGCGAGCTACCTCGTTCCGTACGTCCATTGCGGTTTCCAATCTGGACGGGGAATCCAAGGCATTGACCCCGCCGTTCCGGCTTTTCTGTCCTCCAATCCGACCCAACTCAGAAGCCTTATCTGGGTTGGCATGAAAGAAACACAAGCCGCCGGCAGTTGCCGCGGCACGGCAAGGTTTACCTTTCTTCGTCAGGCCTTTGCAACGACGTGCTTGTCCTTTGGTTGACATCATATCCTCCTGTTGTATTTCTCGTTCCCGAAAGCTGGCCGGGACAGGTCAACGACCTGCCCCCTTTTTCTCAAGAGATCAGTTAGTAGTCGCTTTGTCTCGTATCACCGGAGACTTGAATATTGGTGCCGTCGTTGAGTCGTAGAAAGGTCACCTCGCCTTCTTCTTCGCCTCGTCTCTGCACGCCCGCCCACAAATCTCGAGGGAACGCAGCAAAATGGGCCTTGCGGTATTGTCCCGCGAACTGTTCGTTGTGGTTGAGACAATGACCGTGAGCAGTGATAGATAGGTCGTAAGTCCACTTCTCTCTCCGTTGGCGCAACCACCTCGCGGTGTAGACACGATTCCAGTCGTCGGGGTCGAAGCGATCGCCATGCAAGGGGCATTTCACCGCGAACGCGATCTCGAGCAGTACTGCGAAATTTATCGCGGGGTGCGGGCTTTTTGGATAGCAGATACACTGTGAATCAGATTTGGACGCGACTTTCGTACGTTGTTGCATGCGTTGCTCGAGTTTTTCAATTCGTCTGATTAAATTACGCACGGTTTCACCATAGGAATTCGGCTAACTTTCTTGGGGTCGCCTGGGAAATTCTCATTGCAACTAAAGGGTTGACTGCCTTCGTCCAACTCCTGCAACGAAAAATGAGCCCCCTGGTTGGCATCATTTCGTCCTGTTGTCGTTCTCCCTCCGGCGAATTGACGACAGGTCAACGATCTGCCTCCTTTTTTGCAATAGCCCAGCTAACACGAGCTTTGTTTCATCGGTACGTGGGGAGACTTGAACCCTCGTACCATCATTGAGGCGTAAGAAGGTTGCATGGCCTTCTGCTTCCGTCCCTTTCTCTACCACGCCCGGCCACAAATCTGGCGGGAAGGCGGCCAAATGAGCTTTGCGATATTGTCCTGATAATTGTTCTGCCATAGAGCGGCTACAAGGGAAATGAGAAGGCGGGTTGTAAATTAGCTGCTCTATCGTGTCGTACAACCACTTCGCTTGGTAGAACTGCTTGACGCAGCTGTCGCGGTTGAAGCGATCTCCATGCAACGAGCATTTCACCATGAACGCGATCTCAAAAAGAATTGGAAATCTCACCTCGGGGGGCTTGCCGTTCGGGTAGCAAATACACTGAAGGTCAGATTTCGACGGCACTCTCGCACGTTGTTGCATGCGTTGCTCCACTTTATCCATTCGTCTGATTAAGTTCCGCATGGTGTCACCATAAAGACTCGACTAACGTTCTTGAACTTACATAGCAATTCTCATTCCAGCTCTGCGCGTCGATCCGTCTTAGTTCGAGGTCGTCAAGAGACTAGGCGACCGTGTTCAAGGTCACGAACTCTGCCGCCAACGCCGCTTTCCAACACGTCTGGAATTGGGCATACCGGCTGCTGCTGATTTTTTTTCTTCAGAGCCAAATTGTCCGATCAGGACGAACTCGCTGAGATCGTTTTTTGTCAGCGGTTTGGGATGCGAACTACTGGGAAGCTCCTTCTACAGATCGTTCACTGTTTAACCAATTAGATGCCATGGCCACCACATTGTCCAAGAACAGCTGGACATGTCCATGCCTCATGCTTTCGTAACTCGTGGCCTTTTTTATTCATCTCTCCAGTAGCAAGAAGTTGGCGTAAATGGGAGGAGTGGAATAAATAGAACACCCAAAACTCGACGCATGTTAGACTTTTCAAAACTCCGTACGGAAGGAGAACTGCAAATGAACAAAAAAGTCCGGGCCCTCAATTCAGTTGTAGCAATACTGCTGTTCTGCGGCCTAACGCTCGCTCAAGAACCCGCCGTGAACATCGACAAGACCCGCCATGCAAATCTGGCGGCGGCGCAGCGCCTTATAGCTGAAGCCAACAAATCCATCATGCTCGCGCAAAAAGACAACCGCTATGACATGAATGGAAATGCTACCAAGGCACGGCAACTCCTGGTGGAAGCGAGCGAACAACTGAAAGCCGCCGCCGAAACGGCCAACAACGCTGCTCCTAAAAAGAAATAGCAGCGATTCGATCAGTTCTCTTCAGCCCCGCTCTACGGAGCGGGCTTTTTGTTCCTGTAGAAACCGGATGGACACGACGGTTCTTGATCGGCCTCGCCGTTTTCACTGTCTCTTTCTCGCTGGTGAAGAAAAAGAAGGAGAGCGTCCGTATGAGTGCTTGCATTCAGAGCTTTGAGGTTCGCACGGGTAGGAATTTTGTTTCTCGTGTGGCATTGAGGGTCCTTGCACAATACACACACTGAAATTTGAGTCGTCGCGCAACCTCTCACTGCACCGTTAATGTCACCTTAGTCGTGGACTGGATCGGGCCTGCCATGCCGGTAACCATGATGGTGTAGGTGCCAGTCGGCGTGCCCGTCGTAGCACTGCGAGCCCCCCGCCGCAGGCCGTCTGCAAGCAGATTAGCACCATCCCCGCCAAGCAAAAACTTACTCGCGTCCTGCTCTCGGATCCGGTTCGCCACACCCTCCCTAGCAACATGGTTGATAGCAGCAGCCAAACTGCGAATAGCGGACGAAACCGACGAGCAAACGCGGATGGCGTTAGGAAAGCCCTCTGTGGTGCAGTGGTGATGGTCAGCGTCGCGGGCACCGTGCTGAAGTTCGGGGTAAGCGTGGCAGGACTGAAGCTGCAACCCGCACCGGCCGGTAAACCTTCGCATGAGAAGCTGATCGGGCTGACAAACGAACCTTGTGGTGTTGCCGTAAGCGTGAAGATGGCCGATTTGCCGGCTGCAATCGTCGCCCTACCCGGGTTAGCGGCCAAAGTGAAGGCCTGCCCATCAACTACCGTAACGTCATTGCTGTCCCTGTTTACTATGTAGATTTGGTTCGTGGCCAAGTCAACCGCCACCGGGCCAGGGCCAAAGCCAACCGTAAAGCTTGTCGTCTTGTTCGTTGCTCCGTCAATCACTGTTACAGTGTTTCCGTTGCCAGCTAAGCCATTTAAAATACAATCTGTAACGTAGATTTTGTTTGTATTCGGGTTCACCGCCAGCGCACAAGGGCCACTTCCAGCTGCTACCGTGGTTGTGTCGTTCGTAGCCCCATCAATAGTGGTCACGCCGCCGTTGGCGCTGTAGATCTTGTTCGTAGTCGGGTTTACCGCCACGGCAAAAGGATCAGTTCCGACCTCGACCGTGCTCGTCTCGTTCGTTAATCCGTCAATCACCGTCACGGTATTCCCAGTATAGGGATAGAAGGCGCCCGCATTCGTGACATAAAATCTTGTTTGTTGCCGAGTTCACGGCCACAGCACCAGGGCCGTTTCCAGTCGTCACCGTTGTGGCGTCGTTGGTAGACCCATCAATCACCGTGACGTTGTTGCCCAACTGGTTGACGACATAAATCTTATTTGTATTGGGGTTCACCGCCACAGAGAAAGAGTCCCTTCCAGTGGCCACCGTGGTGGTGTCATTGGTAGCTCCATCAATCACGGTGACGTTGTTGTCAGACTGGTTAACCACATAGATCTTGTTCGTGGTCGGGTTCACCGCCACAGCATTAGGGGCGTTCCCGGTCGCTACCGTGATGGTGTCGTTGGTAGCCCCATCAATCACGGTGACGTTGTTGTCAGACTGGTTAACCACATAGATCTTGTTCGTGGTCGGGTTCACCGCCATGGCAACAGGACCGAGTCCAACCCCACGGCTTGTGGTCTTGTTCGTCAGTCCGTCAATGACCGTCACGGTGCCGGCTCTTGGGGGGAAATTGGGGCCCAGATTTGCAACGTAGATCCTGTTAGTAATTGGGTTTACCGCCATGGCATAGAGATTTTCCCCAGTCGCAATGGTTGCCGTCACTATCTGCGCATGGGCGTTCTGCGGTGGTACAGCACAGATGGACGCCACCAACGCGATTTCTGCGAGCCTCTTGAACATATCAGTCGACCTAATGAGAGCTGGAAGAATGTTCCCGTTACCTCGTCTCGGAAGAGACTCGGCCTCTCCGGTTGAAGGATCGGTCTTCACGACTCACCGATCCGCTGGCCGGGCTCCCCGTGATGCTAATTAGCTTCTGGACTTTAGTCCACAGCGCCCGAATAGTCCTGAGACAGGGCCTGAGTTTTTCCCGAGGTTTTGCTGAACCGTTTGAGGAGTGTCGGGCCCCTTTGATCAGGTCAGCAACCGAGAATCAGTTGATAAAGGACTTGATGAGGCTTGGAATGTCCTGCCATGACTCTTGGGGGCCATTCGGAGAATGTAGCGGTTAGTTGACGGTAACAGGCGACTACCCTATTGACCGCAACGCCGGGGTTTTGAGTGTAATCGAGATTTATCAACAATCAACCGCACGTTGACAGAACTGGTACACCTGACAGCTGACCCTTATTGTCGTAGACCTACAAGATCAATTAGCTCGAACAACGGCGAGAAGCGGGGTACGATTTTTTGCTTTTCACAGGGTTGACCGTCACGTTCCTGAAGGAGTTTTGCATCGGTCTCTGGTTGACGCTTCCACTCCTCGTGAGCTTGGCTCTGGCGATAACC
>Ga0070741_10005530_pt1 | contig 27971 bp, 22 predicted proteins | sample Coa_R1_4_FD_66440 | JGI IMG/M metagenome (GOLD analysis project Ga0070741, IMG submission 66440) | Surface soil microbial communities from Centralia Pennsylvania, which are recovering from an underground coalmine fire - Coalmine... | ecosystem: Environmental > Terrestrial > Soil > Unclassified ...
AACAATGCTGACCTGGGGTATTGGTTTGGGTTCATTCACCAGTTCCTGTGGGAGTACAGCGTCGACTGGTCGTACTGGGCGTTCAACGGCACGACGGAGACCGGTCACGGAGGAGGGTTTGGCGCGGCGGAGAGCTACGGGATCATGAACACGACCTGGAGCGGGGATGCGCTGCCAGCGCTGACCTCAAACCTGCAGAGTTTGATTTCGAGCGGCGGCGGACCGGCGACGGGAACCTATGAGCTGAGCAATGTGAACAGCGCGCTGGCGATGGAGGTGAATGGGTGGTCGACGGCGAACGGCGGCATTGTGGACCAGTGGACGTGGGGCGGAAGCCAGGCGAACCAGAAGTGGGTGCTGTCGTACCTGAACAACGGGCTGTACCAGTTGACGAACGTGAACAGCAGCAAGGTTCTGGATGCGGTGAATCATGGGACGGCGAATGGGACGAAGCTGCAGCAGTGGTCGAACCTGAGCGGGAGTAACCAGGAGTACATCGTGACGCACACGGCGGATGGGAATTACCGGCTGGTGAATTCCAACAGCGGATTGTGCGTGGAGGTGCCGGGGTTCTCGAAGAGCAATGGAACGCAACTAGATACCTGGGGGTGCAATGGAGGGACAAACCAGGAGTGGGTGTTGACGTCGCGATAGACGGTGCGAGTTGGAGTATTTGCGGTGCTCTGGTTTGAAGTCCTCCCACAGAGCACCGCTTTTTCTTTGCGGCAATCGTTAGCCGTGGTGGAAGGTCTGGACGAGGAGCCAGACGTTCAGAGCGGCGATGATGAAGGCGACGGTGTAGCCGGTGATTTTGAGCGTGCGGCCGTTGGTGAACTCGCCCATTTTGGTGCGGTCGCTGGTGAACTGCACGAGCGGGAAGACGGCGAAGCTGAGTTGCATGCTGAGGATCACTTGACTCAAGATGAGCAGGTCAGCGGTGCCGCGCTCGCCGTAGAAGAGCGTGACGAAGATGGTGGGGATAATAGCGACACTGCGCGTGATGAGGCGGCGGAGCCAGGGCCTGAGGCGGAGGCTGAGAAAGCCTTCCATGACGATCTGGCCGGCGAGCGTGCCGGTGATGGTGGAGTTCTGCCCGGAGGCGAGCAGGGCGAGCGCGAACATGGTGCTGGCTCCGGTAAAGCCGAGCATGGGAGTGAGGAGCTTGTAGGCGTCGTTGATCTCGGCGACCTCGAGGTGGCCGTTGCGGTGGAAGACGGCGGCGGCGAGGACGAGGATGGCGGCGTTGACGAAGAGCGCCAGCATGAGCGCGGTGGCGGAGTCGATGTTGGAGAAGCGGATGGCTTCACGCTTGCCGGCGGGGGTGCGGGGGTAGTCGCGCGTCTGCACGATGGAAGAGTGCAGGTAGAGGTTGTGCGGCATGACGGTGGCGCCGAGGATGCCGATGGCGATGTAGAGCATGTCGTGATTGGCGATGATGGCGCGTGAGGGGATGAAGAGGTTGCGGGCGATGGGGAGCCAGTCGGGGTGAGAGCGGATGACTTCCACGGCGAAGAGCGCGCTGATGGTGCCGATGAGAGTGATGACCAGTGCTTCGAGGTAGCGGAAGCCGCGGTTTTGAAGGAGCAGGATGATGAGGACGTCCGCGCCGGTGATGAGGACGCCGAAGATGAGTGGGATGCCGAAGAGGAGCTGAAGGGCGATGGCGGAACCGATGACTTCGGCGAGGTCGCAGGCGGCGATGGCGATCTCGGCGAAGAGCCAGAGGACGATGGTGGTGCGGCGGGAGTAGGTGTCGCGGCAGGCTTGCGCGAGGTCGCGCTCGGAGGCGATGCCGAGTTTGAGCGAGAGGGACTGGAGGAGGATCGCCATCAGGTTGGAGAGCATGATGACGAAGAGCAGGGTGTAGCCGTAGCGCGAGCCGCCGGCGAGGTCAGTGGCCCAGTTGCCGGGGTCCATGTAGCCGACGGCGATGAGGAAGCCGGGGCCGGCGAAGCCGAGAACGCGCCGCCAGAAGGTTCCTGTGTGGGTGAGGTGTACGGAGCGGAAGGAGCCGGGAAGCGAGGGGGCGGCCGCGTGGTGACGCGGCTCCGCTGGAGGCTCGATCTCTCGTACAGGGATCATGTTTGTGGCGCACCCACCTGTAAAGGCTTAGATGCAGTATGCCATAAAGTGTTAACCGTGGTTACGGTTATTTGCTCTGCCGGGGTTTTGAGGAGGGAGGTCGGACCCAGATGCGGTCGGCGGCGAAGAGGCCGAGGGTGAGCTCGCGCGAGCCGATGCGGACGCGGAGGGTGTCGTCGTAGTTGCGGGAGACAGGCGTGAGGGTGACGCCGGGGCCGATGCCCAGGGTGTGGAGGAACTCGAGGAGGCGGGCGTCGCGTTCGTAGAGGCTGGAGACCAGGACGTGCGAGCCTGTGGGGGCTTCGGAGAGGCGCTGCAGGCCGCGGCGCTTGAGTTGCGCGGGAGTTTCGGGGAGCACTCGGTTGCCGTGCGGGCAGTCACCGGCTTCGCCGAGGCGTTCGATGAGCTTGGCTTCGAAGGCGGGGGAGATGACGTGCTCGAGGCGCTCGGCTTCGGCATGGATCTGGTGCCATTCCATGCCGAAGATCTCGGAGAGCATGCGCTCGACGAGGTGGTGGCGGAGAGCGGTGCGGTGCGCGGCTTCGCGGCCTTTGGTGGTGAGCTTGAGCGGGCCGTCGGTGGAAGAGACGTAGCCGTCTTCGCGGAGACGGCGGAGGGCCTTGGTGACGGCAGGCGCGGAGACGCCGAGCCACTGGGCGAGGAAGGCAGGGATGACGGTGTGGCCTTCGCTCTCGGCCTCGATGATGGCCTTGAGGTAGTCCTCTTTCGAGACGGTGATCTCGTCGGTGGGCATCGGTAAGAGTTAACCATGGTTTGGAGGGAATGGGAAGTGGGAGGTTAGGCGAGTGGTTAGTAGTTAGTGGTTAGTGAAGAGCAAAGGCAAAAAAGGCAAACACTCGCGCGCTCCCACGCGCGATGCCCACCTTAGCGTCTGCGACGCAGTCGCGAGATGGGACACCCGGGTTCGCGCCGTCGCCATCCCGGGAGTTGACGGGGTGACTATACTTGGTGGGGCTTTAAAGGCAGAGGTGAAAGCTGTTGGGAGAGCCGGAGTTGCGATCGGGTGTGGACGAGCGGAGGATTTCGCTGGAGTTCGAGGTCGCCGGAAGAACCGATATCGGGATGGTTCGGCGCACAAACCAGGACACGTTCGGCGTGGTGGAGTCGCTGGGGCTGGCGGTGATCTGCGATGGCATGGGCGGGGCGGCCGGCGGCGAGGTGGCGAGCCGGGTGGCGCTTGAGAGCTTTGTCGAGGTGGCCCGGCAGGAGATTGAGGCGAGCAAGAGCGCGGACGGTGACCGGACGAAGCGGGCGCTGTGCAGGGCGGCGGCGGCCGCGAATCGTGCAGTGAGGGTGCGGGCGAGCTACGACATCCGGTTTCGCGGGATGGGGACGACTCTGGTGGCGGCGCGGCTGGATGGGTCACAGCTTTTTGTAGCGAATGTGGGTGACAGCAGAGCGTACCTGGTGCGTGGGGGTGTGGCTTGGCAGGTGACGCGCGATCACTCGTATGTGGCGGAGCAGATGCGCAACGGCTTGATGACAGAGAGTGAGGCGGAGCAGTCGCTGTATCGAGCGGCGATTACGCGGGCAGTAGGGATTGATGAGGATGTGCAGCCGGATTTTTATACGGAGACTGTCGAGGCGGGGGATGCGGTGCTGCTGTGCTCGGATGGACTGATGCGACACATGCGCGATGAGGAGATTGGGAGGATTGTGGCGGATGCGACGTTGACGCCGGCGGAGGTGTGCGAGCGGCTCGTTGCGGTGGTGAATGCGCGTGGTGGATCGGATAATGTGACGTGCGTGGTAATGCGGTTTGGGGTGGGTCAGGGGTGAGGGTCGTGAGTGGTGCGAGCCCACTTATGCGCGATGGAGGCTACGCATGAATGGGGGCACCCGGATTTGTGGCTAGACGCGGGAGATTTCGTCGGGCGTGACGGCGATGTCGAAGCCGGTGAATAGGTCGGCGATGCGTTGGTCGGAGAAGCCGCGCTCGCGGAGGAGACGGACTTCGTCGGCGAGCATGTTGACGACCTGATCAGAGGTAAAGCGTTCCTGCGGGGCGCCGGCGGCTTCGCGGAGCTCGCGGGCGGCGCGGGCGACCTGGTCGGCGGTATAGGTGGGGAAGTCGGCGGTATCGGGCATGGGTGATCCTGACCTTTTGTTGGGTTCTGCGTCGATAAGAGCATAGATGCGCGATCAGGTTGCGGCGGGATGAAAGCAGCCGTGTGCGCGGTGGTAAAGACTAAAAGGCCGGGGATCGTCGCGATGGTGATTGTGCAGGAGTTTGTGGATCTGGAGACGCCGAGTGGAACGATGCGCACGCATATTCTGCGTCCGGCGGCTGACGGGAAGTATCCGGGAGTGCTGTTCTACTCGGAGATCTTTCAGGTGACGGAGCCAATCCGGCGGCAGGCGGCGCAGCTTGCGGGGCATGGATACATAGTCGCGGTGCCGGAGATCTATCACGAGTACGAGGCGTTGGGGACTGTGTTTGCGTACGACCAGGCGGGGTCAGACCGCGGGAATGCGCTGAAGACCACGAAGCCGGTGCGCGGATTTGACGATGATGCGCGGGTTGTTTTGGGTCATCTGGTGAAGCGCGGTGATTGCACGGGAAGGCTGGGTGTGATGGGAATCTGCATTGGCGGGCACCTGGCGTTTCGGGCGGCGATGAATCCGGAGGTGCGCGGTGCGGTTTGCTTCTACGCGACGGATATTCACAAGGGAAGCCTGGGCCAGGGGCGGCAGGATGATTCGCTGGCGCGGGCGGGTGAGATCAAGGGTGAGCTGCTGATGGTGTGGGGACGGCAGGATCCGCATATTCCGACGGAAGGGCGGATGCTGATCCTGGACACGCTGAACAGGGCGGGCGTGAAGCTGAACTGGCATGAGGTGAATGGGGCGCACGCGTTTCTGCGCGATGAGGGAGTGCGGTATGACCCGGAACATGCGAGGGCGATGCTCGGGCTGGCGTTGGATTTGTTTCATCGGACGCTGGGGTAATAAAAGCAGGTCCTTCGCTTCGCTCAGGATGACAGAAAGAAAAGCAAAGACAAAACCAAAGACGCTCGCTCGCCTTAACGCGCGACAACCCACCCTTTCACGATGAAACCGTGAAAGGATAGGTCACCCGGTTTAGAGGTCGATGAAAGTTCGTGGTCACGAGATGAAGGCTTCGAGCCAGGGGTCGGTGGTGCGGGTGAGCTCCTGGGTGGTGCCGTCGAAGACGATCCGACCGTCGTTGAGGACGAGGAATTTTGTGCCGGGGTCGATGCCGCCGTTGGGGATGAGCTGCATTTCGTTATTGGCGGAGTTGAAGCGATGCGTCGCGAGGGTGAAGGCGTCCTGAATGCGGTGGGTGATGAGGAGGGATGTGGTTTGGGAGACGTCGCGCTGCTTGACGATGAGCTCGATGATGGTGGTTGAGGTGATAGGGTCGAGGCCGCCGGTGGGTGAGTCGTAGAGGATGAGGTCGGGGCGGGAGATGATGGCGCGGGCGATGGAAACGCGACGGCGCATGCCGCCGGAGAGCTCGGACGGGAATTTGGCGATGGCCTGCTCGAGCTCGACGAAGCGGAGGGCTTCGACGACGCGCTCGTGGACTTCGGGTTCGGGGACGTGCTCTTCGATGAGTCGATACGCGACGTTGTCTTCGACGTTCAGGGAGTCGAAGAGCGCGCTTTCCTGAAAGACCATGCCGATATGGGCACGGAGTTCGTACATTTCACGCGGAGAGAGCGAGGAGAGCGGGCGGCCGAAGACGCGGATCTCGCCGGAATCGGGCGTGAGGAGGCCGTTGGCGAGCTTCATGATGACGCTCTTGCCAACGCCGGCCGGGCCGAGGAGGATGCGCATCTCGCCGTGGCAGACGGTGAAGGAGACGTCGCGAAGGACGGGCCCGCGATCGAAGGCGATGGAGACGCGCGAGAACTCGACGACAGGAGTGTTGGGGTCGAGGGCGGGGCGGAGAGGAGCTGTGGCGGTGGTGGCCATGTGTGGCTGCGTTGTTTATGAAGCTTCGTTGTTATCCGATCGAAATACAGAGGTCCTTCGCCTACGGCTCAGGATGACGGCTACTGGAGATTATCTATCGTCCGAAGATGCCGATCATCATCTTGGTGACCAGGAAGTCGAAGAGGATGATGAGCACGGAGCTGACGACGACGGCCTGGGTGGTGGAGCGGCCGACGCCTTGTGTGCCGCCGGTCGTGCGCAGGCCGCAGAAGCAGCCGATGGTGGCGATGATGAAACCGGAGAAGAGCGGCTTGGTGAGGCCTTCAAAGACGTCGCCAAAGATGAGTGAGCGGAAGGCAGTGTGAAAGAAGGAGCTGCCCTTGAGTCCGAGGAGGCCGACGGCAACGAGGCCGCCACCGGCGATGCCGCATGCGTCGGAGATGATGGTGAGAAAGAAGAGCATCACGACGGTCGCCACCACTCGTGGTGAGACGAGCTTGCGGACCGGGTCGGTGCCGAGGGCGCGCATGGCGTCGATCTGCTCGGTGACCTTCATGGAGCCGAGCTCGGAGGCCATTCCGGAGGCGTTGCGGCCGGAGACCATGAGGCCGGTGAGCACGGGGCCGAGCTCTTTGACCATGGAGAGAGCGACCAGGCGGCCGGTCATGTTGACTGCGCCGAACTGCTGGAGCGAGGTGGCGGATTGCAGAGTGAGCACGCAGCCGGTGAAGAAGCCGGTGAGGATGACGATGGGCAGCGAGCCGAAGCCGATGTAGTCCATCTGGGTGAAGGTGTCGGCGACGTAACGGGGCGGAGAGAAGAGGGCAGCGATGGCGTGCCAGGTGAGGAGCGAATACTCCTGCACGGAAGCGACGATGCGCTTGGCGTAGGCCTCTGGGGAGGGAAATCTCATTGAGTCCGCTGAGGCTAAGAGTAACAGAGCGTGCAGGGGCTTCAACGCATGGAAGGTGCGAGAATAGAGGCATGTACGCCACGATGAAAGCGGCAGTTCTGCGCGGGAAAGAGGACCTGCGGGTGGAGCAGGTGCGGCTGCCGAAGGCAGGGCCGGGAGAGCTGGTGGTGCGCGTCGATGCGGCGCTGACCTGCGGCACGGACCTGAAGGTGTTTCGGCGGGGATATCACGCGAAGATGCTGACGAAGGACCGGCTGTTCGGGCACGAGGTTGCGGGCACGGTTGTCGAGGTGGGCGAGGGTGTTGCGGAGTTCAAGGTGGGTGAGCGGGTGGTGCCGATGAACTCTGCGCCGTGCGATGAGTGCTTTTATTGCGAGCAGGGGCAACAGAATCTGTGTGACGATCTGCTGTTCAACAACGGAGCGTATGCGGAGTACATGCGCGTGCCGGAACGGATTGTGCGGAAGAATACGCTGCGGATTCCGGAGGGCATGCGTGCGGAGCATGCCGCGTTGACGGAGCCGCTGGCGTGCGTGCTGCGGGGGCTGGAGGAGTCGGGCGCGAAGGTGGGGCACTCCAGTCAGCAAGCTCCCTCCCCAACGAACAAGTTCGTTGGGGACCCCGGTGCTGGCCGGGGACCGCGGGGGCACCACCCCAGTCAGCAAGCTGGCCGGGGACCCCGGGGGCAGACGGCCATTGTGCTGGGTGCGGGGCCGATTGGACTGCTGTTTATTCACGCGGCGGCGATCGAAGGGCTGCATGTGATTGCGGTGGTAAAGCGGACGGATCAGGTACAGACCGCGAGGCTGTTCGGCGCGGAGCAGGTGGTCCGGATTGCGGATGTGGAGGATCCGGTTGCTGCGGCGAAGGCGTTGACGCCTGGAGGCCGTGGAGCGGACCTGGTGTTTGAGGCAGTAGCGACTCCTGAGGCGTGGCAGTGGGCCGTCCACATGGTTCGTAAGGGTGGGGTGGTGAACTGGTTTGCCGGGCCTCCTGCGGGAACCGAGGTGACGCTGGATACGAACGTGATTCATTACAGCGACCTGACTCTGAAGGCGAGCTTTCACCACACGCCTGGCACGGTGCGGCAGGCGTTCGAGATGATTGCGTCCGGCCGGTTCAATGCGGATGCGTTTTTGACGGGTACGGCGTCCCTGGAAGATGTGCCGCAGGTGTTTGAGCGGATGCTGACGCGGCCAGCGGAAGGAACGGCGCCGGAGATCAAGACGGTGATCTATCCGCACCGGCGTGCGGAAGAGATGAAGAGGGCGGGTGCGGCGGAGCTTGTGGGAGAGCGCCGATGAGTGCGCAGTCGCAGAGTGTGGCGCATGCGTTCGGAGAGCTGGACGGGGCGCCGGAGATTTATCTGACTCCGGTGCAGCGGCCGAGTGACGAGCAGGCTCTGCTGTGGTGTAAGCAACTGGCGAGCGCGCACTACGAGAACTTTCATGTGACGACGATCTTTTTGCCGAAGAAGCTGCGGCCGCATTTCTACAGCGTGTATGCGTTTTGCAGGACGTCGGATGACCTAGGGGATGAGGTCGGTGATACGACGACCGCGACGCGGCTGCTGGGGCAGTGGCGCGCGATGCTGCATGAGTGCTTCGAACGTCCGGAGCGGTCGCGGCATCCTGTGTATGTGGCGCTGCAGCCGACGATCGAGGGCTGTGCGCTGCCGATGGAGCCGTTCGAGGATTTGATTACCGCGTTTGAACACGATCAGGTCTATACGAAGCATGAGTCGATCAAGACGCTCGAGGAGTACTCGAAGTATTCCGCCAATCCGGTGGGCAGGCTGGTGTTGTTGCTGAGTGGATATCGCGATGAGAAGCTGATGCGATTGTCGGATGAGATATGCACCGGATTGCAGCTGGCGAATTTTTACCAGGATGTCGTGACGGACTGGGTGGATCGCAACAGACGGTATCTGCCGGCGGATGCGATGGGGCGATTTGGTGTGACGGATGAGCAGATCGCGACGCGCAGGTTTGATGCGAACTTTCGCGCGTTGATGGAGTTTCTGGTGGCGGATGCGCGAGCGCGATTGGAGCGCGGTGCGAAGATTGCGACGATGGTGGAGCGCGATCTGGCGGCGACGCTGTCGCTATTTGTGAAGGGTGGTCTATCGATTCTGGATGCGATTGCGGCGCAGAATTACAACACGCTGAAGTCGCGGCCAGTGGTGACGAAGGCGGTGAAGCTGAGGCTGCTCGGTGGAGCGTTGGTGGGGCGAGTGGGTGCGGCGGTTCTGCCGAGAAGAGGGTCGGGGCCGGCTTCAGATCAGGGACAGGCTGCATGAAGAGCGGAGAGAAGGGGCTTCCGCTGTCCGAACTGGAGCAGGCGTACGCGGCGTGTCGCGAGATTGCCAAGCGGGAAGCGAAGAATTTTTACTGGGCGTTTCGCGTCCTGCCGCAGCATAAGTCTGACGCGATGTGCGCGGTGTATGCGTTCATGCGCAAGGCGGATGATCTTGCCGACGATGAGCGGCTGACGATGGATGAGCGCCGCGAGGCGATGAAGGAGTGGACTGCGGATTGGCGGGCTTCGCGTGCGAAGCCGCACGGTGTTGCGGCGGAGGATCCGGTGTTTCGCGCGCTGAATGACACGCAGCAGCGGTTCGGAATCAGCGATGAACTGCTGGAGAAGTTGGTGCAGGGGACGACGCTCGATTTGCAGGAGACGCAGCCGGGCGTGGAGGTGGTGCGCTCGATTCGGATCACGGAAGGCAGCCACACGACGAGCAGCTTCCAGGTGTACACGACGTTTGAGGAGCTTTACCGGTACTGCTATTTGGTTGCGTCGGTGGTGGGCTTGGTTTGCATCCGGATTTTTGGATATACGGATGCGCGCGCGGAGCAGTATGCGGAGCATGTGGGGATTGCGTTTCAGTTGACGAATATTCTGCGCGACATCAAGGAGGATGCGGAGCGCGGACGGGTGTATCTGCCGATGGCGGAGTTGAAGCTCGAAGGCGTGCATCTGGAAGACCTGTTACTGGCGACGCGCGGTGTTGTGATCACGCAGGAGATGGTGGAGCTGGTGAAACGCGAGGTGAAGCGCGCGGGCGTGTTCTATCGGGATGCAAATGAGCTGATTCCGCTGCTGGATGCGGAATCGCAACCGGCGATGCGTGTGCTGGTGTCGATCTATGAGGGATTGCTGGATAAGATTTCGGCGAAGCCCGAAGCGGTATTTCGCAAGCGTGTGTCGGTGCCGATGGTGACGAAGCTTGCGATCCTGGGGCGCGGATTATTTGAGGCGTGGCGGCTGCGGAGACGGCAGGCGTGAGTCAGGCTGATGTCGTGGTGGTGGGCGCGGGCGTTGCCGGGCTCGCAGCGGCGGTGGCGGTGAGCGGAGTGGGTGCTCGTGTGGTCCTGCTGGAGCGGAAACCATATGTGGGCGGGCGCGCGTACTCGTATCTGCATCCGGCACTGAATGAGGTGATTGATTCGCAGCATGTGCTGCTGGGTTGCTGCACGAATTTGATTGATCTGTGCAGGCTGGCGGGTGTGGAGCGGAAGATCCGGTGGTATGACACGATTCCGTTTCTGGAGCCGGGACGCGATGGTGGTGAGGCGCGGCGGAGCGAGATTGTTCCGGGAGAACTGCCGCCGCCCGCACATGCGGCGATGAGCTTTCTAGGCGCGCCGATGTTGGGTGTGCGGGACAAGGCTGGGATTGCGCGCGGGCTGATGGAGTTTATGCGCGGGATTCCGGCGAGCGATGATGAGGCGTTCTCGGAGTGGGTGCGGAGGACGGGGCAGACGGAGCGCGCGGTGCGCCACTTCTGGGAGCCGATCATTGTGAGCACGTTGAACGACACGTTCGAGCGGACGTCGACGCGGTATGCCGCGAAGGTGGTGTATGAGTCGCTGCTGAAATCGGCCGAGGGCGGACGGTTGGGTGTGCCGACGGAGCCGCTGTCGGAGTTTTATGCGGGCATGGCGCGGCTGGCGGAGCGGCAGGGCGCGGAGGTTCGGCTGCGCGCGAGTGTGGAGCGGATTGAGCGCGTGGGTGGTGTCTGGCGCGCTGTGCTGAGTGATGGCGGAGTTGTTTCGGCGAAGGCGATGGTGCTTGCGCTGCCGTTTGAGCAGGTGCGGACGTTGTTGAGCACGATTGCGGAGCCGAGTGAGAAGGTGCGCGAAGTGATCGAAGGCTTTGCGCATTTTGTACATGCGCCGATTACGACGATTCATCTGTGGCTGGATCGTGAGGTGACGGAGATTGAACAGGCGGCGTTGCTGGATACGCGGATTCAGTGGATGTTCAACAAGTCGCGGATTCGGCGGAGTGGGGTGGGCGAGCACTATTACGAGCTGGTGATCAGTGCGTCGCATGCGGAGCTGAAGAAGACGCGCGAGGAGATTTTGTCGTCCGCGATTGAGGAGTTTGGGAGATTCTTTCCGGCGATGCGGGCCGCGAAGGTTGTGCGCGCGGGTGTATTGAAGGAGGCGCGGGCGACGTTTTCGGTGACTCCGGGACTGGAGCGGTTTCGCCCGGAACCAGATATTTTGGGCGATGGACTTTTTCTGGCTGGGGATTGGACGCGTACCGATTGGCCGAGCACGATGGAGAGCGGAGTACGGAGCGGACGGTTGGCCGCCGAGGCCTTGGCGCGGGCAGCTGGGCAGAGCGCGAGATTTTTGAAGGCGGAGTTGCCGGCGAGAGGCGTGATGGGACTGATCGCGAGATAGGGGCCGTGTGACGCGTGCGGGCTCGGCGCGTTATTATTCCTGCGATTGGCGCAATGGTTCGCCGAGGCAGTTCGAAATCTATAGGTCAGGCCTTCAGTCCTCTGTGGTCTTTGTGAAGAGATTCCTGGGGCTTGGTATTAGGACGCGCCGTCGGCGCTTGGATTCGTGCGCGAATGGCGCTTGGGAGGAAGGCATGGGAAATCGACAGAGGGTTGTGGCTCTGGTGGGATTGTTTTCTTTGACTGCCGTAGTAATGGCACAGACTATGGAAAAGGCGAGTTCATCGCGAGCCGGCGGGGCGGTGGTGAACGCGCGGACGGTGATCGTGTTGACGCCGGATGCGAAGGGACCGGTGCGGCTGGCGACGGAGGATTTGGCTTCGGACATGAGCAAGGTATTTGGTGCGAAGCCGAAGATAGTTTCGAGTGCGGCGGATGCGGGTGGGACCGCAATTGTGATTCATGAGGGGACGGACGCAACGCGGCCAGCGGAGTCGTTCTCGATTGGTGTGGCGGACGGCGGAGGGAAGAAGGTCGTGCGGCTCGAGGGCGCGGACATGCGCGGGACGATCTACGCGATCTACGAGTTCTCGCAGGAGTTCCTGGGCGTCGATCCGATGTATTACTGGACGGACAATGAGCCGGCACGAAGAAGTTCGGTTGTGTTGGCCGCGGATCTGCATAAAGAGTATCCGGCGCCGGTGTTCAAGTACCGCGGGTGGTTTCCGAATGATGAGGATCTGCTTACGGGGTGGGCTCCGGACGATAAGACTGGGATTGCGCCGGCGGTGTGGGAGAAGATCGACGAAACGATTTTGCGGCTGAAGGGAAATATTGTTGTGCCGGGGACGTGGAACTTTCCGGATGAGCAGGAGATGCGAATTGCGGGTGAGCGTGGGTTGATCCTGACGCAGCATCATGCGATGCCGCTGGGTGTGAATGTGGCGCGGTGGCCGAAGGATGTTCCGTACAACTTCTCGACGCATCCGGAGATTCTGGAGCGCGCGTGGAAGAACGCCGTGGCGGCGATTCCGCAGGACCAGGAGGTGCTGTGGTCGGTGGGGCTGCGGGGGTTGTCGGATGTGAGTTATGCGTCGATGGACCCGAGCGTGGTTGGGAATGACAAGCGGCTCGGGATGCTGATCAGCAAGGCGATTGATGAGCAGATAAAGATTGTGCGCGAGCGGTTTCCGGATGCGAAATTTGTGACGGACTTGTGGCAGGAGGGTGCGCGGCTGGAGCAGGCGGGGTTGCTGAAGATTCCGCCGGAGGTGACGCTGGTGTGGGCGGATACGGGATATGGCGATCCGCAGGACAACGGGTTGGTGGCTGCGGGCCAGGGAATTTATTTCCATGTGGCGATGATGAATGGGCGCGCGAATCAGCTGACGGAGATGGTTCCGGTCGAGCGGATTTATGAGCAGCTGGGGCGGTATCAGAAGGTGGGAGCGACGGCGTATTTCCTGGTGAACACGAGTGATGTGCGGCCGGTGGTGATGACGACGCGCGCGGTGATGGATGCGGTGTGGGAAGGCGCGGACAAGAAGACGCCGGATGAGTTTTACAAGGAGTGGATCACGGAGGAGTTTGGTGCGAAGGCGGTGCCGGCGGTGACGGAGTTTTATAAGGCGTACTTTGGGGCGCCGGCGCTGACACAGCCGTTTCGTCCGGAGCCGGAAGGGACGATGCACTTCACACGCGAGTATGGCGATCAGCTGTATCACACGGAAGGACGCGAGCTGATGCTGAACACGATTCTGCAGACGCCGATTGTAAGTGTGCCTAGCCAGGCTCCGAAGTGGGAGCCGCCGCGGTACAACACTAGGTCTGGCGGGCCGGAGTGGGTGGATGCGACGGCGAAGCGCGAGATTATGGCGTGCGGAGAGGCGCAGCCGCGGTGGGATGCGGTGTGGCAGAAGGCGGTTGCGGATGAGGGCCTGGTGCCGGCGGCTCGCAGGAACTTCTATAACATGGCGGTGCTGACCATGGCGGCGACGAATCGCGATAGCAACCGGATGCTGCTGGAGGTGTCGCATGCGGTGGAGGATCTGAAGGTCGGGGATAAGGCGAAGGCGGAGAATGAAGCGCAGCAGGCGGTTGCGGCGATGGATCATCTGCTGACGACGCGGAAGTCGGCGGAGTATGGCAAGTGGAAGAACTGGTATCGCGGGGATTGGCTGAGCGGCGTGGCGAGGACGCAGGAGACGGCGCAGATTTTCGCGAAGTGGATCGATGACCCGATGACTCCGGTGCCTCCGGCGATGGATTGGGAATGGGAGGCGTACTACCACATCCTGCATCATGAGGATGACCGGAGCGTGGATGTGCGGTAGGGCGAGTGGTTAGTAGTTAGCGGTTAGCCGTTAGTGAGGAGCAGGTTGGCTCACTGCTTTTTATCTCGAGACGAGGACGACCCCGACGGCGAGGAAGCTGGTGGCGAGCCAGCGGCGGCGGTCGACGTTTTCATGCAGGAACAGCTTGGCGGCGATGGCGTTGCCGACGTAGGTGAGCGAGCCGATGGCGGGGGCGGCGAGCGAGAGGTCGATGAGGGACAGGGTGAAGAGCATGGCGAAGAAGTTCAGCGCCATGCAGAGCGCACCGATCAGGAAGATGGGAGAAGAGAGCACGGCGCCGATGGGGCCGAGATAGCTGCGCAGGCCGGTGCCGGTGCGGAGTCGGTCGAGATCGCCGAGGCGGCGCATGGCTGCGGCAATGAGGCACTCGCCGGAGATAGCGAGAGCGGCGACGAAGACGATGCAGGACCATGTTCGGACGATTGTGGAGCTGTGCATCATGCGTGGGAGCTCCAACTGTGTGCGCCTGTGTGGAAAGCGGTGCGGTTTGTGCTTTCAATATCCAGTTGGCAGTTTCCAGATGTCAGTTTGAGAAACATTACAGGCCAGTGTTGGAGTCCATGACGTCGAGGCCGGGGTGTTCGGTGCGGGAGGGGGAGTTGGCGACGAAGCCGACGGCCGAAGTGATGAGGAGGATGCCGATCCAGCGGTAGACGGAGAGGTGTTCGTGCAGCCAGAAGCGGCTGAGGAGCGCGACGACGACGTAGCCGAAGGCGGTGGCCGGCATGACGAAGGTGAGGTCGGCCCAGGAGAGCGCGGTCATGTAGCTGGCGAAGAAGAAGATGAGCAGGATGATTCCGAAATCGACGAAAGGGTTGAAGAGCGCGTGCCAGAGGAGGCCGAGGTGATGGAGGTCGACGGGGCCGACCTGGGCCATGCCCCGGGAGAGGAGGGTGTCGCCGACAGAGGCAGTCAGCATTACGCAGATGAGGATCGCGTACTGAGAGGCTTTGAGGCGATGAGTCATGCGGGGCAGGTTCAAGGATAACAACAGAGTTGATCGTGAGCCGGTAGTGGTTGGCCCGGCGCCGATGTAAATCGGAAGATTCCCGACGGGCTGGAGTTTAGCGGTGGCTGCCGCCGGTGGATGATCGGCCTCCTCCGCTGGAACCGCTGCCGTTGGAGCCGCCGCCACTGTGACCACCGCCCCCGCCGCTGGAACCGGCGCCGGAATGGCCGCCACCACTGAAGCCACCGCTCGAATGACCTCCGTCGGAGTGACCGCCGCCACCCGAGTAGCGCCCGCCAGCGCCACCGGAGTTGCTACCGCGGAAGCCGCTGGAGGCTGCACCGTGATATCCGCCGCCGGATGGAGATGAGATGTGGCCGGCGCGGTTGGTCATGGACTGCGTGAAGGTCTGGGTGTGGGCACCGTCGGTGACTCGAGTCGCGAGCATGAAACGATCAGAGCGGTGATTGAACTGGAGGGTTGAGGCGACGGTGCGTGTGGAAGCGGCACTGATGCCAGGCACGGGCTCATGCATCATGTGCACGGCGACTTGTGGAGAGTCGGCGCGCCCGAGCAGAGGAGCGGCGGGGGTGCGGAATTCCCTCGGCGTGGAATTGAGGAGTTTCGGTTGTGATCGGCCATCGAGCGCGACACGTTCGATCGGGTGGTCTGGTTTGTCGGTCAATCTGTAGACGCCGTGGCGGAGGTTGACCGGCGGCTTGCCGCGTTGATCGCGGGGATGGATGGGGACATAAGCGAGCTTGCCGTGGTACTTCACCCAATGAACGGGGCAGTGGTGGTGTTTGTGCGTGCCGACCACCCAGTGATAGCGATTGTTGCGGTAGATCCAAAAGCCCGTGTGGCAGACGGCCCAGTCGTAGGGATAGAGGTCACTGATGTCGTAAATGCCGTAGCGGCGCTGATACCAATAGAGCTCGGGGTTGCAGGGGAAGTCTTCGAGATCGTCGTAGAGGAGCGCGGGTGCAAGGCGCGGGCGCGGTGTGGTTTGCGCGGCGGCAGCGAGGCCGGTAGTGGAAGACTGCGCTTCGGGCAAAGGAGGGATGGGCGTGGTGGTGTCGGAACTCTGGCGGGTCCAGCCGTCGGTTGGTTCCCAGCACGTGCCGTAGGGGGCGCAGGAGGTGAAGGTGCCTTTGCCGGCGAGGTCGGCGAGACCGGGTAACGGAGTTTTGAGGCCGGCCTCCTGCATTATGGAGTCCATAGCAGCGGTGCGGGTGCGGATGCGATCGGCCACCCATGAATCCCATGCGGTGATGGCGGGTGTGGAGGGAATGGTGGTTGGGACGATGTGCAGACCGATGAGGTTGTAGCTTTCCCCTTTCGTGCCGGGGATGCTGATTTGATTTGTGACGAGCTTCTGGTTGGCCATCGGGGTGATCTGCAGGCCGTCGAGAAAGCTCGTCAGGCGCATATAGCTTTTTTCGCCGAAGTTCACGTCGAGGCTGTGGGTTGCGGTTTCAATGAGGTAGGTTTCGCCGGGGACGGTGGGTTCGAGATGGGTGGTGATGGTGCCGGAGAGGAGCGCGAGCGCGGTGTGCGGGACGCCGTCTTTGGTGGTGAGGTCAGAAAATGCGAGCGCGGAATTAGGCGCGAGGTAAAGGGTCGAGGTGTCTTCGAACTCGATCTCCGCGCGGCCGTCGGGTCCGGTTGCGACTGAGAAGCCGGACTGGAGCGGGATGCCGGCGACGGCGTGCTCCCATGTGTTGCCGGTGAGTTTTTCGTCGTGCTTGCCGCGGGCGATGCGGACGTCGCCTTCGACAAAGCTGAGACGGACGATCTGGGGCAGCCTGGCATGTGAGACGGCGGGAGCTTCGACGGCTTGTTGAGCGGAAAGCCGGGTTGAGAAGCTGACGCTAGAGACGATGAGGAGTGCAAGAAGATGAGAGCGAGTGAAAGACATAAGGCCCTCCGTGCTGGCCCGCTGCCTGGGTTCCGATGGCGCCTGGGAGCTGGGCCGCGGCTGCTAAGCGGTTGATGCCACACCGGTAAACAGCGCCAGTCAATATACGGTCCGGAGATTCACGGAGACGCGGGAAAATTCTGGAGGGTTACGGGAGTGCTATAAAGCGGCTGCTTGCGGCGCTCCAAAGAATCCATTCCGGGTTACCAATGCCCGACGAGCAGTACCGTTGACCTCTGATAGGTTTTGACATGGAAGCGAGCGACAATTCCGGTTCGAGCGCGCGGGGTCCTGACCCGCAAAGCGAATGCGAGAACGCCGTCGGCTACGCTGCTGCGTCCAGACTGGCCAACAGGTCGGCGGATGCTACAAGAGGTTTCCTCCGCGGCTGAGTAATCAGCCGTGCCTGGTGAGCGGGACTCCACACGGGGTCCCGTTTTTTTGCGAGACCAAAAGGGTTATGGATATCGCTCGGCGAGATGAAAATGCTGCAATTCACGGCAGGAAGGTTACCAAAAGGCTAGGGCGCGAGCCGCGAAGCTCTGCTAGGGTGAACGGTACCAGAAGCGTCAGTCCATGTTTACCGTCTGCGTTAAACCGGCTAGGTGACGCAGTCGATATCCCCGCTGTTGCTTGCTGCAGGAGTTTCATTCCTCGAGACTCCGAACAGATGAGAGATCATCTGTAACCTCCAGCGAAACGGGACCTCCCCAGGGGTCCCGTTCGCATTTAAGGCAGAGATTTAGTCGAGGTTAGAGCTTTGGTTCGAGGGACTCCTGCACGGCGAAGAGATCCTCGCCGACAGTGCGTGTTTTTGCGATGGCGTCCTTGATGGGGATGTCGGAGATCTGGGTACCTTTGAGGACGACGAGGCGGCCGAACTTGCCGGCGTGCACGAGGTCGATGGCTGCGATGCCGTAGCGCGTGGCGAGCATGCGATCGTAGGCAGATGGCGTGCCGCCGCGCTGGGTGTGGCCGAGGTTGACGGAACGCGTCTCGTAGCCGGTACGCTTCTCGATCTCTTCAGCCAGTGCCTGACCGATGCCGGAGAGACGAACGTGGCCGAAGGAATCAACCTTGGAGCCGGCAGAGATCTGACCTTCGATGGTTGGGAGTTGTGCGCCTTCGGCGACGACGACGATGGCGAAACGCTTGCCGGACTCCCAGCGCTTTTTAAGGAGCGCGACGACGCGGTCCATGTCGATGGGGCGCTCGGGGGTGAGGATGACATCTGCGCCGCCGGCGATGCCGACGGTGATGGCGATCCAACCGGCGTCGCGGCCCATGACCTCGACGACCTGGCAGCGTGAGTGAGCCTCGGTGGTGGAGTGAAGGCGGTCGACAGCTTCGGTGGCGATGGTAACGGCGGTGTCGAAGCCGAAGCAGACGTCGGTGCCGGAGAGGTCGTTGTCGATGGTCTTCGGCACGCCGACACACGGCACGCCGCGCTCGATGAGCGCGACGGAGATGGATTGTGTGTCGTCGCCGCCGAGCGCGATGAGGGCATCGAGGTTGTGCTTCTTGATATTGGCGAGGCACTTTTCGAAGCCGCCTTCGACCTTCTTCACATTGGTGCGCGACGAGCGAAGGATGGTGCCGCCGCGGTGGAGAATGCCGCTGGTGGTTTCGAGATTGAGCGGCATGGTCTTGTCTTCGATGACGCCGCGCCAGCCTTCAAGGAAGCCTACGAACTCGTCTCCATAGTGGTTGATGCCTTTGCGCACGGCGGCGCGAATGACGGCGTTGAGGCCGGGGCAGTCGCCCCCCCCGGTAAGCATTCCAATCCGCATTGCAGATGTCCCTTTCGTTGTTTCAGTGAAGCGATTAGCGTGAATGATCTGTGACTATCCACGATAACAAAGAACGGATCGAGAGCGCTTTCGTGCGGCGTTCTGGCCAGTGCCTTGGTGAGACCGGCGAGAGAATAGGCGCGTTACAGGGCGGCGGCTAAAGGTTCTGACATGGTTGCCGATATGGTCCAGTGACTCGCTCTTGAGGGACCATATGCGTGGATCAGTGTTGATACAGATTGCAGTTGCGCTGGCGGGCCTCGGAATGGCGGCGGTGGGGCAGGCGGACACGATTCATGTCGGTGATTACGGCCTGGCAGATGTAACGGTGGACGGATTTCAGCTCACGGGAACGGTGACGCTGAATGCCAGCGGGATCGTGGACGCGGCGAACATCACGTTGAAGGATTCGGCGCTGAGCAATCCGGTGTTTACGGATGTCAATTCAGCGGGCGGAGCCTCGGGCTATAACCCGGTGGCAGGCTATGCGTACATCAGCGATCCGGGTGTGGGACAGTTGGCGCTGTATTATCTGCCGTTGCTGGACGGTTCGGGCGATGTGGATCTCTGCATTCTGAGCGCGAAGGACTGCAATAGCTACCAGGCGTCGTACATGCAGATCTATGGCCAGTCGACGTTCGGGTACAAGCTGGTAGATCTCGACAGCGGCAGTTTGGATACCGCTCCGATCGCAAGTTCTGACGCACGCCCTCCAACGCCTGAGCCAGCGTCGCTGGCACTGTTGGGCACCGCCTTGATCTGGTTTGTGTGGGTGAATCGACCGAGATCTCGAGGGCGAAGATTGTAGTGACGCGGGAAGCAGGACGTTTCTGCCCATCAACCGCTAACTGGTCTCAATGTGAGAGAAGACCGAAAACGGCGACGCCGTTCTGGGTGCCGATGTAGACCTTGCCATTGACGACCAGCGGGACGATGAATTTGTTGCCATTGCCGAAGCTGTCTCGGCCTGAGGCAGCCTGGTTGCTGTTGTAGAGCTCGTGGGCGAGGTTGGTGGGGTCGTAGGCGTGGAGCACGCCGCGGGAGTTCAGGCTCGATTCCAGTGCCCAGACGATGCCGTTCTGCGTGCCGTTGGCGGAGATGGTGGGTGTCGGACCGGGGTGGGGAAATTTGACCGCAGTCGCACTGGAGGCGGAGGTGGCAAGGCGGGCGTTTGTGATCGGGAAGGCCTTGAGCGAGTCGCCGTCGGCGGCGTAGTAGAGCACGCTGTTAAAGTATGCGGGGCTGGAGTAAACCATGCCGGTGAGCGCGCCGGAGAGTTGCTGATAGATGTTGCTCGTGGATGAAGGATTGTATTTGCCGAGATTGTCGCGATCGGCGAGATAGATGGTCTGATCCTTGCCGGCGCCGACGATGAGGTGATGCACCGTGCCGTTTGCGTCCATCTGATCGGGGAGGAGCAGAGCGCCGCCGGAGCCAAGATCGAGGTCTGCATTCGAGTCCGAGATGCCGTTGGAGGATTCGAAATAGTCGGCGACGGCGAGTTTCCCGGCTGAGGAAGAGAGCTTCAGCATGGCATTGCCGAAGTTTTGATGTGAAGGAAAACCGTTGCTATCGAGCGCGGTGTCGAAGGTGCCGTTGGCGTCGAGCAGGTAGATAAATCCGCCGGAGTCGGCGGCCATACCCGCCCCGGCCATCCATACGGAGCCTTCATGACCATTGGGCGTGAGGTTGAGCACGGCTGTCTGCTGGAGCGATGACTCGCTGTAGGCCATGATCCAGCCGGTGTAAGGCCCGATGTCGCAGTGCGAGGTCCATGTGAGGTAGATCGTGCCGTTGAGCAGCAGGAGTGCGGCGCGCTCGGCGTACTGCGACGGGTTGAAGACAACATTGCCGCTTTGTGAGTTGTCGCCGGTGCCCGGATAGGTCGCTGAGATTTCGCTGGGGCTGGAGGCCAGCTCGGCTCCTGTGGTGAGGTCGAGAGCGTGCAGGCGTTGATGGTAAGCGCCAGAGGAGTCTTTGCTCATGCCGACGGTGAACAGTGTGCCGTTGGGGCCGCTCTTGCGGTCGATGATGGGCGTGGAGGTGATGCCGATCTCCGGGGTGATCTGGCCGCAGCCGTGGTCGTCGCTGGTGGTTTCACCGGAGCCGAGCACCGAGATGTGCCAGAGCTGCGCTCCAGTGTCGGCGTCGAAGGCGTAGACGCTGGCGTGTTCGGTGGCGACGTAAAGGATGTTGTGCAGCGTGTTGTTGATGACGACGTTGGCGAGGAAGAGCGGCTGTGCGTCGACTTTGCCGTCTACGGAGAAGAAGCCGATTTTGCCGAATTGTGTGGAGTTGACGTTGGCGGGAGTGAGGATCGTCTCCTGCGAGTTGAGGCCGTCGCGCGCGAGATCGTAGTGCCAGGTGGTTACGTCGGGTGCGTTGGTCATGACCGCGCCTTGAATGGTAAGCGCGAGCATGGCGGTGTGGGTGAGAGAGCCTGAGGTGCCGGTGAAGGTGATGGTGGGCGCGGCTGAGGCGGTGGTGATTGGTGCGGTGAAGGTCAGGCTAGCGGAGGATTGCGCCGGAGTAAGCGTGAGCGTGGATGGATTTGCGGTAACACCAGAGGGAAGGCCGGAGATAGCGACGGAGATTGTGCCACTGAACGAGTTGAGCGCGGAGGCGGTGATGGTGACAGCGCTGCTGGTGGTGCCAGCGTTCACGGACAAGCTTGCCGGTGAGGCAGTGAGCGAGAAGTCAGGAGTGGATCTGGGAGTGGAGTTGCCGCCGCAGGTTGTGAGGAAGAGGTACAGAGTGAAGACGGCGGAGACGCGCAGGGCGTTTACGAAAGGGCGCATGGGGCGGCCGGAAGCAGCAGTAGGGATGACTATAGCGCGATTGCGTCAGTGGGTTGTCTTTGAAATTCCTTCCAGCCTGGAGAAGCAGGCGGCCTGGTCGACCACTGGTTGGCGAGCGCAGCGTTGGACTTGTGCGATGCGCTTTTCGTAGAGCATCTCGACGCAGCCCCTCGCGTAGATCGAGGGCACGCCGCCGATAGCGCCCCAGGGGCAGGTGGAGTTTACGAATTTCAGCCAGTTGTTCTGGCTGCCATCGAGAGCTTTTTGCTGGCGCGGAGGGATGATTCTTTTGGCGTCCTCGATGAGGGCAGCGAGTTTATTGTCGGCTTCGCCAAGATTGGCGTAAGCGCAGACGGTCAGCTCGAGCGGGCTCGTGGATTTTTCGCAGTCGAAGCTGGCGCGAGGAGCGTCGGAGGCTTCCGAGGTGTTTGCATCGCGAGGGTCAGGATGGAGCACGCCGTTGACGCAGTCTTCCATAGGACCACCGCAGGCGTCGAGTAACGTGAAGCGCAGTTCGAATTCGTTGCGCAGGCAGTTGATGGTTTTCGGTGAGGCCGGGGCTGTGGAGAGGTTGCATTTGGCGGGAAGCGAGTTGAGCCACGCGCGCTCGCTTGCGATAAGGGCGGGGCGTTGGGATGGGTCGGCGTTTTTGAGGAAGCCGTTGTAGTTCCGGGAGAGGACGATGTCCGCGTGGCCGAGCGAGATGTTGGAGCAGATGGTGGTTTCGAGTGGCGTTTTGGCGAGGGAGCAATCGAAGCTGGCGCGTAGCGGCTTGGATTTCCATTTGTCTGGATGGTCGGCGAAGTCTTCTGCGACGTTCGCCTGACAGATTGCCGCTGCGGACATGGGCATCGTGCCGTCTTGGCGAGATTCCCCGTATGGGCAGAGCTGCATTTCTTCGATGTAGCGCTCTTCTGCGGGTTGAGGAAGTTTTTTGAGGAAGACCTTCTCGCACTTTGCGACGGCGATGGGAGCGAAGGCGGTGTCGGCGCTGGAGCCCCACATGCAGGCGTGGAGGATGGTGTTGGCTTGCTTGCAGCTTGGAGCGGATTCGAGGAGCTTTACGGTGTGTTCGAAGTTGGTATCGCCGCCGAAATCGCAGTTCGGCGCGGCCTGCGCGTTTGCGATGGAGGCGGTGAGCAGGAACGTGGAGAGAAGCAGTGCGCGCATCGGCAACAGCGTATATGAAAAACAGATTCCCTCTGGAATGACAGATACAAAAGCAAAGGCTCTCGCGTGTCAACGCGCGATACCCTAAACCTTTCACGATGGTGCTGTGAAAGGATGGGCCACCCGGTTTGTGGGCAGGACAAATACGAGGTCCTTTCGACTGCACCGGCTACGCGCAAAATGACGGCGCGGTCTTCGGGTCGAGTCGTTGCTGAACCGAAAAAGCAGGTTCCTCCGCTTCGCCTCGGAATGACAGAAAGAAAAGCAACAGCAAAGAGCGAAACGGCCAGCGTGGGCTGACCGTTTGCCGGGTGAGGATGCAGAGCGACTACGCGTTCATGCTGACAGATTCCTGCTGCTTGATTTCACGCTCTTCGGCCTTGGCACGGGCGGCCTTGTTGCGCTGCGAGCGGAGCTTCATGAAGGATTTGGCTTCCTGGTAGAGGCGCGGGACGTCGCGGTTGACGATTGCCTTCCAGACGACGCGCGCGGCGGCCTTGGGGCGGAAGTAGTACTCGTCGTAGAAGCGGTGGACCTGCTCCATGACGTACTCGGTGGGAAGGCCAGGGTACTCGATGTGGGCCATCTGGTGGCCGCCGCCGTCCTGCATGACTTCGTTGGTGATGAAGTTGTTTCGCTGGGCGAAGTCGTAGAACTCGGTGCCGGGGTAGGCGTGGGCGACTGAGACTTGGATGGTCTCGCAGTCGAGCGACTTCGCGAAGTTGATGGTGTTGCGGATGGACTCCCTGGTTTCGCCGGGAAGGCCGAGGATGAAGTCGGCGTGGATGACGAGGCCGAGGTCGTGGCAGTCCTTGACGAAATCGCGGGCGCGCTCGACGGTGGCGCCCTTCTTGATGTTCTTGAGGATCTGCGGGTCGCCCGACTCGAAGCCAACAATGAGGAGGCGGCAACCAGCTTCCTTCATGGCTTTGAGGGTGTCGCGGTCCGTGGTAACGCGCGAGGTGCAGGACCACGTGATGCCGAGCGGCTTCAGCTTTTCGCAGAGCTCGATGGTGCGGGCCTTCTGGATGTTGAAGGTGTCGTCATCGAAGAAGAACTCTTTGACGTGGGGGAAGTTTTCCTTGGCCCACTTCATCTCGGCCGCTACATCATCTGTGGAGCGCTTGCGCCAGGCGTGACCGGAGAGGGTCTGGGGCCAGAGGCAGAAGGTGCACTGCGCAGGGCAGCCGCGGGTGGAATAGAGCGCGATGTACGGGTGAAGAAGGAATGGCACGTTGTACTTGGTGACGTCGAGGTCGCGCTTGTAGATCTGGGTAGCCCAGGGCATCTCGTCGAGCTGCTCGGGCGTGACCTGTGGGCGGTCGGGGTTGTGCTGGATCTTGCCGCTCGGGTCCTTGTAAGAGATGCCGAGGATCTCGTTCAGCGGCTTGCCGTTGGCGTACTCGACGATGGAGAAGTCGAACTCACGGCGGCAGACGAAGTCGATGGCTTCGCACTCGTTGAGCGCGCGATCCGGGTCGGTTGTCACCGGAGGGCCGACAAAGGCGATGCGGATGGAGGGGTTGGCGGCCTTGATCGCGCGGGCGAGGCCGTGGTCGCCAGCCCAGCCTACGGTCGAGGTGAAGAGCACCAGGAACTCGTAGTCCTTCGAGGTTTGGATGACCTCATCGGCGGAGATGTGGTGGGGCGGGGCATCGAGCAGCCGCGAACCCTCCAGCATGCCAGCCGGGTAGGTGAGCCAGACGGGGTACCAGTACGACTCGATCTCACGGGTTGCAGGCCACCGGGAGCTAGCGCCCCCGTCAAAATTCTCAAAGGAGGGCGGGTTCAAGAGCAGGGTTTTGAGCGGCATACGATAACCCTCATTTTACCATTTCGTTACTGCGGATAAGCGCGCGTTTTGGTGCGGAGGTAGAAAGGAAGATTCCCTCTGAAAACGCACCGGAAGAAGTGCAATTGTGAGAGCAGGTTACGGGTTGGGCGCGGGCGGTTTTGAGGGTGCGATGGCGGCGTTGCGAAGCCACATGTCGAGATTGCCCTGCGCGCGCATGAGCTGCACCTGGGCTTGCTCGAGATCGAAACGCGAGTTGAGCATCGTGATGTACTTTCCCCGCTCATCAATTTCGGCGTTGGCCTGGTCCTTCGGGGTGCGCTGGGGGGCGTTGGGATTGGCGGCGCTGGCCTGAAGCTGTGTCCGGATCGCCGCGAGCTGCTGGGAGGCGAGCTGCTGCTGGAGGTCGGCGACTTCAGCCTTGGCAGCCAGCGTGCGTGTGCTGCGGGCGAGCTGTGCGTGGCCCTCCTGGTCCTTGATTCGGGCGTTGCGGTAATCCGCATATGCGTGGACCGCGTCGGCGGCAGACTCCTGGGCTTTGTCCTTGAGGGCGCGGTCGAAGATGGGCCAGCTGACCTGGACGCCGATGCCTGCGTTGTTGTACTGGAAGACCGACTTGCCGGTTACTGGATTTGTCGGGAAGTAGACCTGGTAGTTATTGAACTTGGCAAAAAGGCTGTACTGGCTTGCGAGGAAGATCTGCGGGCGGTAAAGCTTCTTTTGGTCGCCCCAGGCGATACGCTGCTTCGCTTCAGCGTTCTGGAGCGCAGCCTGCACAGTGGGACTGTCGGGCAAGGTGATGGTCGCCTGATCCTCGGTGGGAGTGCCGAGCTGCGGAATGCTGTCGTGGGTGGTTGTGAGACTCGTGGATGGCAGGCCGATGAGGTTTGCAAGGTGCTGCTGATCGAGCGCCCGTTCGTCCTGCGCATTAAGGTAGTTAAGGTGAATCTGGGCGGCCGTGAGTTTGGCTTGCGTCAGATCGATGCCAGTGTCGACGCCTGCATTGAGACGGTCGGTGACGATGGTGACGAGCTGCTCGGCGCGTGCCAGTTGCTGATCGAGCGCCTGCTCGCGAGAGAGATCGCGGTCAAGCGCGAGATAGGTGACAACGGTGTCCTCTTCAACCTGGGCACGAGCGTCGTTGACGTTGAGTACTGCAGCTTTCAGACCGAAGCGCGCGGCGCGAATGTAGTCTCGCTGGGACCAGCTAAGCAGAACGCCCTGCAGCGTGGCATTGACGACCGACGGCTGCCCGAGCGGGTAACCGTAGGACCAGCCGAGGCCCGACCCGACGGTTATCGCAGGAATGTAGACGTCCTTACTTTCTTTAAGGATCGCGGTGGACTTGTCCACGTCTGCCTGCGCGAGGCGAACGCGAGGATTGTTCTTGAGCGCGAGATCGACTGCGGAAACCAGCGAGATCTGGGCATGGGCAGACTTCGACGCAGGGCCGAACGCGATGACGGAGAGAATCAGCAGTGCCGCCGCGTTAATCCGAACGACTGTGGAGTGCCTCTGCATCGTGATCTTTCGTCCGCCTCCATGCGGCGTTCAGCGTGCTGCGATGGTCGTCTGGTGCTCAAGCGCGGCGAGCTCCTTGCGCGCCGGAGCATAGTCCGTGGCCAGATCGAGCGAGCGTCCGAGTTCGATCTTAGCGTCCGCCGTGTTGCCCTGGATCCGGAGAAGTTTAGCGAGCGTTACGTGCACACGGAAGGCTGGAGCAGCGTCGGACTTGGAGCGAGAGGCGAGGTAATCGCGCAGGGCACGCTCGGCGAGCCGTGGCTCGCGATTCAGTTCGGTGAGCGTGGTTGCGGCGTCGACGAGTGTGGCGTCGTGGGTAGGGTCGAGAGCGATGGCGCGGCGAAGAGCCTCGACAGCCTGATCGCTTTGCGAACGGCGTGAGTAGAAGGCGCCCAGGTCAGCCCAGGCGTTTGGCTTATTCGCTACGGCAGTCGCCGCGCGGAACTCACGTTCCGCCGTCGTATAGTCCTTTTGCTTTTCGGCAGACATCGCGCGAGTGCGGTGCGCGTTCTGGGGAAGTTCAGCGGCAGAGCGGTCGGCGAGAAGAGCGGCCTTCTCAAAGCCGCCGCCCACGATCGAGGGGGCATCGATGTAGTACTCGCTGAGATCGTTGACTGCATCGCCATTCAGTGGGTTGAGCCGAACGGCTGCTTCGAATGCGTTGCGGACCTTGAAGGCGAGGCGGAGACCGGCTATCGGTCCGGCGCTGTTGGCTTGCATGCCGTATGCACGGCCGGCCCAGTCCTGTGCCGTGCTGTCGTTGGTGAGCGTGCGAAGCGCGGCGGTGCACTCGGAGGCTGCGGGCGTGGCCAGCGATTGCGCGTAGTATGCGCGGCAGAGCAGCAGGTGCGCCTGACCGTTGGAAGGATCCGTGGAGAGGACCTGCTTCAGTTGGGCGACGGCAGCGTTGGAGTTGCCATTTAAGAGCGCATCGGTGGCGGAGGCGAGATCGGCTGCCCGCGAAACGCAGGGAGCTGCGAGGAGCGCGATAGCGCCAGCTGTGAGAACGGCGCCGCGCAGGTTGAGGATGCTTGCGGGGAACTTCAATCGATGAGCTTTCAAAGGATGCATGGATCGGTTATTGAACAACCTGGACCTTCATTCCGTCAGAGAGGTCGGCCTCGCTGGTCGCGCCGAGTGCGATGAGATCGCCCTCGTTCAGCCCGCTGGTAATCTCAGCGCGCGTAAGGTTGACGACCGCATTCGGTGCAATCTCCACGGGCGTGCGCACCAGCTTGTTATTGACGATCTTGTAGACGAAGTTGACGGAACCTTCGGTGTGGAGCGCTTCGCGCGGTACGCTGAGCACGTTGTTACGCTGGGCAGTCGTGACCCTGACTGTGACATTGGTATTCGGCAGCAGGTCGCCGCGCGCATCGTCGACGGTGATGAGGCATTCACCGACGTTGCGCGTGCCGTAGGTGATGACGGTCGTGGGCGCCTGCTGGACGTGACCGTGCCAGACGAGGTTCGGCTTGGCCTCCCAGGTAATGGTGACGGGCTGGCCGGCGGCAAGCTTGCCGATCTCCGGCTCGTCGAAGTAGGCACGAATCTGCAGCTTGGTGAGGTCGGCAATGTTGATGAGCGGCTGGCCGGATTGCACGAAGTCATACTGCGCAACCGGCAGAGAGTAGACGTTTCCGGCGAAGGGAGCGTGTACATCCACGTTGGCATACCCGCTCTGCGCGGCGGACAGATTTGCCCGAGCCTGCGCAACCTGGGCGCGCTGGTTGGAGAGATCGATTGTGCCGAAGCGGTCGTGGATCCGTTTCTGGATCTGCGCCACGCGGTTCTGTGCGTTGGTGAGCTGCTGTTGCGCAAGCGCGACCTCGTTGGGTGAAGCAGCGCCCTCTGCGAGAAGCTTCTGATCGGTGGCGAGCGTAGCCTGTGCCTGCTGGACCTGATTTTGCGCGCTGGTCAGGTCCGCCTGTTCAGAGAGCCGCTCATCCTGCGTTCCGCCGTGCTGCATGTTCATGAGGGCAGTCTCGGCGCCCTCCAGGCCGGCGCGCGCAGCGGCGACTCGATTGGCCGCATCGGCTGAGTCCATCCGGAGCAACTCCTGGCCTTTGT
>Ga0070741_10005531_pt1 | contig 27962 bp, 25 predicted proteins | sample Coa_R1_4_FD_66440 | JGI IMG/M metagenome (GOLD analysis project Ga0070741, IMG submission 66440) | Surface soil microbial communities from Centralia Pennsylvania, which are recovering from an underground coalmine fire - Coalmine... | ecosystem: Environmental > Terrestrial > Soil > Unclassified ...
CGTGTGTGCCGAGCATGGCACGTAACTATGTCGGTGGAAGTCCGGCAGCCAGGTTTTCGCAGAGCCGAAGGCTAGGGAAACGGCAAGGGCGTCACCGCGAGGTGGGGTCTGAAGGAAGTCGAACCCGAAGCTGCGGGGCGATGAACAAAAACCGGATATGAGGCGTGGTGCATCCGGGGCGAGCGGGCACGTGACCGCGAAGCCCTCCATCTGCGGCTGGGGTGCACTTTGTAAATCCGGCGCCTACGCAGTGACAGTTGCGTGTCTTACCTCGGGAGATCTCCCCGGTGCTTCGGAGCATCGAAGCTGGGTGCTGAGCGATCGGCGCTGAATACCGAGGAGAAGTCAGCAGAAGGCATAGTAGGCCGGGTGGCCCCGGCCGAAGGCCTGAACGATGGAAGACAAAGGCCCTCAGTGAAGAGCAGCGGGAAAGCATCTGACAACCGGGTAGTGCCGGCCGCGACGCTGTCGCGGGATGAACCTGCCGCTGGAGAACGCGATGTGCCCGAGTCGATTCCGAACACTGCGTTGCTCGAACGCGTGCTCACGCGCGAGAACCTGCAACGTGCCCTCAAGCAAGTACGAAGTAACCAAGGCGCGCCGGGCATCGACGGCATGACGGTCGATGAACTGCCGGCCTACCTCCGACGCCACTGGCCGGAAATCCGCGCCCAACTGATCGCGGGCAGCTACCGCCCGCAACCGGTGCGGCGCGTGGAGATACCGAAGCCCGACGGGCGCAAGCGCCTGTTGGGTATTCCCACGGTGTTGGACCGATTCATCCAGCAAGCCATTGCTCAAGTGGTAAGCGAGCAGTGGGAGCCGCACTTCCATCCAAGGAGCTACGGATTTCGCCCGCAGCGCTCGGCCCACCAGGCTGTGCGGCAGTTGCAAGCGGACATCCGCAGCGGCTCCCGTTGGGTGGTCGATTTGGACTTGGAAGCGTTCTTCGACCGAGTCAATCACGATCGGCTGATGAGTAGGCTGAGGCGGCGTGTGGAGGATGTAGCGCTGCTGCGCCTGATCAACCGCTACCTGAAGGCCGGGGTTCGCGGTGGTGAGCGCACGGAAGTAACGACGATGGGTGTGCCGCAAGGCGGCCCGCTCTCACCGGTGCTCGCCAACGTGGTGCTGGATGAACTGGACTGGGAACTGGAACGGCGCGGCCACCGCTTTGCCCGTTATGCCGATGACTGCAACATCGTGGTCAAAAGCGAACGCGCGGGAAAGCGGGTGATGCAAAGCGTGAGGCGCTTTATCGAAGAGTCACTGCGGCTCACGGTGAATGCGAGAAAGAGCGCGGTGGAGCGGCCCTGGAACCGCAAGTTCCTCGGCTTCACGGTCACGCGCAACGGCACGAGGCTGAAGGTGGCCGAGCAGGCCATCGACAAGCTGAAAGACCAGGTGCGCGAGCTGACCCGTCGTACGCGAGGCCACCGTCTGCGCGACATCGTGGCAGAGCTGAGAGACGCCCTGCTTGGTTGGAAAGCGTACTTCGGCATTGCCGAAGTGCTGAGCCCTCTGCGCGAGATCGACAAATGGATACGACGCAAGTTACGCTGCTATCACTGGAAGCAATGGGGTCGGGCGGGCTATCGGGAATTACGCCGACGCGGGGTGAGCGTGCGAGACGCATGGCACACCAGCAAGTCGGCACACGGCCCGTGGCGGCTTTCCAAGACTCCGGCGCTCGCGTTGGCGTTGCCGGCGCGCTACTTCAGCAGTCTGGGGCTGCCGAGTCTGGCGGCGTGACAAGAATTCAATCCATCGAACCGCCGTGTACGTGACCCGTATGCCCGGTGGTGTGGGAGGGAGGGGCCGTGAGGCTCCTTCCTATCCCGATTAGGCGTCACGAGTCCCATGAATTTTGACCTACTCTTCGTACCCCGACCGTCAAGCAAGGCTGACGACAGCTTCTTCGCTGCCGCCGGCAAGACCCTCGCGATCCCGACGCGGTTCGAGAAATCGTGCAAGGCCTATTGAATCCTGTCGGAGGAGGATAGCGAGATGTCTGAACGAATTTCGTTAGACGGAAAGGTCGCGGTTGTGACTGGGGCCGGCCGCGGGCTGGGGCGGGCATACGTCGAACTCCTTGCCGAACGCGGCGCCCGGGTCGTGGTGAACGACCTGGGGACCGACGTATCGGGCTTCGGGAAGGACTCCACAATAGCGGAACAGGTGGCCGACCTCATTCGGTCGCGTGGCGGCGAGGCAATCGCGAATGACAGCGATATCTCCAGTCCTGAAGGTAGCAATGACTTGATCGCGACGACCATCGAGCATTTCGGGAGAGTAGACCTTCTCGTGAACAACGCTGGTATCTGCGGAAGCCAGCTATTCGAGGACGCCACTCTTGATGATTTCGATCACTACTGGCGCGTGCACCTCGGCGGCCCGGTGAACACGGTTAAGGCCGCCTGGCCGTACATGGTCGCACAACGATATGGGAAGATCATCTTCACGACGTCAGTCGCCGGGCTGTTCGGAATACGTGGCCAAGCCACCTATGCGGCGGCCAAGTGCGCGGTAGTTGGATTGATGCGCATTCTGGCAATTGAAGGTGCTGAGCATGGGATTCTCGTGAACACCATTTCGCCATCCGGGTACACGAGGATGCACCCGGCCGCGACAGGGGCTGAGTCGGTCTTCGGCCGCACCCGGGATACCGCCGCTTGGCTGAAACACAGTGAAGCCGCCATGCCGGTCGAGGCTGTTGCGCCAGCGATCGTCTGGCTGGCAAGCGATCGTTGTTCGGAGACGAACCGCATTTACAACGTGGAAGGGGGAGCAATCCAACGTATTGCTATCGTCATGGGAGCTGGCTTCCACGATTCACATCTGACGCCCGAAAGCATCGCCGAGAACTACGCAAAGGTTGAATCGATCGAGGGCTTCTCCGAACCGGGTCCGTTCGAGCCCAGTAACGGCGGTATATAAATACAGATACCTGGAACGGTGAAGTCTTGAGGAACGACGGTTACTTCATGAACACGACGATCGCGAGATATCCAAACTCGGAGCGGCTTCTCAACGACACATACGTGACGCCTAACAAGTGCGATGCAGCTGACATTGGCATCGCGCCAGAGCAACCGTCATCGCAGCCCGCCGCAGAACAACACGTTATGCGGCAACATGGGTCGATCCTATTGAACTTGTCTAAGCTGTGAAGTTCACGCTCTATTTCGAAGCGATTCGCGTCCGCCCAGATCGGGCGATCATCCAGGAGGCGTGGATCGAAAGAGCGATCCGAGCACCGATCGGAGAAACGATTCAGGCTGATGGTCGGATCCGGCGATGGGTTCAGGCGCCGGAGATGGAAAATCGATATTTGCGCGTTGTACTTCTCCCCGATGGGGAGACTGTTCATAATGATTTTTTTGATCGATGGTTTGCGCCATGAAGGTCCGCTACTTTGCTGATACCGACACGTTGCTCATTGAATTTCGTGACGCACCGGTGGTCGAGACTCGTGATCTGGACGAGAACACCATGTTGGACTTAGATGCCGAAGGGAATATTTGCGCCATTACGGTTGAGCACGCATCTCAGCGCGCCGGTGCTCCGCGATTCTCGTACGAACAAGTTTCCGCATAACCGCGCGAACGACCGCGACGCTAGAAAGCGCTGCGCGCTTCCGGGCGCTCGTCATCGCGGACGTTGAGGCTGTAGAAAAAGCCCTTCTTGGGTGATCCTTCGAAAAATGCGCGTTGTGGATTCAATGAGTTTCAGTAGCGAAAATCGTCCCGAGAGACTTTTTCTACACCCTCGTTAGGCGGCATCCGCACACCATAGCTATGAGCAAAGCAGACGTCGTGGCGACTATCTGCGAGGCGCTCGCGGCCGGAGATGTTGCGGTGGCCAAGAACATCGCTCGCGCTCAATACCCCTTCGTTCCGGGCGCCGCCCCCAAGCGCCAATACACGGAGCTCGAGTCCCTCAGAATCTTCTTTCGAGACGGCTTCATAGACCGCTATTCAGGAGCTCGCCTCATCTTTCCCGGCACTCTCCGGCTCCTATCTAAGCTCCTCCCTGATGAGTTTCCAGCGCACCCGAACTGGAAGATGAGCGAGAGCCACGAGATCTACTGGGAGCTATTTCCGACGATCGACCACGTTGTGCCCGTTGCGCGGGGCGGGGCCGATGCACCGGAGAACTGGGTCACGACCTCCATGGTTCGGAACGCTGCCAAAGCGAACTGGACGCTCGAAGAGCTCGGCTGGGTGCTTCTGGAGCCAGGGCACGACGGAGCGTGAGACGGCCTCACTGGTTGGTTCTGCCGGTACATCGCCGCGAACGACGGTTTCTTGAAGGACAGCTATCTTCAGCGCTGGTACCGCGCCGCTGTGCGTGTAGCGGATGCCGCTTAACAAGCGCTTGAAGCTGGCGGGCGCTATCGTCGTAAAGGAATCCGTTATGTCGTGCCCTGGCGGGCACGGGACTTCGTCCACCGCCCGTTGCGCCGGCGGGCGGGTCGCCCGCAGCTTAAGCACGATCCGTTAGGCCGCTTGTTGCGTGATGCGCAACGCGGTATACTGTAAATATGATCCAGTCGTTCCGACACAGAGGGCTGAAGAGGTTCTATGAGTCGGGACGTGCGGCAGGCGTCCAACCCCACCACGCAAAGCGGCTTCGGATGCTACTGACCGCCTTGGATACGGCCCAGTCCATCGAGGACGTGGATATTCCAGGGTTTCGACTACACCAGTTGAAGGGGGAAGAACGAGGTCGCTGGTCGGTGTGGGTAAACGGCAACTGGCGCGTGACTTTTGAATTCAAGGACGGACACGCCTACGTCCTGGACTATGAGGACTATCACTAATGGCCATGCACAATCCGCCCCACCCGGGCGAGTTCATTACCGAGGTGTATCTCGAGCCGAACAAGTTGAGTGGCCGGGAACTCGCCGCCAAGCTGGGTGTGGCCGCCTCGACCCTGAATCGCATTCTCACCGGCGCAAGTGGCATCAGCCCCGAGATGGCATTACGGCTTTCGAAGGCGCTGGGTCGTTCGCCCGAAAGCTGGCTTGCGATGCAATACAACTACGATCTATGGCAGGCGAAGCAGCGTGTGAAGCTCGGCAATGTCGGCAGGGTCAAGCTCACGGCGGCCTAACCGGCGCTTGCAAGCGACGCACTCGCGCTGCGCGCTCGTGCGCGCCTGAAGCGCGACGTAAGGACTTCCCCGACACCGCAATGGTGTTGATGACGAGGCAGGCGCCTTTTCCCGGCCAAAAGCGGCGCTGTTAGGGAGGAAAGCGATGCCGCGTGCCAATCGCCATTTCTTGCCCGGCCTGATCTGGCACCTCACCCATCGCTGCGACGAGCGCGACTTTCTGCTGAAGTTTTCCCAGGACAGAATCGGCGCTTCGCGCCGCTGCTTCGGGCCAGTCACGCGGATCGCTGGGCGGTGCCTCAATACGGCATCCGTAGTTGGCAATGCACGTGGAAAGGAGCAAAGCGCTCCAACTGATTTTCGCGGCCGGAGGGGCTGCAACCGCGCTTCCGCGTCGGTCGGCACGCCGCGCCTATATGGATGAGCCAATCTGCCGCATGATTGCTATCGAGTTCCGACTTTAAGGGAGAGAAATGAATGAAAGTGGTTCCGGGATTGTCTTTCATTGTGTCGTTCGTGCTCTTAAGTGGAAACATTGCCGCCGCGGAAGACGTGAAGCCGGGCGGCATCACCGTCTTGCAGGAACCTGCCGCGACGATGACCTACGGACGCATGGCGAAGATCAAGGCGGCGGTCGAGGCGCTGGATCTGGACGCGCGCGAGATCACATTGAAAGGACGGAAGGGTCGCTCGGTAACGCTGCATGTGGAGGAGCGGGTGAAGAACCTGCCCGAGGTGCAGATCGGCGACGAGGTGACCGTGCGCTATTACGAGTCGGTGGCGTTGGAGTTGCGCAAGGCACAGGAGGGCGATGCCGCTGCCCCGGACGAAGCAGCGGCGAAGAGCGCTGAGCCGGGAAAGAAAATGGGCGCGGCCGCAGTAAAGACGCTGACCATCATTGCGGATGTCGATGCCGTGAGCCCGAAGGGAAAGACCGTGACGCTGAAGGGACCGAATGGGGATTTCGTGGATCTCTACGTCCGCGACCTGAAGGTGCTGGAATCGGTCGCGGCAGGCGATAAGGTAATCGCGACCTTCACCGAGGCGGCGGCGGTTTCCGTGGAAACTCCTAAGGAGAAGGAGCCAAAGACAAAAAAGAAGAAGAAAAAGTAGCCGAAGTATCTCGTCAGTGCCCCGAAATTCGAGTACCTCCGTAGTCGGTGTTTTTGCTCGTACACTATCAGACGACAATTACTTGCGCGTATATGAGGTAATACCCAATGTACGCTAACAAGGCGCTCCACGCGGCCGGCTACGCCGGCGCGAGAGCTTGGTTTAGGCAGCATCACGACCGGCGCGGCAGAATTGTGAGAAATCTCTTCGCAAACGGACTGTTTGTCGTCGGGAGCCTGACGCTGTTGCTGTTTCTTGTCCCGGTCCCCGTAATCGCAGCGACTATGCCTGCGGTGAAGATGAAGGTGGTGGACGAGCACGACGGCACGCCGATCCCGGGCCTTGTCGCGCTGTTCTGGGGAACGGCCCGCGAGGGCACGATCACCGGCCACGGCGGCAAGCACGCGATCCTTTTCGCGGTGGAGGCGGTTTCGGATGAATCGGGCGAGCTGCGCTTCCCAAAGCAGGATTTCAGCAGTCAGCCGTTCTTCCTCAACACGAACTACGAAAACCCGTCGATGCTCTTGTTGAAGCCGGGCTACGCGCCGCTCGTCCTCCATAACCAGCTTCGCATCGTCCCGACCCTCGCCGAGGCTTCGAGATGGGAATACGAAGGCAAGACGGTAAAGATGAAAAAGGCGACGGACGAGCTGATGCGGCAGCAAGCCTACCTGATTACCACCTACACCGATATGATGCTGGGGTTCGACGGTGGGTGCACATGGAAGCAGGTGCCCCGTGCCCTTGTGGCGGCAGATCGCATGTTCCCCGACCCCGGCAAGACGAATACGCTCTGCACACTTTTCAGGAATGATGCCCTGTTCGTCCAGCGAGGCTGCGGTTCGCCCAAGGCATTCTTCGAACCGTACCTTCGCCCGTAGCTACCGGCCAGAATACTCGCCGCGATCTCTCCAATGAGAAAGATGCCGCCTGGCAAGGCCATGCACGGGACCGCTTCCCAGCGTCGCTCCGCGCCGCCGCTCGCAGCCTCTGATGGCCGACGTCAGACGTTTCGATGAGCCACGCCGAATCGAAAGCTGGCAAAGTGTTCGAGAACCTCGCCCTTTTTGGAGTTGGCGTCCCGGTTGTTGGCCTGCTTATGGGCGGCATCTACTCAATACCCGCGATGCGTGTCTGCAAAGGCCGCGAGCCCTGGCTCAGCGTGTCGTTGAGCATCGGTTTAGCTATCACCGTCTTTGGCCTTGGATACCTTGCCGACACCCCCATTCTCTTTTCCAGCGGAGCGTGGGGCTTCTCCGTCATCTTGTTACTTGTCGCTCGTCGTCTCCATGGCACTCTCGACGGCAACCTTGAACGCTTCGGGCTTGTTCACGCCGCCGCGCTGCTGACCGCATTCGCTCTTGCCGCCCTCGCTGCACATGGGATATCAAGAAGCGCCTAGCCCCCCGGGTCAACGCGGTCGCGGGCGACGTGCCGGCGTCTGCGAGCCACCGCGCTGCAGTGCCTTTGCAAGCGCCGTTCCGCGCCGCGCAATTCCACGTTGGGCCGCCTGTCTGCATGGTATCGATCATGCTGGCTTGGTCATCGATAAGACAATGGCGAGCCGCCCACTGATATGCCTGCAATCGCCCGCACAACGTGTTTGATCTGTGGCAGCCAGCAGTTGCGGGCTTTCCTCAGTCTGACTGAACGCGGAACGCCGCATGGGGCCGCAGGCCACCAGCACGTTTACGATTACACCATCATCGGCGTCTGCGCCGACTGCGAACACGGCCAATTGGAGACATTTTCCCACGATTGCTTCAGTCATCCGACAGACGAGGACTGGGACATGTATTGGTGGTATGCACTCGCTCCAGCTGATGTCGATCGCCTGACTGCGATGACAGAGAGATGTCCCGATAGATTGAACGCGCAATGCAATTGCGCAGTTCATCGGGGCTTACGAGAGAGTAGTGGCCGTCTGTGGGGTGGGGTCAGGCATGCCGTTGCTGTCAGACCCAAGGCAGCCTTTGCCTGGTTGCGTTTACAAGAGAGCGCCGAGTCGGTGACGCTGACTGTCGACAAGGAGAAAGGTCTTGGGTCAGCGGCCTAACACGGGAGACTGGGAGAGACCGGGGTGGGGCCCGCACGCTGATTACTTCTTGGCTGGCACTGCGTATCCGTTTCGCGGGTTTTCGAAGGTCGTGCCGTAGTTCGGTCGCGCTGCTTCCACGCTGGTTCCTCTCGTGGCCTGCCTGAAGAGGTTTTTAGCACGTCCGTCCGGTCAAACGGCGCTTCGCGAAAACTACTTATGGGGTTATGCAGACCCGGCCCAACCACTTCTTCCACGCTGCGCGCGTCGACCGATGGTTACACGCAGCGCCGGGCGCTACGGCGCTGTCGAAATCGACTTTGCCCGTTCGACTAAAGGGGCCATTTCCAGCACTAGCCCTCGAAAGGAGAACTGACTATGCCCAGCACCATCCGCCTTCACCGAGTCCTCCGTGCCACGCCCGAGCGGGTCTATCGGGCGTTCCTCGATCCGGACGCAATGGTGAAATGGCTTCCTCCCAACGGATTCACTGGCAAGGTTCATCGCATGGACGCCCGCGTCGGCGGCTCCTACAAGATGTCGTTCACGAACTTCACCTCGGGCAAAAGCCATTCGTTCGGCGGGGAGTACCTCGAACTGGTGCCGCACGAACGGATTCGCCACACCGACAAGTTCGACGATCCGAATCTGCCCGGCACGATGCAGGTGACCATTGCCTTAAAGAAAGTGTCCTGTGGGACGGAGGTGAACATCACCCAGGAAGGGATCCCCGATGTCATTCCGACCGAGGCCTGCTATCTCGGTTGGCAGGAGTCGCTTGTCCTTCTGGCGAAACTGGTCGAGGCGGAGATTCCGGACGAGACGTGAAACCAGGGTGATCGCCGTGCAACAATGCGCCCCAGCCGACGGGCCGCTCGCGCGCTCGTCGCCTGCGGCTGAGCTTGGCGTTGCATCGCCCTGCGCCAGGGTCGGGATATCCTTCCGGCACCCTGAGCAGCGTATTGAAGCAGGCCGAACTGAAGAGGGTCTCGTGCTGCTTGGCGAACGGCGCGGCTCGCACGGCGGGGGAACCTGGGCGCCGCCGGGTGGCCACCTGGAGTTCGGCGAGTCGGTCGAGCAATGCGCGAGACGCGAAGTGTTCGAAGAAACGGGCCTCGTGATCGAGCGCCTCTCGGCTGGCCCGTACACGAGCGATCTCTTCGCCTCGGAGGAAAAGCAGATCGCTTGCACCGTACCACCCGCCGACCAGCCCGGGCCGGGGTGGTCGGCATATGTGCGCGACGCGCACGAAATCCGGGCATGGCTGTCTCCCTCGGAAGGTAACCTTCGCATTGCGCCATGGGGTGTCGACAGACAATGCGCAGTCTGATACGTGCAGCCGTCCCGTTGCTCGACCGGTGAACAAGTCATGGTGTTGACACCCTCGCAGGCACGCACGTTTTACGATCGCTTCGGAAGAAAGCAGGATGCGCAGGCGTTTTATGAGGATGCGGCGCTCGATGACCTCGTTGCCCATGCGGCATTCGAGCAGGCAGAAAATATTTTCGAATTCGGTTGCGGAACCGGCCGCCTCGCGTCACGGCTGCTTGCGAGCCATCTTCCTTCTTCGGCATCGTACTTCGGCATCGACATAAGCAGCACCATGGTCGACATTGCAGCTCAGCGCGTCGCTTCCTACGCCGAGCGGGCCAGGGTGGCGCAGTCGGATGGCGCCGTGTCGTTTCCGCTTCCTGATCATTCGGTCGACCGCGTCGTCTCCACCTACGTCCTCGACCTTCTGTCGGAAGCAGACATTGGTACCGCGCTTTCCGAGGCGCATCGGGTGCTCGCGCCGAATGGTCAACTCTGCCTGGTGAGCCTTACGACAGGGAAGACTCCCGTCTCACGATTCGTTTCCGCGTTGTGGTCGGTATTGTTCCATTTGCATCCGCCGATGGTGGGAGGCTGTCGACCCATCTGCATCGATTCATTCGTCACTGCGCAGCGTTGGGCTGTTACGTATCGAAGTCTGCCCGTCCGCTTTGGCGTGCCGTCAGAAGTGCTCATCGCTAGCCCGGTAATGGAAGCGAGGTAGTGCGATTCTACGGCGACCTTCTGTCCCAACTTTGGGAGCGGCGCAAATTGGCGCCCCCGGACTCGTGCAAAGCATGCTACGCGGGCGGACAGACATGGTCCCATGGCGCTCCCGGCTACTCGAGCCCGAGCTCGCGCAGCAGCGCGATGAGGCGCGCGACGAGCGTGCGGTCCTTCGCGATCGAAAGCCGGGACTCCATGGCGCGCAGCCGGAAGCCGGGCTCGCGGCGCTTCACTTCGTCCAGTTCGCGGCGCGCGTCGTCGGTACGCCCGCGGGCATGGAGCGCCGCGGCCAGGATGAGGCGGCAATCGGTATAGGCGGGCTCGCGCTGCAGCGCGAGCCTCAGCGCTTCCTCGGCTTCGGCGTATTGCCCGAGCAGGTAATGCGCGAAGCCGAGGATGTTGAGATACCACGCGGGATGGACGGGGCTGAGCCGCATCGCCTTGCGCATGAGCAGAACCGCGTCGGCAGGGCGCTCTCCCATCAGGTAGGAACAGGCGAGGTTCGCCGCATTGTCGGCGTGGTTGGGATTGAGCGCCACGGAGCGCTCGCCGGCGGCGATCGCTTCGTCGTGCTTTCCCGCCAGCAGGTGGTAGTAGCCGAGAAGGGCGTGGGCGTCGGCGCAGTCCGCGTCGAGCTCGAGCGCCTTGCGTGACAGGCGCGCTGCGCGCTCCAGCCCGCCTGCCTTTCCCCAGCCGTAGCGCGACGCGCTGAGCTGCGTCCACGCCAGGCCGAGATGCCCGAGCGGAGAATCCGGCTCGATGCGTATTACCTGCTCGAAGCAGCGCGCCGCCTCGTCGTTCGCTTCGCGCGTGATGCGGTTCAGGTAATCGATACCCTTGTAGTAGGCGTCGAGCGCCTCGGGATGCCGCAGAAGCCGGCGCCATGCGCTCGCCTGCTCGCCGCGCAGCAGCTTCACGTCGAGCGCGGCGACCACCTCGCGCGTGATCTCGTCCTGCATCGCAAAGATATCCTCGAGATCGCGGTCGTAGCGCTCCGCCCAGAGGTGGCGGCCGCTCGTCGCGTCGAGAAGCTGCGCCGTGATGCGCACGCGGCCGCCGGCGCGCCGCACGCTTCCCTCCAGCACGTGGCTCGCGTCGAGGCGCGTCCCGACCTCGCGCACGTCCACCGCCTTGCCTTTGTAGGTGAAGGTGGAGTTGCGCGAGATGACGAACAGACCGGAAAGCTTCGAGAGGTCAGTGATGATGTCCTCGGTGATGCCGTCGCTGAAATATTCCTGCTCGGCGTCCCCGCTAATGTTCTGGAACGGCAGCACCGCAATCGATGGCTTCTCGGCGGACGTCTTGGCCGAGGCACCCCCCGGCTCGTGCGATCGCTCCGCCCTGCGCGCGGACTGGCTCTCGGGCAGTACGGCGTAGACGCGCACCGGATAGGCGATGTTCTTCGCCTGGTGCTCGCCCTGATCCTCGAACGCCGCCGCGACGCGGTTGCGCACCGCCGCGTGCACCGCCTCCGAGACCGCGATGCCGCCCGCCGCGGCCAGCACCTGCAGCCGCGCCGCCACGTTCACTCCGTCGCCGTACACGGTGCCGTCCGTCTTCTCGATGACGTCGCCCAGATGCAGGCCCAGGCGAAAGCGCATGCGCCGTGCCTCCGGCACTGCGCTCGAGGCAGCCTCCAGCTCCCGCTGGATCGCGAGCGCCGCGAGCGTTGCGCCGGCGGCGGTCTCGAACACCGCCAGCACCGAGTCGCCCGCCATGTCGACCACGCGGCCGCCGTTCGCTTCGATCTGTTCGCGAAAGACGCCCCGCGCCGCATCGAGCGCCGCCACCGTGGCGCGCTCGTCCGCGGCCATCAGGCGCGAATAACCCGCGACGTCCGCCGCCAGGATCGCCGCCAGGCGCTGCTTGACATCGGTTCCGCCCACCTGCGCTCCTCCCGAACTTCCCTGCCCGGATGATGTTACTCCGCTGTCATGGTCGAACGTAAGGCGTCCTGTGCGCGCACCGACAACTCGTTTTTTGCCAGACCGATTCCCAGGAATTGCCGAGCAGGGCTTTGCCGGAATCGGTGCCTGGATTCTTGGGCGCAACATGTTCGGTCCTGTCCGAGGCCCGTGGCCGGACGAAAGCTGGAAGGGCGGGTGGGGCGACGAGCCGCCGTATCACACGCCCGTCTTCGTGCTGACGCATCACCCGCGGGCGCCGCTCAGGATGAAGGGAGGAACGGAATTTCTCTTTGTCACCGAAGGCATTCGCGCAGCTTTGGAGCAGGCAACCGCGGCAACCGGCCCTGGCAGTGGATGAACGAGACTCACATGCACAAGAAGGATCAGGTCCTGAAATACTGAGTAAAGTGCTATTTGAAGCCCCGCCCCTATGGAAATATGGAACTTGAAAGGAACGAGCTCGATGAACACGGATCGCGAAGTTTCCACGCACTACAGCCGGGGAAATCTTCTCTCCCGGCTGAACGCGGCGTTGAGGGAGGATGGCGCCGATCCCGATCGTCCGAGCATGGCGGCGCTGGCGCCCTACGACCAGTTCCATGGTCGCGGCCTGGAAGCAACGCTGGAACTTGCCGGACTGATGCAAGCCGGGCCGGCCGACCACATTCTCGACGTCGGCAGTGGAATCGGCGGACCCGCGCGCTACTTCGCAAACCGCTTCGGCTGCAGGATCACCGGAATCGATCTGACACCCGAATTCTGCGACGTCGCCCGCCATCTGACGCGTCTGCTCGATCTCGAGGACAGGGTCAAGTTCGAAGTGGGCGATGCCCTGGCGACGCCGTTCGCCGACGCGAGCTTCGACGGCGCCTACTCGATGAACGTTTCCATGAACATAGCCGACAAACGCGGCTTCTACCGCGAGATCTACCGGGTGCTCAAGCCGGGCGCCTGGCTGGTGCTCTCGGAGGTCGCGAAGGGCGAGGGCGGGGAGCTGGACTTCCCCACGCCCTGGGCGGCCAGCGCGCGTACCAGCTTCCTGTCCACGCCGGAGGAGACGCGGCGCGGGCTGCTCGAAACGGGATTCGACGTCATTCGATTGCACAGCACCCTCGAGAAAGCTCGCGCGTTTGGCGCGCGCGCGCGAGAAATGGTCGAGCGCGGCGAAAAACCGCCGCATCGCGCCGTGATGCTGATTCACGGCGAACTCGCGACCCAGGCCATGGCCAACACGTCGCGGGGCCTTTCCGAGGCGAGAATCGTCCCCATCGAAGTATTGGCTCGCAAGCGGCCATCGCAACCTCAAACGCGAGGGAGGAGCGCCGCCGCTTCCGGCGGCTAGAAGACAGGTACATGGACGCTTACCCGATGCCGCATTTCAAGCCGAACGAGCCGGCGCTTGGTCGCGCTGCCCGCTGGCGCCGTCAGACCCACGCAGTGCGCGTTTTTGCTCGAGCAGGAAGCGACACCTGACACGTCCGGTTCGCCGGTAGTCAGACTGAAAAACGGGAGCGTGAGCATGCTGAGAACGCTTGTCGCCGGGGTTGCCGGCGGAACGACATTGAACCTGGTCATGCTCCTGACCTTTCGTGCAATCGGTTTTGGCTGGAATGGCGGCGGCATTCTTCTGACCTCTTCCATGCAAAGCCAGAAGCTGATAGCGGTCTGGACGAAGCTGGAGCCGCTTCCCCTCGTGGTCGTCAATCCTGCGCCCATCATAGGCGGCTTGGTGCTGTTCGGAATCGGCCATGCGTTCATCTACCGGTGGCTGTCGGTAGCCTGGCCGCGCGGGATAGTGAATTCAATTCCCGAGCGCACAACCGCGGACCTGTTGGACGAATACATGTTACGTTCGGTAGCGCAGGCACTTTCCCGACCAATTATCCAGTGCATGCACAAAGCGAGGTGCCTCAATGATCGCATGCAGGCCGGACGGCCCCAGCTCGCGATCGAGCACGAACTCGAAGGTGTCGGGGAGGATCTGATTTGCCGGGTCGAGATCCAAGGACTACGGGCCGGCGGTGGCCCGCTCGTAACGGGCATGCCAGGCCCCAGCCGGGCGTGCACGTTGGGCGACTCTTGCGGCAGGCTCGAGGCGGGCGCAATATCGCGGGGGCTTTTTATACGGTTTCATCGGGCGCATGAGAGAACACGCGACGCTGCGGCGCGATCGCCGATTCAGCGAGGCACAGGAATCTCAATGAAGATCGACATCGACAGGCTCACGGAAGCGGAACTGATCGACCTCAACAATCGAATCGTCGAACGCTTGAGGTTCCTGCATCAGATGCGGGCCCATGCCGAAATGCTCGAATTCCGGATTGGCGATCGTGTCGAGTTCCAACCGGAAGGCGGGCCGAGCATGGTCGGCATCCTGACCCGATACAACAAGAAGACGGTCACGGTGATCACGGACGCGGGGCAGCGCTGGAACGTCTCTCCTCATTTTCTGCGCCGGGCGAGCGAAACCGCGAGCGGCCAAGCGCCGGATCCGAATGTGATCCGACTGCACAAGAAGTGAGTGCGCGATGGCGGCCGCCCACCCGATGCTACGGCCCACTGCAAAGCGGGTTTTCTGCCGCTTCGTGGCTACCGGTCGGAAGCGTTTCGCCCGGGAGTCGCGTCGATGAACGATCTGTTGCCGGCCTGGCCGCTGCTCTCTGCTTTCCTGATCGCGAGCTTCGTGCTGGCGGTCACGCCGGGACCCGGCGTCTTCTATATCGTCACGCGCAGCCTTCTGCAGGGCCGCCGACACGGGCTCGCGTCGGTCGCAGGCGTTGCGCTGGGCAATCTGGGTAATGCGTTCGGCGCCTCGGTCGGGCTGGCCGCGCTGTTCGCCGTGTCGTCGGTCGCCTTCACGATCGTCAAGTACGCGGGCGCGCTATATCTCGTCCATCTCGGAATTCAGGCGCTGCGTGCTCCGCAGGCGGAGAGCTCGCCGGCGGCGCCCAAGCCGGCACGCCTGCGGCGGATATTCCGGGACGGTTTCGTCGTCGCCCTGCTCAATCCGAAGACTGCGGTCTTCTTCGCCGCGTTCCTGCCCCAGTTCATGAGCAACGAGGCGGCGCCGATGCTTCAGAGCGCAACGCTCGGGTCGCTGTTCGTGGCGATCGCCGCAGTCACCGACACGACGTATGCGCTGGCCGCCGGGGCGGTGGCGCCGGTACTGGCGGGCGGGCGCGGCGTCCGGGCGCTTGGGCGTTACGTCACGGGCGGCGTGTTTATCGGCCTTGGGGTTTTCACCGCGCTTTCCGGCTCGCGCAGCGGGAAATAGAACGTCTTTTCCTTTCGCGCCGGCATATGAATCCGGATCAGGGAGTCGAGCAGTCGCTCTTGATCACCGCGCTCACGCTGCGTCGCGTGGTGGGAATTCTCGGCATCGCGTTCCCATTCGTGCTGGTGTCCGGGAACGTGCTGTCTGGCGCGCACCGAATACAAAGCTCCATCAGCGCGTACTACCACACGGACATGCGCGATGTGTTCGTCGGTTTGCTGTGCGCGATTGGGGTGTTCCTGCTCTGCTACCGCGGGTACGAGATCAGGGATCGGGTCGCTGCCCTCGTGGCCGGCGCCGGCTCCATCGGCACCGCCCTTGTTCCGACGGCGTTGTCGGCCGAACCCACCGGGACCGAGAAGTATCTCGGCATCGTTCATTGGGCGTTCGCCGCAGCCTTCCTGCTTTCCCTCACGTACATGTCTCTCGTCCTGTTCAGAATGACGGGCGGGGAACCGACCCCGCAAAAGCTTCGACGCAACAGGGTGTACCTGATCTGCGGTTCGACGATGGCGGCCTGTTTGGCGCTGCTCCTGATTTATTCCGTTCTCCCCGCCGAGGCCAGGAATCGGCTGGCAGTCCTCGATCCCGTGTTCTGGCTCGAATCGATCGCCGTCGTCTGCTTCGGATTCTCCTGGCTGACGAAAGGCGAGGCGCTGTTCAAAGACGTAACGTAATCGCGCGCCGGGCGGATCGGGCGGGCGCTTCGCCGTCGGCGTCCGGTGTCGCCTCAGGACGGCAGGATCACGCCCTTGCCGGCCGTCTGCGTATCGAATAACCGATACGCTTCTTCCGCCTGCTCCAGCTTCCAGCGGTGGGTGAAGAGCTTGTCCACGTCGACGCCGCGGTCCGCGATGAAGCGCGCGCACTCGGCCTGTCCCACGGTGGAGAAGGTCCAGGAGCCGATCAAGGTCACCTGACGGCGCAGCAGGTCGTTGCTGACGTCCAGCGTGACGGTGTCGCCTTCGCCAACGAAGCAGGCCTTGCCCCAGGTGCGCACGCATTTCACCGCCAGCGCCCGTGCCGCGGGCGACGACGAGGCGTCCAGCGAAAGATGCGCGCCGAGGCCGTGGGTGAGATCCTTGATCGCCTGCACGACGTTTTCGGTGCTCTTCGGATTGATGAGCACGTCGGCGCCGAACTGATTGGCGCGGGCGAGGCGTTCCTCGCCGGTGTCGAGCGCGATCACGCGCGCGCCCATGGTGCTGGCGAGCTGGGTGGCGGAGAGTCCCACGGGACCCTGGCCGAAGATGGCGATGGTGTGATCGCCCTGCAGTCCCAGGCGGTGCAGCGCGCCCCACGCGGTGCCGGTGCCGCAGGAAATCGCGGCGCCGGTCTCGAAGGAAAGCTCGTCGGGCAGCGGCACGAGGGTGCGCGCGGGGCATTTCATGTATCTCGCGTGGGCGCCGTGGCCGGTGACGCCGTACACCTCGGCCACGCCCTCCACGCATAGCTGCGACCAGCCGGTCGCGCAATGCGGGCACACGCCGCAGCCGCGGTAGTGATGCTGCATCACGCGCATGCCGACGCGGGCCTGTTTTTCCGATACGCCGGGGCCGACCGCCGCGACCACGCCGCAAGGCTCATGGCCGGCGATGAGGGGGCCGCTCACCTTGCCGAGCCCGAGCGCGGAAGCGCCGCCGGCCGCGCGGTAGAACTTCAGATCGCTTCCGCACATGCCCGAAGCCTTGATCTCCAGCACGACCTCCCCGGGACCCGGCGTCGGGTCGGGAAACTCCAGGATCTCGAGCTTGCGCTCGCCGCGAAACACGACGCCTTTCATGCCTTCTCCCTCCCTGTTTCTGGTATGGTCCACGCAAGCCTCTACTGTAACCTGCTTCGGAGACCGGCAGCAGCGCCGTGTGCCTCCTCGACCTGCAACGCCTTCGCGCCTGCGTGGGCGAAGGACGTTGGCCAATACGGCCACGGGGAGCGCAAAACGGATGCTGGAATACACTATGAGGCGCAGCAACGGGAACGGGCATGGCATGGGCATTTTCGAAATTCCCGCCGGTCTCGGCGCTTCGTCGCTGCTTCGGTACTTGGTGAACTCCGTGTGTCCTCTGCGGCCAATGGATCGTTCAACGGGAGGAGAAGATGGCAAAGAAAGCGTTCATCAATCCGGAAGGGGTGCGCCGCATCGGCGCGTTTTCGCATGCCGCCGCGGTCAAGGGCGGGGTGACCGTCTATGTCAGCGGCCAGATTTCCCTCGACAAGGACGGCAAGCTGGTCGGCAAGGGCGACCTCGCGGCGCAGACGCGGCAGGTGTTCGAGAACATCAGGCTGATCCTCGAAGAGGCGGGCGGCAATTTCACCGACGTGGTGAAGATCACGCAGTACGTCGTCGACTTGAAGCCGGAGCACCGTGCCGTCATCACCGAGGTGCGCAACCGTTACGTCAATCAGGCCCATCCTCCCGCAAGCACGATGATCGGGGTGGATGCCCTGGTCATGGAGGGGCTGCTCATCGAGGTCGAGGCGATCGCGGTGATCGAGGAGGGCAGGGCGCTGTATCTGCCCTGATGCAGCCGGGGCGGCGGCCTGCGCGGTCGGGAGCATGCGAGCGGAGATCGGACTCATGCGCGCGGCGGCGCTGGAATGCACGCCGTACCATATCCGCGTCAACTGCAACGCAACGCGGAAGGCACAGAGAAGAGCAAAACAAGATCGGAACGCAAAGATCGCAAAGAAGCGCATAGGGCGCAAAGAAAATTTCAACAGAAAACCTCCGGCCGGTGCCCACTCCTGGGAACTCGCATCCTGAAGCGAGCGAACACACGCCGCGATGTCCGAGCGGGGTTGCCGTGATCTACCGGCGCATCGAACACGGTTCGGAGGAATACGAGGCGGAATGCCGGCTCCGCCACGACGTGCTGCGCAAGCCGCTCGGTCTCGATCTGTACGCAGAGGATCTGCAGGCGGAGCGTGCGCAATGGCACTTCGGCCTTTTCGACGGGGATGTGCTGGTCGCGTGCCTGGTCGTCGTGCCGGACGGCTTCCCCGAAGCGAAGATCCGCCAGACGGCGGTGCGTGAAGACTGGCGGCACCGGGGTCTGGGCCGCCGGATCATGCTCGAGACCGAAGCCCTGCTGAAGGCGGCGGGCTTCGACCGCGCCACTCTCAACGCGCGCAAGAGCGCGCTCGACTTCTATCGCAAGCTGGGTTACCGGATCGAGGGCGACGAGTTCATCGAAGTGACCATTCCGCACTTCCGACTATCCAAACGTATTTCAGGGTGAACCACCAAGCACACAAAGTCCACCAAGGAACCAAGAGTCTTTTCCCGGCAAGGCTCGCTTGGTGTTCTTTGTGATCTTGGTGGTTCCAGCCGAAGTCGTCCTTCCGTCGCCGTTCAGGGCGAGTGTGGAGCATCAGAATCGGCGGCTATGCCCTGGCGTGGAACACCGCGAACCATTTTTTTTCGTCGGTCCACGCGGTCACGTCGCGGAACGCCGCCCGATTCAACAGCGATTCGACGTCCTCGAGGCGGTACTTGTAGCTGTACTCGGTGCGAATGCGCTCGCCCTTCTCGAACGCGCGCGTCCCGCCCGTCCACGCGACCGTGACGCGCCGCCTGGCCTCGAGATGCATTTCCACGCGCGACATGCGCGCGTTGAAAAAACTCCGATGCCGCCAGTCCTTCACGTCGAAGTCCGATCCCAGCAGGGCGTTCACGTGACAAAGCAAGTTCAGATTGAATGCGGCGGTTACCCCTAGCGAGTCGTCGTACGCCGCGTCGAGGACGGACGCGTCCTTGACGAGATCGACGCCGAGCAACAGGCCGCCGTCGCGCGGGCACTGCGCGTGCAGTCCGGACAGGAACCGGCCCGCCTGCTCGGGCGTGAAATTGCCGATCGACGAACCCGGGTAGAAGAACAGGCGTTTGTGCTCGCCAACCGTGTCCGGCAGAGAGAAGGGGGCCGAGAGATCCAGTTCCAGCGCGAGCATGTCCATGCCCGGGAACAGGCACCGCAGGCCGTCGAGCGCGTCGCGCAGATAGTCGGTCGAAATATCCACCGCCACGTACTGCGCCGGCTGCAGGACGCCGAACAGCCGCTTCGCCTTTTCGCAGTTGCCCGCTCCGAGATCGATCAGCGTAACGCCGCGGCCTGTGGCGCGGCCGATGTCGCGCGCATGGCGCGAGAAAATATCGTTTTCGGCGCGGGTGAGGTAATACTCGGGTAGCCGCGTGATCGCATCGAACAGCCGCGAACCGAGCGGATCGTAGAAATATTTCGACGAGATGAAAGCCGCGGGCGCACAGAGGCCCTCGTGGAGTTCGCCGCGCGCATCCTGCCATCCACCCGGCGTGGGGCCGGACGGCGCGGAATTGGGTGCGGTGCGCCGTCGTGCAACGAGGCGCGCGCCGGCCTGCGATCGTTTTCCGGTCATCGTGGCGGAGATCCCGTGGGAGGCTGCCCGTTGCAGCCGGGCTGGAAAGACATGGTAGCCCCTGGCGTGCGAGCCGTGTGCTTCCGATCGGCTGGCGCTGTGTGTCTTCTGCCGGCTTCCCGGCCGGCGGGGAAATCGCTCAGCGGACGCGAGCGATCGCGGCGGACCATCTGGCACATCGGCTTTGAAACTCGCGTTCGCCGCGGAACGATCGATCGAGGTCTTCGCCCGGCGCAATCCGGCCGGAAGGCGCCGGCGCTCGCCGCCGTCACGCTCGTTGTTGGCGTTTTACTCTGCGCCGGCCGCGCGATCGCGGCGGTTTTTCGGAAGACAGCGGCGACTGTACGGGATCGGAGAAGCGGTCGTCCGCGGGCGCCTCGGTTGCGGTGTCGGTTTCGTCCGCGCCCGGTGCGGCGTGCTTGGGTGCGCGACGGCACGGCACTTTCGATGCTTTGAGCCTCTCGAACTGCGGCTTGATCGACCTCATGACCTCGCGACGTTTTCGAGCGCTGCCGCAGCGGCACCGTGCACAGCGGCTCGGCCGTCGGTGAAGGCGTCGGGGCCTCATCCGACTTGTAGCCGATACCACGGAATGGTGGCGGCCTTTGCCCGTACGGGCAAGAGTGGTCCAAGAACTTCGAACGGATCCCCTGATGTTGCCGTTGGGTCCGTTTATTTCGAGCCGGCTAAAGCCGTCTCCTGGTCTGCAGCTCTGCGACCGACGCTTAGTCGAGACCCCGAGCGCCCACTGCAAGTGTATACCTGCGAGCGCGGACGCGGTGTCGCGATTTGTGGACTGTTTTTGTCGCGACGCCGACGACAACCGGTGCCATCGCCCCGGCGTCGACGCGGCCCTTCCGGGTAAGCCGAGGATTCGACGCGCATTGCGCCCAAAGCGGGCGCCAACTACCGATGCTTTTCCGGGGCCGGCGGGCGGGCTCCGGCTCGCAGGCCTTTCCCGCTGCGCAGGCCTTCAGGCGGTCCGGGCTTCCGAGAGCTTGAGCTCGCGCATCATCGCTTCGCGCATGGCGAACTTCTGCGGCTTGCCGGTGACGGTCTTCGGCAGCTCGGCGACGAAGCGCACGTAGCGGGGGATCTTGTAATGGGCGATCTGCGCGCGGCAGAAGTCGCGGATCTCGTCCTCGGTCGCGCTCGTGCCCGGCTTGAGGACGATCCAGGCGCAGATCTCCTCGCCCATCGCGGGATCGGGCACTCCGAACACCTGCGCCTCCATGACCTTCGGGTGGCGATACAGGTATTCCTCGATTTCGCGCGGGAAAACGTTCTCCCCGCCGCGGATCAGCATGTCCTTCAGCCGGCCGACGATGTTGCAATACCCATCCGCGTCCAGCGTGGCCAGATCGCCGCTGTGCATCCAGCCGGCGGCGTCGATCGCCTCGCCGGTGGCCTGCGGGTCGTCCCAGTAGCCGAGCATCACCGAGTAGCCGCGGGTGCACAGCTCGCCGCTGCGCCCGACGGGGACGATGCGGCCGCGCTCGTCCACGATCTTGACTTCGAGATGCGGCAGGATGCGGCCGACCGTCGACACGCGCCGTTGCACCGGATCGTCGACGTCGCTCTGGAACGAGACCGGGCTGGTCTCGGTCATGCCGTAGGCGATGGTGACTTCGTTCATGTGCATCTCGGCCATGACCCGTCGCATGGTCTCGATCGGGCAGGGCGCGCCGGCCATGATGCCGGTTCGCAGCGAGGACAGATCGAAATCGCGGAAGCCCGGATGCGCCAGTTCGGCGACGAACATGGCCGGCACGCCGTGCAGCGCGGTGCAGCGGTGCGCCTGCACCGCGCGCAGCGTGGCCTCGGCGTCGAAACTCGGGGCGGGGAACACCATGAGCGCGCCGGTGGCCACGCAGGCCAGCACGCCGAGCACCATGCCGAAGCAGTGATACAGCGGCACCGGAATGCACAGCCGATCCTCGTGCGTCAGGCGCATCGCCCGGGCGCTGAAGCGGGCGTTGTTGACGATGTTGTAGTGCGACAGCGTGGCGCCCTTCGGCAGGCCGGTCGTGCCGCTGGTGAACTGGATGTTGATCGCGTCGTCGGGGTCCAGCGCGGCGCACAGCGCCGGCAGCCGGTTGCGGTGCGCCGGTCCGGCCAGCGCGGTCAATTCCCGGAACGGGAGCATGCCGGGCGGCCGCGGGCCGTCGCCGGTCAGCACGATGTGTTCGAGATCCGGGAACCGCGCCAGCCGCAACGCCTGTCCGCCGGGAGCGGTCTCGATCTCGGGGGCGAGCGATTTCATCATCGCGACGTAGTCGCTCGATTTCAGCGCCGCCGCCATGACCAGCACGCGGCAGCGCGTCTTCTTCAGCGCGTGCTCCAGCTCGGCGCCGCGATAGGCGGGGTTGATGTTGACCAGTATCGCGCCGATGCGGGCGCTGCCGAGCTGCACCAGCAGCCATTCGGCGCAGTTCGGCGCCCAGATGCCGACGCGGTCGCCGCGCCCGACTCCGAGCGCGAGCAGTCCGGCGGCGACGTCGTCGCAGCCGCGCTTCAGGTCGTGCCAGGACAGGCGCTCGCCGGTGGGAGCGAAGACGGCCGCATCGCGCGCCCCGTGGCGGGAAACGGCGCGATCGAGCAAGGCCGGAATCGTCAGGAATCGCAGCGGCTCGGCGGTCGTCCCGGCGACGTAGGACTGGCCGCCGCGTGGCCGGCGCGCGTCGTCGCCCCCCGCGCGCAGCCAGTCGGAGGCGAAAGGATTGGCGCTCATGGTCCGGGTTGTTAGAAGCCGCGCCAGTCGCCGAGCTGCTCGAAGGCGTGCGCGGCGCGGTAGATCGTCGATTCGCCGTAGTGCTTGCCGATGAGCATGAGCCCGATCGGCAGGCCCTGGCTCATGCCGCACGGAATGGTCATGGCGGGATGCCCGGTCACGTCGAACGGGCAGGTGTTGGGCAGCATCTCGAAGCCGCGCTGGCAGTACAGGGCGAGCGGCGCGTTCTGCTCCGGCAGCGGCGTGGCCTTCATCGGCAGCGTCGGCATGAGCAGCAGGTCGTGGCGGTTGAGCACGTCGTCGTACGCCTGGCGCAGCAGCCGCGCGAGGTTCTGCGCCTTGGCATAGAAATGCCCGCGATAGTGGCGCACGAAGTATTCCCCGATCAGCATCGAGATCTTCAGCGTGCGCGACAGCTCGTTGGCGCGGGCGCGCCAGTTGGCGTGGGCGTCGAGCAGGCTGGTGGTGTAGAGACCTTTCCAGTTAAAGCCCATGCCGTTGCCGTGCATCATCTGCATCTCGAGGCCTTCGAGCGCGATCGAGGTCCAGATCGCGGGTCCGTCGAGGTGCATCGGGATCGACACCTCCTCGACGAGGGCGCCCAGGGCGCGCAGGCGCTCCGCGCCCTGGCGCACTTTCTGGTCGACGTCGGGCTCGCTCGACGCATGCCCGAACCCCTCGGTGACCACCGCGATGCGCATGCCGGCGACGCCGCGTCCGAGCGCGGCGGTGTACTTGTCGACGCGCACGTCGTACTGGCGCGGGTCGAGGCCGTCGGCGCCGGCGATCGCCTCGAGCAGCAAGGCGTTGTCGGCCACGGTGGCGGTGATCGGGCCGGTGTGATCGATGGTGGCCTCGATCGGCATCACGCCGGTGTAGGGGACCAGTCCGTGCGTGGGCTTCATGCCGTAGCAGCCGCACCAGCAGGAAGGCATGCGGATCGATCCGCCCTGGTCGCCGCCGATCGCCATCTCCAGTTCGCCGCTGCCCACCAGCGCGCCGGAACCGGAGGACGAGCCGCCGGCGGAATAGCCGTACTTGTAGGGATTGTGCACCGGGCCGAGCGCCGAGGTGTGGCTGCCGCCCGACAGGCAGAAGTATTCGCAGTGCGCCTTGCCGACGATGGTGCCGCCGGCGTCGAGGATGCGAGTGACAACCGTGGCGTCGATGTCCGGCACGTAGCCCTCGAGCGTGGAGGCGCCGTTCATCATCGGCACGCCGGCGAGGCACACGTTGTCCTTGAGCACGACGCGTTTGCCCGCCAGCGGACCGTAGGGCGCGCCGCGCACCTCGGTCTTCACCGCCCACGCGTTCAGCGGGTTCTCGCCGGCGCCGGGGCGATAGCCCGGCGTGCGCGGGTAGCGTACCGGCGGCAGGTTGTCCGGAATCTGCTGCAGCCGGTCGTAGGCCTGGAACGTGCCCTCCATGACGTCCATGTACTCCTGGATCTCGGCCTCGGACATGCTCATGTGCAGCGAGGTCACGATTTCCTTCATCTGGTCGAGCGTCGGGCGCTTTACGCTGGTCATAGACACTCCTGCTGCCGGCGCAGCCATGCCGGCGGGTGATTGGGTAGTTGAAATCGAAGGCGCCGGGCGCGGCGCCGGGGCCGGGGGAGCTTGCTTCGCTACAGCGGCCCGCTGCGACGGCACGGGTCGCGGCGCGGGCGGTCGTTGCGCCGCCACGGGTGCGGCAGCACGCGCGCCGCGCGTCACGCGCACCGACCCCAGGCCGAGGGCCTCGACGAGCGCGGTTCCGGCGCCGATTTCCTCCGCGCCGAATTCGCGTTCGACGCGCCCGCGCTCCAGCACGGCCACACGGGTGGCGACGTCGAGCACGACATCGAGGTTCTGCTCGACGATGACGATCGCGAGCCCCGCCTCTTTCCTCATTCGCGAAAGCATCTGCCCGATCTCGTGCACGATCGAGGGCTGGACGCCTTCGGAGGGCTCGTCGAGCAGCACGACGAACGGGTTCGGAACGAAGGCGCGAGCGAGCGCGAGGATCTGCTGCTCGCCGCCGGAAAGCGTGCCGCCGCGCCGGTCGAGCAGCGGGGCAAGACGCGGGAACAGCGTCCCGCAGCGGTCGACCGCTTCCTGCTCGGATTCGTGCGAATCGCCGGTCCAGGCGAGGCGCAGGTTGTCCAGCGCGCTCAGGCCCGGCAGGATGCCGCGGCCCTGCTGCACGTAGGCCAGTCCGCGGCGGCTGCGCAGGTGGGCGGGCTCGCGCGTGACGTCCGCGCCGTCGAGCGTGATGTGTCCGCCGGTCGCGGGCAGCAGGCCGACGATGGTCTTCAACAGCGTGGTCTTGCCCATGCCGTTGTGACCGACGATGCCCAGCGCTTCGCCTTCGTGGAGCCGCAGGTTCACGCCGTGCAGCACCGGCGCCCGCCCGTATCCCGCGCGCAGGTCGCGCACCTCGAGCAGCACGCGGCCGGCGCCGGCGTGCGCGGCCGCCTCGCCCGAGGGTTCGGCCGTTGCCTGATCCGCGGATATCCGGCCTGGTGTCATCGGGCGCGATTCCCGATATAGACCTCGCGCACGGTCGGGTCGTCGAGGACCCGCTCGGCCGATCCTTCCACCAGGATCGAACCCTGGTGGAAGACGGTGACGCGCGATCCGAGCATGCGCACGAATTCCATGTCGTGGTCGACGACGATGACCGATGCGTTCTGGTTGATGCGGCGGATGACGCCGATCAGCCGTTCGACCTCGTTGCCGGTCATGCCGGCGGCCGGCTCGTCGAGCAGCACCAGCCAGGGATTCTGCACCAGCACGACGCCGATCTCGACCATCTGCCGCTGGCCGTGCGACAGCTCGCCCACCGCTCGCCGCAGGATGTCTCCCAGCCGAAGCTCGGCGGCGACTTCCTCGACCGCGCCGCCGGCGCCGGCCCAGCCGTGGATGCGCCGCGCCGAGAGCCACAGATTCTCCTGCACCGTGAGGCCGTCCATGATCGACGGCACCTGCGTCTTGATGCCGATGCCCAGCCGCACGATCTCGTGCGTGTTCCAGCCGGTGACATCGGTGCCGCGAATGAGGATGCGGCCGTTTTCGTGATGCATCGGGTACTGGCCGGTGAGGCACTTGAAGAAGGTGCTCTTGCCGGCGCCGTTGGGGCCGATCAGGCAGCGCAGCTCGCGCTCGCGCAGCGAAAAGTTGACGGCGTTGACCGCGGTTACGCCGCCGAATCGCATCGTCAGCTCGTGGGTTTCCACCACGCCGCTCATCGCTGCTCCCCGGGCGACGGTCCCAGCGTGCGGCGGGCGGTGCCGGGCTGCGCCTGGCGCCGCCGCGACCGCCGGCTTCCGTATGCCCAGACCCGCTGCAATGCCGGCACCACGCCGCGCGGAATGCCGAGTACGACGACGATCAGCAGCGCGCCCAGGATCAGCGAGTTGTCGATCACGGTCTGCTCGCCGAGAAGGATCTTGACGTAGCCCAGCGCGATCGCGCCGAGAATCGGACCGATCAGCGTGCCCAGGCCGCCGACGATCACCCAGATCAGCACCTCGGCCGCCTGGCCGAGACTGAACAGCCGCGGGGTGACGATCTCGGCCCAGTTGGCGAACAGGCAGCCGGCCAGCCCCGCCATCGCGGCGGCGACGGCGAAGATCGCAGTCTTGTAGGCGGGAACGTTGTAGCCCATCAGCTCGCAGCGCTCCTCGTTCTCGCGGATGCCGACCAGAACGCGCCCGAAGGAACGCGCGAGTATCCAGCGGCACACGAGATAGCACAGCAGCAGCGCGGCCGCGCACACGTAGTAGGTCGGAAGCCCGAACAGCGAGATGTCCGGGTAGCCGGGGACGTTGAGCGTCTGGAATCCGGGAATGCCGTTGAAGCCGCCGAGGCGGGCGGCGCCGATCACGTACGCATCGCCCGCCGTGGCGCTCATGAACTTGAACAGGATGAGCGTCACCACGAGCGTGATGACGCCCATGTAGACGTCGCTGATGCGCCCGTAGAACATCATGGCGCCGATCACCCCGGCCACGATCGCCGGCACCAGCACGGCGAGCAGCAAGGGCAGGGTGCTCTCGCCGATGTTGATGACGGCCACGGCGTAGGTGTACGCGCCGAGGCCGAAATAGGCGGAGTGACCGAAGCTGAGCAGCCCGGCGTAGCCCCACATCATGCCGAGCGAAAGCGCGAACAGCGCCCAGATCAGCAGGACGGTGGGGGTATGCGTGTCGGCGGCCAGAGGCAACAGCGCGAGGATCGCCGCAGCGACGAGAAACCAACCCCAGCGCATGCGCCCCACGGACTGCCAGGCGATCATGTGCCGTCCCGGAAGAAGCGGCCGGTAATGCCCCTGGGCATCAAGCGCAGCAAGATGATCGCCAGCGCGAGCATCGCGATCTCGCCGACGACAGGGTCCGTCGCGAAGGAGACGAACTGGTCCACGGTGCCGAAGATGACGGCGCTCGACAGGGTGCCGGAAATCACCGCCGCGCCGCCGGTGATGACGGTGATGAAGGCCTTGGCGATGTAGGCGCCGCCGGCCGAAGGCAGCAGGCCGGTGAGCGGGGCCAGCACGCCACCCGCGAGACCGGACAGGGCCGCGCCGGCGGTAAACGTGATCATGTACACCTTGCGCGGGTCGTAGCCGAGCGAGGACACCACCTCCGCGCCCTGCATCGCACCGCGCGCGATCAGGCCGGCGCGGGTGAATCGGAGAACGCCCCACATGGCCACGAACAGCGCGCACGCGACGAGGATGATGAACAGGTTGTAGCCGCCCATCTGGTACTCGCCGAGCTGGTAGCCCGAAATCGGCGCCGGCACGCTGACCGCGGTGTTACCGAAGATCAGCGTGACCAGCCCGATGAGCAGCAGGCTCAGGCCCCAGGTGGCGAGCATGGTGTCGATCATGCGTCCATAGAGGAAGCGGATGATCGTGCGTTCGACGATCAGGCCGATGATGCCGACCACCAGCGGCGCCACCACGAGCATCGCGAAATAGATGTCGATGCCGGCGTTGTAGCAGGCGATGGTCGTATAGCCGCCGAGCATGACGAACTCGCCGTGCGCGAGGTTGATCACCCGCATCATCCCGAACACGATCGCGAGCCCGGCGCTGGTCAGCGCCAGGAAGGCGATCATGTACAGGACTTCGAGCCCGACGACGCCCGCGTAGTCCATCGGGCTAGATCTTCACTTCGTATTGCCGGTTCTCGTTGGGGTTCTTCAGCAGGTCGCAGTACTGGGCGGTGTCGCTCGGCGGACGCTGCTTGACGGTTTCCAGGATCATGAGCTTCTGGTTCCTGACTTCCATCACGTGGATGTCGAGCGAGCAATGGTGCGTCTTGGGATCGATCGTCACGGTGCCCGCGGGACCTTCGATGGATGGGCCCGACTC
>Ga0070741_10005532_pt1 | contig 27958 bp, 20 predicted proteins | sample Coa_R1_4_FD_66440 | JGI IMG/M metagenome (GOLD analysis project Ga0070741, IMG submission 66440) | Surface soil microbial communities from Centralia Pennsylvania, which are recovering from an underground coalmine fire - Coalmine... | ecosystem: Environmental > Terrestrial > Soil > Unclassified ...
GAGAGCAGCAGGATGCCGCGCGCGCCGATCATCACGCGGCTGAGTACGTCGCGCCCGAACTGATCGGTGCCCAGCCAGTACGGCGGCGACGGTGGGCGCAGCCGGTCGGCCATGTGGAACTCGGTGGCCGGAAACGGTGCCAGCAGCGGGCCGGCCACCGCCAGGAAGAGATGGATCGTGACGAGCGCAACGCCGGCCGCGGAGGCCGGATGGCTGAGTAGCGCGCCAAGGAGCCGCCACCACCGCGCCTCGGGTCTGGCCGCCCCGGCCGCCGGTGCTGCGGGCGCGGCAGCCGGGGCAACGAAGCCATCGCCGGCGGCCGCCTGGCCGATCACTTCGGATGCACCGGGCGTAGGCGATTCGGGGGAGCGAGAAAGCACTGAGGTCATGGACTTCACCTGTAGCGGATGCGCGGGTCGAGCTGGGCATACAGCAGGTCGGCCAGCAGGCTCGCCAGGCTGAAGATGAGCGCGCTGGCGAGCGTCACCGCCTGGAGCACGGGCACGTCGCGGTAGCTCACGGCGTCGAGCAGCAGGCGCCCGACGCCGGGGTAGCTAAAGACGTTCTCCACCACCACCAGCCCGCCGATGAGCCAGCCGACGTTCATCGCGATCACCGTAATCGTCGGCAGGAGCGCGTTACGCAGCGCATGCTTGACCACCACCGTCCTCCAGGGCAGGCCCTTGAGCACCGCCGTGCGCACGTACGCGGTGCGCAGCGCATCTACCATGCTGGCGCGCGTCATGCGCGCCGTATGCGCCAGCATCACCAGCGTGAGCGCCAGTGCGGGCAGGATGAGAAACCGTAGCGCCTGGAGCGGGTTCGCCTGCGCGTCGATCAGGCTGGAGGGCGGGAGCCAGTGCAGCCAGCCGGCAAAGACCACGATCAGCAGCACGCCGGTCACGAACTCCGGCAGCGAGACGGCCACCAGCGTGCCGACCGTGATAGCAGTATCGGGCCAGCGGTCTCGGAACACGCCGGCCAGCGTGCCGAGCAGAATCGAGAGCGGTATACCCATCAGGAAGGCAAGCGCGGCGAGGGCGAGCGACTTCTGCAGCCGCTGTCCCAGGATCGAAGCGACGGGGACGCCCATGCGCAGCGACACGCCCAGGTCACCGTGCAGCAGGCCGCCCATCCACGCCACGTAGCGCTCCACCGGCGGGCGATCGAGGCCGAGCTTGGCGCGTACGGCCGCCAGGCTCTCGGCCGTCGCCTGCTGGCCCAGCACGGCCTGCGCCACGTCGCCCGGCAGCACCTCCGTGACGGCGAACACCGCCACCGAGACCAGCCAGAGCGTGAGCAGCGTGAAGCCGATTCGGCGGATCAGAAAGCGCACCATCATCGCTTCAGCCACGTGGCATGGAAGAGGTACCAGGGAATGGGATGCACTCGGTAGCCCTGGACGCTCGGGCGCATGGCGCTGATGGTCGAGCGGAAGATGGGCATCACCACGCCCACATTGGCGCTCACCCAGCGTTGGATGCCGTAATACAGCTGCTTGCGCTTCTCGCCATCGGTCTCTCCGCGCGCCTGCAGGATCATGGCATCCAGCTCAGGGCTCCGAACGTTGGCCTCGTTCCACTTGGCGTTGGAGAGGAACATGATCGAGACCAGCTCATCGGGCGAAGGCCGGTAGTTCCAGCTACTCATGAAGAGCGGCACCTTGAGGTAGATATCCGACCAGTACTGCGCATCCGGATGGAGCTGCAGATCCAGGTTGATCCCGGCCGGCTTCGCCTGCTGCTGATAGGCCAGGGCAAACGACCTGTACTCTGGGCGGTCGGCATTGACGTGGAGCGTCATTGCCAGGCCGTTGGGATAGCCGGCCTCTGCCAGCAGCTGCCTGGCCCTGGCGATGTCCTGCTTCTTGACCACCTGGCTGGGATCGTAGAAGGGATGGTTCTTGGGGAACGGATGGTCGTTGCCGAGCGAGCCGGTGCCCAGCAATGCCGCCTGCTCGATCGCCTGGCGGTCGGCCACGAGCTTGAAGGCGTCGCGCACGCGGTTATCGGTAAACGGCTCCTTATCCATCTGCATCGCGATCAGGTTGACGTTCCCGCTGGGCACGATCTGCACCTGCAGCCCGGCCTGCTTCAGCGGCGCCACCATCTCCGGCGCCACCTCGCCCACGAAGTCCACCTGGCCGCCGGTGAGGGCGGCGATGCGCGCGTTCGGGTCCGGCATGAGCAGGTGGTGCACCTCATCCAGGTACGGGAGGCCGGGCTGCCAGTACTCCGGGTTGCGGCGCAGGATGATTCGCTCGCCGCGCACGAACTCCTGGAAGATGAACGGCCCCGTGCCCGAAGGCTTGGTGAAGAGCTGCTCGTCGCTCCAGTCGTAGGGCAGGATCGACGTTTGGGGCGTTCCCACCAGCAGTGGGAGGTCGGCGTTCGGGCTCTTGAGGTGGAAGATGGCGGTCTCTGGGTCCGGCGCCTCCACGCCATCGATGAAGCTAAGCACCGCGGCCACGACCGAGCCCGTCTTGGGGTCCAGGAGGCGCTTGAAGGTATAGACGACGTCGGCCGCGCTGAAGAGCGTGCCGTGGTGGAACTTCACGCCGCTGCGGAGCTTGAAGGTCCACGTCTTGCCATCGTCACCGGCCGTCCACGACTGTGCCAGGAGCGGCTGCGGCTTGAGGTCGTAGTCCACGCGCACCAGCGTGTCGAAGACGTGCTGATCCAGTGGATAGCAGTTCGAGGTGCAGGTCTGCGGATCCAGCCCGCCGTTGGGCCCCGTGGGCTCGCCCTGCCAGGCGGCCCGCAGGATGCCGCCGCGCTGCGGCTGCCCCGACCCCACGGCCGTCCCCGTCGAGCTGCCGGCCGCGCCCTGGCCGGCCAAGCCGCCGCCCGGGCCGCAGGCCGCTGCCAGGCTGCCGGCGGCCAGGGCGGCCCCACCGGCCACTCCCCAGCGCACCATCGTGCGCCGGTCCACTGCCCGCGCGGCGCCCGACCGGCGAGTGCTTGAGCTGCGCTCCCACTGCCTCACGTGCTTCCTCCTTTGCGCGTGCGCGCCTGCCATGCCGGCCGCTGGGGAATCCACCGGCGGCCGTGCCGCCTGGAACGAGATGGCACCTCACGCTTGGATCACGCTCGGGCGTCCGCCGCGAGGAGGCAGGAGGTGGGGGAGGAAGGGAACTGCAGAACCGGACTAGGATGGCCGGCTACGTCACAGCGGCCCAATCAGCACCAATACCCGGCCACAAAGCCGCTGCCACGCAGCGCCACGATAGAACAACCTCTTCCGTCTGCCTGCGAGGTTAGCTGACGGGTTCGGGCGGGAAGAGCTGCCCTAGCCGGCGTGAGCGCATATGCGCCCACGCCAGCATTCACCCCACAAGTGGTTCCCCCGCTCCTCCGGCGAGCGCCAGAGGATTCGGCGCTATTCGGTTCGTCCCAATGCAGCGCTTGTGCACCCTAACTGTACCAGCCATGATGCCGAGGCGCAAGATCCCAGTGGACCAGGAGGCCGTTTCCAGCTCATCGGCGCACGTGTCATCGGGCCTAGCGCAGGAGCTTGTCGGGCCGGGCCACCAGGGCCCGCGCGATCATGAGAAGCAGGTACCAACGTGGCCGACGCACTGCGAGCATCAAGATTGACGACCTCCCAAGAGCTAACCCACCGGAGGGCCTTGGTCTGCCAGATCGAGGTCAAGCGCAGGGAACGAGTGATTGCACCCATGGCTACTGTCGAGTTGGTGCGCCAGGTACGTGCGCAGGAGGCGCACCCTTATGGCCGCGCTCGCTGATGCCGTTGTGGTCGACGCCTCCGTCGAACCCCAGCGGCTCTATACTTCTGGCGTGTCCAGGCGTCGCACCGCGCTGCTCCTGGGAGCCCTTGGGCTGGTTGGCCCGGCGTGCGCGCATGCCGCGCCCCAGCCACCGGCTGCCCGGCCGTCGGCACCGACCCACCCGGCCGCCGGCGTGGCCGGGGCGCGCGCCGGCAATGGCCAGGCGGCCCAGGGAGGGACCGGCGTGCACCCGAACCTGACCATCAGCCGCGACGAGCTGGCCGCCTTCCGCGCGGCCGCCCCATCGGTGCCGGCGCTCGGCCAGGCACTGCGTGGCGCGCTCCAGGAAGGCGCTGCCGCGCTGGCTACCTCCACCATCCTGCCTGGGCCCGGTGGAGCGTCGTCGAAGCAGCAGAAGGAGAACGACCAGCTCGGCAATGCCATTCGCCGGCTCGGGCTGGCCTATCAGCTCACCGGCGAGGATCGCTACGCCGCCAAGGCGCGCGACCTCCTGCTCGCCTACGCGCAGCAGTATCCCACGTTCCCTCGCAATCCGGCGGGGACCACCAAGAGCCGGCTCTACTGGCAGTCGCTCGACGAGGCCGTCTGGATGACCAATCTGATCCAGGGCTACGACTTCGTCTACGAGAGCTCCGTCTTCTCCGCCGGCGACCACACGACGATCGAGCGTAATCTGCTGCGTCCATGCTGCGCCATCTTTCTCGAAGACGACAAGACAGTCGACCGGACGAATAACTGGGCGACGTGGGCCTGCGCAGCGGTGGCCATGGTCGGCTATACCATCGGCGATCTCGATCTCGTCGACCAGGCACTGCGCGGGACGAAGCGCGACGGCCGGCGTGGCTATCTCTGGCAGCTTGACGCCCTCTTCTCGCCCGAAGGCTGGTACGAGGAAGGGCCATCGTACGCCACCTATGCACTGCTGCCGTTTTTCTACGTGGCCGAGGCGGTCGAGCGCCACCAGCCAGAGCGCAGTGTCTACGCCTCTGGCGATGGCATCCTGGCGCGCTCGATCCTTGCGCTGGCGCAGGCTGCATATCCCAACGGCGACTATCCGGCGCTGAACGATTCGCCCCGCCCCGGCGGCAACGTGAGCCAGCTCGGCTGGCGCGCCGAGGCCGCCTATCACCGCGCGGCGCAGGGGCGTGCCGGTAGCGTCGATCCTGAGGCGCTGCTGGCCGTGGCGGCGCGGGGCACCGCACGCAGCGTCACCGCCGCCGGCCTGGCAGTGGCCCAGGCACTCGCGGCCCGGCCGCAGCCGCCGCGCTACGCGCCGCAGCCCACCGAGCTCTCGGATGGCTCAACCGGCGGGCTGGGCATCCTGCGCCTGCCGCCCGACGGCGGCGCCCGGCAGACGATGGCGCTGATGAAATACGGGCAGCTCGGCGGCGGCCACGGCCATTACGACAAGCTGGAGGTGCTGCTCTACGCTGGCGGCCAGGAGGTACTGACCGACTACGGCTTCGTGCGCTTCGTCGGCGTCGAAGCCAAGGACGGCGGCAAGTACCTGCCCGAGAACGACAGCTACGGCCGGCAGACGGTGGCGCACAACACCGTGGTCGTCGATGAGCGCCGCCAGAGCGAGGGGAGGCACCCTAACGAGGCGAACAACGCCACCAAGCGCTGGTTCGATGCCTCGCACGAGATGTGGCAGGTGGTGAGCGCCACCGCCGACACGGTCTATCCAGGCGTGGCGATGGAGCGCACCATCGCGCTCGTGCAGCCGGCGCCCGATGCGCCGCCGCTGCTGCTCGACTGCTACCGGCTGCGCAGCGCGACGCCGCATCGCTATGACTACGTGCTCCACCCGCTCGGTGACCTGGCCAGCGCGTCGCTCCCGCTCGAGCCGGCCGAGGGCGTGGCCGGCGAGGCGAATGGCTACCAGCACCTCGCGCTCGAGCAGCGCGGCACTACCGCTGGTGGATTGCAGCTCACCTGGACGCGCGGCCAGGAGCACTACACGGCCACGATGGCGGCCGGCAGCGTGCCGTATGAGCTGCTCATTGCCCGGCTGGGCGCGAACGATCCGAACGATAACCTGCGCCACGAGCCGGCCTGGCTGGTGCGCGCCGATGGCGTCGCCGGCCACACGTTCGCCGCCTGCTTCGAGGGGCATGGGCCCCAGGAGCAAGGCAGCGTCACACAGGTGCGCCTCTTCGCTCAGACGGACGATGCTACCGGCATCGTGGTCGAGACCGCCGACTACCGCATGCGCTGGCTCATTGCCCATGGCCCGGCCGATCCAGCTGCCGCGCACGCGCTGGCCAGCGATGGCGCCACCTGGACCTGGACCGGGCCCATCGACATCCGGATCGAGCGCTCCAGATAGAGGCAGATGGATGCCACAAGGCCATGGCGATCTACATCCCAGGCTCCGTGCCGCCGTGTGATAAGCGCCGCAGCTTGTATGCCTCCCTCTCTTGCTCTCGGTGCCGTTCCTCGATTAACGCTTGCACCAGCGAAGGTCCATCCTTGAATAATCCCCTACTCTGCCGCACGGGATCCTCGAGCGCGGGGAAAATAGCGATGTGCCCGGCATAATCCACTATCTGTACCCTGTCACCCGCCTTTAGACCATGGCGGGCGCGGATCTCCCGCGGGATGACGATCCATCCCTTCTTGGAAATTTGCACCGCCAATCTTGCCACCTATTCGTATAACGTTCCTCCAATAAGTATATCGATCTTCTGTGATAAAGTATATCGATCTTCTGTGATAGGGTAACGACTCCCTTGCCAAGGGGCACCATGATGCGAGATCTACTCACCGCTCTCACCCGAAGTCAGCCACTGGCCGGCCGCCCGGCATTCCAGAGCAGCTCGGCCGAAGTCCGCCCATCAACCGCCTGAGAGCGCGGGGACGATCTGCACCTCGGAGGTGGTCGCCACCGGCGTCTCGAGCGTCGCCAGCTCGGCATCGACGAAGATACGGATGTGCTGGCGCAGCGCCGGGCCGGAGGCGCACAGCCGGTTGCGCATCCCCGGCCAGCGCTCATCCAGCCCGTCGATCACGCCACGCACCGTGGCCGCCTCCACCCGTAGGCGCCTGGGGCACCCGGGAAAGAGTTGTATCAGTGACATTGGCAGGAGCACCTCGGCCACGTCATGCCTCCTCAATGCTCATAAATGCTCATACTTAGCCGGAAGAGACGGCTCGTTAGCGGACTCTCGGTCTCAGCAGCGTACTGGCGGATCGATACGCGCATACTTAGCCGGCAGAGATGGCCCGTTAGAGCACCGCCACCTCCACCGAGAGGACGGGCGGCAGGTACCCGGCGATCAATTCCCAGGTATCGCCCTCGTCGCGGCTGCCGAAGATCTCCCCCGTATTGGTGCCGAAGTAGACCCCGGCCGGATCGAGTGAGTCGACCGCCAGGCCCTCGCGCAGGACGCCGCAGAAGGCGCCGCCCTGAGGCAGGCCACGATCCAGGCGTGTCCAGCGCTCGCCACCGTCCCGGCTGCGCCAGACGGCCGCCTTCCCTTCCGGCATGAAGCGGCCGTCTCCCTGCAACGGAATGACGTAGATGCTCTGGTGGTCGTGGGGCAGGACGGCCATGGGAAAGCCAAAGTCGCTCGGCAGCCCGGCGCTGATCTCCTGCCACGTCTCGCCGCCGTCCACGCTGCGGTAGACGCCAAAGTGGTTCTGCTGGTAGAGCAGCGTCCGCCCGTCCAGTGCGCCGACCAGGTGGTGCACGCAGCCGGCCACCTCATTCTGCGCATTCACCTGGTCGAAGTTACGCGTATGGCGATTGCGCGGCTCCCACGTCTTGCCGGCATTGGCGGTGTAGAACGATCCGGCCGCGGAGGTCCCCACCCAGATCTGCTGCGGATCGTCCGGGTGTACCACGATCGAATGCAGGCACTGCCCGCCGTTGCCGCCGCTCCAGGTGGGAACCGACGGATGCTCACGCAGGCCGGCGACGTGCGTCCACGAGACGCCACCGTCCTCACTCTTAAACAGCCCGATTGGCTCCACGCCGGCATAGAGCGCGCCGTGCGCCGGCTCGATGTGCCAGACCTTGATCAGCTCCGGCCCGCCCTCGCCATAGGTCAGCCCTTCGCTCGAGAACGTCCACGTCGCTCCCAGGTCCGTGCTGCGCCAGACACCGCTCGGGGGCTTGCGCCTGGCGTGCAGGCCGCCGATTGGAGCACCGCCTTCGGTGCATGGCGTGAATGGCTCGGCGCCACACTCGGGGCACTTGACCACGAATCCCTCGTAAAGCCCGCTACCGCCAGGGCCGGCTGTGGCTGCCAGCAGCGCGCCCGTCGCCGGGTCGTGCGTCACGTGCATCGTATGCCGAACCTCGCAGAAGGGGCCCCGCACCTCCCACCTCTGGCGCGTCGTATCGCTCTCAACGATGAACGCACCCTTCTTCGTCCCGGCCAGTACCAATACTTTCGAGCCCATGGAAGATGATCCTTTCTGCTCTCTGTTGTTGAGGTGAGGATGCCCCGGCGAAAGGGCTTGCCTCACCGGATTAGACCGCCCGCGCGGCGATCGAGTAGATGGGCGGCAGGCGCACCGGCAGCGCGCGCCACCGTTCTCCTTCGTCGGCACTCCAGTACACCTGCCCGGTGGTGGTGCCCAGGTAGATGCCGGCCGGCTCGAGGGCATCGACTGCCAGCGCGCCCCGCAGCACGCTGAACGAGGTGCGCTCCTGAGGCAGGCCCTCGGCCAGCCGCTGCCAGTGAGCGCCGCCGTCGCGGCTGCGCCAGACGGCCAGCGCGCCGCCGGGCACGTGCCGCCGCCCCGGCACCTCGCTTTCGAGCGGCACCACGTAAAGCGTCTGCGGGTCGCGCGGGTGCACCACCAGTGGAAAGCCATAGCGCGACGGCAGCCCCTCGCTGACGTCGCACCAGCTCCGGCCGCCGTCGTCGGAGCGATAGACGCCGTCGTGGTTCTGCTGATAGAGCCGCGCCGCGCCGTCGCCGGCGGCACCGACGGTGCCGGTTCGATCGGCAGTGTGAGCTGGTTGATAGAGTCGCGCCGGGCCATCTCCGGCGGCCGCACCTGATCGACTAGATGAGCCGCCCGGAGCGAGCGCCAGCGCGTGTACGCACGGGTGCAGCGCCGCCGGCGCGCTGGCACGGCCATCTACCACGGCGGTGCAGCGGGTCCACGTCTCTCCGCCATCGCGCGTGTAGAACACGCCGCCGGCAGAGATGCCGGCCCACAGCTGCAGCGGATCACTCGCGTGCGGCACGATGGCGTGCAGGCACAGGCCACCGGCGGCCGGCCGCCATTCCGGCTGCGAGGGGTGCCGCCGCAGCCCGGTGACGTGCTTCCAGGTAGCGCCGCCGTCGTCGCTGCGAAACAGGCCCGCCGGCTCCACGCCGGCGTAGAGCGTGCCGTGCGCCGCCACCACGCACCAGACCTGCGTAATCTCCGGCCCATCGTCGCCGTAGGTGAGCCCCTCGCTCGAGTGGCTCCAGCTCTGGCCGAGGTCGTCGCTCCACCACACGGCCGGCCCGTACCAGTTGCTGGCTCCCCCGGCGTAGAGCCTCACGTTCCGGCGGCGCCGGCTGCCTCCGCCGCCTTCAGCCCCGGGAGCGAACGCCACGTGGTACATTGCCCACGTGCCGCTGGTCAGCGGCCCGCAAAGCTCCCACCGCTCTCGCCCGGCGTCACTCTCGGCGAGAAAGACGCCCTTCTTCGTTCCCAGCAGCAGCAGCACACGCACCAGTGTCCCTCAGCTTGGCTCACGCTCAGCCATCATTGAACAAACGTTCTATACCGGACATGCTACGCCGGTGGCCAGGCGCCGTCAAGGGTTTGGCGCGGGCGGCTGAACATCTGTTCTGGCGCACGGTTTGCCCTATCAACGGCGCGCGGCACGGCCGAGTTGCGCTGGTGGTCGTCGCCGCGCCGTAAGGGAGAGACTCTGCACATGGCTACGCACGAGCTTGCGCACACGAACAGCCTGGGTGTCACGTTCCGTTTGATCACGCTCGACGACGCCGAGCAGCTACAGCGGAATTGCATGCCCGGCGCGACCGTGGATGAGATACGTGCGCGCATACCAGGAGAGCTGCGCGCGTATGAGGCGGGCGAGCTGGTCCCCCTGGTGGCGGTGCTCGACGGCGAAGTCATTGGCACGGCCACCCTGGCACGGCGGCAGCACCGCCTGGCGCGGCACATCGCCGAGGTTGGCGGCCTGGTGGTCGATCACCGCTACCAGCGGCGCGGGATCGCCCGCCGCCTACTGGCTGAGGTCAGCGCCCGGGCCGCCGCCATGGGCATTGAGCTGCTGGTCATCTCCTGCCGCGGTGGCACCACGGCCGAGGCGGTTTACCAACACCTGGGCTTCATCGAGTACGGCCGGCTCCCTCGCGGGATCAAGGAGCCATCCGGCAACGTCTTTGAGGAAGTCTTCTTCTACCGCCCGCTCGCCCGGGCGGCTGGCGATGACGTACAGCTAGCCCGATGAGCCGGCTGCACACCCGTGACCTGACCCTCGCCGGGGAGCGGATGATTCCGAGCCCGATGGCTGCGCGCGACTGGCCGCTGATCCTGGCCATCAACAATGCCCGGGGAGTCGGCTGTTAGATGCGGTATCCGGCTGAGAGCGACTCGGTGCCACCGGACTGCATTCTCCGCTGGCATGCTGCCTCCCCTACCCCATACCATGGATGAGATTGCCGGCTGCCGGGCCCAGCTTGCCGGTAGGGCAAGGCGATACCAAGGGCAATGGCGGCGGGTCGAAGGAGAATGCGCAATGCTCACCGCCGAACGACTGGCGCTTGAGGGTGGTCCGAAGACGGTGACCGTGCCGCCGGGTGATCGGTGGCAGGTCCTCTCCGAAGAGGAGCTCGCGGCCGTCGAGGAGGTGCTGCGCAGCCGCGAGCTCTATGCGCCGACGGCGCACTTCGAGCAGGAGTTCCGCGCCTTTGCCGGTACCCGGTACGCGCTCGCGCTCTGCAACGGCACGGCGGCGCTGCACAGCGCGCTCTTCGCCTGCGGCGTGCGCGCCGGCGATGAGGTGATCGTCCCTTCGTACACCTGGCACGCGACGATCACGCCCATCCTTCACTGCGGCGGCACGCCGGTCTTCTGCGAGGTGGATCCGGCGACGTGGACGGCCGACCCGGCCGATATCGCCCGCCGCCTGACGCCGCGTACCAGGGCGGTGGTGGTCACACACGTCTTCGGTAACCCGGCCGACATGGAGGCCATTCTGGCGGTCACCCGCCCGCGCGGCATCAAGGTGATCGAGGACGCCTCGCACGCCCACGGCGCCACCTACGATGGCCGGCCGGTTGGCTCCATCGGCGATATCGGCTGCTTCTCGCTCCAGGCCAGCAAAGCGGTTAGCGCGATCGAGGGCGGCGTTGCTGTCACCGATGACACGGAGCTCTACGAGCGGATGGTGATCCTGGGGCGCTACGGCAGCATCGAGCAGCTCCTGGTCACCGATCGCTACCGCGCGCTGCACAACATCGGGCTGGGGATCAAGTACCGGCCGCATCCGCTGGGCATGGCCATCGCCCGTGTGCAGCTCCGCCGCCTCCCCGAGCTGAATGCCAGGCGCCGCGCCTGGTTCGCCCGGCTCGATGCCGCGCTCGAGGCGCTGCCGGGCGTGGCGCCGCAGCGCGTCTACCCCAAGGCCCAGCGGGGCGGGCTGCTACTCTACTCGGGCAAGATCCTGCCCGAGGCGCTGGGCGTGCCGCTGGCCACCTTCCGCCGGGCGCTGGCCGCCGAAGGCGTGCCGCTGACGCCCGGCATCACCCCTTTCGGCTATGGCAAGATGCACGCCGAGCCGCTGTTCACCGACTTCCCCTTCGACGGCCTCGGCGGGCCGTGGGGCTCGCCCGGCGGCGACCCGCGCCGCCCGCAGCCGCGCGGCAGCCTGCCGGTCACCGAGGCGCTGGCCGACCAGATCTTCTGGCTGACCACGCCGGTGGATCCCGATCCGATGTGGGTCGAGCAGGTCGCCGCCGCCTTCAAGAAGGTGGTCGAGCAGGCGCCACGCCTGAGGACGATCGCCGCGTGAGTGCCTTCGACCTGCTCGAAGGGCGTCTGCGCCCGCGGGTGCGCGCCGAGATTCATCTGCGCGCCGTCATGGCCGAGGTGGAGGAGCATGCCTGGCAGCGCGCCTGCCGCGTGCGGGCCTATCGCACCGCCGCCGAGTGGCAGGCCCACGTGCGGCGCACGCGCCAGCGCTTCCGCGCCGCCCTTGGCCCGCTACCGGAGCGCACGCCGCTGCGGGTCGAGCGCACCGGTCTGCTCGAGCGCCGCGGCTACGTCGTCGAGAAGCTCCTGATCGAGACGCAGCCAGGCTTCTATGTGACCGCCAATCTTTATCTGCCAACGCAGCTGCGCGGCAAGGCGCCGGGGATCATCAGCCCGGTTGGCCACTGGCCGCACGCCAAAGGCCAGGACGTGGAGCAGGCCCGCCTGGCCGGGCTGGCGCGCAAGGGCTACGTTGGCCTCATCTGGGACCCGGTGGGCCAGGGCGAGCGCAGCCAGTACTGGGATGCCGCCCGCAGTGCGCCGCCACTCCCGCCTGGCACGTCGCAGCACGCCGCCGTCTGCCATCCGGCCTTCCTGATCGGCTCCACCGTGATCGCTACCATGGTGTGGGACGGTGTACGTATGATCGACTACCTCGCCTCCCGCCCAGAGGTCGATCCGGCCCGCCTCGGCTGCACCGGCGTCTCCGGCGGCGGTACCTACACCATGTTCCTCGGCGCCTTCGATGAGCGCCTCAAGGCTACCGTGCCCGTCTGCTCCACCAGCCGCTACGAGCGTATGTACACCCGCGGCCTGATCGGCGATCCCTGCCAGGACCCATTTCGAAGCCTTCCGGATGACCTCGATATGGCCGATCTGCTGCTCGCCCACGCCCCAGCCGCGCTGCGCATCATCGGGACCCGCTACGACTTCTTTCCGCTGCTGGGCCTGCGCGAGACGTACCTCGACGTGCTCGACGGCTACACCGGGCTCGGCCTCCCCGAGCGCGCCGACCTGCAGGTGGTCGACGCCCATCACGACTACAACCGCGAGCAGCGCGAGCTGATGTACGCCTGGTTCAACCGCTGGCTCGACCACGATGCGCCGGTCGAGGAGGAGCCGTTTGAGCCCGACGAGCCGCGCACGCTCTGGGTGACTGCCACCGGCCAGGTCCTCACCTCAGTGGGTGGCAAGACCGTGCCGGACCTCGTGCGTGGCCTGGCCCAGCGCCTGGTGCCCGCCCCGGCACCGGTGGAGACGCGTGCGGCCGCCCGGCGCGAGCAGGAGCGCGTGCGCCGCGCGGTGGCCGAGGTGCTCGGCCCGCTCCCCCCGCTCACGGGTGCGCCGCCGGGGATACTCGAGCCGGCTGAGGTCGGCGGGCTCGCTGTCGAGCGCGTGATCCTCCAGGCCCAGATGGACGTGCCCTTGCCAGCGCTGCTCTTCCAGCCTGGGCCGGCGGGGCCTGACACCCCAGCAGGAGCCATGCGCCGCGCGGCCATCGTGCTCCTCGACGATCGCGGCAAGCTGGTCGAAAGTGGACCGGATGGCCTGGCGCCGGCGCTGGCACGGGCCGGCCTGCTGGCCATGGCCGTTGATCTGCGCGGCTGGGGCGAGACGGCGTGGACCGACGATCTCTGGGGCTGGAAGCGCGACCGGCACGAGCTGCTCAGCGCCGAGAGCATGCTGGCCTACGTCGGGTACATGCTCGGCTGCAGCAGCGTCGCGCAGCGCGTACACGACGTGCTGGGCATCCTCGCCTACCTGCGCGCGCGGCGCGACGTCGACCCCTCCCGCGTGGCGCTGGCGGGGATTGGCGGCGGGGCAATCGTCGCGCTGCACGCCGCCGCACTCGACGGCCACCTGAGCGGCGTGGCCGCGTGCGATGCCCTGGCGAGCTATCGCTCGATCGTCGATACGCCGCATTCCTCGGTCTCGGCAGCCGACCTCGTGCCCGGCGTGCTGCTGCATTACGATCTGCCCGATTTGGCGGCGTCGCTCGCTCCAGCATCGGTCCTCGTCGCCAGCTCGCAGGATGCGCTCGGGGTGCCGCTCGCACCGGAGGCAGCGGCTGCGACGTACGCGCGCGCCCGGCAGATGGCAGCGCTGCTCGGCGGCGAGCTATGCGTCCAGACGGCGCTCGGTGCGGACGCCAGGCAGGCGGCCGTGGTCTCATGGGCTGTCCGCCAGGACGCCCGCGCCAATGTGTCCCGCGCGGTGCGAAGGGAGCTGGAATGAGGGAAGCCGGCGAGGTGTCAAGTGAGTAGCTGTGGCCGTCACCCAATCGTGCAGAGGGAGCCGGAATGAGGGAAGCCGGCGAGAGCGCCAGGGGCTTGCCAGGCGTCGTGAGCAGCAGGAACAGTCCAAGCCCCACCGGCCGGGTTACGCTCTTCGATGCGAATGTCCTGCTCGGGCCGCAGCCCCGGCAGCCTCCCGGTGCGCCGGAGAATATGCCGGCGCTGCTCGCTACCATGGACGAGTTTGGCATCAGCCGCGCGCTGGTGGCCCATACCTACGCCAAATGGCACGACCCGGCGGAAGGCAACGCGCGGCTCATGCGCGAGCTAGCCGGCGAGCCCCGCCTGGCCTCCTGCTGGATCGTGCTCCCGGCGGTGACGGGCGAGGTGCCGCCGGAGCCCGACCAGGTAGCCCGCCTGCTCGACGCCGGCGCGCGCGCCGCGCGGCTCTGCCCCGCAGCGCACCGGCTCTCGCTCGAGCCGTGGGAGATCGACCCGCTGCTGGTCGCGCTCGCCACGTTCCGTGTCCCGCTGCTGCTCGACTGCGATAACGTGCACTGGGGCGAGGCGCGCCCGTGGCGGTTTATCGAGTATGCGGCTCGCGCCTACCCGGACCTGCCGCTGGTCCTGCTCCGTGAGTCCCAGGCCAGCCTGCGCACGCTCCTGGCGCTGCTGGAGCGCTGTCCCAACGTGATCGTCGAGACCTCGTACTTCCAGGCGCACGACGGAATCGCGCTCCTTGCCGAACGCTTCGGTGCGCATCGGCTGGTCTTCGGCACCGGGCTACCGGTCTTCGATCCCGGCCTGCCGGTGGCCGGCCTGCTGTATGCCGGCTTGCCACCCGAGGCGCTCGCTGCGGTCGCCGGTGGAACGCTCGAGCAGCTCCTGGCCGGCGTGGGAGCGCCGGGATGAACGACAGCCTCCGCGAGTACGCGCTGGCCGGGCGCTCGCTGCGTGAGATTCCCGACCTGCTGGCCATCGACGGCCACTGCCACGTTGGGCCCTACGGTGCCTTCTGGCAGCCCCACAACAGTGCCGAGGGGCTGGTGCGCACAATGGAGCGCATCGGTATCGCCCAGGCCTGCGTCTTCTCCAGCCTGGCCATTGCGCTGGATATGCGCGCCGGCAACGACCTGACCCTGGCCGCGGCGAAACGCTTTCCGGACCGCCTGCTCCCCTACGTGGCGATCGACCCGCATCGCGGCCCAGCTGTGGTGGAGCAGGAGCTGGCGCGCTGCTTCGAGGCCGGCGCACGGGGCATCAAGCTGCATACCGGGCTGGCCAGCTATCCTTTCGATGGCCCCAGCTACCGGCCGGCGTTTGCCTTTGCCGCCGCGCATCGCCTGCCGCTGATCAGCCACGGTGTCGGCTCGCCGGCAACGCTGCGCCGCATCGCCGGCGAGCATCCGGAGGCCCATTTCATCGTCGCGCACGCTGGCGCCGGGCCGCCGTCCTCAGCCGGCGATCTCGTTGACGTCGCGCGCGAGCTGCCGAACGTCTATCTCGACATCACTAGCTCGGTCGGCCGCTTCGGCGCCTTCGAGGCTATGGTCGAGGCGGTGGGCGCAGGCAAGCTCACCTATGGCTCCGACATGCCCTGGATGTGCGCCAGCCATCAGATCGGGCGCGTGCTGCTGGCGCGCATTCCAGAGGACGCCAAGCGCCGTATTCTGGGCGCCAACCTGGCGGCGCTGCTCGCCACCCGGTGCTGAACGCCGCCGGCCTCGGTGATACGTACCGGCTCGAACCCGATCCTGCGCCGCCGCGCGGCCATGCACCCGACGCTGAGCACCGGCCGGAAACGGCTCCTGGGGGCCGTGGCATCTCCCAGGAGGCGGTGTGTGACATGCCCCCCCCGGTGCAGAACGCCGGCCGGAAGCGGCCCTGCCTCTGTCCTCGTCTGAGCCGTATCAAACCGGCCGTGCGAGTCGAGCGTGGGCGGCACGCCCCCAAAGCCAGAGCGCTCGTCCTCCCCCGAGCCGTATCAGACCGGCAGGGCGCGAGACCGGCAAGGGCTACCCTACCGCTCGAGCCCCTGCCTGAGCAGGTCATCCATCTGCGGCTTGATCTGCGCCATCGCCTGCTTGGCCGTCAGCTCGCCTGACCCCACCTTGGCCAGTGCGGGATTGAGCATCTTGATCGCATCGGTATAGTGGAGGTTCAGCTCGGGCCGGTCGGGCGAGATGTACTTGAGGAAATCGAACGCCACACCCAGGTTCTTCTTCGCCGCCGTCCCCGCGCCCATCCGCAGTCCGAACTTGCTATCCAGGCTGTAGAAGTGCGGCGCCGTCCAGGTGTACTCCACCTCCACCCGCTGGCCCTTCGGCCCGCTGACCCAGTAGATGAAGGTCCAGGCTGCGTCCTTCACCTTGGTCGCGTGATTCAGGACCCACCAGCTGGTGTAGAACCAGAGCTTGGGCGGCTTGTTCGGCGCGTGCGGCGGCGGGATCATATCCCACTCGAACTGATCGCCCACGCTGGTCAGCAGGTACATCGCCAGGTTGAAGGTCGACCAGGTGAGTGCCGTGTGTCCGCGTTCGAACTTGAAGAGCCCGCCCTGATTGTCGGCAGCCGTGGGGGCCACCTGGTACCTGAGCGCCAGGTCGGCCATCCATTGGATAGCCTCGGTCGCCGGAGCCTCGTGCCAGCGGAACTCACCGGTCTTGTAGTCCATGAAGTCGCCGCCCCAGCTCATGACCAGCGGGTGGAGGAAGTTCCAAGACATCGAATTATCGATCCCGAACTGCTGCGGCATATCGCCGCTGCGCTTGGCAAGCTTCTTCGCATCTTCGAGCACCCGGTCGAACGTCCACGATGGATCGTCATACTTCGTGGGCGGCTCCGGCAGCCCCGCATTGCGGTAGAGATTGCGATTAATGCTGAAGTCGTAGTAGGCTCCCGTCCCCATGGGGAATCCATACTGCTTGCCCTTGTATCTGCCCCAGTCCATGACGGTGGGCTTCACATCCTTGGTTCCCCACCAGCCGCCCTTCGTCCTGGTGAGCAGCGGATCGAGCGGCTCGAGGTGCCCCTGGGCGATCAGTGGCAGCGCGTCGGCGGGATTGTCGCGGAAGACATCGGGCCCGGCACCGGCCGCCAGTCCGCTAAGCAGCTTATCCTGGTAGGCGCTGCTGGCCACGTTGGCAATCGTGACCTTGATCTGCGGATACTCCTGCGCAAAGAGGTCGGCCTGCTCCTTCACGCGGTTCATGCCCAGGTCATCGGTGGCCCAGCTCGTCCAGATCACCTCAGCCGGAGCGGCGCTCTGGCCCACGGGCGCCGCCGGTGAGGATGCCCCGCACGCCGCCTGGATAGCGGTGCCGGCCGCACTGGCACCGGCCGCCGCCAGTAGAAAGCCTCGCCGCGTCACGCTACGCTGCTGCTCGTATTGTCTGTTCACCATGCAACCTCACGCAAACGAGATAGCCGGCGGCTCCCAGCACCGGCGGCACCGCCTGCAGGGACTGGCCCGGCCGGTGCGCCGTGCCTACCAATAGCACCATGAAGGCACACCGTCAAGCACCGGCTGACGCGCGGCGACACGCGCTATCATCCGCCACAGGTGGAGGACATGGAACAAGCCCAAGGAATAGAGCCGGCCGCGCGCGTGCCGCCGGCCGTGCTCGAGCGCCTGCTGGCCGACGTCGACGAGGCGCGTGAGGAGCTGGCGGCGCTGCTCGCCGCGCTGGTGCGCTTTCCCACCGTCAACTACGGTGATGGCCATCCGGGATATGGCGGCGTGCCGAACGGTAACGAGACGCCCTGTGCCGCCTTCTTGCGCGACCGCCTGAGCGCCGAAGGGATCGCTGCTTCCGTGCACGAATCGGCAGCAGGGCGCGGGAATCTCATCGCCCGCCTGCCCGGAGCCGGCCGCGCGCCCGCTGCTCCCCTCGCCTCGCCCAGCCTGCTGTTCATGGCACACCTCGACGTCGTGCCGGTGGAAGACCCCGAACGCTGGCCGCACCCGCCTTTCGACGGCGTGATTGCCGATGGCCTGGTCTATGGCCGCGGCAGTCGCGACGCCAAATCGCTGGCCGCCTGCGAGGCCATGGTGATGCTCCTGCTGCGCCGACGCGGCGTGCAGCTGGCCGGCGACCTCGCGCTGCTCTGCGCTGCCGACGAAGAAAGCGGCGGGCGCTTCGGCGCCGGCTGGGTCGCTGCGCAGCCGGAGCTACGGGCGCAGGTCTGTGCCGACGTAGCCCTCAACGAGGGCGGCGGCGGTGCGCTGCGCCTGCCGCGCGGGCTCGCCTACGCCTTTGCCACCGGCGAGAAGGGGCGCCTCGAGGTTCGCATCCGCATCGAAGGCAAGCCCGGCCACGCCTCCGCCCCCTGGCGCGCCGAAAACGCGCTCGAACGCGCCGGCATCGTACTCGAGCGCCTGCGCCGGTACCGGCCGGCACTCGATACCTCGCATCCGCTCTTTGCTACCCTCCCGGCGCTCTTCGGCCCGGCCGGTGGTCTCGAGGGGCCGCTCACTCCCGAGACGGTGGAGGCAGCGATCGAGCGTCTGGCACGCGACTATCCCACAGTGGCCGATGCGTTGCGCAGCGCCTCCCGCCCCACGCTCGTGCCCACCATGCTCCATGCCGGCGTCAAGTCCAACTCCATCCCGGCCACCTGCACCATCGTCTGCGACTCCCGCACCCTCCCCAGCCAGGATGCCGCCTTCATGCGCCGCGAGCTGCAGCGCCTTCTCGAGGATCTCCCCTGGACCGACGTCGAGGTAGAGACGACCGCCGTCGCCAATGCCTCTGACTTCGACCACCCCTTCCGCGCCACGTGCGCCGAGGCGCTGCGCCTGGCGCTCGGCCGCGACGACGTGCCGCTCGTGCCGTCGCTGTGCGGCGGCTTTACCGACTCGCGCTTCCTGCGCCCCCTGGGCGTGCGCGTCTACGACTTCATGCCTCTCCATCCAGACGCCGAGGCGCTCGATACCGGCGTGCACGGCACCAACGAGCGGATCGAGATCGAGGGCCTGGTCGTACGCACTCGCTTCCTCATGGCTGCTGCCTGCCTGGCCCTTGGCACGTCCTGACCGCTCTGCCGCACCCCATCCCGGCCTCGACCGCCTGTCCTCTAGGCAACTCCCAGCTCCCGACTACTGGCTACTGGCCACCGGCTCCCGACTACTGGCTACTGGCCACCGGCTCCCGACTACTGGCTACTGACTACTGGCTACCGAGCACTGACTCCCATACAGAGCCTGGTATTACTTACGTGGGGGGAGCACAGCAGGGGTGGGAAGAGCACGGGGCCAGAACGGAGCAAAGCAGGGTTGGCAGAATCAGCAGAATCAGCAAGCGCTGCAGGATCAGCGCCGCGGAGCGCGCCCATCGGTCTAGAGGGCATCGAGCCTACCGAGACGATCATTGATGAAAGCGTGGTCGAGGTCATCAGCCTCGTGCCGGAGGGACGCGAGGTCACCGACGCCGCCGGCCATACCAGCTATCTCCTACGCGGCTTTTGGCTCGATGGCGTGATTTCGGCCGAATCGGAGATCGTGCCCAAGTGGCGGCGGAATGCCTCCACCGAATTTCCCGCCCTCATCTGGTTCGGAGATGAGCACTGGCGCTGCAACGTGGTCATCACCGCCATCGAGTGGGGCCGGCGACCCGGGCGCGTGCGCCTGCAGGCCCGCACGCGTGGCCGCCTCCACCGCGCCGGCAAGACGCCCGGCGCCGCCAGACCGCGCCCCTAAACGGACGCCACGGCGAAACCCGCCGCCAGGGCCAGAGCTAGGGCCAGGGCAGGGGCCACGGCTGGGGCAATGGGGTTCGTGCTTGACCTCGGCCTCACGGTACCGATGAGCTTAGTGAGATTAGATGGAGGCAGCAGCCGGCCCATCCAGGGAGCATGCCCGGAAAAGGCGCCGGCGCCGCGAGGCGCCTCACTCCTTACTGGCCATCGGCCGACGGGTCGAGGGGCAGGCGCACGGTGAAAGTGCTCCCGGCCCCCACCTCGCTCGCCACGCTCACCGTGCCGCCGTGCTGCTCCACGATCTGCCGCACCGCCGCCAGCCCCAGCCCGGTCCCCGCAATCCGGCCCACGTTCGAGCCACGCTGGAACTGCTGGAAGACGCGGTCCAGCTCGTCCGATGGGATACCCACACCCTGGTCGTAGACGCGCACCACCGCCCATCGGCCATCGTTCCCCTCCTCGCACACCACCTCCACCCGCACCTCGCCGCCGTCTGGGCTGTACTTGACCGCATTCGAGAGCAGGTTGCCCAGCACGCGCTCGATCCGCACCGCGTCCCAGCTCCCCACCAGCGACTCTACCGCGCACTCGGCGCGCAGCCGGTGGTGCTCGGTGGCAGTCTGCTGCCGCTCCACCAGGCGCCGAGCCAGCGCCACTAGGTCGGTCGGATGTCGGTCGAGCACCAGCGGCTGGCCAAACCGCAGCTGTGTGACGTCGAGCAGCTCGTCGATCAGCCCAAGCATCTGGTTGCTCGTGGTCTCGATCGTATCGATCGCCGCTGCCAGACGCTCCGGATCGATGCCCTCGGGGCGCCGCAGCCAGCGCCGTACCAGCTGCGTCGTCCCCTTCAGCGAGGCAAGCGGATTCTTTAGATCGTGAGAGACTGTGGCCAGAAATGCCTCACGCTCGGCTGCCAGCGCCTCCACGTGCTGGCGAGCGCGCACCAGCTCGGTGACCTCGGTTGCGTGGATCAGAATGCCTTCCACCTCGCCGCGCGGGCCCCGCAGCGGCTGGAAGACGCAGTTGAAGCAGGCCTCCTCCACCACCCCATCGCCCCGCCGATCCAGCCGTGCCGGATACTCCTCGCCCGTGGCCGGCTCGCCCGATCGGCAGACCTGATCCAGCACATCAAAATAGCCCTGGCTTTCCAGCTCAGGAAAGACAGAGCAAGCCGGCTGGCCAAGGAGCGCCTCCGCACACCGGCCCATCAGCCGCTCGAACAGTGGGTTCACGAATGCGAAGCGGTGCTCCGGGCCGCGCACCAGGGCAATCGCCGCCGGCGTCTGCCGAAAGAGCTCCCGTAGCCGCCGGCGCTCCAGGTCTGCCTCCGCTCGCGCCGCCTGCTCGCGCGCCAGCAGCCGGGCCCGCTCGCGCTCGATCCGATGGCGCTCAATCGCCAGCGCTGCCACCCGCGCGGCGCCCTCGATCAGGTGCAGGTCTCGCGCGCTCGGCGCACGCGGCTCATGGTAGTAGAGGGCAAACGTTCCCAGCACGCGGCCGTCCGATCCCATGATGGGCGTCGACCAGCACGCGCGCAGCTCATGCGCCAGCGCCAGCGCGCGGAAGCTGCCCCACAGGGGATCGGTGGCAATGTCCTCCACGACGACCGTCGTGCGCCGGTGCGCCGCCGTCCCGCACGACCCCGCCTGCGGGCCGATCTGCAGGCCGTCGATCGCCTGCGTGTACGCCGCCGGCAGGCTCGGTGCGGCACCGTGCCGTAGATGGAGCCCATCCTCATCGAGCAGCAGGATCGAGGCCAGGAACTCGCCCGATAGCTCCTCCACCGTCCGGCACAGTGCGTCCAGCACCTCGCCCAAGGCCGCTCCCTGGACGATCCGCTCCAGCGCCCGGCGCTCCGCTGCCAGCAGCGCCTCGGTCCACCGGCGCTCGGTCAGATCTTCCACCGTTCCGATATAGCCCAGCAGCGTTCCCGCCTCGGAACGCAGCGGCGCCGTCCGCATGTGGACCCAGCGCACCGTCGCATCGCACCGGATGACACGGAACGCTCCTTCATATTCCCGACCGGCGGCTGCCAGCGCCGCCCAATCGCGTAGTACCTGCGGCCGATCCTCGGGGTGGATTGCTGTCTGCCAGAGGTGCCCCGGCGGCTCTGGCTCATCAAGGCCGCAGATCTGCCGGTAGCGCGGGTTGGTGTAGGTGCAACGCCCAGTGGTATCCGCAAGGAAGATCCCCACCGGAGAGCACGCCGCCAGGGCGCGGAACCGCTGCTCGCTCTCACGCAGCGCCGCCTCCTTGCGGACCAGCTCTGCTTCCGCGAGTCTGTGCTCAGCAATCTCGGCCTCGAGCGAGGCCGCCTTCTGCTGGAGCTCTGCAATCATGCGCAGGCGATCGTCCTGGCTGGACAGCACCGTGTAGCTTTCGGCCGGCACTACCTGCGCATGCTGGGCGCACACCTCCCCAAAGAACTTGGCCAGCGCCTGGCTTCCCACGGCCGCCATCGGGTAGCCGCACAGCAGCGAAAAGGAATATCGCCGTTGCAGCTCCCCCCACAGCTCCTCGACCTGCCGTGCGGCGTCGTGCTGCCCCTCCTGCGCCAGCAGTGCGACAATCTCGCCGAACACCCGAGGCCGTCGGCCAGGCCCCGTCACGCGTGTCAGCAGCTGCTCAATCAGTGCGCTGAACCGCTCCGGCTGCAGCCGGCCCTTTATCACGATCCGCTGGCGTGCCTCGGCCGCGTTCAGCCAGAGGTAGCGTCTGGCCGCGCATGCCCCATCCAGATCAGCCCCCTTCCCCCGAAGCCGCTCCTCGATGCCGGCGCGATGCGCCTCCGTGGCAACCACGATGGCGGCATCGCCTCGCTGCAGTGCTCCGTCGAGAAACTCGGCTACAGCCTCAATGAGCAACGCCTCTGACTCGTAGAACTGCACCACGTGCCCGGCAGCATCGGCACGGGACCAATCCGGGAGCGGTGCCCGCTCTGCACTGCTCGCCACCGGACGCGAAGCTGCCCCCTGGCCACCCGGCGGTACGGGAGTGCCTACCTTCGCCGGCGCTGCCAGATCCGCCGGCCACCCTGTTGCGGCCTGCAGTGTGTTGGCTTCGCTGGCCATCTCTTTTACCTCATTGACAATTGCTGCGTAGCGTAGCACGGCCGGCTCCCGGTCGCTAATGCACGTTCGCGCAAGTGTCTGAGCCGCGCGCGGCCCGCTACCAGACCTGCTCAAGATTCTTTGCGGACATGTATTCATGTATTCATGTAGTAGTGAGCAGACCGCCGCCATTCCCGCAGCTTCCACGCCAAGAGGGCGTCTCCGCCAGGACACAGGCCTTGAAAAGGCGCGGGGGTAAGGAAGCGAGCGGCTTGCAGCGCCGCTCGCTGCGTGAATCGCGTGCTCAGCGCTCCTGAATGCGCCGGCCACGCGAGATCAGCATCTACTTCTCTGGCATGCATCTTGCGAGACGCTGGCTGGCTCAGGCAGAGCCGATCGCCGCTGCTGCCGGCTGACCACTGAGGCTGTGGAACCTGGCCACCGTGGCCGGCTCGCAACGGCGGCGCACTGCGGCCGGGGGCGTACGGCCACAACAGTCGCATCACGATGGTGGGAAGGTTCTAATGGGGCAGCCCGCCGATGGGTTTATCCCGCAGTTCTGGGCGCAGCGCGCCGTCACAATGGTGGGAAGGTTCTGATGGGGCAGCGCGTGCCTTTGCGCGTGGCGCTGGTAGCCGACGCCGTGGGTGGAGTATGGGATGTCACTCTCGCGCTTGCTGGAGGACTGGTGGCACAGGCCGGCGCCGCGGTGCTCATCATCTGCGTTGGGCCCCCTCCAGACGCTGCTCGCGAGGCGGCGGCGCGTGCCATTCGAGGGCTGGAGCTAGCCATCCTTGGCGGCCGCCTCGAGTGGATGGAAGGGGGACGGGACTGGATCGAGATCCTGCGTCGGGAGACGGCACGGTGCGCCGCGGCCTGGCGCGCCGACATCGTCCAGATCAACGCCGGCAGCGCCGGCACCGGTCTGGCTGGGATCCTCCACGAGGGGCCGCTTGCCAATGCCAGCCACCGGCCGGCGCTGGTCCTCAGCGTCCACGGCGATCTCGCCACCTGGTGGTTATGGGTAAAAGATGGCGGTCGGCTTCCAGGCACGCTGCCTGATCACCTGCGCTGGCAGCAAGACCTCGCCTGGCACGCGCTGCGCCAGGCCGATGCCGTCGTCTGCCCCTCCGCCTTTCTGGCTGGCGAGCTCACGCGGCGCTACTGCCTGGAGGCCCGGCCGCAGGTGATCCCCAACGGGGTGGCGCCGCTCTCCCCTGACGATGCTCCATTGGAAACCTGTACCGCACACCCTCCGGTCCAGATCCCCAACGAGATGGCGCCGCTCTCCCCCGACGATGCGGAGCACCGCCGCGACCCACACCTAGCCGTGGTGGTTGGCCGCGCCTGGGATGAAGCCAAGAACCTTGCCTTGGTCGCGCACGCCTTGCAGCTCTCCCGCAGCGGGTGGCGGGTGCAGCTTGCCGGCGACCTGGTGGAGCCCGGCCGGGGACCGGCAGCACTGCCACAGGCGCCGACGCTCCGCTACCTGGGCTTCCTCGATAAGCCCAGCCTGGCCCGTCTCTTCCATCGCGCCAGCCTCTATATCGCGCCATCGAGCTACGAGCCATTCGGCCTCACGCCGGTGGAGGCCGCGCTGGCCGGCTGCGCGGTGGTGGCCAACGACATCCCCGCCTTCCGCGAGGTCTGGGGGTACGCCGCGGCGTACTTTCGGCGCAATGATCCCCATGCCCTCGCCGCGCTGCTCGATCGTCTGCACGATGATCCGGCTCGCGTGGCCCGGCTGGCTCGAGCCGCCCACCAGCGGGCGGCTGAGCGCTACACGGTCGAGCGGATGGTGCAGCAATTCCTGCGTCTCTACAAGGGGGTAGCATGCGATTTGCCCTGTTCTATCACTCCGTGCGCTCAGACTGGAACAATGGCAAAGCTCACTTCCTGCGTGGGCTGATCCGCGCCCTCGTCCTCCTCGGACACGACGTGGTGTGCTACGAAGAGGCTGGTGGCTGGTCGGTGGCAAAACTGGTCGCGGAGCACGGACTGGGGCCGCTGGTGCAGTTCCGGCGTCGCTTTCCGTTTATTCGTGTTCTCCTCTACACGCTCGAGCCGCACGCCGCGCTACGGCGCCGGCTGCTCCGAGAGCTTTCGGGTGTCGACGTGGTCATCATCGACGAGTGGCCGGCGGTGGAGCATCCCAGCCTCGTGGAGCTCCTGGCCCAGCTACGCCAGCCCTGCGGCTTTCTGCTCTTCCTGCACGATACTCACCACCGCATCCTGACCCAGCCAGTGCGGGTAGCGCGTCTCGGCCTCGATCGCTTCGACGCCATTCTGGCCTACGGTCCATCGATCGCCGACGAGTACCGCCGCCGCTTCGGACACCCGGAGGTGCACGTCTTTCACGAGGCGGCCGACACCGCGCTCTTCCATCCCCAGCCGGCTGAGCCCGCCGCCACCGATGACGCCGTGTTCATCGGAAACTGGGGTGGGCGCGATCGCGCCCACGAGCTACGCGAGTTCCTGCTCCGGCCGGCCAGACACTTTCGTGGCGAGCGCCGCTTCGCGATCTACGGCGTGCGCTATCCTCCGCCCGTCGCCAGGGCCATCGAACGCTACTACGGCGTCGACCATCGGGGCTGGCTTCCCAATTACCTGGTACCTCGCGCCTTTGCCCAGAGCCGGGTGGTCGTTCACATCATCCGGTGCCAGTACACTCGCGTGCTCCACGGCATTCCCACCATCCGCGTCTTCGAGGCACTGGCATGCGGTGTGCCGCTGATCAGCACCCGCTGGCACGATACCGACGGCCTCTTCCGCGCCGGCCAGGACTACCTGATCGTCGATACCCGCTCGCAGATGGAGGAGGCGCTGGATTGGCTCTGGCACGATCAGGCGGCGCGCCTGCGCCTGCGCCGCAATGGCCTCGCCCGCGTGCGCGCGCGCCACACGTGCCTGCACCGCGCGGCGCAGCTGCTGGAGCTGGTGGCCACGCTGCGCGGCGAGCCGGCGGCCGTCGAGGCAGTGCCGGCGCTGGTAGAGGCGCGGGAGCATGCAGTCTACCCCGGCTGGACTCCCAACCTACCAGCCGGTGTCCTACCCAATCACGCGCTCCGACCCGGCGCGGGAGTATTCGCCGTCCACGAGGTAAGCGAGCTTGTCGTGCCGCCACACGCTGGTGAGCCCCTGCTCGGTGCCACCACGAATGGCCGCTCGGTGGCGCGGCGCCAGTGGAGGATAGGGCAATGAAGCTTGCCATCTTCGGCTCGAGCGTCGTCTCGGCGTACTGGAATGGCGCAGCGACCTACTATCGCGGCATGTGCGCTGCCCTGCATGCGCGCGGCCACCAGATCCGTTTCGTCGAGCAGGACATCTACGATCGCCAGCAGCATCGCGACTTTCCTCACGACCCGCCGTACTGCGAGGTGCGCGTCGTCTCTGGCTGGGAGGCACTTGAGCGGGAGCTTCACGCCGCCGTCGCCTGGGCCGACCTGATTGCCAAGTGCAGCAACACGGGGGCGTTCGATCGGGAGATGGAAGCATGGCTGGCCGGGCCGGCAACGCCTCCTGCAGCCAGGGAATCCACCCGCCGGCCACCGGTAGTCTTCTGGGATGTCGACGCGCCGGCTACACTGGCCGAGTGCTTTCAGCCGGCATCGTACCTGCGCCGGCTGATTCCTGGCTTTGCCGCCGTCTTTACCTACGGCGGCGGCGAGCGGGTGGTCCAGAGCTACCAGGCCCTCGGCGCGCGGCGCGTCCTACCAATCTACAATGCCGTCGATCCCCAGGAATACGCGCCTGCAGCGCCCGCGCCGGACCTTGCCTGCGACCTGCTGTTTGTGGGCAGCCGCCTGCCCGACCGCGAGGCGCGGTTCCACCACTTCTTTCTCGAGGCGGCGCGGCGCGCACCATCCTATCGCTTCCTGCTCGGCGGCCCCGGCTGGGACGACCTGGTGCTGCCGCCCAATGTGCGCTATCTAGGCTACTGCCCCATCCCGCTCCATCCGGTGCTCAACTGTAGCGCGCGCCTGGTGCTCAACCTGAACCGTGACTCGATGGCCGCCACCGGCTACTCCCCACCCACGCGCCTCTTCGAGGCCGCCGCCTGCGGCGCCTGCCTGGTGACCGATACCTGGGACGGCATCGACGAATTCTTCACGCCGGGCGAAGAGATCCTCATCGCCGGCGGGCCAGAAGAGATCGTGCGCTATCTCAGCACCATCACGCCTGAGCAGGCGCAGGCCATTGGCGCGCGGGCCCGCCGCCGCGCGCTGCGCGAGCACACCTATGCCTCGCGCGCCGCACTCTTCGAGCGCATGGCGCAGGAGCTGATCGCCGCCGGGTCGGCACGCCAGAGCGCCGCTGCTCCCTAGAACGCCGAGCACGTGGGGACGAAGCGGCCGTATCAGCCAGATGCCGGCTCGCAGAGGTAGACCTCCTGGCAGGGATGCCCGACAATGCGCAGCCCCACGCTGCGCAGCAGCGCGCGGCTGCACGAGGGATTGGGAATCCACCAGTTCGTCCAATCGCCGGCGTACGATTTTTCAATGAAGTACAGCCGTGGGAAACGCTCGTCGAAGAAGACCTCGCGCTCGCTAAGCGGATAGTCCTCGGCAAACTCCGCCGCCTCCCACGCGCCGCGCTCCATCGTCTGGAAGACCAGCAGCCGACGCACCAGCCCGGCCACCTTCTCCAGGGCATAGAGCGGATGGCGCAGGTGGTACAGCACGCCCATGAAGAGGACGACGTCGAACTTCTCGCCAAGGCGGTCGATGTCGTAGACCTCCATCTGGCGGAACTCGACCTCCAGGCCCAGACAGTCACGAGCCAGCTCGGCCTGGCGGAGGTAGCTCGCGTTGTGGTCGATACCCAGCACGCGTGCTGCCCCCCGGCGCTTCATCTCGAATGAGTAGAACCCCGCGTTGCAGCCGATGTCCAGCACCGTCTGGCCGGAGAGATCCTGCGGGATGGCGTGCTGGAAATACTGCCAGAAGTTGGCCGGAAAGTCGCCCAATCGATGGTCTGGTGCCGTCTGTAGCTCCACCACCCGTCCATCGAGCACCACCGGCAGGCGCAGGTTGTGGAACCACGGGCCAAGCTCCTGGATCAGCTCTTCGACAGCGGCCTTGCGCCCGCATGGCTCCGAGCGCTGCTGGTGCGCTGGCATACCCTCTGCTCTTACCCCACAGCCAGGGGCCGCTCCGGCTGCGGACCCGCGAGCTCTATCTCCAGCAGGTGGCATACCCTCTGCTCTTACCCCACAGCCAGGGGCCGCTCCGGCTGCGGACCCGCGAGCTCTATCTCCAGCAGGTGGCATACCCTTTGCT